>JADMIO011437886.1_pt1 | contig 44747 bp, 33 predicted proteins | sample 8958161 | NCBI WGS metagenome assembly JADMIO01 (sample SAMN16585339, study PRJNA669376) | soil metagenome | isolation source: Crop rotation soil | place: USA: Cullars Rotation, Alabama | collected 2011
GGACATCGTTCCCGCCACGCTGTACTACCTGGACGACGGCGTGCCCGGCGGCCTGAACACCACCGTGAACGGCAATCCGGTGGCGCTTGGACTCGACAACGGCGTGCTGCAGGTGCAGCCGTCCTACTAAGGCCCCGCCCCAAGGCAGGTGATTGAAACGTGAGCACTCCCAACACTCCCTACGGAACATTGCAGGTTTCCGATTCCCTCGATTCGCTGCTGGCCTCCCAGCTTAGCGTGATCGAATACGGCGAGAACCAAGCGTATGCGCAGATCCAGGAGGACCTCGACGCCTGGAATGGCATCGTCAACGAGGAACTCTCCCAGATCGCCGAAATCAGCGAGGACACCACCCGCGTCTACGGCGCGGCGCAGAGCATGGTGATGCAGGACGGCGACGAATTCAGCGATCCCGACGCGCAGAAGGTCGCCGAGGGTATCGCGGTCTCGTTCCCGCTGCGGCGCGGCGAAGTCAAAGTCGGCTTTACGCGCGACTGGCTCGCCACCAACAGCGCCCAGCAACTCGCGGCGCAGTATGACGCCGCCAAGCTGGCCGATTTGCAATACATTCAGCGCAAGCTGCAAAGCGCGCTCTTCTACCCGGTTTCGCGCCCGGTGTATCTGCCGGACGGCACGACGAACGCAGCAGCCTACCGCGAGCGCTTGGTGGCCCCGCAGGTGGCGTTGCCGCTCTATCCGCTGCTCAACGCCGACGGCAAGCCGGTGCCCATCGGTCCCAACGGCGAGACCTTCGACCCGACCACGCACACCCATTACATGGCCAGCGACTGGACGGCGGGCGGCTCGACGGCCACCACGCGCGACGGCGACTTGCAGGCGGCCTGCAACAACCTGATCGAGCACAAGGTCACCGGGCAACTGCGCATCCAGCTCAACTACGCGCAGGAAGCGCAGGTTCGCGCGCTGCCCAGCTTCGTGCCGATGTATGACGCGGACATCCGTGTCGGCGCCAATCTGACCTACGATGCCTCGGGCACCCTCAATCCGCGCAACTTCAACAACCGGCGCATCGGCACCTACCGCGGCTTCGAGGTGTGGATCAAACCGTGGATTTTCCCCGGCTACATCATGCCGATTGCTCTGGGCGACGCGCAGGGTCGTCCGGTGGTGTGGCGCACCCGTAAAAACGGTCTGTGGGCGAACTTCGCGCTGAACTATCAGGACGACGACTATAAGATGCGCGCCGACATCATGATGCGCGACGGCGGCGCCTCGGTCTGGATGCGCCACATGGCCGTCATCCTCGACACCGGGCACAGCACCTATACGGCCCCCGTGGGAGCGCCGTAAAAGGACGCCGATTTCCCTGAAGTCACAACCCGCGCCGGGCTACGGTTCAAGTTTGGACCGTAGCCCGGCGGGAAGGAAATTCTCTCATGGCACGCAATACCAACGACGCCGCGGACGCGGCCAATGACGGTGCGGTCACCGTAGACGACGCAAACGGCGACACCGCAAACAGCGACACCGCCAGCACCGGCGATGCGCCCGCTTCGGTCGATGTCAACGCGCCGGCAGCGCCTCCGGGAGCGCCGCTCGGCGTTCTCGGCGTTCCCGACGCCAATCGGCCCATCGTCTTGCAGGTGGCCGAAGTCAAAGCCGCCGAGCCGACTCCGGGTCTGACCGAAACCAGAGCCGGAGGCCGCTTCGTGGTCAAAGGCAAGACCGTGGACGCGCACGGCCAGCCGCTCGCCGACTAACCGCTGACGCCTCATGTCCTACACCTTCTTTCTCAGCGGCGGCACGGCGGATCAGACGCAGATCGCGCGGGTGCGCGACGAGATTGACGACGTGTCCTCCAGCGCGGCGCAGGATGGCGGCACCGAGGGCCGGGATTACTTCCTGTCCGACGAACGCATCTTGCGCCGCCTGCGCGATGTGGCCGGGGAGGCCAGTAACGACGTGAACCGCGCGCTGCTGGCCTGCGCCAGCGCGCTCGAAACGCTCTCCACCAACCAGGCTTATGTGCTGAAAAAGAAGCGCACCATGGGCGAGGATGTGGACGGCCCGGCGGTGGCGGCAACGATCATGGCGCACGCCAAATCGCTCAAAGCGCGGGTAGCACTATCGGAAGAGAAGCTCGCCGCAAACCTCTCAACCGGCGCCGAGACCGCTCCCGGTAGCCGAGCGGTGCCGGTGCAGGGGCAGTGGTGAAGCATGGCCACCGAAACGCCGCTCAATCACCCCGGCGAAGCCGCGCAAAACGAGCGCTACTTTCGCTTCCGCGCCACCGTGCTTGGCATCAGCGCGACGGGGACGCCATCGGCGATCAGCGGCCTGTCGAGCCTCAAGGCGGCTTACGAGCCTGCCGAGGGCGCCGAGCCGGGGACGTTGGAGGCCGAGGCGCCTTCGGTGGACAAGGTCTTGATCCTCGGCTGGTATCCGGGCATCAAGGCCCAGCAGGGATTGATGCTGCTCTGGCCCGATGGTGTCACCAAGCGCCGTTTCATCATTGACGACGCGGTGCCGGGCGACAGCGGGCCAACCCGCACGCTCTTAACCGTGACACCGGGAAGGTAAGCGTTCCACGCATCACCATGCTCGAAATCCAAATCGACAATGCGGCCATCTCCTCTTTGCAGCGCCTTGCAGACAGCATGCCCGAAGCGGTGCAGGCCGGCGAGATGGCGGTGGGACAGATGGCTTCGGGCATTCTCAATCGAGCCATCGGTCGCATCTACGAGCGGGTGATCCCGCGCAGTCCGACCGGGCGCCCGCTCTGGAAGCGCAGCGGCGACTTGCGGCGTTCACCGGGCCAGCCGAGCTTCGTGGGCGCCGACCTCATCATTCCGCTGACCGGGCGCCCGGTGATCCCGATCACCAACTGGCCCGGCGGCTATGCAGAGAAGCGCTCCAAGCTGGGCGTGAGTTGGGTTCCGCGCTTTCCAGCCGGCACGCGGCGCCGGCCGGACCGGGGCTTGATTCGCAGGAACGATTTTCTGGGCGACACCCGGCGCTTCGTGGAAACGCACGCAGAGGCCGTCTTTATGGAGCGGTTCCGCCGCCAGGTGGAGGTGAAGTAGACGTGCCCTTTGATGCTGCCAATCGTGTCGTTTATGGCTCAGACGCCCGAATGCCTGAAGTCTGGGGGCAAAACACCTTCCTGGCCTTCGTGCGCAGCGCACTCAACGATCCAGCCGGGCCTTATTACGAGGCGCTCAAGCTCGCGGAGGAGCGCCCCGCGATTGTGAGCGCGGCGCGGCGCGTGGCCGCCGCGCTGTATGCCGACAAAGACAGCGGGCCGGTGGTCTTTTCCATGCTGGGACCGGGGGAGAACACGAGCAGCGGCAAGACCATCGGCGGCACGTTCTACGAGGGGCAGCGCGTCGGGGTCACGCTCAAGCTGGACATGGGCGTCAACGACGCCAGCCCGGAGGACCCGGATGAAGAAGAGGACAACGTGGCCGACGAAGCCGCGATGGACGCTATGCTGGGCGGTTTCGTGCGCGACATCGTGCGGCGCGGCTTCGCGGAACTGGCCGCGCTGGGACTCAACAACATCGCTATTCTGCCGGACGAGGAAAACCAGCGGGCCGGTGTGGGGCGCAATCCCCACATCGTCACTTTTTTTGTGAAAACGGTGGATAACTGGACACCGTAAGGACACGGGATGAAAGGAGATTCATGGCTACAGTAACCAAAAAGTTCACGCCGCGCGAGAACGTCTATCGCAAAAACGGCATTTTGACACTCGAAGGCGGTGACGGGGCCGAAAAGGTCGCCAGCGCCGGTGCCGTGCTCAACTACGACGACGCGAAAAAGTCGGGCATCGCCGACCTGTTCGAGAAATCCAATACTGCCGCCCTCAACGGAGGGGAGACCCTATCGTCGCCTCCGGCAATCCCAATGGCCGCTGTGCCCGTTGCGGCCATGCCCGTTGCGGCGGTGCCTGTTGCGGCTGCGCTGTCGAGTTCAACACCAACGCTTCCGGCCACGCCAATGCCGGCAACGACGCCAGTCGCTGCGGCTGTGGCGCCAACACCAACGCTAGCCACGGCACCGACACCGGGATCCACACCAACGCCGGCACCGGGCACCAACAAATAACCGCGAATCTTTTGGGTTCGCATGACCTTCAGGGGCCAACTGGAGGCAACAGCCAATGACAGCACTGGCAGAAAAGTCTTACAACCTCAAGAACGTCCGCCTCACCTTCCAGAGCGGCACGGTGGCGGACGCCACCGAGCTGCGCATCAAGCGGAAGATCGAGTTCCGCGACCGCACGGCGGGCGGCGCCTTGCGTGAGCAGCGCGTCATCAACAAAGAACTGGCCCCTGAAATTTCTTTCGTCGCCTTCAACAGCGACGACCTGACTTTCGCCGATCTGATCCCCGGCGATCCGATCACCGCGCTCACTGCGCTTTCCACCGAAACCGGCACGCCGAGCATTTTGCAGTCCGGCTTCTTCACCGACTGGCCCCTCGCCGGCATGTGCATCGGTGACATCGAAACCGCTTACAACGAAAAGGATTCGAGCACCTTCACCTGCCCCATCGAGTGCGGCGTGCTCAATCCCGGCGCGCTCTCGTAGCGCAATCTCAGGGGCATTTTCTTACCGGCACCCGGCGCGGCGTAGCGTGGCCCCTGACTGCGCCGCGCCGGGGCAGAACTAAGGGGCAAGCATGAGCGACACACAGACGCAGGAAACGCCGCAAGAGGCGACGCAGGTTTTCGGCGAGGACGTTTTCGACGAACTCGTCAAAGGCACCAAATACGACTACGAGGCTCTGGCAGCGGTCGAGGCACAAGAGGGGATAGAGACAGCGGAGGGCATCGCTGAGAGCATCTCCGGCACCGATTCAACGCCTGCCGTGGCAGGGGAAAAGCCGGGCCTGAAGCTCAAGAAAGCCAAAGGCGCCGATATGGCGATGGTCAAGGCCTTTGAACTTCGCGCCGGTTCAGCGGAGATAGTCGTCCGTCCAGCCACCCGGAAGGAAGGCGAGATCGTCAAGAAGAACGAGGCTTTCGAGCGCGGAGAACTGCCTCCTTCGCCAGCTTCCAAAGAGAATCCGGTCTCTGGCGACGCTCCACCCGATGCCGTCGAGAAAATCCTCCACGACGCGCAAAGGCGTATGCTGGCGGAGTTAGACGAAGAAATCCCGGCCACCCTGAAGGTCAAATACAAAGCCGACGTGTGGTGGATTCGCATTCTGGCCTTTGACGAGCAACTCGCCATCGGCATGGAAGTCTCAAGGGAGATCAAGCGAAAGCCGAAAGCGGTGAAGCAAGGAGGAGAAGAGGCCAGCGCCAACGGAGATGAGGCCAACGCCCAAAAGGGCGGGACGCTGAATCTTGAGGACGACGGCGTGTGGACCGCAGTGGCCGCCGCCATGCTGCACGTCTGCTGCGTCTGTGGCGAGAGCGATCTGACGCCGGTCTTTCAATCCTACACCGATGCCCGGCGGTTGGTCGAAAAACGCGGCAAGGGTGGACTGGCGCTGGCGCTCTTCAACGGCATCATCACCGCCAACCCCGATCTCCTAAAAAACTTGATCGCGGGTTAGCCGCACGCCGGAGCTGCTGGCTCCAATGGTGGCAGGGTAACCCGCTGCACGAGCGCACCTGTGAGATCGCCGCCTGGCGCGATGAAAAAGAGCACCGCGGCCTGCTCGAAGCCTATCGCAAGGGCGAGCCGTGGGCGAGCCGCGACCTTCTCCAGTCCTGGGCCTTCTACGATTCTTTTATCGCTCGTCTCGACGAGAAAAGACCACCGTTCCCTTTCTAAACCTTCATGTCCACCATTGATGTCGCATTCCGCCTGAGCGCCCTTGGCACCCAAAGTGTCCAGAGCGCTATCGGCGGGATCGCCGGCACCATCACCCGCACCGGAGAAACCATCTCCGGCGCGATGACGCGCGCCAAGGATGCCACCAGTGGCCTGATAGAGCGCATGAGCGATGTCCAGAAAGGCATGGGCACCCTGCAATCGGGCAGCGGGAGCCTTGCTGCGGTCGGCAAGGCTTTGGATTCCAGCACTCAATCGGCCACGGGGCTGGCTCAAACGATCAACCAGGTTAAAGCCGCGCAAAGTGGCATCACCGGGGCTGGCTTTACGAATATCACGACGCAGGCCAAGGAGGCCGACGAGGCCGTCCGCAAGCTGCGGGCGGACATGGCAAAAAGCAACCCTTTCACCAATCCCGGCACCGGAGCCCTGGTCTCGCCTCCCCCATCCACAGATAGCGGTGGCAGTAAGGCCGGCGGGATCATCCCTACCGTGTCCAGAATTCCAGTAGCGCAAGACGATGATCCCGTGGTAGCCGCCTTCCGGGCGCAGATGGCGCAGAGCAACCCGTTTATTAACCCTGGCACCGGTGCTCCGGTGGCTCCTCCCTCCACCGCAAGCACAGGGGCCGGCGGCGGCGCCGGGACAACCATACTTCCGGGAGATAGTGGCGGCGCCGGCGGCGGGAAAGATGATCCAGCCAATAAAACGCTGAGCCTGATGAGCCTGCACATGGTTGGCAGCACTTTCTACCAATGGGGACGCAGCGCGCTGGGCTTCGCCGATAGCCTGAGCAAAATATCTCAGGAAGCCGAAGGGACCCAGCAGAGATTGGCGGCTCTGTTAGAACAACAAAACCGCTCCCAGGATTTGCCGGCCATTAACCAGGATATAAATTTCGTAGTCAAGGCCGGTCACGTCGCCAATCCTTCCCAGGTGCGGGAAGCTGCCATTCAAATGAGCAGCGACGAAGTTAGAACCCAGGATATGCCCCAGCTTCTGGAGGCCGCGGTTCGCAATGCCCAGACGCTCAAGCAACAGAACGCCGGACACTCGATTGAGCAAATCGGCGTCGCCTTCTCCAAAGCCTACGGAGAGGGGAGTCTGAATCGGCTCAAGCGCGTCAACATTCTTTTCACCGAGCAGGAACAAGCTTCGGTTGCCGCTGCCTATGGAATCTCCAAAGCCGCCGGGCAAACGGAGTTCATGCGCGTGGTGATGGCCGCTACCAACCGCGATACCGCGGAGCTTGGCGCAGGGCTGACGGAAACGCAAAAACGCGCCAACGATGCGGCCCGAGCCGTGTATGATATGAGCGTTCAGATGGGGCAAGGCGCTCAGGATGCGAAGACTTCCATCAGCGAGATCGGCGCGCACCTCCTCTCGCTGATCAACGCTTCTCCCCAGGTAGCCAAGGCTGCCGGCGCCGGTCTGGAATGGAGCGGGTATATCATGTCCAGCGCGGGCGGCTTGATTGGCCTGCTGGCGCAACTGGCCATGATCCGCAACTTCATGCCGGAACTCGGCGCCACGAGCATTCTGAATTTCGCCAAAATGCGCATGGCCGGCGTTCAGGCCTTCCTCGCGATAGATGTGGCTGGGGCGCCGCTCTGGGCAATTATCGCGGCCATTGCCGTGGTTACTTACGCGGGAGTGCGCGGCTTCCAAGCTTATGGCGACGCTGGTTCGTTGTCAGCGGATAAGCTCATTAAAAAGTGGGGGATTTTGGGTCAGTGGTGGGTGTGGGCCGGGGATAAGCTGGCGCGAATCGGCAGCCTGCTTGATCGAATCCGCCATCCCTTTGGCGGCAGCAACGAGGCGATGGCCAGCAAGGCCAACGATCAGGCTTATGTGGAGTATGTCGCCCAGCAAAAGCGCACCAACAAACCCGCAATGAGTAAGGAGGCTTGGCTCCGGCAGCAACAAGACGACGAATCCAGTGCCGCACCCAAAGTTGAGACAATGCCGGAAGGCTCCAAAGACGACTACGCCAACAGCGCCACTTCCAGTACGGCAGCGGCACCTTCGCTCTCAATGAGCGACATCGCACGGCAAATGCAGGAGTTCCACGGGCAGTTGCAACAGGCGAAGGATGCGGCCTCAACTTCCACTTCAGCAGGTCAAGTTGCTCTGCTCTCCGGTGGCGGTTCCGGCTCGGATACATCAGCCGAAGGCATTGATATTCCGGCCATGCCATCCGGCGGCATCCTGAACACGATGAACCAGGCCATGCCTTCGCTCGATGACTATCGCGCGCTGCAACTGCGCGCCAAGGAAGGCAGCAAGGGCGCAAAGTTCCAACTGGGACTCGATAATCTGCAAAAAAGCTGGGCCAAAGAAGACGCCGCTGCCGCGCGCAAAGCCGAACGGGAGCGCACCAAGACCGAGCACAGCGCCGCCATTGAAGCGGGAATCGCCGCACTGGGCGACGGCAGCGCCGATGTGGGGCAAATCGAGGGGTTACGCAGCCAGTTGCGCGAGGCGCATCGCAAGAAAGACGCGGTCGAGAGCGCCGTGCTCTCCGAGCGCATCGCAAGGGCCGAAGACGCCGCGAGAGAGTTGCGACAAGTCAACAGCGCCGACAAAGCCGCTGACAGGTCGGAGAAGAAGGAGCGTCTCTTTCAACTCCAGCAAGCTCACGAGGCGCAGGTTTATGCCCTGCGCGGCACAATCGCCAAAGCCAACCGCAAGGACATCGAGAGGCGGATTCACGATCTGAACGTCGCCTACGAGCAGCAACGGCACGCCATTGAGGGTGGAGCGATGCCGACCACCTCGACAGGCACCATGGGGCTTGTCGGCATCGCCTCTGCCGGCACCCAAGCTTCCATGGGGCCAAGCCGGCAACAGGTAGCACAGCAAGCCTTCGACGACGCCCAGACGGAAGTGGAAAAGGCAGAAGAGGAATTCAGCAAGGCCCAACTCGAAGCCGCCAAGTTGATGGAGCGGGCCGCTCGTTCCAAATATGCGGAGGGACGCCAGGCGTTGATTGAAAGCGCGATAGCGGTCCTCGACAAAGCCGATGCCGCCAAGCAAGCCGCCGAGAACAAGCGCGGCTGGGCCGCATCCGATCTTAACCAATCCCTTTACTCACAGATCCACGTTGGCCTGTCGGTTTTTGCTCCCCGTTCTCTCGATGGAGACGCGGCTTACGCTAACGCACAATTAGAAGCTGAAAAGGCCGACACCGACTTTAAACAGGCTCAGATTGAGGCTGCCGACTTAATGAAGAAAGCGGCTCAAAGCCAGTATGCCGATGCGCGGCGCGCCTTGATCCGTAAGGCCGAAGCGATCCTGGACAAGGCTCAGACCGCGAAGGATAACGCGGAGGAGAAACTGAGTGCGGCAGCTTCCGAGGCGGCCAATCGCTCTCAGGGCGGAGTGGGAGAGGGATATTCCAGAGAGGCTCGTGCGCGACAGGAGGCTTGGGCCAGAGGCGATCTCAAGGGCGCCGGAGTTTATCTGCCCGGCAATCCGTCGCTGCCGGCGGCGGCTGGTGCGATGCATGATCTCTTCAAATACGGCCCGAATCCGCTGCATCGTGAACAGTCTGAGGCGACAGCCAGCAGCGAGGGGCCTTTCAACCCCTACAAGCCAACGAACCTGGTCGGCCAGGCCGACCAGGCGCCGGGTGGCATCCGAAACGCGAATGAACCTGACCAACGGGGCAAAGTGTCACCCATTCACGCCGCGGCCAGCGCCCTGCAAAGCTACACGGGAGCAGGCGACAATCCCTACAGCGGCACGCCGGCCCCGGCTCCTACCGCCGAGCCATCCGGCCCGCCGCCGAGCAGCGCGCCGAGTGGCGGCATCGTCACGCCGGTGAGCGCCAATTTTGCGACCACGGTGCAGACCACACCGGATGAAATCCTCGTCACCTTCAAGGCCGATCCGGTGCGCATCAAGCGCACTCCGGCGCCCCGGCGCGCGCTCACCGGGCGAGATGTGCGGGGAGCGGTGCGCTGATGCCAAGTGTCGGAGGTGATCATTTTGTCGGGATGCATCGTTACTTCGATGCACCTCCCTTTGATCCTGCAACAGCCTTTGCTGGGCCGGATGGCTGGTTTATAGTCGCCAGCATAGACCCCGATACGATGATCAAGCTGCGCTACAGTCCCTATCCGCCACACGATCAGCGGCCCCGGTTACTGACGCAAATCGGCGGTTCCTCCACAACAAGAGACCTGCCTGATTTATCGCTCCTAGAAATCACCGCCGACCTATCGGCGCCGCCGGTCTACAACGATGCCGGAGGAACCAACACTACATGGCCGGCAACGATCACCTATCCGGACACTGAGGATTGGTATGGCATTCGGTTTGAATGCTTCAAACTTTACTCTGGAGACTACTCATTCGGATATTGGTATATGACCGGAACGGAGTCTCCTACGCTTGCTCCAGCCATACTTGGCTGGCCGGAATCGGGCACCGAAACCATCTGGACCGAACCGTATTATGCCACCATGAACGGCAGGGACTATATCTTCGGACTGAGCAATCCGGGCACCGGGTACGGTTTCACAGGCCATCTGGATTTTAAGCAGGGGCCGACGCTGCTCCAGACTCTGAGTGCTTTTCCGAATCCCAATGGAAGCACCGATCCAACGATAGAGTCTGCCTCGGCTTTACTGGTTATACAGACTCTTCTGGTGAGCAGCGGAGGGCCGCTGACATTTCGGCTTTTCAATACGGCTGGACAAGGTTCGAGCCTGGTCACTTTCAAGGTGCCTCCGGTGGCACAGATGAACCTCTCCTTTGAAGAGCCGATGCTGTATGCCGACTTCGCAGGCTCTTATGATGTGGATGGGGTAATCGTCCAATATGAGCCTCAGCCGCCGGGCATCTGGCAGACAAGCCCGGAGTATCAGATCGACCTCAGCGATTTTCAAGATTTCATCGTATCGCCGACCAACTACAACCTTCGGGTTTATGTGATAGACGACGATGGCTTAACGGACTATGCGGACGGCGCCATTCTCATCCAGCCGGGGGAATCGAACGTCGCGCAGGTGTTTCAATCCAGTGGCGCTATGCTCACCGCATTGCGGGTGGCTTCCTATGTTCAGACCTATTGTTTCAAAGATTCAGTGGCCTCACGTGAAACCAGAGGCTTGATTGCAGGATGTAAAAACCCATCTCTCTGGATACACGATGACATGATTTATTGTGCGGTTCAATTGGGGGCCGGGGACTATCACGTTTTTCGCAGCGCGGACGCGATGCGCACCTGGGAGCAGATAACTGTGACACCTGTGTGGGATGCCAGCACCTATTCTAAGCCTCACGGTTGCGGGTTAGCTAACGGTGGGGCAGCGGCAATTGCCTTCAAGAAGGCCACGAACCAAATCTGGTTTAAACCCTCCACCGACAACATTAACTGGCCTGCGGACGGCTCAGCCATCGAAGTTGGCGCCTATGGGGGCAGCGCCAAACTTTTTAGCATTCGACAGCGCGAAGTGGATCAAGGCTTTGAACTCATCGTGACCAACTCGCTCGACACGGCCTGGAGTTCAACCGACGACGGGCACACCTGGAACGCCCTTTAAGAGCGAAGCGCTGCATCATGGCCGCCTACCAAAACGCACGGCTGGAAATACTGGGATTCTGGGGCGAGGTGCGCAAAGCCCTCTCGATTGGCCACACCTCAAAGAGTGCGCTGCTCAAGGCCCAGAAGCGCGGCGACCTGAGAAACCTGATTCTGCTGGGCGATCAGGCCGGAACGCAGGACGACGAGAATAAGAATCTGCTGCCGGTCGTCTTGAACTTTCGGCTTTTCTTTCCTGACGGATACAACGACAAGTCGAACTGGGATGTCATCACCAGCGGTGCCAGTACTTATTTCGACCAGTTCCCCAACGTTTCGGGCTTTTCGGGCACCGGTCTTGGCTACGAACGCACCGGTTCCGCGCCCATCCTTTTCCGCTCGCAGGCACCCTCCATCGGTGGGTTTCCGCTGCTCCAGAACTGCGGCTTTGCGGTGCGCTGCCTGATTCCCAAGCCAGCAGCTTTCGCAGTCTACACGCTGGCACGCTGGGATCAGTGGCAGTTGCAGCTTATAGACGGCTCGCTGCACATCATGCGCCTCGCTCCGGCCTGGACGCAGACCGATGAGGACGCCCTGCACGCCTTGCAGGCGATGGACAACCCGACCACGCTCCAGCAGGCGCAGATCAACACCTACCTCAGTTCGCTCTACAAGGACTATACCCACCTCTCCGGCTTCGGCGGCAAGAACGAGTGGTATGGCGTCGCCCGCATGATAATGCTGCTGCCTGAGCCGCGCGGCATCGTGCATATCTGGGACGGCGCGCGGTGGGGAATGGCCCGGCACTCCGATATTTTGAAGACACGGCAGAACGGCGTGCTCTGGTATGACTCGCGCCTCTCAGTGCTCTCCAGCGGCAACACCCTGTACTGGCAGGCTGGCTACCCGGTCTTCGATAACGAGGGGCTATTGCGGATGCCGCAGTTCAAGACGCCCAGTTGGATGGACGGCACGACCACCATCAACTACACCGCGACTTATTCGGCGGCTTTCAACTCGTCCACGCTCAGTGGAACCGACATTCAATATGCGGCTTCGATTGGAAGCTTCTGGAGCTACTTCTACGCGACGTTCTCGACCACCAACAATCGCTATACACCGTTCCTCTACTCGCTGAATGCCTATGTGCCTGCCGGTGATCGCGTCGGCAGCACTGCCACTGCTTGGGACAGCGACAACCCGGATTACAACTCACCGATCCTGGATGTGCAGCCGCAGTTCGAGGGCGAAATGACGGGGCGTTCCTTCACGGTTGTCGTTCGTGATGTGGGCGGCGGCGTCTTCGAGGACCTGGGCGGTAACTACGATTCGGGCGCCTGGCGGATGTGCAACTACTACGAGGGCGGAAACCGCATCATCCACCACGGCATCGTGCGCCGCGCCGAGTTCGGCGACATGCGCAACACCCAATACAATCAGGTGCGCCGCGACGTTGCCAGCGCCGAGAGCGTGGTCACGCTGGAGGTGTGCAGTCAGGAAGCGCTGATGAAGGTGTGGCCGATCACCGAGGAGCCGATCGGCGATTATCAGCGCGTGGGAGGCCACGCGCGCCAGATCATCAATCTGATCGGCACTCCCACCAGCGAATACAGCGGCGTGGACGCCAGCGAGGGTCACCGCTGCCCATCGGCGATTGCCGGGGAGAATTTCAGGACGCGCCCGGGCGCCGGCACCTTCGCGATGGACTACCTGCGCGATTTCATCGAGGAGAACGGCAACGGTCGCTTCATCTATCACGGCGACGGCTGGAGTTTGGACTATCGTCCGACGGCGCTGTTTTCCATAGACGGGCACGCTGCCAATTTCACCAGCGACGCGGCGGCCAACGATCCACGCTCCTATCCGGGGCGCTTTGCCATCCTGCGCCGGTTGCGCCTCACCTTCGACTGGGACGATTACGGCAACGTTTTTATCGTGGTGGGCGACGAGGACGCGGACGGCGACCGGCTCTGTCAGATCGCGCGCATTGCCACCGCGATTACGGCGCAGACGGTGATTCCACGGCGCAACTTCGTCGGCTTTCCCAAGCAGATTTACCGGCAGAACAATTCGTGGGCGACGGATGTGGATGTGGCGATAGCCCGGCGCAGTTTGCAACTGACCTTCGGACTGCCGCCTCGCTTTGGGGCTTTCGAGACCTATTACCACAGCGGGTTAGTGCCCGGCTTTCGCATTACGGCGGACGGCACCCCGGCGCGCGTCTTCCGCGCCCCGGACGGCAGTTGGGCCGAGGACAAGATGATCGTGATCTATCGGGAGATGGAGTGATGGCTGTTTATCTGGACGAGGGAGAACCGCTCGCCGAGGTGCGCAACCCGGTGGATGGCATTATCCGCGAGGCCTCATCGCGGCACTTTGGCGCCGCCGGCCCCTCGCGCGTCGCGACGCTCGCGGCTCTCAGGGTGCCGCCAGCGCAGTTTGAAACCGGCGTGGACGAGGACGGCAACGACCTCGACTTTTTCATCACCGAGGAAGATTTCACGGAGGACGCCGCGCGACTGACATCGCCGTGAGCAAGGACCAAAATGATTGATAAACCAGTCTGGGGCACACCACCCGATTTTGCTGACGGCGAGCGCGCCACCAACGCCAAGCTCAATCAAATGACTGCTTACGCCGAGCAGGTCGCCGGTATCGGCGATGCGTTCGGACTCAAGAGCGTGGTCGGATTGGTCATCACGCTCAAAGGCGGCGCGGTCAGTGGCGGGACGTGGAAGGACGAGCAGGAGCTTGAATTATCGCCCAGCGTTCCCAACTATGTCGAACTCGATCCGGCCACCGGCACCGCCTCGCTGGGTGCCGGGGGTTTCACCGCCGGGAAGCTGCCCGCCTATTATGCCGTAGCCGATTCAGCGAGCATCACCAATCTCAACACCACCACTGGAAGCAACCGCCTGGACCGGCGCAGTTGGATCAACAACGGGGGCAGCGCGGCCATTACCTCGGTGAATGGGCAGAGCGGGCCGGACGTAGTGCTGGATGGCGGAGATATTGACGGCACGCTCGACGATACGACAGCCTTTGGCGGCACGCCGAACACTGGAACCATCAATGAACTGCTGGGCCGCATCGGGCGCGCCTTCAAATCCATCACCGGGCAAACGGCGTGGGTGACAGCGCCGGCCCAGAGCATCGCATCGCTTATCACGGCGCTCTCCAGCAAAGCTGACGATTCCGCCGTCGTCCACAATACGGGAAATGAGACGGTCGCCGGCATCAAGACCTTTAGCTCCAGCCCGGTGATCCCAGATGCCATCGCCTCGAATCAACCAGCCAGCAAGGGGCAGCTTGACGCCGCCACGAATGCCCTGTCAGGCGAGTATGGCCCGCCGATGGCCGATATTATTTCGTTGGAAAATGTTGACGCAACTTCTATTCCTGACAAACAAATTCGCCTTGTCGAATCGGTCGGCGCGATATTCCGCTACGATTCGTCTTCCTCCGCGCCGGCAGACGACGTGGGTGTTCTTCAGCCTATTGCGGGCGGCGGGCGATGGTTCAAAGTTCAGGCGGCGACGCAAGATCACGAAGCTCTGGTCAACCTGCACGGCGGCGGCACCGGCGATCATCAGCACCTGACGACGGCAGAAAAAGCCAACCTTCCGACCTCAGACGAGAAGGCAGCGCTCTCCGGCTTCGACACATCGAAGCCGCCCAACTCCACCAACCACTACGTCACCGAGAAGTTGCAGGGCGGCGCCACGCGCACGATCATGCGCAACGTGGCCACCGCGACCGGCGCCGAGGCTTCTGATGGTTTTCGGATTCGCTATGACGTGGACGGCAATGAGGATGGCGGCACACAGGATGCCATCATCATCGAGGCGACCGACGGCAACGACAACGGGGACAACGGCCCGATGCTGCGCACCAAAGGCAGCACCGACAATACCACCAACCGCTTTTGGCTGAAGAGCGCCAAAGCGTTTCTATTGAAACTCCTCAGCGTCGGCCCGGGCACCAATACGACTTTCCCACTGATCGAAGCCAACACGGCGGCAGCGGACGGCAGTAAGCCTCAAATCCGCTGGAACAGCAGCACCAGTAAGCTTCAGTTCGCCAACGATGGTTCGACTTGGGCGGACTTCGGCAGCGGTGGCATGGCCAACCCGATGACCACCAAAGGCGACCTCATCGCGGGGGGAGCAGCCGGCGCCCCGACCCGCTTTCCAGTCGGCATCGATGGGCAGACCATCGTCGCCGACAGCACGCAGACGGTTGGCTTTAAATGGGCCACGCCCTCCGGTGGCGGTGGCACAACACTGGCCCGCGCCACCGTCACGGTCACCACGGCTTCGCTCGCCGATCTGGCGATGGACAACGTGACGGCGGCCCTCGGCAAGACGGCGATCCTGTTGGCTATTGAAGTGGACCGGGCCGCCTGGGTTCGCGTTTACAACACCGCAGCCAGCCGCACCGCCGATGCCTCGCGCGACATCAACGACGATCCCACCTCAGCCACCGGCTGCCTGATCGACCTCTACCTCACCAGCGCCACCAGGCAGTGGTTGTGTCCTGCGCCCAATATCTACTCCGGCGAGAGCACGCCCTCTGCCAACCTCTCCTGCGCAATCCAGAACCGCAGCGGCGCCACGCACACCGTGGCGGTGACTTTCACCTTCCTGGCCTTGGAGTAAACGATGGCAACGGCAACGACGACGATGAATTGTAAGATCGACACGGACGCCCACTTTCGGGAGTTCGTGTCCGGTGTGGCGGCGCAGCTTTCCGCGATGGGACTGGTCAAGCTGAGCGTGAGTGGCGAGATCAACGCCAGCACGGTGACTAAGCCCACGCCCAGCCACGGCACCTATCCCTACGACGGGTTCCAGAGTAAGGGCGCACAGGTCTGGCGCTTCAACGATGCCTTGCAGACCGAGTTTCCCGTCTATCTTTTGATCGAGTATGGCGGGCAGGAAGTCGTCTCGCCGTGGTGGTATCACTACGGCCCCGGCATCCGTGTGACCTGCGGCACCACTTACTCCGGCCTCGCCATCACCGCCAACGCGACTGCGGCCCAGAGGGTCTACCTTGACGGCAACGACAACGGCACCAGCGTATCTTGCTGGTTCAGTGGCGGCACGAGTCGTTTTGCGATGGCGCTCAGCCAGAACGGCCTCTTCTTCTCCGTCGAGCGCTTCAAGGACGGCAACGGCAACGACACTGGGCGCGGCGTCGCTCTCCTCGGCGCCTCCTGGTATGCGATGGACGGTAGCACCTTCTACGGCGCCGATGGTTTGTGGCAGATGGCGATGCTGCCGGGCGGCAACAATCCGCCCACGGAAACCAAATGGGGCGCGGCGATTCCCACCGTCGAGGACGGCACAGTGAACACCAGCGTCGTCGGCTTTACCATCCACCCCTACACGCCGCGCATGGAGCAGGCTCTCCTCAATGCGGTGATGTATTTCTCAGGCGATCTGGCCGGGCTGACTTCTTACAGCATCGACATCGCGGGACAGATGCACACCTACTTCACCCTGGACTCTTTTTCCTACCTGACGCCGCACCGCAGCGGCGAACTGCTGGTCGCGATGCGCTACGAATAAAGGACCTTATGAAGCTCACCGACACTTTTCATTTCATCCATCTCGACCCCAACGAGGCGCCGCTGACGGCAGAAACGCAGGTCTTCATGCAGAGCTTTCGCGACTGGCATCCCGCCGCCCAGACCATGGTCTGGACCTATGCGAAAATCCGCGACGAGGGGCACGCAGTGCCGGCGCAGTTCTACGCCGAGACCGATCTGCGCTCCCAGGCCAACGTCTTGAGATATTGGATTCTGGCGACCATCGGCGGCATCTACTGCGACACCGACGTGATTTGTCTGCGCAACTGGGACGAGTGGACCGGGGACAAGGAAGCCTTCGTGTGCCAGTTCGAGGAAATGCGCGTCGGCGTCACCAACTGCATCATGGGTGCGCTGCCCGGCAACACGTTTTTCCCGAACTTGGTGGCGCTGCTGCCGGGTCTGGGCTTGGTCTACCAGCACGCGCCGTTCATGGCGCGCACCGGCTCGCAGATTCTCTTCCAGTTGCTCGCCTCGAAGAAATACGACGCCAGCAGCGAGCATCCCCTCATCGTGGCCGAGCCTGCCGTGTTCTGTCCCTACAAAATGTCGCAGGCCAACGCCGGAGAGGTTCCTAATCTTGATGAATTGACGGCATCGGGAAGTCTGAGCGTGCATCTCTGGGCCAGCACTGATGGCGCGCGTGGCGACAAGTATTTGTCGGTGGCACAGCGCATGATGAATGCTCTTGGCTACCCGAATCTCGTCGCTGGCACTCCTCTGGAAACACTGTCGCCGCGTGTGGTGGCAGGAGGTAACGCGTGAGCATTCCCGTCGCTCTAATTTTTATTGCCAACGAATATACCGACCCCGGTGTAACTTCGCCTCCTACGCCAGCCACGTGGTGGGTCATTAAGAAAATCCTCTCCAGCGACTGCATGGGCTACGTCACGGTGGATGTCGCGACTAAAGGCGTGCCTAACGGATGGGGCGTCACGTTTCCGACTTCGCTCGAATCCACTGACCACGCGACGCACCCGGTTGCCACCGTCGTCAATCCTGCCGGCGGCGACATCAACTATTCGTATCTCCTGGAATGCTGGATTGACATCGCCAGCGGCGGGGGCTGCGGATGTGGGTGCGGCTGTGGCTGCGGAGGAGGCGACACGTTCGATCACTGGGAGAGCCAGACGCCGTTTGTCGTGCTCGTCGTGGACTCGGTGAAAGCCGGTCCTAACACACGCCCCGGCACCGGGCAAATGTGGCCGCGCGGGGTGAAATAAGCTGAGGTTCTGCGGACCGACCACTAAACTGGACTTTTGGAGCGCGTTTATCCCCCAAACTATCCCTCGCATCTCTGAAAATTAGGATATTTCCGACATTGGGCGCCGCGCTTCTATTACGATGCCTTCTCAATCCCATGATAGTCAGGTCACAGTTAGGACACAGGACTTTACTGCCGCCATACTCCAAGTTGGCACGATGGTCAAAATATCAAGTTCAGATTGGCTGATTTGGTTCCCTCGCAAAGATGTGGAGCGTATGCGGTTGGGCAACTATAAAGCTGCGGCCAGTTGGGGAAAAGCCAATAGCCAGAATTTGATGATGCTGCTCCACTTGAACACAGGCCGCTAAATTGTGCTGGATTGCGGTTTGTGGAGGGCATAAAAGCACGCGGTAGTCCGGCCAAGTGGGGGCAATGGAATAGAGCACCCAGCCCTCCTTGGTCATCGTATTCAATCCACCACCATAGACACCAGCCAAGCGAACTCTTTGGCCCTTGACTGGGCCGATACCCTGAGCGGATAACATTCCCCAATTGAACCAGGTGAGGTTCTCGTTATGGCAGGCAATGCTTTCGCCTGTCGTGCAATCGAACAACTCTCGCCCGCTTAATGAAACGACAAGCAACAAATCTGACTTCTCTGCAAAGCCGAACATCCAACCACGAACATGATGTGCGCTAACCTTGGCCCACGGCGCCAGCGGCGATTGCGTTTCCATATCCTGAATCTGCCGCCTGAGTTCGTCCATTTGGTCTGTATCTATGTTGTCAAGGAACATGCTCTCAAGTCTTAGAAACCAGCAACGCCGCTCGCAAGCTACGCAGAGCGTGCTTCTGTCCGATCAACTATTGCACAATAGACGTAGGATAAAGTTGGAGCGATTTTTGACGGTTGTTCAAAAGGAAGAGCGAGTTCTCAAACAATCGGTCGCAGCATCCCGTTCCATCCCTCAGGCTCCTTATTTGGCACCGGCATATTCCCAAACCCATCGTTCGTATTCGAGCAGGATACTGAAGTCGCCTCGCAACATATCGTCGCAATACTGTGGTAACAGATTGGCCCATTTGGCTAAGTCACGATCTAAATTACCCAGACGATCTTCATAAAAACTTGGCTCGTCGAAGGGTCTGGTTAATAGGGGGAGTTTTGCCGGGGGCGTCACACCATCTTTGAAAGGGATGATGAAAGAGAGAGCTTTTGTTGTATAAGATGAGCATCCTAAAGGAAGAGAGGCAGGATGGATGGATACATCTGTATTAGCCCCTTCACAATGAACACCTACAGTGCAAAAGCTGGATGTAAAACTAACCATAATCGAGATATTCCAAGAAGATACTTCTCCAAAGGTAAAGCCATAATCAGTAATCAGGTAAGCAAAATGTTTCTGAACAAGGCTCGCAAATTTCGTTTTGTAGCTTTGAAAATCCATAGTTCCTCAGTTTCTCGCTTTTGCTGAGCAATGAATCTGACACACGGGGGCTTATGAGTAGTTCAGACCGTCACACAGTCTGGTCGTTGCCCCGTTTGCGCGAAATCGGCAATAGTCCGCCGCTACTCAGCCCCCTACTTCATCTTGTGGGCGATCTTGTCAAATTCTCGCGGAAGTTTATTCCCCTTGCGATCACGCACCGCCGCCATGATGTCCCATACTGGGCAGACTGTGTAAGGCAACAGCCTGTCGCCGTGCACAAAGGGAAAGTATTTGAATTTGTGCAGCGGTGGTTTGTGAACGACAATCTCCCAATGTCCACCACAATGACGACGAAACACCTCGCCGACATAACGAGCCGCGCCGTCCGAAATATCGGGGCGCTGGTTATAGGCAATTGGATGGTCGGCGGAGTGAACGTCCGGACACTCCTGAAGTAGCCATTGCTCCAAAACTTCCAAGGATTCTGCTGAAAAATCAAGCTTTTCGACAAGCGGTTGAGGAAGGAAGTTAAGGAAGAAACCTACGGCTTCTTCAACCTCACTCAACCATACCTCACGAGCTTCCGGTGTCCGAACCTGCACAGCACGCCGCTTGCCCCGATAAAAATTTGCCCGCTGCGACTGGAGGCGCTCCAATTGTGAACGTAACATTCCACTAGTTCTCCGACGAAGGACTGCTCCAACCAGTGGGGCTGCGCTAAACGGATTATCCTCCGGCCCGTGCAAGCGAGGAACACCAAATCCGGCAATCTTAGGATGGTCGAGGTTAATTCCCCAGAAACTCCCTTCAATGTTTCGCCGCATTGTCTCTGCGGCATACCTATATGCCGTATCTAAAAGCTGATCGGCGTACCCAAAGCCCTCCGGTTTGGATTCATAAATGACTTTTTCGTCAGGGTAGTGTTCGAGCAACCAAGCTTCGAGGTCATCAAGTGAAGCCGGGGAAAAATCCAGTTCTCTTTGCAAGTCAGGACCAACGGCGTTGAAGAATCCCTGAATTGCAGGCTCCAATTCTGCGATCCAACTATTTAGGGTATCTTGCCCGTCGCGAACAATTTTCTTCTCAGCCATTGTTCCTCTCCTTGACTGTTACGACACTTCAGAACGGGAGTAAGGGCGCCGCAGTCGGACCGGGTTTGAGAACGCGCTTTGGCACAATTTGGCCCCTGTGATATCGATTCAGTCGCGCACACTGTCACAATCGTTTAAAGGGCAAGTTCGCGCATACAGTGAAACTGTGGTGCTGAATAACTTGATTTACTCGATGCGCCAAAGGGTGAGAGTGCCGTGCCTGCCGCCAACCGCAAGCGTTCGGCCATCGGGTGAAAACTGGACTGCCACTATATCGTCTGGATTTTGCAATTTTTTGATGGATTTTTGTGTCATCGTATCCCATACCCAACACTCTTTAAGCGTCTCCAATTTTCTGACATTCTGGTTTACTTTCTTATCGAACACCCAACAGCAGTCTTGGCTATAGGCTCCAATTGTATTATCCATCCAAGAAGCTGCTAATTTTCCGTCGGCTGAAACCGTAGCTACGTTGCCGAATAAGTTCTCAACCCCCAAGACTGGTTTGCCATCCGCAACACGCCAAATGTCAACGGATTGACTACCATTGTGTCGCCAAAGCGCATAAAAGAATTCCCCACCATATACGAACTTGGCTTGCTCGATTGTCTCGGTGTATCTAAAGTCGTCCTTACGCCGCTGCCAGAGACGATGGAGGAGTTTTTTGCTCTTTTTGTCGTAAAGGTTCACGTCTAAGATAATGTGATAGAAGTTTCCCCGGTCACCGTCCGTGCCGGGATAAGGTCTCCATTCAACGGTCACAGTAGCAGACACTTTTCCATCGGGTGAATCGGTGTGACACGTTTCATTCGCCACTAATCCGCATCCTTCTTGCGCCATTGATTCTTCTACCTGCTGTTTCGAGAATGATTGCAAGGTTGGCTTTGAGATTTTTCCTGAGATTGCGTTTACTAACACGTCTTCGGCTTTGTTCTCAATTCTGATCCATTTGCTGTCTGGCGACCAATAGAACATAACTACATCGCTCGTTCCAAAGTTATTTCCGTTTGGTGGAGTAACCAAAATTGAACGTGGCGACGATGAGCTGCGGTCACCAGCTACCCCGTAAAGTGCGATGGGCATCAGCACAGCGAAAAGCCAAAGCCGGTGGCGGATTTTTCTCTTCATAATGCTATTATGCCACTCCGTAAACGTGCGGAGCGTGCTACAGCACAGGATACATAAATCTAACCTGACTCAATTTGGCTTGGATCAGATCCGATGCGTGGCCAGCCCTAAGATGATTATGGCATATCTTCACGAGCCATAATCGTAAGAGGACGAACCTGATCCGAGTCCCCTTGTGGCAGGTAGAGGATACTGTTGCCGAATTCATGAAGGCGTCTGTTGACTTGGCCCAACGTGGGAGGAGACGGTCAGCCATCATTGAGGAGAAGGCGGTAATCGTGTTTGATGGGCCACCAACTGACACCCTTTCTCAATTCGGCAACAGTATCCGCTGCTACTCGGACCCCTATGTGGACATAAAATGACCAAGGCCCCACTGGTCCGCGCCTCGGCCAATGGGTTACAATTGGGTCAATGAAGACCCTTACGAATTTCGTCCTACTACTGGCAGCGGTCGCACCTGTCGCTTCAAAACCTATCGCTTCAAAACCTATCGCTTCAAAGAACGCTGTGAAAGCTGAATACAGCGAATCTGAGGATTATACGCGCTTGAGCGTTGTCGTACCCATCGAAGTGCAGAAACCCAGCACCCATGGACTTAAATACAAACAGACAATTCAATACAGTGCCGCTCTTTTGGTTAGCGGCAAGTTGAAGAACGGCAAGGTGCCGGACGACAAGACGCCAACGGAAGCACAAATCGAGATAACTCGTATAATTGAACAAGCACCCAGCTACCAAGACGCAGAGCAACAGTTGAAATGGGAAGGCGCCAGAACCATCGTAATAGCCTATCGGACGCCGTTTCAAGACAAAGAAGCGCACCGCAAGCGCATCGAGATTTTTGGATACTATAAAAAGGATTCGGGTGAGATGGCCTCTGGCGCCTGGGCGCATGAATCCATTGCAGGTGAGACAAATGCATCTAACCTTGTCAAGCTGGCGGAGGCGAAAGACGTGGTTATCTCTCTTGAAACCGAGAATAAGCGCTTTGGAGAGTGGAGCGTACCGGCGAAGGATGCAAAGCCACTTGCCGACTTGCGCAACACCTTAACGCTTCCGGCCTTTTTGATGAATTAATTCGCCGGTGTGTGCCCTGCGGCAACGCTCAGAGGCGCTAACGGTTTGCTCGTCTTGTTTAACAACAGCCACCGGAACCATTGCCGCTTATCTGGTCGAGCGGCGAAAAGCGGGTTGGGGTACGACAATGATTCACTTTTCGACACCAATACTTGCCGGTTTGTGCAATTTTGACCTCAAAACCTCCGAAAAGAGCGTGTAAAAAGTGAGTCAGGTTGGCACCTCAAATGTGTCCACTGGTTTCAGGCCAGGTGTGAAGCAGTGGGCGATAAGACAGGAGTTAGTTCAAATACTCATCCAATAAGGCGCGCAGACTCGGATCACTGGCTATACGATCTGCAAAGACGATTGCAGCCCTTTCGAGCAAATAATTCGACTCTTCTCCATCGAGCGAACCCACAGCGTCTATAATCCAATTGATTTCATCGTCAGAGAAAGTATTCCCACTCTCTATTAAAGAAGCGAAAATTGGTAGCACCTCTCCAGAATTGCTGTAGGAAAGGGCAGCGATGCCATAAAGTCGCGTGGCGAGGCTGTCCAGTAAGGGAAGAACTTTCTCGATCCCAGCAGGATGTTTCTCCAGGACATTGCCCAGCAGTTCGGCTGCGGTGAACTGGAAATCTTCAATCCTTTCTGCCGGCGGTTCGACAATCCAATCAATGAGCAAGCCTAATGAGTCTTCTTTGATCAGAGCAGCACACCGCGCCGCAGTCTTTTCTCTTTGATCAAGCGACTCATTGTAATAGGGCCCGCCGCTCAGATAATTCAACATCATGAGGACTTCAAAGCGAGTCAATGGCCTTGGTAGCCGCTCCACGCTTTGCAATAGAAAACCTAAGCCTTGTCCGCTCATAATCGCAATCGCCTCAAACCTTTCATGGCGATTTTCTCGGCGCCAAGGTGCTGTTCAGTCGCTGCAACCATCTCTGCGCACCTTCGTGTGCTTCGCGCCTCTGGGGGTCGGGCGAGGCCTCGCGCGCCATCGCCGTAAGTTGCGCCCTGGCAAATTCCAGCATATGCGCGTCACGGATGCGCACGCCCCATTCGCGGAACATCAGAAAAGCGTAGGTGCCTTTGAGTTCGTCGAGAATGGGCTTTTGCGCGTCCTTCTGGCCCAGCAAAAGCAGGCTGACCGCCGCCGCGATGCGCGCCTGGTCTATTTGGCTCGCCAGCAAGGTGCGCAGCACCGGCAGGTTTTTGCGCAGCTCAATCTGCCCCGCCGTGCCGGTGCCGGGCTGCGCCAGACACCGCGCGGCTTCGACGACCATTTCAAAGTCGTCAGAGCCGGCCAACTGGCGATAGAACTCCTGCGCAAATTGTGGCCCGATGTGGCGCACCGCTGCCATCACGTCACTCGAAGCCAGCAGGGTCTCGTTGCGCTCCGGCTCCAGCGGCGCGCCTGCCGCCGCGTCTTTGAGTTCGTCCCAGTCGCCGCCCACGGCGTCAATATCGCGCAGCGCCGCGTAGGCGTTGGCCGCTTCCGCCGCCACGTTATTCATCAGCATCCGGCTGGTGCGCGGGCCGAAAATTGTGCTGGGCGGGTGCGATTCGGCGCGGTGGGCAGCGGTGTAAAGCTGCGCCAGTTTGGGCAGCGCCTCACGGGCTTTCAATTCGCCGAGTGCCCACACAATCGAAGCGCGCGACAGGCCGCTTTCCAAGTCGAGCGCCGCCAGCAGGGGGCCAATCGAGGACTTATCGCCGATGGCGCCGCAAGCCCGCGCTGCGTTGGAGCGCACCACGCGCTCCGGCGAACGCAGCGCCGCGTGCAACTGCGGCAGAATCGGCTTGCCGGCCTGCCGGAAGACGAGTTGTGCAAAGGGAATCTGCCACGGATCGTGCGGGGCGGCGTCGTAGGCATGGAGCAAGACTTGGGCGCTTTCCGGTCGTGCCCTCAAGGACGCGCCCAAATCGCTGATGATTTTCGGCCAAGGGTCTTCGTCAAGCGAGTATCGCTGCGGAGATTCCAAAAACAGCGCGAAGATTTCCGGAGTGGCGCGCGGCGCCAGCGCGACCAGCAAAGGCCACTCGTCCCCCTCGAACGCGCGGCTGTCATCCGCTCCGAACGGAATGCCCAACTGGTTGGTTTGCAACATCGCGCGCAGCAGCTTAATGTCGGGCAGCGTCCCGCGCCGGCACAGACCGATGGCGGCGGCAACGCGGAGGGCCGGCACCTCGTCGGCCAGGCGCTTTTGCAGAAGTACAATCGGCGTCAGGTCGTTTTGCGTTTCCACCGCCAAATAGAGCGCGGTGCCGCGCACACGCGGCTCTGGGTCGTCCAACTGCGATTGGATCAGCGGCGCGCTGGCCGGGTCGTTAAGCAGTTTCGGCTGCGCCAGCAGCGATGCCAGTGCGTTGGCACGATACAACGGGTTCGCATCTTTGAGCGCCCGCGCCAGTTGTGCCACCGAAGCGATTTTCACCGGACGTTGCTGCGCGTCCTTGAGCAGCGCGATGCGTGGGTCTTCAGCCGCTCGCGGCGGTAGAGCGGCGATGGGCAGCGCCGCGCTTTTCTCATCTTTGAGCCACAGCGCGCCGCGTGTGCCGCACAGCAGGGTGCCGCCGCTCCACGGCACCCGCGCGATGATTGTGCCGCCTAAAATCGGCATGATACCGAGCGAGGGGCCAATCGGTACACTGTCCTCGTTGGTATAGGTTTTCGGCTCACCCGATGCGCTGAACGAATCCTTGGCCGGGTCGTAAACGCCGGGCGGAAATTGCTGGTATTTGAGGTCACCATCGCGGCGATATTGTGCGCCGTAAGTCAGGCGCAGTGCGCCGTTTTCGGCGGCGAGCCTTTCAACGCTGTTGGCCGCCAAGCCGTCCGCCTGCGTGCGCGTGGTGAACACGCCACTGTTGGGGTCAAGAATCATCAGCCCACCGGCGTTGTCTTCGTGGCGCGCCGCGAAATACAGCTTGTCACCCAGCGCCGCGACGCCGGACACCCGATTGCTTTCCAGACCGTCGCGCCGCGACAAGTTGGCGCGCACGCGGCCCGCTTCGTCCAGCACGCACACGCCGTAATTGGTTCCGAGCCACAAATGGCCTTTCCCGTCGGGCGCTGCCGACAGCACTTTGCTGCCGCGCAACACGTCGGCGAAATTCTCGTCCACAGGTCGCACCGCCTCCTCCTTGGCTGTCGCTTTGTCAGGTCGGAGGGGTTCGGTGGCACCTTGTTGCGGGAAAACACTCAAGCCCCCAGCATATTCGTGCACTTCCTGCACGCTCGCGCCGAAGGGCCATTCGTGTTCAGCGATGGCCAGCCGGGCGCCGGCCACGCGGCGGCCATCGGGCAGCGTGAGCAGCGTCGTCACGCCGTCATTTTGCCAGGCGCCATCAGGCCGCTGCCACCATTTCGGGCGGTCTTGCCCCATCGGAAACGGCGTTTCGAGCGGCGCGTTGAGCGTACCCCATTCGTCCACGACGAGGCGCAGTTGGCGCGCGACGGGATCGTAAGCCAGCGATGGATAATTGGTGCCGAAAATCAGGCGCCCCTTGCTGTGCCCGAAGATGCTGAAACCTGAATCACCGCGCCAGCCGCCCGCAAACGGCAGCGGCGTGACCTGCAACGTGACGCGGTCAATCAGGCAAACGTGACCATCGCTTTCACCCCACAATTGGCCGTCCGCCTCGCCCAGCAGACGCACCTGCTTCTTGTTGTCGGCTTTCGGTTGGCGCCAGTCGCCGCTGCGCGGGTCGTAACGCACGCACTCATCGTTGCCGTTCACCCAAACGAACGGTCCCTCGAAGATCACGCCTCCGTAGGGCAGCGAATTGAGGCGCCCGCTCGGCGGCGTCAAAACGCGCAGCGTGTGCGCGCCCACGTCCAACGAGCGCAAGTCGGCGTTGGTGGACAGCCACAGCACGCCCTCCTTCGCCGCCATGCCGTTCAGATAGTTGTCGTTGTTGTTTTCGTCCTTTGGCCCCAATCCGACGCGCACTGCGGTCCAGCTTCGCGGGTCAAGGCGAAACAAATCGTTGCGGGAGCCGCACCACAGGAAACCGCCGCACACCGCAAGATGTTCGATGGTTTCGCCCAGCGCGATGCGCGTCACCGGGTGCAGATCGAAATCGTAAACCGCCACGCCCCACGGTTGCCCGGCATAGATGTATTTGTCGTCGCGGCAGAGCGCGCAAACATCGCCGTTGCCGGCCAGCACGCGCACGCCGGCAGGCGCATTCGCCCAGCCGAAATCGCGCGCCGGTTCGCCGATCAACTTTCCGGCGCGGCGCCGCGCGATTTGCGCCCGCGCTCCCTCAAACGCCGATGATTCCAGCGCCGCCGCCAACTCCGTCAAATCGTTGTCGTTGGCCTGCGCGATGACCTGCGCCAGCATGATTTCCACCCGATCACGCAGCGAATTGTCCTCGCGGGCATAGTCGAATTGGCTGTCGCCTTCCCTATATGGCCCGGCGTAGCGTGCCAAAAGCAGCCCCAGTGTCTGTGCCTCAGCGTGCCGCCCGCTCCGCAGGTAGAAGCGCAACAGTTGCGCGGCGACCGTGAACGGACGTTCGCTGTTCAAATCCTCGCGCCACGGCGTCTTTTGAGCCGCGAGCCATTTTTCCAGCGTCGGGGCGCGCTCGGCGAGGGGCGCTTTGGTCAGGTCCAGCCAGGCGAGGCGCGTTTCCACGTTGTCGGGTTCCGCTTTCAGCACCGCTTCCAGCAGCGTCTTTTGCGCGCCGGGCACCTCCTTGAAGCGCCATATCCATGTGCCAACTTCCTCTTTGCGAAATTGCGGATCGGCGACGGCCTGCGTCACCGAGGCCAACGCGGCGGCCTTGTCGTCGCACACCCAGGCCAGTCGCGCCCGCTCGGACGGTGATTTGGCGGTAGTCAGGCGCGCCTTGGCCCACGCTTGAAAGCGCGCTTCCTGTCCAGCGGCCCGGAAGCGCCGTGCGGCGTCTTCGTAGGCATCCAGGCTGTCACGGGAGTTTCGTTCGTCGAGCTGCTGCAAAATCACGTCGAGCGATTTATCGCGTTGGCCCAGAGCCGCATACAGAGATTCGAGGTGCTCCAGGGCGTTGGCCACCAAAACCCTCCGCGCAAAGGGTCGGTCGGGTGCGGCGGGCGTGCTGTAGGGCAAACGCGACACATCCTCAAACGCCGCGACGGCTTCGGGCAATTTGCGAAATTCATCATAGATCAGGCCGCGCCGCAGGGCGGCGCGGGCTGGCGAAAAGCCGGAGTGGGCAACGTAATCGAGTTCGAGCTGCTGCGCCGCGTTGGAGTCGCCGGCGTGCAGGCGCAACGCCGCCAGCGTGAGACGCTTGCGATTGTCACCCTGCGCGATGCTGGTTTGCAAGGCGGCGCAAAGCTCGTCTTCGCGTTTGAGCGACTTGCAGGCGCCGTAGGCCAGGCGCAAGAAATCCTGTTCGGTGAAACCCTGCTCGCGGCGCCAATCTTTGGGCGGCCAATCGGGGCGTGCCGGCTCGGTCGGATGGTCGCCCTCGTGCAATTCCGTGACGCGCTGCACCTCCGGCTCCAAATCCATCGCCAACACCACACGCAGCAAGATGGCAAAGGCGTCCTGTGGGCGTGCCTGTCGCTTGAGGAAATAAGCGTAATCAATGGCGAACTCGCGCCCCCGGTTGTCGAAGCCCGCCGGATGATAGAGGAGCCGGCCATGCACCGTGGTTTTCTGCTCGATGGAGTAGAAATCCTGCTCGTAGACGTAAGGCCGCGCCAGATCGCAATGGATGGCCCAGACGCGGGCAAATTCCGAAGCCGCATCCGCCCACGCCCCCATGCCGATGAAACGACGCAGCAGCCAGTTGTCGCGATGGCTGCCGCAGCCGTGGTGCCAGGGCACTTCAAAGGCGGCGCCGATTTCCTCGCGCTGCGCGGCACCACGCGGTGAAAACTCAGCGGCGTAGGGGCGACGCGGCAGGCAATTTTGTTTGAGGTCGGACTGCGCCGCCTCTTGCAGCGCCGCGAACGCCGCGCGATAGGCCGCCAGGGCCTCGTCGCGGCGGCGCAGCGCCAGCAACAAATCGCCTTCGACGATGCGGCGCGAAACCTCCGGCGCGGTTTGATCGGCGCGCACGACTTCCAGATAATGCGCGGCCTGGGGACGCGCCAGGGCCACGGCGAGTTGTTCCGCGCCTGGAATCGCCAGGAAGCGCGTGAAGGCTTCTTCGTCCTGGCCGTCCTGCGCCAACGATTGGGCGATTTCAAGGGGCGAAGGCGTGGGGTTTGGTGTCATCCGCACCACGTCGGACTCGGCTCCCACGCGATGCAAACCCATCAGCAACGCGCCAAGGATAATCAGTCGTTTCATAATTTCAGACCCGGCGAATCTTCTTTTAATCCAGCGAGCCAACTTCCCAAATCTTAATTTGGTTCAGGCATTCATTGTTCGTGAAGTCATCGCTTGCCAGCCATTTGCCGTCGGCGGAAAAAGTAAGAGTGTTTGCTATGGCACGAAAGATTTGCAGCAACCGTTTGTGTGGCACGCTCCACACCTCAATCACCCCTTCTCCAGCAATGGCCAGCAGGTGTCCGTTGGCTGAAAAGGCTACCTGCGGGGCGGAGGTGGAATCAAAAGGCTCTTTCAATTGCAAAGTAGCCATTAGCGCCCCGGTCTGCGTGGAATAGAGCATCACTTCGCCCCGCAAGGCAATAGCCAGCAGGCTTCCATCAGGCCCAAAAACCAGAGGAAGCCGAGGATCGTCCGTTTGATCTTCTGACATAAACGGATCGGGAATATCCAACGGGGTTTTCAGCGTGCAGAGTAATTTTTGGTCGGCCACGCGATGTATCTCGATGGCCCAACGAAAGATTGCCAGATTCTCTGTATCTTTCGCCGCCTGCGCTTTAGTCGCCGCACGGAAGTTGGGGGCATGGATGTCCATGTTCGCTCCATAAAACGCTTTGGCAACCGCAAACGTTTTTTCATCGGACGACAATGCCAATCCGCAAGGGTGGGGCAACATTCCCTGCGGGTTATCCTTGAGTTGCATTCTCCAGAGTGGCTTCTTGTGGTGAACATCGTGACACACGATGCTCCCATTCTCCCAGGGATACGGCGGAAAGGGCAGGCTATAGGAGGCTGCCAAAACCAATGAGCCATCGAACCCCAGCGTGGATAGAAAGCTGTGCTGCCTTTTCATGTAACCGGGACAAAACACGTAAGATTGCCACGAGGCTTGGCCTGATTCACGCCAAAAGACATCCCCTCCCCACATCCCAGAGACACAACGTCCATCCCGGCTCCAACCGAGCGCAGCGGGCCTATGGCTTACCGTCGCCTGTTGCAGCCGCCCGGTCTGAACATCACAAATCAGGACCTTATTAAAATTGGCGCCGATAGCCAGTTGCTTGCTGTCCGGCGAAAAAGCCACTGACATAGCGTCAGAAGCCTGTCTTGAGCCTATGGTGATGGGAGGAAAACGCAACTGCACCACCTGCTCAGGCACGCGCTCGCGGCGCCGGACGCGGTTGACGGCGAAAAGATACGCCGTTAACGCGCAAAGGACGACGAGGGCGACGAGTGTCGAGATTTTCAGGCGCTTCATGCGATTAGAAATTCCAGCATTTTGGGCCGAAGTGGTAGCTGCGCGCGCCGGCCCTTATTGGCGCGATTCCGGCGGCCACTCCCGGTTACCAACCGTGACAGAGAACTCTTTGGGGAACAGATCGGGACTGAGCGCAGCTTCACCGACGGTAAAGAGCTTTCCACTTTGTAGGCGAGCGCGGTTCTCCTTCAAGAACTGCTGCCATTTTGGCTTCAAAAGGCGTCCGGTCGCAGCGTCCGACTGCATTTTCCAGCCCCAACCGCCCGCGCCTTTGATGACATGCGCCAGATTTTCGATGGCGAGGCGCATCATGCCGGGTTCATCCAGGCGATTCGCCCAGATCAGGCACATCTCGTATTGGGCACCGATGTTCAGGGCGGCCCCACTGGCGCTGTTTAACAGCCAACTGCTCTTGCCCGTTGCCAGAGCCTTTAAAAGCGGCTCCTTCAGGCGCCCATCTTTAGTCTTGGCGACCAGAGTGCAGGCCGCCTCACGCACACTGGTATCCGGGTCCGCCAGCAACGCCGGCAAGATGGTCAACAACGCCGGCGACAGAGGATGAGGCGTAGCACCAGCAGCAGGATACGGCAGAGGAGCAGACACATTTTCAAGCGCCAACTGGCGCACGAAAGGCACCGGGTGTCGCAACAGCTTCAAGTCTCGTGCTTCATCGTTGCCGGAAGAGCGCAACGCCACGGCAGCCTCTGCCGCAGTGCTTGCCACGGGTGGCAGCTTGGCCCCGCGCATCAACAAGGCATGAGCCGCACTCATCAGCTCAAGACAGTCGTCCTGCAACATCCACCCTTCATCAGCGCCGTCGTCCAGGCTTTGCCAACGGGGCGTGCGCTGCGTCAGCGCGATGCGGCGATTCAGAGCACGCAGCACGTCGGGCAAATCTTTTGGGTCACCGACACTTTGCAGTGTCGCAGCGCCAATGCGCAGCGTGTCGCGGTCGCCGGATTGCACCATTTTCAGCGCATTGGCCCGCTCGGGCGCCGCAAACTGCGGTTGCCACGATTGTTCGACCAGCTTTTTGTGGAGGTTCAACGCTTCTTGCGAGCCGGGCCAGGATGGACTTACGCGATCCTGCGACCAAGGCAGACGCTCCAGCAGGAGTCGCGCCGCTTCCCGCGCAATTTTGGGGTTCGCATCCGGCAACAGATCAATCAACGTCTGCGTTGCTTCAGGTGTCGCGATGTTGCCGATGGCTTCCAGCGCCTCCAGCGAGCCTTTGCGAACCCGCTCCTGCAAAATCGGCAGGTAAACCGGGTAACGCAGCGTCGTAAGATCGCGATAAGGACGACTTTTCTTGCCGAACACCGCATCGCCATCGTCGGGCAGACGAACGATGGCGTCCACGATTTTCTGCGCCTGTTCCGCCGTCGGCATAACGAGCGTAATCTTCGCTTCCGCGACCGGCAGCGGATGCTCCGGCGTCGCCTTCCAGCCCAAGTCGTGCCGCACACGGATGGTGTAGTCGCCCGGCCCATCGAAGCGCAGATACCGCATCACCGGGAGGCTGGCATAGAACTTCTCGCCCGGTTTGAGCGTGGGTTCGCCTTCCATTCCCCCGAAATTCATGGCACCGGGATAGGGATCGGCCACTGTTTTCCCGTCTGCATCGAGTGCCGTTACGTGAAAGCGCGTCGCACGGGCGGCTCCGCGATAATCTCCGCCCATGCTGACGCGAAACGGTGCGGTTCCAGTGTTCTCCACACAAAAATGTCCCAGCACATTCTCGCCTAAGAAGTATTGCGGCGCATCAAAGGTAAAACTCACGCGGGCAGTGTCTGGCACCGTCTGTTCGAAGCGCCCACCTCCGTCAGAAACAATTTGCGCCCACGCCGCAAGGCCGCCTGCCGTCAACAAAATGAGCATCAACACGCCCTGAAGGGGAATGCGCTGTAACCTGCCAGAGCCAGCCTTGCCGCTCCGAGATGTTAGATTCAACGGACGCCCTTGATCCAGCCAGGTAATGGGGTTCATAGCTTACAAGTTAGCATCGCCAGTTCGCGTGGCGCATCGTGTGGCAGCACCACGATTGGTTGGCTGGCATCGCCGCGCTTGACCCTGGATCGCCGGTGACTTGGCGCTGTGGTGTTGCCGGACTTGTCTGGTTTCCAGGAAATACTCCCACTCTCAAACGTCGTCTTTCAATCATAAGGCAGACAGCAGCGTTCGGCTTCGTCCGCCATCAAATAGACGATGATCTTGGCGCGAACGGTATCCTGAAACTCAGACGCGCTCTCTTGCAGCATGTTAGTGGCGCGCAGTGGATCAAGGGCGAACATGGCGAACGCTAAATCCACGTGTCCAGCATAAATTCTTGTGGCGTTTTTCGCAGCGTCGTTTGGACGAGGCCAGACACTTTCGAGTAGCAAACGCGCCCGTGCCGGGTCGAAGGATGCCAGATGAACACAGTAATCGGACACGTCACCGAAGCTCATAATCCTCCCACTGGCGTGGCTCTCAGCTACCACTTCCAGAGCGCGCTTCTCCGCCATTTTCCAGAGTCGCGCCGCCAGTGGCTTATCATATATTTCAGCCAGGGCTGCCGGTGTGCTCATGCTGCTTCCGCCCCCTCCGGGATCGTCCAAGCTGCGCAAGGCCCGCAAGGCTAAGGCGTGATCGCCACGACGCTCGGCTTCGCGTGCCACGAGCATCGGCCAGAAATTGCTGGAGGTGCCGCTGTGTTCGTATTTGTCCCAAAATTTGGTTGGGTCTGCCAAGGCTTCCTGAATTTGGATGAAGCTCTCGATATTGGCGAGGCCACCGAATTTGAGTCTGGGCGAGGGAGTGCCTGGTTTGGAGGTGTGGAGTTGCATCTCCACCCTTTGCACGGTGGGGAGCAAGGCGCGGGCGCGTTGCACATTAAGGGGTGCCAGTGCCTTGACCCCGCCGCACAAGGCGTTCAAGCAGGCAGATAGTGGCCATTCGGCTTCCAGCAGTGCTAATAAACGTGGTCCTCCAAGCGCCAGCGCGCCGCCCCATTTGGCATCCCAGGTATCTATTGCCGGCTGGCCAGCCTGATCGGCGAAAGTGAGTGCGCTCAGCGTGAAGCCTTGAGCGCGCGGGTCATCCAGCGCGCCCGCGATGCCAGCTAAATAAAACCAGCGTGTGGCGTTTTCCAGCGGAGCCTGCGGGGTGTCCTTCAATTTCACCACCCCGTTCAGCCATTGCTGGGCGGCGGCGCGTTGCTGTGCATCGCCAAAAGCGCGCACAGAAGCCAAGGCCGCTTCGGCCCCAAAGCGTGCGGTGCCACCACCGATTTTCGCCAGCAGCGGCGCTCCCTTTTGGCGCAACCAGGACGGATCGTTACGGGCACTGTTTTCCAACATCCGCAACGTAGCGTCGCCGGCCCGATCCCAGTTGGCCCCCTCGGTTTCTATTCCGCCAGGCGGCAGAGCGCCATCTCTTTGCAGCGCCAACGCCAACATCTTGTCGCTGCCGAGGAGCGGCCAACTTGGTTCGATTTGTCGAACTCCGTCAAGTAAGAGATTGAATTGCTCGAATAATTGGCGTCGCATCGCAGGCACCAGCACACCCGGTGGCGTCAGATGCAGTTTCACTTCACCGTTTTGTGCGGTGCCCTGCGCGAAGTCCTTGCCCCGTGCCGCGAAGATCAGCGTCCCGCCTTCCGGCGCGTTCTCCAGAACAAATACCCCTTGGGCATCCGTTTCCACTGGCGCAAACACGGCGTTCTCGGCTGCAATAACCAGTGCATTGGCCACCGGCGCACCATCCGGCGCCAGCACCGTTCCACGAATTTGCACGGCTTGGACGGTGGAGAGATTCGTGGCTAACAGCAATAATACGCCCAGTAGGATGCGCATAGTTTGTAGCGGGCCAAATTGAAAATGGATAACTTCGCTGTGATTTGGCTCCGATTACTCTTCGGGTAATGGAATGACTTGCGGCCATCAATACCGTCGCCAGTCAGGAGTTTGGCCAAGGAATTGGCTGAACATGGATGGCGCCGTAACAGGCGATTTTCTGTAGTATCTGTTCCATTAAAATCGGTGTGGGCGGCTGCGGAAGCAGTTTTAAGGTCGCCTGGGCGTAGCGCCGTCCGCGCCAGTGGGCTTTAAGGTCCAGCACGCCAGCTTGAGGATGAACACGGCGTATCTCGCAGAGCAAGCTCTGGCTGAGGTTCACCATAAAGAAGGCCAGGTTAGCCGCATTGCTCACCGGGGTTTGCCCGGTGTTCATAAAGTCTTCCAACCCCCAGAACTGCTTCGCGTCTCTGAAGTTGAACTCAATCTGGAAACGCAGCCGATAGTAGCGCACTACCAATTCCCAAGAGAGTTCGAGGTCGCTGCTAAAGAGCACCGCATGAGCGCACGCCCCGCTTTGCAAATTGGTCTTGATGAGGATGACCACGTTGAGCGGCGCGGCGAAGCACTTATGCCGCAGGGTGGCCTGATAAATCTCGCTGCGAAGGCCTTTGTCCTGAGTGTCCGAAACCCGATAAACCTCTGGAATGGCTCGATAGTCGAGTTGGTCGCCGTAAAGGCGCGGAGGACCCGAAGCGTTCTGCGGCCCCTGATACGGGAAAAAGAGCGCGCTATCCGAGCGCAGCTTACTGATCAGGTGCAGCTTGAGTTCTTGCCGCACCACCTGCAAGACGTTGTTGTTGCCGAAGTGGCCGTCCAGCAAGAGGTAAGTCACCGGGAACAGCCCGTTGATGAAGGCCAGCAACTTGCGGCCCATGCGTTCGAGACGACGCAATTCGGGTGTCCACTCGATCTTGGTTTTGTCCTTGTTTTTGCTGCCTTTGGGCCGACCAGCAGTGCGCTTGGGCTGGGACTGTGCCGCGTCCTTCTTTTTAGCGGTCTTAGCGGCTTTGGCGGTCTTGGCGGCTTTAGCGGCCTCTTTCTCGGCTTCTTCGCGCACCACCTGCTCAATCAACAGAGGGTGCGAGATGCCTTCGTGGACGCCCACTAGGGACAAGGCAAAAAAGCTCAAGCCCGGCACCGCCTTGTTGTAAATGGACGAGAAAAAACGATCCACGCCGTAGGTATGATGTCCCGCCTTGGTGACCACCGACTCGTCCCCGGCCATCAGATAGACCTCATCACAACGGAACAGATGGTGCACAAAGAAGAGCCAGAAAAGTTGACCCCAGGGATGCACCGTGCTGAAAAAACGCTGCACCGTGCGATAACTGCCGCCTTGGTCGGTCCAGCGGGCGATGCTCCTCATTGTCACACGGCCTGTCATAGTGAGCAGCGCCGACACAATGCAGCTCAATTGCCGCACCGAGGTCGCACTCAGGCAAGTGCTGAAACAGCTAAAAAGCGGGATAATCTTTAACATGAGCGGTTGGGTTGGGTAAAAATTCCACTTTGGTCAGTAGAAATTTTATCCTTCGCAACCGCTCTTTTCGCGCCTCATTTTGGCGACGGTATTGGGCCATGCATCGGGTTTGGCGGTCAGGACGGTTTCCAGCAGCGTGGTCATATCGCGGCCCGTGCCTTTTTTGACCTTGATTTTCAGCGTGTCGCCCCATTTTTGCGCAAACTTATACCAGAGGCCATCCGAAACGAGAGCAGGCGCATATTCCCGGTCGGAAATTTCGGCGACTGAAATATCTTTCATTTCCGCAAGGCGTGGGTGCGAGAGTTGAATGAAGAAGGCCGGTCTTTTGCGAATCTTGAGTGTGACGTTTTTGAGACCGGCGGCAGGGATTTGCAGGGTGGGGCGCTCCGTTGCTTCATAGCCCGGCACACTGACGCCAATCGTCTGCTGACCGAGGGGAAGGGCTAATGAGAAATGGCCATCGGCGGCAATGGGCGCTCGCACCAGACCGCCACCGACTTTGCTGTTGCCCATTTGCTCGCCCCAGTCGTAACGCACCAACACTTCGCTCGCCATCTTCCGGTTGGGAAACAGAGGAGCGGGCATGGTTCCGGTGTTCTCGTCTTCGACTCGCCCCTCAAAGGCGGCGAGCGGCTTGACGCGAATTTCCACATTATCAAACAGCCGTGGCTGGCGCGCGGCCTCATCGAGGCGGTTTTGCGGTTCGCCGACGATGGCCCTGCCGACGGAAGTTTTGGCGTGAGTGGCCACAGCGACTACCTTGAAACTGGGCGCAATGCCGCCGATTTCCCACTCGCCGCGCGCGTTGGTGAGCGCCGGTGCCACGGGCCACATCGAGTCTGAGGCGATTTCTACGCGCGCTCCCTCGACCGCTTTGCCACTCAACTCATCCGTCACACGCCCACGCGCCGTCCAGGTGCCGCCTAAGAAGATGGATGGCGAATAGCGAGCGTCCGCCACGTTGCCCAGCGGCACTGGCGACACTTCCGGGACGGTTCCCAGCAAGAGTGAACCGTCCACTTTCGCCTGGGCGAGTAGCGAACAGAGTGGCGTGACCTGCTCATGGATATAGCCGATTGGTTCCACCCGCAGCGGGCGCAGTGCAAAAGCGCCATCCTTATCCGCAATGGCTTGCAGGGCCGGATTTTTCACTTCGCCGCCAAGGCTGCCGAGCAGAATACCGTTCATCCACATCACCGACACCGCTGCCCCTGCCACGGGCTTGCCGCCGCCTTGCACGTGGCCCGCGATGGTGCCGCCGCCTGCCAGTCGGAGCGGTTGCTTCCAACCCGGCTCCTGTGGCGTTGACGGTTGGAGAGGAACTATTACAACCGGCGCGCCGGGCGCGTCCGCTACCAGATAATGCCGATTGTAAATCGCCCTGCGGCCCATGTGATCGTCCACAATGGTGTCGGCAGGGCTGGCGGGAATCTCGACTTGTGTGTGCAGCCATCCGTCGGGCGGCAGGTGCAGTGTTTTGTGCTCTTGGACGCGGGTCGTGGCACCGTCGAAAATCCAGATGTCAATTTGCGCGTCCGCTGCCGGTTTGCCGTCAGCCAGCAGCACCTGACGCACCAGTTCGACCGGCTCCGCCTGTAGCGGCCTCAGCGTAAGCGATAAGCAACCGCACAGCACGACTAACATCCGCATATATGGCATAGCGAGACACCCCTTGGGCTGACAGAACGTCCAATTGCACGGGTAACGCAGCAGATTATACAACGCCGCGTATCTCATCCCTTTGAGCGTGTGGTGCGCGCTCTGAAGCGACCTCTGAATTACTTTTTCGCGTTTTATTTCTCCGAGAGCGCCGCGCGTAGTAAATCGGGGCGATGGAAGCGCCCCGTGAACGCAGCGGCTGGCAAGACTTTATCGCCCATGCGCCACGCGATGAATCTGTCGGCGCCCGGCGTGGCGTCGTAGAAGCCTTCGGGCGTGAACGCGATCCAATTTCCCTCTTCGCCCGCTTGTGAGGGTAGCGTGACCAGTGTCGCCAGCAGCTTGCCGGTGTGCGGATTCCACAGCCGTATGCCACCATCGTCGGCGCTGGATGTCAGCGTGCCATTCGGCAAGAATGCCAGTCCCTTGACCGCGAAATCGTGCGCCAAGGTGGCTTTGAGGGCGCCGTTTTGCGCGTCCCAGATTTTCGCCGTGCCGTCTACTCCGCAGGTCGCCAGGAGAGTGCCGTCGGGTGAAAACGTCTCCTTCCAAAGGCCGCCCTCTCTCAAGCCATCGTGGTAGGGGCTGGGCAGCGCGCTGCGGTGCGCTTGCCACTGAGATGCGATTTCCTGTGTTTGCAGGTTCCAAACGCGCACCATGCCATCGGCGTAGCCACCTACGAGTGTTGTGCCGGCGGGCGCGAAAGCCACTGTGTTCACGGGTGACTTCACACCGAGCAAACGCCCCAGTAAGGTGCCGTCGGGCACGGTAAAAAGATTGACCGTGCCGTCAATGTGTGCGCTGGCCAGCAACTTTTCGTCGCGCGAAAATGCGATGTCGCTCACCGACACGCCCTGGCTGGCAAACCCTTTGATGCCCTTACCGCTTTGCGTGTCGAAGACGCCAAATGAGCCGCTGCCTTCGACATCGGTCCAGATCGTGACCGCCAGATAGCGCCCGCTCGGCGAAAAGTAATACGAACCGGCGCCCACGAAGCCGCCGGTCGGCACTTTCAAGGTCGCGCGCACTTCGCCGCTTGCCGCATCGCGCAATTCCCAACCGGCGGGCATTCGGGTTCGTTCGCTAATAGGCGCGGTTTGAATCACGGTTTTGCCGTCCGGCGAGTAACCGATTTTGCGCGGCTGGTCACGCGCTGCCGTGCGCGGCAACGGTGCGCGCCACAACGTCTCCGGTTGGCCGGTTGCCATGTTCCACAAGCGTAACCCGCCGGAGCCGCCCGTTTGCAAGCGGCCATCGTCCAACGCGGTGATGCCGACCGCGCCCCAACTATCAGGAGAACCGTCGCGCTCCCATAGCAGACGGCCACTGTGTGCGTCGCGTAGTTCCAGCGCGACACATTCCGACGACTCCTCGGCGGGCATTTTCCAGACGTAACCCGCCGTGGCCAGAAAACGGCCATCGTCTGAAAACTCCGCCGCCTGAAGGTTGCCCAGCACGACTTTTTGCTGCCACAAAGTGCGGCCCGTCAACGTTTCGCGGGCCACGAGGCTACCATGCGTGCGAATCAGGTAGACGCGCCCTCCACGACTGGAAGGTAAGACCATCGTATCCACGGGGTTGCCTTTCAACTCAGCCGAAGCGCCGATTAGCTTGGCGTCGGGAACGCTCCAAAACTGCACGCGCGACGAGGAATGTTCGCCCTTCGCATTAACGATACTGACCTGCGTGTAAAGGCTTTTGCCATCGGTGGAGAAGGCATACTTGACGAGGCCACCATTCAGGCGCACCTTGCCGCCGGGTTGGCCATCGGCGACGCGAAAAAATTGCAAGCCATTTCCAGTGCGCTCGTTGGTGAGTTTCACGAGCCATTGGCCCGTGGGAGAAAAGAGTGCTCCACCCTGAAAGTTCACAAGGCGCTTCCACAACACCTTGCCGCTTTTCGCATCACTCACGATGACCGTGAAACCTCGTCCGTAGCCTGATGGTTTTTCTTCCCGAACCCGTGCGACGAATCGTTCATCGGGTGAAAGCGTAATGTCGTTGATGATTTCACCGTCGCTGTTTGGCAGCACGATGCCATTGAGTGCAGAACGTCCGCGCCAGGCGCCGCTCGCACGCAACGATTGCACTCCCTGTGCGGTGCGCGGAAATGAATACGGACGGTCACCCTTCGGCAGTGTGCGGTAGAGCAATCCCGTCTCCACATCCCACAGCCTGATGGTGTCATCCTGTCCGCAGACCGCGAGCGTTTTGTCGTCGGCGGAGAAACGGAGCGCACCAATGAAGCCTCCATGCGGCAGTTGCAGCACGAGTTCGGGTTGCGCAGATGGTTGGGCGCGCAACGCGGCGCACATCAGAAGCGAAACAACTAAAACAAGACTCTTTCGCACGATATTTCCTCTTTGAACTGTTCAGCGCAGGGCGGACGGTGCCGAGTGCATGGCCAACGCTGCGACGTGTTTCCATCGCGCGCTCAATCGCCGCTCAAGGCGCGCACCACGAGGTCGGGGCGGCGCAATGCGGGCACTTCGGCAGGCGTTTTGAGGATGTCGCCATCGCGCCAGCGCAGATATTTCTCGGCGCCGGGGGAGCAGGTAAATTCGCCGCGCGGCGTCCAAGCCAGCCATTCGAGAACATCATTGAGGTCCGGCCCAATAACAGTGAAAGTCGCCAGACGCGCTCGCTCTTCGGCGCCGCGCGGCGTGTCGGGCGCCACGTTCCAGATGGCTGTGGTGCCGTCGTCGGAGCCGCTCACCAGCACCTTGCCATTGGGTGCCCAGGCGAGCGCATTGATGTCGGCATCATGGGCGCGCCAGGAGCGCAGTTCGCGTTTGGTTTTCACGTCCCACAGGCGCAGGAACCCGCTGCCGGCGACGGCCACCGTCTTGCTGTCGGGTGAAAACGCTACGGCGCTGGTTTCGCCTTCGGGGAACGACAGACGCGACAGTTCGCTCACCTGTCCATTGGTAAAGGCGAAAAGCCGCACTTGCGTGGCCCGGCCCACCGCCGCCAGGAAACGGCCATCGGGCGAGAAGGCCGGTCGCCATATTTCGCCGCGAAAGCCACGCACGATCTGCGCCTGCTGGCCATCGGCGACGCGAAAGAGGTGCAATTCTCCGTTGGTTTCGAGATCGCCCTCAAAGTTTGGGACTTTGCTTTCATAGTCGGCGGCGACGGCGAGCCATTTGCCATCGGGCGAAAACGCCGTGTCACGAGCGAACCGGCTCAAGTCGAGGCGCAAAACACGGTGCGATTTGCCAGTCGCCAAATCGCAAATTCTCACGATGGCGAGTTGCTTGTCGTCCCAATCGGTCATCGCGAAAGTTTGATGATCCGGCGACAGCGCGATCTCACGAAGTGGAAAATCACCGGCCTGCGGCACGCTGCGCAGCGTGCCGTCCCGATGCCAGAGCGTGAGACCGTAATCGCCGGCGTCGGCGAAAATCACCGGGGATTTCGGGATGGCTCCGGCGGGGTTGCGCGGGCTGGCCCGCGACGCCGTCTTCCCGACCGGCGGATTGCCCCATTGCACCCAACCGGATTGCAAGGCGATGAGCGTGCCGGTCGCGTCAAAGCTGAGGTGGGAAGCTCCAGCGGTGCCATCAGGCGGCTTCTGCGCTCTTTCACTGCCTTCAGCCCAGAAGGACGGGAAGCCATCATTGGCTGCGAGAATACCGCTGCTCGTTAGGGCAATAGTCGTCGTTCTCGATTGCTGCTGATTGCCGCTCATCATTTGCACGGTGCGGCGCAGCGTGCCGTCCGCCACGTTCCACAGTTTGATTTGCGCACCGCTGAGCACCGCCACCGTAGCACCATCGGCAGAATAGGCCAGCGCCGCAATCGGATGCAGATTCGCGGTGATGTTGCGCTGCACGGCGCCGGACGCCGCATCCCAGAAGCGCAGCCGGCAATCGTCGCCGCCCGAAGCCAGCGTTTTGCCGTCCGGCGCGAAGCGCACCGCCTTGACCGCGCCGTCGTGTCCGTGCCAGAAACCTCGTGCCTTGCCGGAAGTCGTGTCCCACAACGCAAGATTGCCCTGACCATCGCCGGCGCCCAGCAACGTATCGCCCGCAGTGAGAACGTCCCACGGAGTGGTGCTCGTCGCCACGGGGCGAGCCATGCCATCCGCGTCCAGCCGCCAGAACGTGATGACTTTCGCCTTGCCGTTCGCTGCCGCCGCGTAAAACGAGCCATCCGGCGCGGCGCACAAGGCACGCAGTTGCGTGCCGGACGGTGTCTTCCAATGCCAGAGCGGCGCCTCCGCCGTGCTCGAAAAAGTCGTGAGCGTGGTGCCGTCGCTGACTGCAAAGCGTCCGCCGCGCGTGAACGCCAGCATCGTCATCACGCCCGGCACGTGCCACACGCGATGCAGCGCGCTGCTTGACGCATCCCACAGCCGCACGGTGTGATCCTCACTGGCGGTGGCGCAAAAGTCGGCATCGGGCGCACAATCGAGCGCCGTAATGTTCCTGCTGTGGCCCCACTGCGGCACTATTTCGGGCGCGGCCTGAGCGTCAGCGATGAAACCGGCCAGAAAAAAGAAAATCAGGGAGAGTCGGGGGAAGGCCATGTGCATCTCGCTTTCGTGTCGCGGCGTCTTCCCCAATTATGATTCATTTCCCACCGGAGCGTATGAGACTCTGTGAAATATTTGGCATGTCACGACAATGTTTCCTCGCACGCCATCAGTTCCAGCGCCATTTTTCCCACGCATCCTCAACCTTTGGTGCTGACTAACTCAGTAGACCTACGGCGTCCCGGAAACAACCGTTTCTAAGACGAAGTGCGACTGTTTGGGCGGAGATTTTTCTGGGGCAGTGGCCAATCTTCGACGGCTGCTGACAGTTCTGGAGAAGGCGTGCGAACCACAACACAGCGGGATTTTGCTGAAAGTTCGCCAGTGCGATTTTTTCACGGTTGTGAGAGAATGAACAGCGGGTTAGGCCGTAGGACTGCGGCTTAATAACTTGTTGCTTCACCGCGATGGCCTCAGATGCATTCAAGTCTTGGTGGAAGAAGTTCGGAGAGACCGGAGACATTTGCCCTGTCAAGTTGGGTTGCACCCGCGAGCACATCAGGGCCTTGTTTGGAGAGCCAGACCAAGTGGGCGGCACTTCGCGCAAGCACAAGATGCCAGCAATCTGGAAGTATGGCGAGCTGGAGTTTCACTTTGGACACAAGAGCACGGACGTGCTTTCATTGATATGGTCGGATAGCCCGGATGGAATAGTTAAGATTTGCATTCCCAGAAGATTGGAAAATGAAGCCTAACCATGTTAGCGCGCCATGCAGATAACGGACGCCATCATCTATGATTCAGTCGCACAACGGCCATTTGGCGCATTCGAGCCGTTCATCACCGGCACCGACAGCGGCGCGTCGTGGTTCTATTCCGACGTTCTTTCTGCTCTTGAACGTGTTCCCGGCGTCGCCGTCCTCCGCGAGGCTGATCACCACGGTAGCGGCTATGCCTCATATGTTTCAGCGTTTCTCTATCCGAGCGACGGCAGCACGCGCCGAGAATATCCCGACTTCACCGAGACTATTGGCATTCTCCTATACCTGTCCCGCCTCGCTCCCATTGCTGTTTATGGGGCCAGCGGCCGCACCGACACCAAAGACGGCAAAGGTTCTTCATCAGGCTACATTGGCACAGACAACGTCGGCACATTACCAGACGGTGACTGGGAGTCATTCGTTGCCGCCGTCACAGGCTGCCTGCGCACATTCCAAATCGAGATTTTGCCGCGCGAGCCGCTCTTGCATCCGGCCCCGGAAGGCATTGACATACCGACCGTTTTCGACGGCCCGTATTACATTTATGACACCCTCTTTTACTGGTGCGACTAACGCCAATGACGAAACCCGCAACGCCTAACTATATGCTGCTGCGAACGGCGGCGAGTCGTCGAGGTTGCCATCGACGCGCCTCGTAGCCGCCGTCGCTGAGCTTCGGTCATTAGGCCGCTCGACACACTCCACCCATGCCGCGACACTCGCCATACCAGTAAGCACCCGCACCGATCCATCGAGCCGGATGGCGGAGTGCCGAAAAGGAACGCATTAGCGGCACACGGCGCAATTTCTCGAAATCAGCATCCAAGACCGAAGGAAAAGCGTCCCCAAGTCACCATCTGGCTACTTGCGAGAAACGTCACGAACGTACCAATACATCAACGAGCCGTGCGCCGGTGCCGGCCCCACTACAGGAGCGCCGGACTTGTCAGCATTGAGGAGGAGGGGTTTGACGAGTCCGCTATTGGTCGAAGGAATCAGGTCGTACTTGCCGTCGGAACGGGCCAGTAGCATTTGCGCCACGTCTCCGGCGTCACTGTTGAAGGCGGCCCAGGCGCCCAGCGCGACGAAAAGACGACGTTCGTCGCTCAACATCCAGCCACCTCCTTGATGCAGATGATGTTTCGCTGCTACTTTGCTGGCATGCTCTTCATCCGGCTCCTTAACGAAGAGCAAGTAGAGGTTGCGATTGTCCCTGGACCAGCCCCACGCCACTCTGCTGGTGCGCATGCTTTCAAAGCTTGACTCGCGGTGTGACTGCTCGGCCGGCGAGGCGGCGGGGGTCCCGTCCAGAACCAAGGCCTGAGCTCCGCCGGCGGCGAAATCAAATTTGCCAGCCAGGTCAGCCGGTGCCGGGGCGTGCATGGCAAGGAAATGGGGTCTGTGAGCAACATACTTAACCCCAAAGGTCCAGCGCACATTGTGCCCCGTCGCCGCGTGTACGCTCCCACTCACCACCACGGGAGCCACGTGGCTCGAAAAATCCCGAGGACCATAACCGGTGGCCCCAAAATAAAGGCCGTTGGTGGCGGCGATGACTCGTCCGCGGCCGGTTGAGTCCAAATGGCGTGCTGCCTGGGCCACCCCCATGGCGAAATAGGCGACGTGGTCCGCCCAAGGTTTCGGCCCATCCTGGTCTTGATCGTACATCTCAAAGCGAAGCTGAGAATTGGCGGCAAAATCGAAGCGAATTAACTGTAAATCCGTGCCGTCCGCCGTCATCTTCCGCCAGCGGGTAACTCCCTGTCCGATCTGGTTTTGTAGCGCATTTGGCCAAGGCCACCGGGCGTCCGGCGCCGGCGCATCCCAGCGATTGTCCACTGGAGCTGGAGGCGCCGTAGTGTTCGAGCGGCAGCCCGAGACGAGGCCGGCCAGAGCCAGACACGCCAACATCTCTGGCAACCGGCGAGGCACGCCGTTGGACGGCCCTACTTCGTGGAAAAGCGACAGAAAATTCAGAATCGTGGCTCCAGAATTACTTGTTGCTGGTCCGGTAAAGTTTGCCACTTTTATCCACGGTCCAAAGGGAGCCATTCAGAGCGGTCAGTACGAGGGGTTCGGGGCGCAATGGAACAATAAATGAACTTAAGGGCGGCTTCTTACCAGCGTTGAGTGGTCATTCGACGGTGAAACAAGCGTAGAATCGCTGGCTTTCCAGCACAGTGGGATCCGAAGCTTGGAATTCACGTGACTTGAAGTCGC
>JADMIO011678488.1_pt1 | contig 44737 bp, 38 predicted proteins | sample 8958161 | NCBI WGS metagenome assembly JADMIO01 (sample SAMN16585339, study PRJNA669376) | soil metagenome | isolation source: Crop rotation soil | place: USA: Cullars Rotation, Alabama | collected 2011
CACCCGAAGGTGAGCCAGTGTGATTACATTTGCGGCCTAACTGTGGCCAGTCCAGTTACGCTGGAGTCACTAGTATTTAGGTGACACTATAGAAGCGGCCGCGACAACTTGTCCACGTGGAATTCTAAGCTTAGGATCCCAATGTGCTGGAAAGAGATTGGGAACGTCTTTGAGCCGACGGCCGACGTGTACATCGGATCGGACATCTGCCTGAAGTGCCACAAGGCGGAGCTGACGAAGTACCCGGTGATGCACGGGCCGGTGGCGGCGGTGGAATGCCTGCGCTGCCACACGCCGCACGAATCCAACTCCCCGGCGCTGCTGGGATCGACCTCGCCGCGCATCTGCGTGCAATGCCATGTGCCGGAATTGCTGAGTCCCAAGCCGGTGGAACACCTGGACCTCAAGCGGGATTGCCTCGAATGCCACGTCGCGCACGGGGGTTTGAAACACATGCTGTTGCGGGCGACGCCGACGACACAACCGACGACCCAGCCGACGACCAGACCGGCGCCGGGAAACCGGGATGTCGCTGCGATTGATCTGCCGACTGGGGGCAGGCCATGAGGCAGCGCCGGCTGGGCTGGTTATGGATTGCGGGGATGATGCTGTGTTGCGCCGCCGCGGCAAACGGACAAACGCCCGAGGGGCCGGTGTACGGGGTGCGTCAGGAACTTCCGAAATTCAGCATCGACACCCCGCACGGATACCTCGATCTCAATGGCACCTGGACATCGGACCAGACCTCGGGCAAGGACAGCCGCACCCACTCGACAGACCTGCTCTTGGAAGAGCAGGTGCATCTGGAGACGACGGGTTACATCATGCACCCGAACCTGGTGGAGCTGAATCTTCAGGGCACGCTGGGCCTCACGCAGGATTCTTTCAGCGGGACCGATGGCAGCCAGGACTCGAACAACACCCTGTACGAATGGAATGCCACGGCGCGGATTCTCAGAAACCAGTATGCGCCGCTGACGCTTTACACGAGCCGGAGCCAGTCGTTCGTGAACCAGTCATTCGGGCCGACCCTTCAATCGACCGCCACGTTGTACGGCGCGGACTGGGCCATCCGATCGAAAACCGCGCCGACGGAATTTCGGATTTTCCACAGCGACGAATCGCAATCGGGCATCGGGACCGGCCAACAGGACTACAGCATCACGCGGGAGGGGTTCGAGTGGCACACCCAGGCGAGATTGACCGAGAACCAGGTCCTGAACTGGAATTACCGCATCGAGACCTCCGACCAGAACGGCTCGAACGGGATCTCGGAATCGGTCAACTCGCAGTCGGCGTCGTTGAACCATTCGCTGCTGTTTGGCCCGACCCGCAATTACACGCTGGCGTCGTCGGCGAGCTATTCGGACACCACCGGCGTCTTCCCGCTGAAGAACATGCGCTGGGACGAGGACCTGCGTCTCCAGCACAGCCAGAACTTCGAGACGGAATACCAGTACACCGCCGAGCAGCAGACCTTCCAGGACCTGGAGAGCACACGGCAGCGTGCGACGGCCGGCTTCCGCCACAAGCTCTATAAGAGCCTGACGACGATCGGCCGGGTCGGCGTGCAGCAGGTGGACCAGACCGACGACAGCACAACCAAGGATTACTTCGCCGATCTGGATTTCCTCTACACCAAGAAAGTGCCCTACGGACAGTTGGATGCGGACTTGCGGCTGAACTTCGACCGGCAGGACAACGGAGAGCGGCTCCGATCGATCCCCGTCGTGGATCAGTCGCTGTCGTTCATCGACTTCACGCCGCGCACCATCACCGAGCCGTCGATCGTTTCATCGTCGGTGCTGCTGCGAAATGCCGTGACCGGCGAATTCTTCCTGCCGGGCAATGGGTACACGGTGCTGCCGGTTCCCAACGGGATCCAGATCACGCCGCTGCCCGGCGCGCCCATCGGCGTGGGGATCGGACAGCCCCTGCTGCTGTCGTACGACCTGGCGGCGATGTCCGCCAATGAAGTGACGACCCAGCACCTCTCGACGGGACTGCGGTACAACATCCAGCAGGGCTGGCTGAAGGGATTGAGCCCGTACGGACGGTTTTCGATGACCGACCAGAGCGTGACCGGCGGCGCCGGGGTGATCCAGCCGGATTCGACGCGCGATTATGTCGTCGGGGCCGACTACCGGATCGGCGACCTGTTCTTCCGGGCGGAACAGGAGAAATTCGACAGCCAGGTCCTGCCGTACGACGCAACCCGGCTGTCGGCCCAGTGGAACCACCGGTTGAATCCGTCCTCGACAATCACATTGAACGGAACATATACCTCGGTTGACTATTCGCTCCAGGACAATCAGTTCACGACCGAATCGCTCACCGGGGCGTTCACGGAACGGCTGACGCAGAGCCTGTCCGTGACGGCGTCGGTCTCGTGGGTTAATCTGGAGGACAACCACGGCAACAGCACCCGCGGCCTGGAGGAAGCGATCGAGGGAACATGGTGGTACCGGCAGATCCAGGTGTACGGACGCGTTAGGAATGCGAGCCTGAATACCAACGAGGAAGATCGGATGTTCCAGTTCCTCCAGTTCGGGATACGAAGAGAGTTCTGATGAATTTGCGATTTTTAATTTTCAATTTTCGATTTTCCGGAGTCAGACAAGAATGTCTGACCCACCGGATTGTGCTGATGAGCCTGCTGGCGATGTTGGCGCTGATGGGAGGCTGCGGGACGCCGGCGGGGATGATTTTTCCACCGGTGATGAACGCGCCGCGCTGGCCGCCGCCACCGGACCTGCCGCGGATCCAGTACATCGGAAAACTGGTGACCAGTGCCGACCTGAAACCGGCCCGTTCGGGGTTGCAGGCGCTGGGGGAATCCATCTTCGGGAAAAACGATCTCCAGAGCATGCTCACGCCGTTCGCGATCTGCACCGACGGGTCGGATCGTGTGTTCGTGGCCGACAGCAACGCGCAGGTGGTGCATGTCTTCAACCTGAGCACGCGAAAATACGCGCAGTGGCATCCGAGCACCGCCAACAAGCTGTTTTCCCAGGCGGTGGGCATCGCGTGGGACCCGGCCGGGCGGTTGCTGGTGAGCGATTCGGTGGCGGCGGTGATCCACGCGTTCGACACGGATGGAAAATACCTGGGCGAACTGGGGGCGGGGCAATTGAAGCGGCCGTGCGGGATCACGGTGCATCCGCTGACCGGCAGGATCTACGTGGCCGACTCGGCGGCGCACCAGATCGTGGTGTTGTCCCGCGGCGGCGACGTGCTGGTGCGGATCGGGCGTCGCGGGGCCGGGCCGGGGGAATTCAATTTCCCGGTGTCGGTGGCGATCGACAGCCAGGGGAGACTCTACGTGGCCGATGCGCTGAATTTCCGGGTGCAGCAGATCGGGCCGGACATGAAGATGGTGCGATCGATCGGCCGCAAGGGCGACCTGCCGGGGAGTTTCTCGCAGCCGAAATGCGTGGCGGTGGACGGGGAAGATCACCTGTATGTGATGGACAACCAATTCGAGGCCGTGCAGATTTTCAACGGCGAGGGACAGTTGCTGCTGGACTTCGGGGAGGAAGGCCGCGGGCCGGGGCAGTTCTGGCTGCCGGCGGGGATCTTCATCGACGCAAAGAATCGGATCTGGATTGCCGATTCTTATAACCGGCGGGTGCAGGTGTTTGATTATCTGTCGGAGGTGACGCCATGAAACGATGGCTGGTGCTGGCAATCATCGCGGCCTGTCCGGCGTGGGGAATCGGTCAGGTGCAGAACGCGCGGGTGGCGGGGACGGCGCATAATCTGTCGGCGTCGGGACCGGGAACGGTGAAGGCGACGACCGAACAGGAAATCTGCATTTTCTGCCACACGCCGCACAACGCGTCGATGGTGCAGCCGCTGTGGAACCGGATGATGCCGGTGGGCGCGTACAAGGTCTATTCGAGCAATTCATTGCACGCGGTGCCCGGCCAGCCGACGGGATCGTCCAAGCTGTGCCTGTCGTGCCACGACGGAACCATCGCGCTGGGCAGCGTGCTGTCGCGGAACCAGCCGATCGCGATGGCCGGCGGAATCACCACCCTCCCGGCCGGGAAATCGAACCTGGGCACGGACCTGTCGGACGATCACCCGATCTCGTTCAAGTATGATTCGGCGCTGGCGACGAAGAACCTGAAATTGAAGGACCCATCGCAACTGCCGCCGGAGATCAAGCTGGATAAATCGCAGGAGCTGCAATGCACGAGCTGTCATGACGCCCACAACAACCAGTTCGGGAAATTCCTGGTGATGGACAACAGCACGTCGCAGCTCTGCACCAGTTGCCACAATCAGGGAACGACCACGGTCGCCAACCACGTGCAATGCGCCGGCTGCCACCAGCAGCACAGCGCGCCCAGCGGCCCGTATCTGCTGCGGGCGTCGAAGGTGAGCGAAACGTGCCTGCTGTGCCACAGCGGCGGCTCGACGCAGCCGCAGGGGGCGAACCTCGCCGCCGATCTGACGAAGATGAGCAAGCACGACACCAGCAGCGCGGTGAACCTGGCGGAACCGTTCCCGGACAACGTGTCTTGCGCCGATTGCCACGAGCCGCACACGATGACGACGACGATGGCCGCCGCGCCGAACGTGCCGGGGAATTTCGGTCAGGTATCGGGCGTCAGTTCCAGCGGAACGCCGGTGCCGGTGGCGCAGTTCGAGTACGAGGTGTGCTACAAATGCCATGCGGACAAGAGCGCGATGACGCCGCTGGTCAGCCGGAAGGTCGTGCAGACGAACCTGCGGCTGAAGTTCGATCCATCGGCGATCTCGTTTCATCCCGTGCAGGCGGCCGGGAAGAACACCACCAGTGTCCCCAGCCTCAAACCGGGACTGACGACCTCCAGCATCATCTACTGCAACGATTGCCATAATTCCGACACCGGCACCAAGGCCGGCGGCGCCGGTCCCAACGGTGTCCACGGATCAACCCCCTCCCCCCTGCTGATCGCGGGCTACAACCGGATCGACAACATGCCGGAAAGCGATGCGGCGTATGCCTTGTGTTACAAGTGCCACGACCGCGTCACGCTCCTCAGCGACAGCAGCTCGTTCAAGTCCCATTCCAAGCACGTCTCGGAGAAGCAGACCTCCTGCTCGGCCTGCCACGATCCGCACGGCATCGCTTCGGCCCAGGGCAACACGACGAATAACAGCCATTTGATCAACTTCGATACGTCCGTGGTGCAGCCGGTCGATGGGCGATTGGAATATCAAATGATCAGCCCCGGACACGGCAACTGCTTCCTCTCGTGCCACGGGGTGGTTCACAACCCCAAGTCGTATTAGACCCTGAACGGCAATCGCGTGCGGCCGATGCGGGTGCCGTCCAACCTGAAATGAGGCTGGAGATGAATCTCACGCAGAGACGCCAAGGCGCAAAGGAATTGATCTTCCAACTTTTCGTCTTTGCGCCTCGGCGTGAGACATCCTGCTTTTCGCTCCCCCTTAAATTTCTTCAATCCTGCTAAAACCGCGTTTTCATCCGAATAACGGGGTTTTCCGCCAAGAAGGGGAGCATTCTCTCCCGGAGATGGAACTTCCATTCCCGGAGATGAACTATCCATTCCCGGAGATGGAAGATCCTCTCCCGGAGATGGAAGACCCATCCCCGGAGATGGAGCATCCATCTCCGGGAATAAGGCATCCATCTCCGGAGATAAGTCGTCCATCTCCGGAGATAAAGCTTCCATCTCCGGGAATGGAACGTCTATCTCCGGAGATGGAAGGTTCCCTCCCGGAGATGAACGAAGCATCTCCGGGAGAGAAGGATCCAAACCCGGAGATAAGCCGTCCATTTTCGGGAGAGAACCGTCCAAAGGCGCGACCGGGCCGGCCGGCGTCAGGACAGAACCGTCCGGCGGCGGGGAGGAACGGAGGCCAGCCGGGAGAAACCGGCTCGGCGTGGGGAGTGAGACATTGGGACCCCTAGCTCCATCCCTTTCCCGCTTCGCCGCGTCAGCCCGCCCGTGATCGAAGACCCCCTGCGCAGGAGGAGGATGAATGAGTGATGGGACACGGTGAGTCTGAAAACGGGTAGAGCGATCCGCTACAATCTCCACGCGAGAGAGCTATGATTGAGGTCAGCGCCGCGAATTCGATCCCTGACCCCTTAGAATTTTCTGCTTAGAATTTTGGACCCCTTAGAATTTTGCCTTAGAATTTTGACTTGAACGCCCCGACCGCAGCCTGAATCTCTTCGTGGTCCACTCTTGGACACAGCCGAAGTATCCGTCGAGGTGGTGGAAGAACATCCGCTTCCAGCGATTGGACGATCCACGACAATTCTGTTTCCCCCGGGCCGTCAATCGATTCTCCGCTCTCGATCTCGCGGCCGAGATCAAGCAGGTAATGGGTCACGTTGCGTAAATAATATGCAATTTCGTTGTGCGTATATCTCGCCTCGGGGAAAATCGCCGAGACATCCTGCACATCGAATTGACCATTCCCAACGATGTCCATCACGCCGAATTGCGCATTGAGCGAAAACAGCCGGACATTCGTCCACAGGAGCAGCGGAAGCTTTTGCTGGACCTCGCAGCCACCCCAGATTCGCACGAAGTTTTCCCGATCGCACAATACCTCGCCGTTTGGATTGAAATAACAAATGACGCCCGGTGCATTCATCAAGGCCATGGCAACCCGGCTCAGAAATTGCAGTTCCTCAATGGGATTACAATCTTTCGGCCACACCGGCGCCTCGCGATTGGCTCCGAAAACGTAGCTAAGCCGGATACGAATAAACCCACGATGCCGTTGCGAAATTGTCTCGCCCTCTTGCCATAGCCACGATTGTTGTGAGGCGCGCAAGAGGCCGTTTGGGAAGGTAAATGGTCCAAGGTTCCCCATTGACCAGGCGGCGAAGAGCGTCGGAGCAGCCTTGGGATCGCCCATCGAGTCGGGCCACGGCTCGTTGACAACATCGATGGCAGCATAGCCATTCACCTCCGGGCGGAAGGGAACAACTACGGAAGGCCCGCCACCCGTCGCCCATTCTTTTTGCGCCGGCATTTCTTTTACGACTTGAAAACCGCTCGGTTTCAATGCGGCCTTGACGTCCTCGATAGCGGTTTGACTGCTGGTAAGTAAGACAATCCCCTGAGTGAAAAATCCTTTTGCCATATGACGACACCGTTTGTAGAACCTTGAAGCACTCGGTGCTGATTCTCTGTCCATGATCCCTCGCACGCATGCGAAGATCAAGTCAAGTGGTCCCAATGAGTCATCAGTGAAAATCGGTGTTCCAACGGTGGGTAATATCCCTTCGGGAAAGGCGGATATAAGAAACCGGCCAAGCACACTCACGCTGCCAAAACCTCCAGCAGTTGCTTGAGGTCGGATTGCTGGGGATCGTCGGGGTGTTTCTTGAGATAGGAAATTCTAAGGGGAAATTCTAAGGGGTCAGGGATCGAATCGCCATAAATAACTTCGAGCCTCTGTGTCTCTGCGGCTCTTCCTGGCATCTTGGGGGACAAAGACAAGTCCGCGGCGCCGGGCTTTATTTCTTTCCCGTGTTGACGTACTCATCGCGGGTGAGGACGCCGTCCTTGTCGCGGTCGAACTGGTCGAAGCGCGGGCGGGCGGCTTCGCCGTCGGGTTGGCCCTTCATGAACTCGTCGATCGTGAGCTTGCCGTCGTGATTGGCGTCGTGGCGGTCGAAGGCGGCGTTGCGGTCCTTGGCGGGCTTAACGGATGGCGGCGTGTCGGGGGCGGCGGGCTTGGATTTGGTCCTGGGCGAAGCGGACGCCGACGCGGGGAGAAATTTCGACAGCGCTTCGATCGTGGACTTGTTCTCCGGCTTTTTGGCGGCGTTGACGGACTCGGCCGGGTCGTTCTGCTCATCATACAGCTCGGTGGCGATGATCTCGTGATCGCTGCGATCACACCAGAGCGTCAGACGCCAGCGGGAATCGCGGATGCTGTAGCCCATGAGGGAGCGCCCGCCGGTTTGCGACCCACCCCGCGGGTACTGGCTGATGGCGACCTTGGCCGCCGGGTGGGAGGGGTCCTCGATCCAGGGTTTGAGGCTCATCCCATCCAGGCCGGTTGGAGCGGGCAATCCGCACACATCGGCGATCGTCGGGTAGATATCGACGAACTCGACCGGTGCATCGCATTTCTGTCCGGCGGTCTTCTGATGCGGCAGGCTGATGAGCAGCGGCGCGCGGGCGGCCAGCTCGAAATTGGTGTGCTTGTGCCACAGCCCGTGATCGCCCAACTGCCACCCGTGATCGCCCCACAGCACGATCACGGTATTGTCGGACAATCCTTCCTTCTCCAAGGCATCGAGCAATCGGCCGACCTGCGCATCGGTGTAGCTGATGCAGGCGTAGTAGCCGTGACGGAGCTTTTTGGCGAAATCCGCAGGGATGGGATTGCCCTTGGGCACGTTATTGTAACTGTGCAGCTCGCCGTTGTCGTGACCGGCGAACGCGGGAGCGCCCTCCGGAAGATGATCGATCAGCGGGACGGGAATCTTATCGGGATCGTACAAGTCCCAGTATTTCTTGGGCGCCACGAACGGCAGATGCGGCTTGAGGAACCCGACCGCCAGGAAGAAGGGCTGGTTCTTTTCCTTCAGCGCATGCAGCCGCTTGATCGCCTCGGCGGCGGTGTGGCCATCGGGCAGTTCATCATCGTTCTTCGGACTGACCTCGAACGCCGGCCCCTTGGGGGATTTGGGGTTCTTGTCCTTGCCGGGTTTGTCGTTGTCCTTGGGCATCGTCGGGGCATGGAGATATTCCGTCGTGCCGGGCCCGACTTTCTGGGTGATCCGCTTGGTCCAGTCAACCGGATCGGTGTCGATGGTGGTATCGTTGGGATACCAGTGCGGCTCGGACCAGGAACGCCCGTCCTCGAAACCGTGGTGATAGATCTTGTTGAGCGCGGCGCAGTAATACCCATTGGCCTTGAAATGCTGAGGGAGGGTGATGGCATCGGGCAGCGCGACGCGGAAGTGCGTCTCCAGGTCCCAGACCTTGGTGGCGTCAGGACGCCGGCCGGTCATCAGAGAGCTGCGCGAGGGGCTGCACACCGCCTGCTGGCAGTAGGCGTGGTTGAAAACCATGCCGCGAGCGGCCAGGCGATCCAAGTTCGGCGTCTTCACCACGATGTTGCCGTAGCATCCCATCTCGGGACGAAGATCATCCACCGCGATGAACAGGACGTTGGGTTTATCGCCGGCGATCGCGTTCACCGCGAGCCCGAATATAACGATCAGGAAACGCGCCACGTGTGCTTTCATGGGAAATACCTCTCCCATGTTTACCGATCCGTGCCTCCGGTGTTGTGCAGGTCGGCACGACTCCGCGTCTTCGCGTTGGACTCGCTTGGGGAGGGCGAGGCTCCGTCCGAGCCGGGGTCTTCCGTCGGGGAAATCAAAACTTGCCACAGAGACACCGAGGCACAGAGAAATTCATTCATCCCACCGATGCAGACCGACGGACATCGATGAAGACCCTTCAGAATTCAGCCTTCAGAATTTAGAATTCTCTTCTCTGTGCCTCGGTGTCTCTGTGGCTAATCTGAGATTCGCGGCTCGGGCGGAGCCTCGCCCTCCCGGAAACGGCTCGGGTGGAGCCTCGCCCTCCCGTTTTGGTTCGGATGCGATGGCTCTGCGTCACGGCTTGATGGGAACGACCTTGCGGCCGGTTTCGGATTTCTCGAACGCCAGGCGGAATTCGGCGGCGGCTTTCACATAATCCTTTTCGTGTTCGTAGCACTGGCCCAATAGATAGTGCGCCTCGGACGGTTCGGGGTTGAGTTTGATCGCATCGGGAAGCGTGCTCCTGGCCTGCTCCCACTGCTCCATCTGCACCAGTGCGAATCCCTTGAGCAGGCTGGTCTGCCAGCCGGGGACCGCGCCGGGGGCGACTTGGGCGACCAGCGCCAGCGCCTCCTTCGACTGGTTTTGAAGGATCATCACCCGCGCCGTCAGGAGTTGAAGATCGGGGATGTCGGACTTGAATTTCATGGCGGCGTCGAGTTCGGCGCGGGCGGCGTCGATCCGGCCTTTCTCCAGCAGCCGACGGGCGACCTGGTAATGTCGATTCGCCTTCTGCTCGGGCGAATCCTCGATCACCTCGTGCGCCGACAGGCGCTGCGCCAGCGCCGCGTCATTCAATTTCCCGGCGCCGAATTCCAAGTAGGCCGAAAGATCGTTGGGAAATGACGACGGCGTGCCGGCAAGGTGCGCAAGCTGGCGGCCGTCGGAATGAACCACCAGTGTGGTCGGCCAGACATGGACGGACATCTTGCCCGAGGTGGCGAAGTCCGGATCGAGCACGATCGGCCAGGAATATTTCTTCGACTGCGTCAAGGCGGCGGCCTGTTCATTCGCCTGGGGACCGGAGAAAACCAGAATGACCTGCGCGGGCACATTGGCCGCAACCTTCTGGACATCGTCCAGCGCCTCCATGCTTTGCGCCTGCTCGGCGCGGACAAACAGCAGGACGGTCGGCCGATCGGGCGCGGGGACCTTGATCGCCGCGCCGGACAGATCGGTAGCCGACCACTGGATCATCGCGGCCTTGTCGCCGGCATCAACGAACGATGCCGCGAAAAGAACGATGACGCCAACAAGATATGGGAGGGTGATCTTCATGATTTCCTGTCCTTTCCATCGGAAACGACGGCGGGCGCGGGGGCCGGCGCTGCGGGGACCGCCGGTGGCGTGGTTTGCGGGGACGTCGGCGCCAGGATGGGCGATGTCGGAAGAGCCGGCCGGATTACGGGGGTCTTGCGATCATACTCGAACGGTTTGTGACAGCCGGGCGCGCACGAGCCGCCGGTGGGAGTCTTTTGGAAATTGATCGGCAATTCCCAACTGCCATACGGCACCGCATCGCGAACGTGCAGGTCGTGCGCCGAGGCATGGGTCGAATGGCAGGCGCGGCAGGTCCGGCCGCGGTCGGATTTATTCACGTGCAGGAAATGCAGGTTCTGCTGGCCGTTGCGGAAACCGGTCAGGCCTTCGGTCTTCTCGGTCAGGACAAGATTCTTGTCATGACAGTTGAAGCACAGGTCGTATTTTTCGAGGGCGAACCCGGTGTAAAACGTCTCGGGATACGGCTTGGCCAGGAGTTTGAACTGATCGGAGCCGTGGGGGTTGTGGCAACCGCCGCAATCGCCGTCGCGGATCGGGCCGTGCTTGCTCATGTTGGGATCGAGCACCTCGGCGATCGCCGCGATGGTGCGGCCTCCCTCCGGCGGCGTGATTTTCTTGTCGTGGCACTTCATGCACACCGTGACCTGCGGCGCTTTCATGAGCCTGGTCAGATTGCCGCCGTGCGGGGTGTGGCAGTTGAGACACGCCTGGTCCTTGGTGACGATCGAGTGCTTGTGCGAAGCATTTTCGACGGCCACTTTGATCTTGTCGTGCTCGTGGCACGAGGTGCACAGCGCAACCGGCTCGCTCTTGATCTGCATGCGATAGTTCGACGCATGGGCGTCGTGGCACTTGGTGCAGTCCTGCTCGACGGCCTTGTGAATGAACTTGGCCATCTTGAGCTGCGCCTTCATTTCGGTGTGGCAGCTCTCGCACAGCTCGGTTCCCTGGGCCGGGAGGAGCTTGGGGAACTTGGAGGCATGCCCCTGGTGGCACGAATCGCACGCGCCGGCGGCCACCGGACCGTGGATCATCTTCTTGTCGCCGACGACCGACTGATGGCAGCCGGCGCACATCTCGCTCATCGTGTTGCCGCGGAGGAATTTATTGTTGGTCCCGCCGTGCGGATTGTGGCAACCCAGACACTGGCCGTCGGCAAACGGCTTGTGCAGGACCGGAAGATTCGTGGGCTCGATCTTGTGACAGAACGTGCAGGCGTCGGCCTTGGTGCGGACGGCCTCAAACGTGTGGGCCTGCTCGCTCTTGATCTTGTGGCATGCATCGCATGCGTTGACGTTCACCGGACCGTGGACGACCTTGTAGCTCTTCACATTGGCATGGCAATCGGACGTGGTGCAGGAATCGGCCGCGCCGAGTTTGACGGGCCTGGCGGCGGACGGCTTGGCGAGTTTGGCGATGATCGGATCATGGGTGATGATCGGCGCAGCGGCGGGCTGGGTCGTCGGCGCCGAGGGCGCGGCGATCTGCTGTGCCGGCGCGATCGCGGTCAAAAGCATCAAGGCAAGAAATCCGGAAATCAACGCGGACAGTTTCATGGTACACCTCCCGATGCCGGCTGAGTCGTCGGCCGGACTCGGTCGTAGGTTCGGATCTTGTGGCAACCGGGCGTGCAGCTTCCGCCCGTCGGGGTCTTCTCGAAATTCATGGGCATCGCCCATTTGCTGCCCTCAAATGGCACCTCGGCGGCAACATGGTTCGGCTGGTTGCTGCCGTGAATCGCATGGCATGTCTTGCAGGTGCGGCCTTTGTCGTCGCGGTTGACGTGCAGGAAATGCAGGTTCTGCTGGCCGTTGCGGAAACCGGTCAAGCCTTCGGTTTTCGCGGTCAGGACCAGATTTTTATCGTGGCAGGAGAAACAGAGATCGTAACTCCGGATGTCGAAGGAGATGTAGAACGTCTTGGGGAAGGTTTTGGCGAGCAGGGCATGATCGCCGCCGCCGTGGGCGCTGTGGCACGCGGAGCAGTCGCCCTTGCTGACCGGGCCGTGCAGAAATTTCGACCCGGCGATCTCCGGACGCATGTCGGGGATCGTGTGGCCGTCCTGTGCCTTCTGCGGCTTGTCATGACACTTCAGACACACCTTGTCCATCCGCTGGGCCAGGAGCTTGGGCTCGGTGGAGCCGTGGGCATCATGACAATTGGCGCACCGGTTCTCGGTGAGGACTGCCGCGTGCGAAAGCGACGCCGTCGCGATCTGCTGCTTGACCTTCTCATGACATTTCAGGCACGTCTCATCGAGCGGCGCCTTGAGTTGGAACGCATAATCGGTCGCGTGCGGGCCGTGGCATGTCGAGCACTTCTGGGTGGCCGGTTCGTGCGGCTTGATCGCCTTGGCCATCGACTCCTTGATGTTGGCATGACAGGTGAAGCAGTGCTGAGGCTCATCGCCGCCGCGGAGCAGCTTGGCATTCTCGGCCTGGTGGGGTTGATGGCAGATCGTGCATTCGCCCTTGGCGAACGGCCCGTGGGCGAATTTCTTCAGCGGCACCTCGTGACAGGTGGCACAGACGCGCTCGACGTTGTCGGCCTTGAGCAGGAACTTGGCATTGGACTCGTGCGGCCGATGGCACGCGGTGCATCCTTTCTCCAGCGCCTTGTGCTGATGGGTCATGGTGCCGCTGACGGCGTGGCAGAAGGTGCAGGTGGCGATCGGATCGCGCTTCAGGGGAAACTGATGCCGGCCGGTGTCGGCGTCGTGGCAAATATCGCACGCACGGGCGGCGACCGGCGCGTGAATCTGCGGAGACGAATTCATCTTCGCATGACACTCGGCCGTGACACACGAGACGCTTTTCGGCAGCGACGAGGTGGGTTTGGGCGCTTGCGGAACCACCGGGAACGCCACGGGATGCGCCAGGACCTTCGGCATCGGGTTGGCATCGGGATTGACGAAGTGCTCCGGCGTCGCCGCGGCCGGCTGGGTCGGAGATGACGTCGCCGACGCGGGTTTCCCGGTCGATTCGCTGTGACGGTCGCAGGCGGAAAGGACGAGCATCAGGGCGCAGAGCATCGGCGCTGCATATCGCAGGGAGCGAAGATGACGCCGATGAACGGTCATTTCGCAACTCCAACGGCAGCACTGGCGGTGATCACGCGGGCCACCTCGTTGCAGCGGTCCACGGCGACATTGAGCACGGCGGTGGCATAATTCACATTGTGTACGCCGTGGCCAAGTTTGACCAGCTTGATGTTGTGATCGGCATCGTCCAATAACCGATCGACGCGAAGCTGATCGACCGCGGGCAAATTCGCCCTGGAGACCGACGCCTTGGCGCCGGCGTACGCGACCTCCGCCCGCTGGATCGCGGCGGCGATCGTCTTTCGCCATTCATCCAGCGACGTGCCGTACTTGGTCCCGTGGCAGTAATTGCATGATTCCTGTGCGGCGACGAACGTCTGCCCCACCACCTCGGCCGCCGAATCGTTCTGCTTTTTCGCCTTGTGACACGCGATGCAATCGACCTGCGCCCGGAACATCGGGCTGGGCATGTCGGGGACGCCGCGCCCGCCGGTGCCGCGATACAACTCGCCCGGGCCTCCGTGCGTCTGCTCATGACAGGTCTTGCAGGTGCCGGCGTCGGTCTGGATGTGGGTCGTGCCGTCCTTCAACACGAGCTTCGGCGCCCCGGCCGTGAGGCTGTGCTCGATCTGGATGTGGCAGCTCGAGCATTCGACTTTGTGATTGCTGACGTGTTCCTCGTGGATCAGCCGGGTCTCGGAATACTTGGCGATCTGCGTCGGCTGGTTGTGGCAATTCCAGCAGACCTGCTTGGGCACCGCGCCGTCGCCCTTGATCGCATCGGAGTGGCAGTTGTTGCAGGTCACGCCGCGATCCAGGTACTCGGTGTGCTTGAAATTTCCGGTCGCCAGCCGAATTTCATTCTTCGGGGCATCATGACACGACTTGCACCCGCCCAGTGCCTGCTCGTTGCGGCCATGTTCCAGGCCTTTGAAGTGGCACAGGTAGCAGGTATCAAGCGTGACGACCAGGTGCTGGCCTTGCACGATCTGCGAGTGGCAGGAGACGCAGCGCAATTGCTTGCCGCGGCGTTCCTCGGTCAGGTGGGGCTTGTGATCGAACCGGATCGTCACGGTCTGGCCGTTGACGGATTTGACATCCCAGTTGACCTTGCCCTCCAGCAGCCGCTTCTCGTGGCACCCTTCCCGCATGCACGAGGCGTCCTTGATCTCGGCGTGGGGCTTGGACCCGTAGGTGTTGGTGACGTATTTGACCGCCTGCGACGACGCCTGGAACTTGCCGTAGATCGTGTTCTTCATCCCCGGCTCAAAGTGGCATTCCGGGCACGCCACGTTCTTGTGGGTGGACGAATGCCACGCCTGGAAGTACGGCTCCATGATGTGGCACGACCGGCAGAAATCCGGCTGCATCGAATACTCGGCAAACGCGCCCATTCCGATCATGCCGACCGTCCCGACCAATAGCAGCCAGCCCCACCAATTCAGGCCGATGCGAAGCGTTTTGCCATGGCGGAACTTGAATCCGAGCAGCTTGAGCCACTTCGGCGTCGGCCGGGGTTTTACCGCCGCGACAGCCGGGGCGGATGATTCGGGTTGATTCGTCGTTTCGGACATAATCGTTCCTTCCTTCCAGAGGACTCAAAGCACTTTGAGCCCCGCCAGGATGATCAGGATCACCAGCGTGGTCCCGATCGCCATGGCCGTGATTCCCATGATGACGGCGAACATGCGATACCACTTCGGCGCCGGCGCCACCCGCAACGCTTCGAGTTGCCCGGTCCGCACCAGCCGCTCGTATTCCGCGCCGCGCTCTTCCTTGAACTCGCCTTCCGGCAGCCGGCCGGTGAACATCACGTCATCGACCGGGAACTTCTCCATCCGCAGATGGGCGTTGAAGAAGTGGATCGTGAAGATGAACCCGATCGCCAGCGTCGCTTCGTACCCGTGGATGAGAGTGGCGACGTTGAACATCCATCCGGGCATGAAATTCGCGAAGAACTGCGGGAACCAGAGCATCAGCCCGGTCAAGGCGATGATGCCCGATCCGCCCACTTCGGCGGTGTAGTCGAACTTTTCCCAATAGGTCCAGCGGTCGAACGCCGGCTTCTTCCCACCCAGGAAAAACCACCGGAACATGCCGATGCAGTCGGTGACGTCCTTCCAGCGCGGCAGCATCGTCGTCGGGCCGAACAGCATCGCCTTGAGCGAGTGCTTCTTGATCCGGCGGAACACGCCGACGCCGTGGATCACGAAATTCCCGATCAGCATCAGCGCGAAGAACCGGTGCCACAGCCCGGCGGCGCGCACGCCGCCGAAGAGCGCCACCAGCGACCTCGCCCACCCCTGCTCCGCGTACAGCAGCGGCAGGCCGGTGAGCGTCAGCCCGAAAAAGCTGATGATGACCAGGGCATGATTGATGCGGTCCGTGCGGGTAAACCGTTGAATCGCGTGCGTGTCGGACGTGTGTTTCGGGTGCGGGCCGTGCTTGATCCGCTCCACAGCCGAGCGGAGGAACCAGAAAATGCAGTGCAGCCCGAAAAATCCGAACGAGAAGCTCATCATCACCACGAAATACAGCCACACTGCATGCAGCAGCGGGTAGTGCTCGGCGTCGCGGTGGTCGGCGTGGGCTTGGAACTCGGCGAACTTCGCCGTCGCATCCGGATGGCACTTGCGGCAGGTCTGCACGCGGTTCTCGGCGTGCAGCCGCGAAACCGGATCGGACACCGGACGGATGTCATGCGCCCCATGGCAATCGGAGCACCGCGCCGCGCGGGCCGAACCCAGATCCGCGACCTGCCCGTGATAGCTCCGGCGGAACGTGTCGTACAACGACGCTTGCGACGGGCTGCCCGGAGGCGCCTTGTCATGGCACGACCCGCACTCGTTGACGATATCCAGTTTGAACGCCGGCGTATCCGTCCGGCTGATCCCGTGGGCCGTGTGACAATCCGTGCAGACCGGCGCTTTCGGGTCCGCCTTGGCCAGCCGCTGGCCGTGGATCGAGCCGGCGTAGATTTCCAAAACCCCCGTGTGGCACTGCCCGCACGTCGTCGCGACATGATCCCGGTTGACGGTTGACAGCGGATTCTTCGACGGCAGCACACGATGATTTGAGTGGCAATCCGCGCACGTCGCCGAGACCGCAAGCCCCCCCGCCACCGCGCGGCCATGCACCGAATCGAGATAGTTCTGGATATGCGCCTTCTCGTTGTGCCCTGCCGGCGTATTGCCCGTGTGCTTCTCGTGGCAATTAGCGCAGATCTTCACGATGTTGAGCGGATTGACCTTCGACTGCCGGTCGCTCTTGCGGAAAATATCGTGCCCGCCGTGGCAGGAGGCGCACGTCGGTGCGTGCGTGTCGCCCTTGGCAATCGCCTCGGCGTGCGCGCCTTGGAGATAATCCGACTGCGCCTTGGCATGGCAACTGGTGCTGCAAACCGCCGGGCCGAGTTGCCGGGCATGCGGGAGAGCCCTGGCGTTCTGGTGGCAATCGACGCACGCGAGCTTCGCATGCACGCTGGAGGAAAAAATCGATCCGGGCAGAAAAAGACCGGGACGCTTTTCGGGTGCCGGGCCGGTGGTCGGAGTGAAAGGCTGCGTGGTGGGAGCCGGTTGAGTGATCGGGGAAGGGGACGGAATCGGCGCCGCCGGTTGATAGCTGGCGATCATTGACGCCCGCTCGCTCGGATTCAGATCGGCGATGTGGCTCTGTCCATGGCAGTTGAGGCAACGACGATTCTCGATGTCGGCCGGGGTCAGTTCGACCGCCAATGCAATCGACGGGACGACCAGCAGGATTGCGAAAGCCAGGACGTGCATCAGCCAAGGCATCGGCCGGCTCGCTTCAGCGATCTCGTTATATTCACACCGATCGATCATTGCCGCGTCAGCCTTCCGGGGGTAGGTGTCGTTGGGTAAAACCAACCGGAATCCGGACCCTGCCCGTGCCATACACATCGCATGGAGTGTGCCACACATGAGGCCGATTACTTGGGTGATATGAGGGACTTAGGCGGGGGGATTTTCAGAAATCACAATATCCGGCTTGGGGCTTTCCCGGTTCTGGGAAGACTCCTCGGACGTCGGCAGCCGAAGCGTAAACGTCGTCGCCTTCCCCGGCTGCGATCGAACACTGATGCTGCCCCCCTGCTTCTGCATCAGGCTGTAGGAAATCGACAAACCCAGGCCAGTGCCTTTGCCGACCGGTTTGGTTGTGAAGAACGGCTCAAAAAGACGGGCCATATGCTCTGTGCGGATCCCAGGACCGTTGTCTGTAACATCGATTACACACCACCCGTCGCGCCGCTCGGTGCGGACCGTCAACCGGGGTTCGGGGGTGTCGGCCATCGCGTCGAGCGCGTTGATGATGAGATTGACCAGCACCTGCTGAATCGCTTGGGGCAGCAGCGCCAGCGAACCGGTCTGCGGGGAAAAATGACGGTCGATTTGGACTTGTTTCACGCGTGAATCGAAGCGCACCATGCCGATCGCTTCCTCGACCACATCGTTGAGCGAAAGGTTCTGCCGCTGCATCTCGGCCGGGTGGGCGAACGTCTTCATCTGGCGGATGATCTGGTGGATGCGCTCCACCTGCTGGCGCAGCGTGGCGATGCTGTCCGGCCGTTGCCGTTCCGGGAAACGCTGGATGAGTTGCAACAGGCTGTCCATCGACGCCAGCGGATTGGCGATCTCGTGCGCGACGCCGGCGGCCATCTGCCCCAGCGCGACCATTTTCTCGTGCTGAACAAGCGTTTGTTGATGGCGGCGAAGCTGCTGGGTCATCGCGGCGATACGCCGATTCTGGCGCACCAGCCGCCGCCGCTGCCGGCGCATGCCCATCGTGATCCGGTTGGCGAGAAAAACCGTCAGAAGCAGCGTCAGCAGCGCGCCGGCAAAGATCAAAATATCATCCCGCTCGTGCGGCCACTGCCCCGACAGTTCCAGCCCCGCGCAGAGCATGATAATGGCGGCCGATGCCGCGGCGTATGCCGTCCGGCGTCGCAGCAGCATGCTCGCAAACACCATGTGAAACACGAAGAACCCCACCAGCGGGCTGCGCGCCCCCCCGGTCCAGATCACCAGCAGCGAAAGGCACCCCATGTCGAACAAAAGCTGCATCCAAGCCAGCGCCGCCAGCGAATTGCCGCGCAGCGGGCGGCGGAGCATCCGCCAGAGCCATACGTTGTAAAACAGGAGGATCGCACCGACCTCCAGGAAGTGGGCCGACTGCGAATACCAGAGCAGCCCCTGCCAGTCGAGCACGCCGCCGAGGAGAACGGCGGCGGCGGCGATCCATCGAAGCCCGATGAACCAGCGCAGTTGCGAGGCGAGGTTGCCGCGATTCGTATGTCGCGCCGAAACGGTCATAGAGTGCTTACCCGTGCGGCGGACGGGTCGGGGACCTGTTCCTCCTGGATCGACCGCTGCAAGTCGAGCATTTTCATCCCGGAGTTGTAATCCGTCAAAACAATTCGACGCACATTCTTGAGCGATTGCACCGTCCGGGTCATCCGGTCGAGGCTTTCATGGATCTGTCGCAGGCATTTTTCCAGCGCCGGGTTGCCGTGGGCCTGGCGGGCAAGCAGGTGAAGCTGGAGGTCAATGATGGTGGCGGCGTTGTTCAGCTCATGGTTCATCGCCACCGCCACCTGACCCAGCACCTCTATTTTGCGATGCTCGTTCGCCTGCATGCTCTCGGCCAGCGTGTTGTACGCGCGGGCAAGTTCGTCGAATTCATCGTGCTGATCGACCTGCACGCGATACTCGAAATGCTCGCCGGCGAGTTGCCGCGTCGCCTCCACCAGCTTATCCACCGGGCGGAGGATCATCCCGGCGATGCGCATCAGCACCATCACCGACACGTTGATCACCAGCAAAAAGATCATCGCCAGCCCCAGCACCAGCCATCGGAACCAGAGCAGTGCCGCCTCCTGCTCTTGAAGGGCATGCTCGCGGACGATCAGATTTCCCGCATCCCAGACGTCCTGATGGACGTGCTTGAGGTTCGCCAGCATCCCCTGGAGCAGCAGGATGGCGACGACGGATGTCCCGACCAGCAGGACCACCAACGGGCCAAGATTCACGAGCAGTTTTTGTCTCAACATAATCGCCTCAGGCCCATGCCCATCCCCCCTCTCCTTCAAAACACGGGCCAACCCGTTTTTTTCTCTGGCGTAAGTCCCCTTTATGAATAAAACTAATCCCATGGACGATGACCTGCAACGCGACCTCAAGACCTTGGCGCTGTTTATCAAGGTCTACTGCAAATGCCGTCATAAGGACGCCGAAAAATCGCCGGTCGCACTCAAGACCCACGATATAACCGCGATTGCCGGCCGTCCGATCGAGCTTTGCCCCGAGTGTTATAAGCTCCTGGCCCACGCCTTCACCAAGCGGACCCATTGCCCGATGGACCCCAAACCCGCGTGCAAGCACTGTCCATCCCACTGCTACCATCCGGATTATCGCGCCAAAATCCGCGAAGTCATGAAATATTCCGGCAAGCGAATGGTCCTCACCGGCCGCCTCGATTACCTCTTTCATTTGCTGTTCTGACGCGGGTTTAACCGCTGTTTTTCTTGTTTTTGGGAATCGTTTAGGCCATCACACCCTTGGAATGGATTATTGGGTTGCAAATAGGACTATCTCGTGCGATTATCCTGGCATGAGCCTTGATAACACTCTGCTATCGAGAGGTGTGACCATGACCATGCACTTGCCGACATTTCCCTCAGCGGCGCCGACGAAGAAGTCGGGAGAAGCACCTCCCGCGCCGCCGCTGCGGCTTGTCTTCTGGGAATCGACGACCGGGTGCAATCTCGCATGCATTCACTGCCGCCGGCTCGATGTTTCCGCCGAGTTGAGCAAGCTCGATCTGACGACCGAACAATCCACCGCCTTCATCCGCTCCCTGGCCGAGACCGGCAAGCCGATCCTGGTGTTTTCCGGAGGAGAGCCCCTGATGCGGGCCGACATCTTCGACCTGGCGAAGGTCGCGACCGATGCCGGGTTGCCGATCGCGCTGGCGACCAACGGCACGATGATCGACGAGCCGATGGCGAAGAAGATCAAGGCCGCCGGGTTCCAACGTGTCTCGATCAGCTTCGACGGCCCCGATGCCCCCACCCACGACCAGTTCCGCGGCCAAGGCGCGTTCGACGCCTCCGTCAAAGGCTTCAAGCTGCTGCGCAAACTGGGCATCTCGATGCAGATCAACACGACCGTCGCCAAGCACAACTACAAGAAGCTGGACGAAACCTATAAGCTGGCGCTGGACCTTGGCGCCGACGCCCTGCACATCTTCATGCTCGTGCCGGTCGGCTGCGGCATGGACCTCAGCCCCGACGTGATGCTCAGCGGCGACGATTACGAGAAGGCGCTGAACTGGATCTACGACCGCAGCCTCGAAAATAAATTGCACCTCAAAGCGACCTGCGCCCCCCACTACTTCAGAGTGATGCGCCAGCGTGCCAAGGCTGACGGCACAAAGATGCCCGCCGCCGCCCATCCCCACAAAAACATGGGCCCCGCCGCAAAAGCCGGCGGTCATCCCGGCGGACACCCGGGTGGACATCCCGGGACAAAACACGGCCAAGGCGACATGACCGCGATGACCAAGGGCTGTCTCGCCGGGCAGGCCGTCTGCTTCGTCTCCCATACCGGCGAGGTTTTTCCCTGCGGCTACCTCCCCGTCACCTCCGGCAACATCAAGGACAAGCCTCTCCCCGTCATCTGGCGCGACAGCCATATCTTCGCCAACCTGCGCGATGAAAATAACCTCGAAGGCAAATGCGGCTGCTGCGAGTACGGCAAAGTCTGCATGGGCTGCCGCGCCCGCGCCTACGGCACCACCCACGACTACCTGGCCGAGGAACCCAACTGCGATTACATCCCCGCCAAACTCCGCAACTGGCCCGACGCCCGCCCCTGGGCCACCGATCATTCGAAACTGTAAGCCCCCGACGCGACGAACCGTGTTTCTTCCCCACCCCCTCGCACAACCCACGCGAGGGGGTTTTCTTTTCCAATGAATTCGCATTGGCCACAAACCGGGAGATCGAGGATCCTGCCGAGCCGATTTTGAAACGCCGGAATAGCAACACGCCCCAAACAAATGCGACCCATCATTCCAGGTCCCATTTTCGATTCGAGCGATCCACAAAGCGGATTTGTAGCTCGCCAGCAAGTTTCGCACCTAGTTCGGACAGCGTCTGTAGGGATTTTGAGTGGGCAAGGTCCATCGTGTTCGCACCATACACCAGGGTGATGGCAAAGCCGATCCAATCACTGCGTCGGATACGGCTTCTGATACGGATTCTGATCGGATGCAGCGTGAGGAAAGTATTCGCATACGAATATTCTTCGCGGCGCACGAACAGTCCCCGCCGGATGGCGGCAACGACAGTACCCCGACCGGGATTGAAGGTGACTCTCTCCGATCTCAAAAGCATGGCAATGCCGCCCAGTGCTGACAGGCCCCCTAGGGAATACCAGAACCAGTTGTCTGAAGAATAGTGGGGAAAATCATGCGTTGACCGGTAACCCACATACATTATCAGGATTCCAAACGCAAAGAAGGATAGGCCGATGGCAATGCTATCATCCTTGAGTACCCAGCCGTCCTTCGTCCGGCGCGGCTTAAGCCGGCGATAGATAATGCCATTCGTGAAATTCGCCCCGAGCATGTAGATGCTGAGAACGGGTTTCAGCAGTATCGCTATCAATCGCATTGACATAATGATAATGGAGGTGATCGGGCGAGGCTATGTCTTGGCCGGTTCCTCGCCCGTGCCCGGTTCGCCGAGGTTTTTGGGGATGTTGAGCTCGTCGAGTTTGCGGTAGAGGCTGGAGACGCCGATACCCAGGTGTCTCGCGGTTTCGGATTTGTCGTAGTTGTGGCGTTTGAGGCTGTAGAGGATGTGTTGCCGCTCGAATTGCGACAACGCTTCCTTGAGATCCTCGGAAACGTCATCGGTCATTCCGCCGGTGGCGAAGGGGAGGTCTTCGACGCCGATGTCGCGGCCTTCGGCGAAAATCACCGCGCGCTCGATAACGTTTTCCAGTTCGCGGACGTTGCCGCGCCAGTCGTGATTCAGCATCGCACGCATCGCGCCGTTGGTTAAGCCGTTGACCTTCTTGTTCATCTCGCGGGTGTATTTTTCCAGGAAATGGTGCGTCAGCAGCGGCACGTCCTCCTTGCGCTGGCGCAGCGGCGGGAGGGTGATCTTCACGACGTTCAATCGGAAGAGCAGGTCCTCGCGGAACTGACCGGCCGCGACCATTTTCTCCAGGTCCTGGTTGGATGCCGCGATGACGCGCACCTCGATCGGCCGCGGGCGGGTATCGCCGACGGGGACGACCACGCGCTCCTCCAGCACCCGCAGCAGCGAACTCTGCACCGCCATCGGCAGCGTCGAGATTTCATCGAGAAACAGCGTCCCACCGTTGGCGGCCTCGAAGAACCCAACCTTGTCGCGGATCGCGCCCGTGAACGCCCCGCGGCGGTGCCCGAAAAGCTCCGATTCGATCAGCGTTTCCGGAATCGCGCCGCAATTGACCGGGACAAACGGCTTCTCGCGAGTCAGCCCGTTGTAGTGGATCGCGCGGGCGAACAGTTCCTTGCCCGTTCCCGATTCGCCGATGATCAGTACGCTGCTCTTCACCGTCGAGAGCTTGCGGACCATCTCAAACAGCCGGCTCATCGACAGCGACGTGCCGACGAGATTATGAAACGTGCTGGTCTCGGCCAATATCTCGGTGGTCACGCGCTGCGTGCGGGTGATCTCCCCGTATTCCAGCGCCCGCTGGATCTTGAGCAGCGCATCGTCAAACTGAATCGGCTTGAGCAGATAATCATACGCCCCGGCCCGCATCGCCGAGACGGCGCTTTCCACGGTGCCGTAAGCCGTGAGCATCAGCACCGGCGTCTGCGGCGCGATCTGGCGCAGGTGCCCCAGCAAGGTCAGCCCGTCCATCTCCGGCATGCGGACATCGGAGATCACCAAATCGACCGGACGCTGAAGGATCATCTCGCGCGCGATCTTTCCATTGGACGCCTGGACGACGTCATATCCTTCGGCGACAAATAACTCGGCGAGGGATTCGCGAAGGACCTGTTCGTCCTCGACTATCAAGATCGTTTTGGCCATGAAGGTTGCGTCTTTCTTCGGCTGAATCAGATTCGAATGACTTCGTCCTGCGCAGTGCCGCCGACGGCGACGGGAGCCGCCTCGACCGGCGTCCCGGTAATCTCCTCATCCGTCAGGTAACACCCCGGATCGGCCTCCCACGGATCGCCGGTTGTGATCTCGGCGCGGGCGCGGAGCGATCCGCCGCAGACCGCCTTGAAGCGGCAGGTGCCGCAGCGGCCCTTGAGCAGCGAAAGCCGGTTTTTCAGCCCGGCCATGATCGGATTGGAAACGTCCTGCCAGATCTCCGAGAACTTCCGCTGTTTGATGTTGCCGAACGAGCGATACATCGAAAACTGGTCGGCATGGACGTTGCCGTAGAAGTCGATGTTGGAGATGCCGACGCCGGAGGAGAACTGCCCCCCGCCATTCCACTTGAGCATGTCCAGCACCTGCTCGGCGCGGGGGTGGCCTTCGCGGAGCATGCGGAGATACAGATACGGGCCGTCGCAGTGCTGATCCACGGTGAGGATCTCCACCCGCTTGCCGCGATCGTTGAGGTCCCGGGTGCGGGTGAAAATGGTATCAACCGCCTTGCGGGATTCCTCAGGCGTCAGCGCCAGCAGGCTCTTGCCCCGCCCCGCGGGGCAGAGGTGATAGAAGCAGGCGCGGTCGATGCCTTCCCGCTCGATCAGGTCGAACAGTTTGTCCAGGTTCTCGGCCGTGTGACGGGTGAGCGTCAACCGCAACCCGACCTTCTGCCCGGCGGCGACGCAATGACGGAAACCGCGCATCGTTCGCTCGAACGCCCCCTGCATCCCGCGGAACTCGTCGTGGATGGCGGGGATCGCGCTGTCGAGGCTGATGCCGATGTAGGCGAACTTCAATTCGACGAACCGCTTCGCCGCCGCTTCGTCGATGAGCGTGCCGTTGGTCGAAAGGACGACATGAAGCCCAAGACCGCGGGCATAAGCGGCCAATTCGAAAATATCATGACGAACCAGCGGTTCCCCGCCGGAAAAAAGCACCGCCGGAACCTTGAATTCCGCCAGGTCGTCCAGAACCGCCTTCGCCTGCGCGGTCGAGACTTCATCGGGATATTTGATGGCGTCGGAATCGGTGTAACAATGAACACACTTGAGATTGCAGGTGCGGGTGATGTTCCAAACCACGATCGGACGCCGCTGGGCCGCGGACTTGGCCACCGCCATCCGCTGATGTTCCGGCGGATCGATCTGGGTGATCTTCCGGCCATAGCGATGCGGGGTGCTGGGCGTTTCCAAACCGCCATAGAGAACGCTTACGTCAATCATGAGGACCTCGTCGTGTAGTACAACATCTCGCGAGTGTTCATTGTAAACGGGGAAGGACGATTTCAGAAGGACCCCGGAGAGAATAGGATTTGGGGGATGCGGTATGTCGTGTAGGATTGAGCGATCCAATGAGGAGGCCGAATGAATCTGGCGATTATCGGAATGCTGGTGACGATCGGAGCGGGCGCGGAGGCGCCGACGGGTTTGATGGTCGATTTGATCACCCGGCCGGAACTGGCGGTGATCACGAGCCGGAAACCGGAATTCTCCTGGATCGTGAACGACCCGCGACAAGGGGCCGTGCAGACGGCGTATCAGATTGTGGTGGGACAAAGCGACCAGTCGCGAAATGTCTGGGATTCCGGGAAAATCCAGTCGAATCAGTCGGTGGCGGTGCCGTATGGGGGAATCGATCTGGAAAACAACAAACGATACCAATGGCAGGTCCGGACATGGGATGCGGAGGGAAAGGAATCGCCGATCAGCACCATGCAATTTTTCTGGACGGGCGAGATCGGCGCCAAACGTGCTTGGCCGGGGGAAAGCCGATGGGTGAAAATTAAGGATGAACTGGGCGAGCGGTGGGTGCCGGAGGATCGTCACGCGAGTCAATTGGTGAAGATCGCGCCGGTGAAACTGGTGCGCAAGGGGCCGGGACACTGGTTCGTTGATTTCGGGAAGGATGCGGTATCGACGCTCGTCCTGAATATCTCATCGGAGCAGGATGGGAAAACGATCACGGTGTTGCTGGGCGAAAAGAAACGGAAGGACGACTCCGTCGATCCCGAGCCGGGTGGGACGATCGTATACCGGAAGGAAGCGATGACGGTGAATCGCGGGACGCGGGAATACGTGCTGGCGATCCCCCGGGTGAAATTGAAAATGCCGAACAGCCAGCAGATGCCGGATCAGTTGCCCGAGGTGCAGCCGTTCCGCTATGCGGAGATCATCGATTGCCCGTCGGAGTTGAAGGAGGCCGATGTGCGGCAACTGGCGATGTTCTATCCATTCGACGACAACGCCGCCGCCTTTTCATGCGATGATGAGCGGCTGAACCGCGTCTATGAATTGTGCCGTTACACGTTGAAGGCGACGCCGTTCATGGGGCTGTATGTCGATGGCACTCGCGAGCGCATGCCCTACGAGGCCGACGCGTACATCCAGCAACTGGGGCATTATTCGGTGGATCGGGAATACGCGGTGGGCCGGTACAGCATGCGATACCTGGCGTACCATGCAACCTGGCCGACGGAATGGATCATGCATTCGGTGCTGATGGCGCATGCCGAATTCATGGCGACCGGAAGCACGCGGACGATCGAACAGGATTATGAATTGCTGAAGGCCAAGACGCTGTCGGCGCTGGAGCGTAAGGATGGATTGATCAGCACGCAGACTGGCCTGATGACCCGGCCGATGCTGGATTCGGTCCGTTTCACCGGGAAGGAATTGCGGGACATCGTGGATTGGCCGCACGGGGGATCGAACAAGGGCAGACCGGCCGGGCCGACGAGCACGGTGTCGGCTGGGGAGATCGACAGTTACGTCTTCAAGCCGATGAACACGGTCATCAACGCGTTTCACTACCGGTCGCTGGTGCTGATGGGAGAGATGGCCGGGGCGATCGGAAAAAAGGATGACGCGGCGGCGTACGCGAAACGCGCGGATCAGGTGAAGAAGGCATTTAACAAAATCTTCTTCGATGCAAAACAAAGCATCTATATGGATGGCGAAGGAACGGATCACGCATCCCAACATGCGAATTTCTTCCCGCTGGCGTTCGGGATGGTGCCGCCGGAGCATGTGGCGGGCGTGGCGAAGTACATCCAATCCCGCGGGATGGCGTGCGGCCCGTATGGAGCACAGTATCTGCTGGAATCGTTATACGATGCGAGGTCGGCCGACGCGGCGTTCGGCCTGATGGTGTCGGATTCCGACCGAAGCTGGCTGAACATGATGCGAATCGGTTCGACGCTGACGACCGAGGCGTGGGACGTCAAATACAAGCCGAATTTCGGCTGGAATCATGCGTGGGGCACTCCCCCCGTCAACATCATCCCGCGCAAGCTCATGGGCATCGAGCCGACCGCGCCGGGCTACGCGAGCGTGATCATCCGTCCGCAACTCGGCCCGCTGAAGCACGCGACGATGAAGCTCCCGACCATCCGCGGGTCGATCCTGTGCGAAGCAAAACGCGAGGGCGGGATCTTCACACTCTCCGTGACGATCCCCGCCAACATGACCGCCCAGGTCGAATTGCCAGGAAAGTCCGAGCGCATCGGCGCCGGGACCCGTACCTTTACGGCGAGAGAATAAGCCCGCTGGGGCAATGCCGACCAGCAAATGAAATATGTGCCACGGTTGGTACGCCAACCGTATCTGGAGGCTCACGATTGGCGTACCAACCGTGGCACAGGCGATTCGACGTGCCACAGCTGGCTTGTCCTGCCATGCAGAGGGATAAATTGTCCGATCACTTGGCTTTCTTGCGCCGGCGAATGTCCTTGGGATTGACGCCGGCGGAGCGCAACGCGGCGTCATAGGATCCGAAGTGCCGGATCGCGGCGGCGTGGAGGCCGGGATCGGTCTTCTGGAGCGAACCGCTGTTGAGCGGATTCTTTTTCTTGAGCCGGCGTTTGAGCTCGGCGGAGATCGACTCGCGGGTCCAGCGGCGATAGCGGCTCACGTCAGCCGGATCGAGCCCGGAGGCGCGAAGAGCGGCGTCCCACGTGCCGAAGAGCCGGTCCTGCAACGCGGCGAACGCGGCGCGGCCGAGTTCATCGCGCCGGCGCGATACCGCCGACCAGTGCAGATCCTCTCCTTTTCGCGAAGCCCGCTTGATCACGGTTGCGATGCGCGCCCGCGTCCACTTGGGACGCTGGAGCACGTCGGCGTAATCGACGCCCGCGGCTTCGACAGCGCGGCGGTACGATCCGAAGTGATACGCGGCGGCGGATACGATCGCCTGCATGCGCTTCGCCAGGTGGTTGTACGAAATGTCCTTGCCGGCTTTATGCAGACGCCGGAGGGCAACGAGAATTTCAGGTTTGGTCCATCTCATAAGGTGGCGATAGTGTCGCCGATTTGTCTTTCCGAGTCCACTGTGTTACCACGGATTGCAATGAACGGCATCATCAACCTCGACAAGCCCCCCGGAATCTCCTCGGCGCGAGCCGTGACAAAAGTAAAGCACTTGCTTCCGCGGGGGACGAAGATCGGCCATGCGGGCACTCTCGACCCGTTTGCGACGGGTGTTCTGCTGCTGCTGATCGGCCGGGGGACAAAACTTTGCGAAAATTTGATGGACGAGCCCAAGCAATATGAGACAACGCTGAAACTCGGCGCGACCACCGCGACTGATGATCCGGCATCGCCCGAGCGAGTCACCCCAGACGCGCATCCGGTCGAACTCGACCGCATCCGGCACCAATTGCAGGGTTTCGTCGGATTGGTGCCGCAGCGCCCGCCGGATTACAGCGCACTGAAAATCCACGGACAACGGTCCTACGACCTAGCGCGCAAGGGACTGCTGACGCCGGCCGCGCCACGGCAGGTGCGGATTGATTCGATCGAAATACTCGCCTACGAGTGGCCGCTGCTGAAATTGCGGATCGACTGCGGACGCGGGACCTATATCCGGGCAATCGCGCGCGACTTGGGCGAATCGCTTGGCGTCGGGGCCTACCTCACGGAATTGCGACGCACGAAAGTGGGACCGTACACCGCCGCCGACGCCGTGACGCTGGATATCGTCGCCCATGAGGGACCCGAAAAGCACCTGCGGGCGATTTGAGGCGACGTTTCACGATTTCTGTGTATCGCTTCAATGAGGCCGCCCATCCACCGTCATTCCGAGGTACTCCGAGGAATCCCGGGTGGGGAGAGCGTTTTCCCGTTCCAAGATCCCTCGGAGTACCTCGGGATGATGGTCATTGGAATTTCGACTGTCTGGGAAGCGGAATCAACGAAGACCGCGATCGGACAACAAAAAAGAACCGCCCCTCGTCGGGGCGGCCGGTTGAATTCGAGTTTGTGCATCGATCAGACTGGAACAACCTTGGTCGCCTTCATGCCCTTGGCGCTCTTTTCCGCCTCGTACTGGACGGTCTGGCCTTCCTTGAGGCTCTTGAATCCCTCCATATTGACGCAGGAAAAATGCACGAAGACATCTTCGCCGCCCTGGTCGTCGGCAATGAAGCCGAAACCCTTCTGATCGTTAAACCACTTGATCTTACCCGTGGCCATGGCCACTCCTTCTTCCTGAGACACATTGCAGCCGAACGCCGATGTGGGACGCGTGCAGTTGATTCGTCTAACTGTGCACCGTGCAGCAATCAGCCCCGGATTCCGCGTCCAAAGAATCCGGTCGGGGCGATATGGTACAGACCGGCCGCTTAATTACCAAGGAATACTAACGATATCCGCTTCCGCACCTCCCAAGGCCGATTCGGCATTTCAGGCATTTGCGGGCCGACTGCCTTTTGCATCCGGGGGACGCGTTCTTATAATGACCGGACTCTCAAGGAAAGGACTGCCACTGTGTCCAGCGCATCTCCTGCCGTGACTCCCTCGATCGCCTCCGGGCCGACCTATTTCGTCCTGCGCCGACTGCATTCACTGACCGGGCTGGTCTTTGGCGGGTACATCATCGTCCACCTCCTCGTCAACGCCAGCCTCATCCAGGGCGGCCAAGGTGCCGAAGACATGTATCAAGTCCAAGTCAACAAAATTCACTCCCTGCCGTTTCTCCTGGCGGTCGAGTGGGCGTTCATCTTCCTGCCCATCATCTACCACACAATCTACGGCATCTGGATTTGGCTCAACGGGCAGATGAACGCGGCCAACTATCCCTACGCGAAAAATATTTTCTACACGCTCCAGCGGATCAGCGCCGCGGTGATCGTGGCGTTCATGGTGGTCCATGTGCTGGGGATGCGCGGATGGCTCGGCTCGGCACTGGCATTCGACCACCACCATGCGACCGCAACGGCTCTGGGTCACATTCGGGCACATTGGGCACTCCTCTACATTCTCTACCCCGTCGGAATCTTGGCGTCGTGCTATCACCTGGCCAATGGCTTCTGGACTGCGGCGATCACATGGGGTTTGACCATTAGTTCGGCATCCCAACGGCGCTGGGGATTGGTTTGCACCGGCCTGTTTGTCTTCAGCTTCCTCTGCGGCATGACCGCGTGGGGCGTCGCCGCGTTCGGAACACCCTGATCTTCACCTGCGAAACGGAACACAATGGACCGCCAAATCATTGACATCTACGAAGCCGGGGGACGGAAGCTGGCCGACGCCGTCCGGGGTTTTTCGCGCCAGGATTTCCTGGCCGTGCCGATTCTCGGCAAGTGGTCGACCCAGCAGGTCGTGCTGCATCTGATGGATGCCGAGATGGCGTTCGCCGACCGGATGAAGCGGGTCATCGCCGAGGAAAATCCCCCCCTGCTGGCATGGGATGAAAACCGTTTCGCCGCGAATCTGCATTACGAGGACCAGTCGGCCGAGGACGCGATCGCCTTGGTCGGCCTCGTCCGCCGGCAACTGGCCGCCGTGCTGCGAAAACTGCCGGACGAAGCGTTCGACCGCTCCGGCACCCACAACGTGCGCGGTCCGCAGACGCTGGCCAAGCTCATCGAGTTCGACAACTGGCACTTGGATCATCATTTGAAATTTATTGCCGAGAAACGCGCGAAACTGGGGAAATAAAGTAGGGTGGGCTTTGCCCACCATTCTGAAGTGGTGGGCAAAGCCCACCCTACATGAGATCGGAAACTGGAGTGAACATGGCAGCGGCGAAGAAACGAGTGATTGTGGTCGGCGGCGGACTGGCGGGATTGTCCTGCACGATCAAGCTGGCCGAGGAGGGCGTCGATGTCGATCTGTTCTCGATGGTGCCGGTGAAGCGGTCGCACAGCGTCTGCGCGCAGGGCGGGATCAACGCCTGCAACGAAATCGCCCGCCAGCAGGGATACAGCGAATGGATCCACTTTGACGAAACCGTCCTCGGCGGCGATTTCCTCGCCGACCAACCGCCGGTGCTCGAAATGACCAACTGGGCGCCGCGGATCATCGATCTGCTCGATCGCATGGGCGTGCCGTTCAATCGCACCCCCGAAGGCCAGCGGGCGCTGCGTCTGTTCGGCGGCTCGCTCTTCAAACGCACATTCTTCGCCGGCGCAACCACCGGCCAGCAGTTGCTGTATGCCCTCGACGAACAAACCCGCCGCTGGGAATCAGAAGGAAAAGTCCACAAGTACGAATTCTGGGAATTCCTCTGGCCGGTGATCCAGGACGGCGCGTGCGTCGGGATCGTCGCCCAGGACATGCGCACGATGCAGATCCGCGCCTTTCGCGCCGACGCCGTCGTCATCGCCACCGGCGGCAACGGTCTGGTCTTCGGCAAAAGCACCATGTCGGTCATCTGCACCGGCGGCGCTGCCTCCCGCTGTTACCAAGCCGGCGCCAAATACGGCAATCCCGAGATGATGCAGGTCCACCCGACCGCCATTCCCGGCGAGGACAAGTGCCGCTTGATCTCCGAATCCGCTCGCGGCGAAGGCGGCCGCGTCTGGGTGCCGCGGAAAAAGGCCGATCCCCGTCCCCCCAACGATATCCCCGAGGCCGAGCGGTATTATTTCCTCGAGGAGAAATATCCCAAGTACGGCAACATCGTCCCGCGCGACATCGCCACCCGCGAAATCTTCCAAGTCTGCCAGGAAGGCTACGGCGTCGGCGGCGGCAACATGGTCTACCTCGATCTGCGCGATCTCACCCAGCAGATCGGACGCGAGGCCGTCCTCGGCAAGCTCGAAGGCATCTTGGAAATCTACGAGAAATTCGTCGGCACCGATCCGCTCGATGAGCCGATGAGAATCTTCCCGGCCGTCCATTACACGATGGGCGGGCTGTGGACCGGCTTCACCAAGGACGACAAAACCGGCGGGCTCAAGTTCGGCGCGCCCGACAACATGATGACCAACATCCCCGGCCTCTACGCGATGGGCGAGGTCTCCTTCGCCTACCACGGCGCCAACCGCCTGGGCGCCAACTCGCTGCTGTCGTGCATCTTCGACGGCTTGTTCGGCGGGTCATGCATCAAAAACTATTGCACCGAGACCAAGACCCCGGCCGCCGACCTGCCGCAATCCGTTTACGACGCGGTCGTGCAACAGGAGACCGACCGTCAAAACGCCCTGCTCAATAACGCCGGCGACGAAAACCCTTACCTGCTCTGGCAGGAGATGGGCAAGTGGATGACCGACAACTGCACCGTCGTCCGCCACAATGAGAAACTGGAAGAGACGCTGGTGAAGTGCCAGGAATGGAAGAACCGGTATAAGAACGTGAAACTGTCCGACACGGGAATGTGGACCAACCAGAACCTGTCGTTCACCCGCGCCCTGCGGGATATGATCCTGCTCGCCGAGGCGATCCTGAAGGGCGCTTTGCAGCGCAACGAGTCGCGCGGCGCGCATTACAAGCCCGCGTTCTCCGATCGCGACGACGCCAACTTCCTGAAGACCACGGTCGCGACCTACGATGCCCAGTCCGATTCGGCGGTGATCCAATACGAACCCGTGGACACCAGCCTCATCCAACCCCGCGCCCGCACATACGGAAAAAAGGACGCCAAGCCCGGCGGAACCGCCCCGGTCGCCACCGCCACCCCCGCCGTCGTGGCGACGTAATCACGGCTTGTCCACCACGGCATTGAATTTCCCATTGACCGCCACGCGCCGTGCCGGCGCGTCCGTCGTGGGCGCTACAAACCATCCCTCAATCGAAACCGTCACCACCGGCGGTTTCCCCGCAAACGTGACTTTCACATCCATCGGCTGGAGTTGATTCTCCCCCCCGCGCAGGAATATCCCCTCGGCCGATTCAAACTCCCCCGCGTCCGGTTTCTCAAATCGCCACACCTGCCCATCCAGATCGCTTTCCGTATCGGCATCCAACCCCATCGTCAATACAATCGCCGCCGGCGGATCGGCATCCCGCGGCATTCGGGCATCTTCGGTATACAGTTGAACGATCAACCCGCTCGCGCCCTCCTGAATCCGCAAGTGAGCCGGCTGAAAACTCATCGCCTGCCCGTCGATGGTTAGCACGACTCCCCCCGCCGGCGCAGTCGTCGCCGGCGTCGGACGGGTCGCCGGCGCTTGCGGCACGGGGTCACGATCGCAACCGGCTAAAAGCAATCCAACCGCTATCACATATCCTGCTCGCATCCCAACATGATAACATAGGACGATGCCTCTTACCGCCTCCAACGCCCCGGCCGACACCGACATCCTCTGCGAAGGATGCGGCTACACCCTCAACGGCCTCCCCAACGATTCCCGCTGCCCCGAATGCGGCAAGCTGATTATCGAAAGCACGGACGCCGACGGTCGCTCCCCTCTCCCCTTCGACTCCACCGGAAATCTCCCCACCGCTGCCCGCCAGTTCCTCACCACGACCGCCGCCGTGATTTTCCGTCCCACCCGATTTTTTCGCTCATTGCCGACCCGCATCAACTCCCCCCGCGCCCGGATTTTCGCCCTCATCCACGCCTGGTCCTGCTCCTTGCTTTTCGCCATGACCGCCTACCGCCACATGAATCTCTACGGCGTCAGCGCCTACGGCATCCCCGGCCTGGCGATCCGCTCCACCAACCCGCTGATCATCATTCCCATCACGATCCTCACCTTCGCCGCACTGCATCTCGGGACGATCCTCGCCGCTAAACTGACCGCATGGGAAGCTCGCCTCCGCGGCCTTCGTCTCCCGTACCCCGCCATCCGCCGCGCGATGCATTTTCATTCGGCCCATTACCTGCCCGTCGCGGGAGTGTCGCTGCTGACTGTCGAGGGATTCTGGATTCTTCTTGGCCGGCAGCTCGCCTCGCCCCAGCACGATCTCTACTACCTCTACGTCTTATGCATCGAAGTCCTCGTCTCGGCCGCCTACCTCTTCTGGACTTACTGGATCGCCATGCGAAACATCATGTATGCCAACCGTTGAGAAAGCTCCCCCGCTGTGAAAACACTGCGACTTCTGGTCCTCTGCCTCCTCCTCGCCGCCATCCTCACCGGCGTCGGCCTTCTGATTTTCACGGAGCAAGGCCGACAACTCGCCTCCAACCCCCACGCCCTCGGCCAGGACGTTCACAACTGGGTCGCCCGGCATCCCGTGATCGCCCCCACCGTCTACATCGCCGCGTTCGTGCTGATCGGAATCCTCGGCCTGCCCGTCTGGTGGCTCCAGGTTCTGGGTGGATACGGTTTCGGCCTGCTCTTCGGCATCCTCTGGAGCCTCGCCGGCGCCACGATCAGCGCCACCGCCACCGCCACTTTTTTTCGATGGCTCGGCGGCGAGTGGTTTCATTCCAAGGTCGAAGCACGCATCGCCAAGCTGCGCGAACTGGACGAGAAACTCGGCCACAACGGCTTTCTCGTCGTGATGGCGGTTCGATTGGCCCACTTCCTCCCCTTCGGCCTCAGCAATTACGCATTCGGACTCATCGGCATCAGCGCAATCAACGTCGCGATCGGCTCCCTCCTCGGCGGGATCCCATCCACCACGGTCTATGTCTCGATCGGATCCCATCCGCATCTGATCCACGACTGGCGCTTCCTCTGCGCCTTGGCGGTCATGAACCTCATTTTGCTCGGACCGTTGCTCCTCCGCTATCTTCGGCCACAATGGTTTCGTAAGATTGGAGTGGAATGATCGGCTTCGCATCCAGTTCTCGTTTCGTCGAACACGATCCCAGCCCCACCCACCCTGAGCGGCCGGATCGCATCCGTGCCATTTACGGTGCGCTCCATCAGGCCGGCCTGCTCACCAGTCCCAATCCGTTCGACGATTTCAAAATGAATTTCGGCCTTAAGCCGCTGGCAATCCCAAAGCTTCTTGAGTTGGATTTCAAACCCGCCGACCTCAAGTGGATTTACACCGTCCATCCCGAGGCATACGTCCGCCACGTCGAGCACATCAGCCAACACGGCGGCGTGCTCGACCAAGGCGATACACCGGTCGAGCCGCGCAGTTTCGAGACCGCCGTCCTGGCAGTGGGCGCGGTATTGCGTTGCTGCGACGCCGTCATGACCGGCGAGGTCAACCGCGCGTTCGCGGCCGTTCGTCCGCCCGGCCACCACGCCGAGCCCCACAGCGGGATGGGCTTCTGCCTCTTCAACAACATCGCCATCGCCGCCCGCTATTTGGAGCGCACCTACGCCCTCCGCCGAATCGCGATCATCGACTTCGACGTCCACCACGGCAACGGCACCCAGGCCGCGTTCGAGGACGACCCCGCCGTCCTGTTCGTCAGCCTGCACCAGGATCCGCGGACGCTCTATCCCGGCTCCGGACACGCTTGGGAAGTCGGCATCGACGCCGGCCGCGGTTACACGATCAATCTCCCGCTTCAGCCCGGTTCCGATGACGAGGATTACCTCCGCGCCATCGACACCCGCGTCATCCCGAAACTTGACGATTTCCAACCGGAGATCCTGCTCATCTCCGCCGGCTTCGACGCCCACCGCGACGACCCGCTGGCGGAGATGGGCCTGACCGACGACGGTTTCGAGGCGATCACCCGCCGCCTCGTCACCGTGGCCGAGAAACACTGCAAAAGCAGGGTCGTCAGCGTCCTGGAAGGCGGGTATAACTTGTTAACGCTCGGCCGCAGCGTCGTGCGACATTTAATAGGACTAAGCACGGAGGCACAAAGGCACGAAGGCACGAAGTAAAAACAAAAGCGTCGTCTGTTCCTCCGTGCCTTCGGGCCTCAATGCCTTCGTGTCTTCTTCACCATGACCATCATCGACGCTCATCTCGATATCGCCTACAACGCCGTCCACGGTCGCGACGTTCTCCTCCCGGCCAGTCAGCAGAAGACGGACGAAGGCGGAATTCCAACGGTGGGATTGCCCGATCTTCGCCAGGCCGGCGTGCGGCTCGTCTGCGCCACGATCTTCTGCGAGCCGTCCATCGACGGAAAACCCGGCTACACCACGCCCGATGAAGCGCACGAAATGGCGCAGCGGCAGGCCCGCTGGTACCTCGCACAGTCGCAGGAGGAGCAGTTCAACATCATCACCACGCCGGGATCGCTTGAACTGGACGAATCCCCCTTCCCCGACGCAATCGATACGATCATCCTGATGGAAGGCGCCGACGCGATCCGTTCCCCCGCCGAAATCCCCATCTGGCACGACCTCGGCGTCCGCATCGTCGGCCTCGCCTGGAAGCGCACCCGCTACGCCGGTGGGACCGGCGCCCCCGGCCCCCTCACGCCCGAGGGCGTCGCCCTCGTCCGCGAACTCGACACCTACGGCATGATCCACGACACCTCCCACCTCGCCGAGGAATCCTTCTGGGACCTCGTCAACCTCACCGGCGGCCCCCTGATCGCCTCCCACTCCAACTGCCGCGGAATCGTCCCCACCGACCGCCAGTTGACCGACGACATGATCCGCGCGATCGGCCAGCGCGAGGGCATCATTGGCATCAACTTCTTCGACAAGTTCCTCCTGCCCCCCGAGGAATACGGCAAGCGCCGCGCCACCCTCGCCGACGTCGCCGCCCACGTCAGTTACATCTGCGATGTGCTCGGCGATGCCCACCACATTGGCCTCGGCACCGACATGGACGGCGGCCTCGGCCGCGAACAAATCCCCGTCGAAATCCAATCCTCCGCCGACCTCCCCCGCGTCGCCGACGCCCTCTCCAAAGCGAATTTCTCCGACCCCGACATCGCCGCCATCATGGGCGGCAACTGGATGCGGTTTTTCCGAAACGCCCTTCCGGGACGGAGTTGATCGGCTGACTCCGCGAACCGCGTGCTATCCGACGGAATGCAAGAAACAAACGAAAAAAGAGCGCAAATGCCAGCAGCATGGTGATCCAGTCAATACAGGCAAGAACCGAGTAGTACCACCACGGCTGGAGTAAGAAACACTGGGCTTGCTCCAAGATGTCCATGGCACTCAAGCCGACCAGCGGCCCACCCAAATCCACAAGCCACTCCCAGTATGGGTGCGGCGATGAATTGGCCGGGATCATGAGCACCAGAAACTGAACTAGAATACCGAGCAGCACCAAGCGACGGTGCGTTTGCAGGAACCGCAAGGACAGGCGATGGGTCAGGTTTGAGAGTTCCGCGTAGAATAAAATCTGTGACGTCACCATCGCACCGACAACGATCAGCATGATCCACTCAGAATCCATCCATTGAACCCACTCGCGGATCACCGTTCGACGTCCACCTATCAGGCAGACAGCCACAAATCCGGCCATAACCCATAACAGTCCAATCCTCGCCCGCCAGTGATGTTCCTCTGCACCATGTCGTGACAATTTCGCCAAGGCGAGGAGATTCAACACCCTCGCGGCAACCAGTATCGGGGACCCGATGCGTTCCAGTCCCATCCCAATCACCAGAACCTGGGCGACAATTGCCAGGCCAACCGCGATCAACATGAGAAGCATCGAATCCGCAAGGCGACTCACCCAGCGTGTGTCCGCTTCATCCAGCGGCACACCGAGAGTTTCTCGCTCCGCCTTGGATAACACGTACCAGTCTTCCAAGGTTCCCGAAATCAACCCCCCGCATTCTGGACACTTGCCCCCAATTTGCAGACCGCGAAGGTTGTAACCGCATTCAGTGCAGGGGATATCATCGTCCAGCATCGGTGGCTTCGGCGGAGATGGTTCGGACGTCTCGGTCATAGCGCTATGGTTCGAGGACAATTGTAACCATTTCCCCGGCCCGTTAGCATCCTATGATCGACATATGACCATCCGCCCCGCCAAACCCGACGATGTCCCCGCCGTCCTCCCGATGGTGCGGAAACTCGTAGAACTGCACGCCTCCTGGAACCCCGCCAAGTACGCCTTCAAGCAAAATGTCACCGACATGTACAGCCGCTGGCTCCCCCTCCGCGCCGACGACCCCCGCAGCGTCTTTCTCATCGCCGAACGCGAAAACAAGCTCATCGCCTTCCTCATCGGCACCGTCGAATCCGAAATCCCCATCTACACGCTCAAGGAATTCGGTTTCATCCACGATCTCTGGGTGCAGGAGGACTACCGCCACGAAGGCATCGCCCGCCAGATGGTGATGCTCGCCATCGAGTCCTTCCGCAACATCGGCGTCTCCCAGGTCCGACTCGACACCGCCTCCCAAAACGAACCGGCCCGATCCCTCTTCCGCTCCTGCGGTTTCCAGCCCAGCACCGTCGAAATGCTCCTGGAAATCCACCTGCCGGGTGAAGCATGATCCGACGGCTGCAAAACAGTTGGATCGCGGCGACGCTGGCGATCCTGGGCTTGGCCGCGCTGGGCGCGATGGCGACCGCCGCATCCGATTCCGCTGAAACAACCTGCAAACTGGTGAAGATCGGTCCGAACGGCAAACTGGTCTACGAACCCAACCGCGACGGCGACACGATCCTCGACTTCTCCAACTGCGGCTACAAAGGCGGCGGCGTGCGATTGCCGGACGCCCCGGTGATCAAGACACTGGAGCCCCAAAACAGCAACGACGACACCGAGCGCATCCAGTCAGCCATCGATGAGGTGTCCAAACTCCCCCGCGATCCGAACGGCCTGCGCGGCGCGGTCCTGCTGAAAATAGGCGTCTACCGGATCGGCAAGAGCCTCAAGATCGCCGCCAGCGGCGTGGTCCTGCGCGGTGAAGGCAACGGCGAAAACGACACGGTCCTGATCGCGACCGGCCATTCGGTCCGCTCCCTGATCGCCATCGGTGCCCCGGGGAACAGTTCGCGTCAGGACATCAGCGAGGAGGACGACACGCCGGCCGACATACATCTTTTAGACAATTCCGACGCCAACCACCAGCCTGTCACCGAGTCGCGCGTGCCGGTCGGTGCTCGCAGCTTCCATGTCCGCAACCCCTCCGGATTCAAGGTCGGCGACACCCTCCACGTCAGCCGTGTCGGCAATGCCGAGTGGATCCACGAGATCGCGATGGACCTGATCAAGCCGATCAACGGCGATCGCGAGCTGGTGCAGTGGAAGCCGTTCACGCTGAAATTTGACCGGGTCATCACGGCAATCGACGGCGATCGGATCACGGTCGATGCGCCGATCGCCTGCGCCATCGAATCCAAATGGGGCGGCGGGGATGTCTCGAAATACCCCGACACCGATCGCATTGAGCAATGCGGGGTCGAGAAACTCTATTCAATTTCGGAATACGACAAGTCGAAGACCGAGACCCTGGCCGGCAAGGAGTATCCGTGCGACGAAAATCACGCTTTGCGGCTGGTGACGTTCGGCCGGGTGAAAAATGCCTGGGCCCGCGACCTGACGGCCGAGCACTTCTGCCACGGCGTTTCCTCCTGCTCCGATGATTCCAAATGGATCACGATCCAGGACTGCCGGGCGCTGGACCCGGTCTCCGAAATCACCGGCGGCCGGCGCTACCCCTTCAGCATCGCCGGCCAGCTTGTTTTGGTGCGACGGTGCTACGCACGGCGGACGCGGCATGCGTTTGCGGTGTCGGCGCGCGTCTGCGGGCCCAACGTCTTCCTCGATTGCAAGAGCGAACACGACTACGCCACCAGCGAACCGCATCACCGCTGGTCGGTCGGCGGGCTCTATGACAATGTCCAGGGTGAAATCCAATTCGCCGACCGCGGCGCGCTCGGCACCGGCCAAGGCTGGGCCGGCGCCAATTACGTCGCATGGAACTGCACCGGCTCTCTCATCTGCGAGCATCCCCCGACCGCCGAGAATTACGCCTTCGGTTTCGTCGGCAAGAAACACGAAGGCCCGTTCCACCGCCCTGACGGTTACTGGGAAGACTTCGGCCACCCCATTTCACCCCGCAGCCTGTATCTCCAGCAACTCGAAGACCGCCTCGGCAGCCAGGCCGTCTCCAACATCGCCAAGTAGTCCCGCCCCTCGCCCCCCGCCCCCCGCCCCGGTATCCTCTTGGCCATGATCCTCTGTCTCGGCACAACCCCCACCGTCCAGCGCACCATGCGCTTCAAGAAACTCGTTCTCGACGAGGTCAACCGCGCCACTGAAATAACCGAATGCGCCTCGGGCAAGTCGATCAACGTCGCCCGCGTCCTCCACCAACTCGGGGAAGCAACCTTGGAAACCGGCTTCCTCGGCGGCGACAGCGGCGCATTCATCCGCCACGATCTCGACCGCGCCGGCGTCCCCCACGATTTTCTAACCATCCACCCCAAGACCCGCACCTGCACGACCGTCTTCGACGAATCAAATTCGACAACCACCGAGCTCGTCGAGGAACACGCCCCCGTCGAGCCGTCCGCATGGGATGCCCTGCTCCGCAAGATGACCGACCTGATCCCGCGGGCCAAGGTCCTCGTCCTCTCCGGCTCGCTTCCGCCCGGTGCCCCCCAGGATTTCTACGCCGATTGCGTGAAGGTCGCCAACGCCCACAACGTCCGCGTGATCCTCGACGCCCGAAACCAGCCCCTCTGGCTCGCCATGCCGCTCAAGCCCTTCCTCGTCAAACCCAACCGCTCCGAACTGGCCGAGACTGTCAACGCGTCCGTCGATTCCGACGATGCCATGCGCGATGCGATCCGAAAACTCATCGCCGCCGGCCCCCAATGGGCCGTCATCACCGCCGGCGCGCAGGGGGCGATCGTCTCCGATGGAAAATCCTTCTGGAAACTTCTCATCCCGAAGATCCAGGTCGTCAACCCCATCGGCTCCGGCGATTCCCTTGCCGCCGGCATCGCCGCCGCGCTCGTCCGCGGGCAGGACATGCCCCACGCCGCGATCCTCGGTGCCGCCTGCGGTGTCGCCAACGCCCTCACCCCCCTCCCCGGCCACGTCCGCCCCGAAGAAGTTCAATCCCTCCTGAACCAAGTCCGTCTGGAGCCGTGGTGATCCTCGATGCGTTATCGATCGTTCATCCTGATCCTCCTCCTGTCGCCGGCGTTCGCATCGGGTGCTGACGATTCCCGCTGGCGGTCCCTGGCCGACCCGGACAAATTCCGCCCCGGCTCGCGCGACCTCTTTTCCCTCGCCCTCACGGTCTGCCGCGAGGGCAGGAATCTCGATCGTCTCGATCATATCTTTACCCTGCTCGAAAAAATGCAGGACCGCGACCCCAAATCCAAAACCTACGGCAATTTCCGCTGGTACTGGACGAACGACACCGTCATGGACCTCAACGCCGTCGATTTCTGCCTGGAAAACGGCTCGTTGATCTGGCTCCAGCACCGCGACAAACTCCCGCCCGCCGCCCGCGACAAACTCCACCAACTCCTCGAACTCGGCCTCGAGGGTGCCCGCCGCCAGAAGGTCGCCTCTTCCTACACCAACATCTCCATCCTCAACGCCCAGTGCCTCATCCTCACCGGCGAAGGCCTCGACAAGCCCGAGTTCATCGACGAGGGCTACAAACGCCTCGACGCGCTCTTCGAATACACCCGCGCCAACGGCGTCCACGAGTACAACAGCCCCACCTATTACATGGTGGACCTCAACGGCCTGGAAAAGATCATCGCCCACTGCAAACGCGATTCCGGCAAGCGACAGGCGATGGCGATGCTCGAACTGATCTGGACCGACATCGCCGCTAATTGGTTCCCCGCCGCCAATCGACTCGGCGGTTCTCAAAGCCGCACCTACGACTACCTCCACGGCCTCGGCGGACTCGAACAGCGGCTGATCGACGCCGGCTGGTCATCCGGCGCCCGTCATCCCCAGCCCGATTTCTGGCCTCCGCCAAAAACTCTCCTCGACCTGAACCGCAACCAGTTCCCGCGCCTCGTCCGCCAATCCTGGGGCGACAAGCCCGAGCAGTTTCGCACGCACTATCTCTGCAAGGATGTGACCCTCGGCTCCTCCGCCGCCTATTACGGCGGGCGCATGGACATGCCCCTCACTTTCGATTTTGCCTCCACCGAACCCAAATCCGTCCGCGGCTATTTCATCGCCGATGGCCGTCACGATCCCTACGGCAAGGTCAAAATCCCCGCCGGCCCGCACGAAAAATGCTTCCACTCCGAATGCTTCTGGACCGCCGCCCAGCAGAAGACCGACGCCCTCGGTTTCGTCGCCTACCGCAGCAACGACCTCAAGGATTCCACCACCCTCGAATCCCACATCGTCCTCCCCAAATCCGTCGATGCCATCTGGATCAACGACAAGCCCGTGACAATCGCCTCCGGCGCGACAATCCCCCTCCAGCCGACGGACGTGCTCATCCTTCGCAAAGGCACCGCCGCCGTGGGCATCCGAATCCCCTGGACCTGCGCCGCCAGCGGATCGCCCGCATCGATCGCCTTGGTCGATGACGCCAACACCTACGACGCCCTGCGTCTCACCGTGGACCACCATCTTCAGGACCGTAAACCCAAGGTCTTCCCCTCCGCCGCATTCTGGCTGCGTCTCGGATCAGGACTCACGACGGACTCTGCGTTCGAATCCTGGCGAAAATCCTTCGCATCCGCCAAATCAAGCGCAGATGGTTCTCCCACAACAGTGATGATCAAGGTGGACGGAACCGACGGCCCCTTGTCGATCACCGCAACCGAACCGTTCGTCGCCGCCAAGTCCACCATCGATCCCCCGCCCGCCCGCGTCGTCCTGGAAATCAACGGCAAGGACGTCGGCCGCCAAATTCTCAATGCGAACTGAATTTACCGTTCCACGCCCACCACATTCTCCAGCCGCCCGATCTTCTCGATCTCGATGACCACCCGATCCCCCTCCTTCAACCACACCGGCGGCTTGCGCGCAAACCCCACGCCCTGCGGCGTCCCCGTCAAAATCACCACGCCCGCCCGCAGCGTCATCGTGCTGCTCAACGATTCAATCAGCGTCGGCACATCGAAGATCATGTCGCGGGTCGTGTGGTCCTGCATCGTCTGCCCGTTCAATATCGTCTTGAGCCGCAGCGCGTTGGGATTGGGAATTTCATCCTTCGTGACGATCCACGGCCCCAGCGGACAAAACCCGTCGAACCCCTTCCCGCGCGCCCATTGCCCGCCGCCCAGGTCGCGATCGCGCTGCCAGTCGCGTGACGACACATCATTGGCGCACGTATACCCCAGCACATGATCCATCGCCCGCTCGCGCGACACATTCTTGGCCGTCTTGCCGATTACGATCGCCAGTTCGCACTCGTAATCGATCTGATTGCTCCGCCGCGGAATCAGAATCGGATCCCCCGGATTATTAAGCGTGTTCCCCCCCTTGATAAACAGCACCGGATGCGGCGGAATCGGCGAATTGCTTTCGGCCGCATGCTCGCGGTAGTTCAGTCCGATGCACAAAATATCCACCGGCACCACCGGCGCCAGCAATTTCTCCACCTTGATCTTTTGATCCGTCACCTGAAACGACGAGAACAAATCCCCTTCGATCCGCAGCGCCGTCGCATCATCCACCATCTCCCCGAGACATGTCTTTCCCGACGAGATAAATCGCGCAATTCGCATGGCGAAAACTCTATTCGGCCAACGCGGAAAGTCAAAATCCCATCCCTTCCCCAACCGCCCACATTCTCACACCGACTGCACCGGCATCGGCGGCGGTTGCCGCGATGCGTTGGACAACGCCACCACGAACAACACCACCTGCCCCGGCGTAACCCCCGCCTGCCTCGCCACCGCCGTCGCAACGTCCGCCATCGACTCATTCCCATTCAGCCGGGAAATAATCTCGTCGGCATATGGATTCAAACGCTTCACCGCCTCGTCCGTCAACTGCGGCTTCGCCGCGCCCGCCGGCGTCGCCTCCAACCCCAGCGACGCCAGGTATCGCACGACATTATTGATGATGAAAATCGGCGCCAGGATGAACGAGATCACCCCCAGCCACCCCACCGCCATCGTAATCAACGTATATTCCCAGAACGTCTTCCGGATGCACCGCCTGCACAAATTCCCCTTCGTCGATTTGCTGAACCGCATCACCAGCGCCCCGATGTTCTGGTGAAACTCGACATACTTCGACGGCGCTTCAACGCCACAGCACTGACAAATCACCCCGCGAGCCATGACAACCTCCCTCTGTTGGGCCGCTTCAAACGGCTTTCCCTGGTACAGACGATATGACCCCAGCCTACAACACGAGGCGGATGCGGTAAAGATGCGTTTCCCCAACGATCACGGATTACCCTGACAACCGGCCGCCAACCCGGTATGCTCTCACTAACTTGGCGTCACACCACGATTCAACATCAACCGCTTCCCCCTCACGAAACGGCCGGCGCTTCGTCCGCCGGAGCGTCCGTTTCCTGTTGATAGCAGTCATACTCTGGGCCGTCAGTTCCGCAATTGTGACGTGGCGATTAACCCGACGCGCACACCCCCCGCGAGTCGAAACCGTGCCGACGTTCGTTCATGCCGCCGTCGAGGAACATCACTTCACCACCGTCGACGGCCAACAGATCGGCGCGTGGTTCGTCCGCCCGACCTCGCATCACACCACCGTCATCCTCCTGCACGGCAATGGCGGCTCCCGTTCCTCCATGGGCTGGCTGATGCAAATGCTCGCTTTCCAGCACAGTGGGATCCGAAGCTTGGAATTCACGTGACTTGAAGTCGCGGCCGCACTGACCCTATAGTGAGTCGTATTAATTTAAATCATACCAACATGGTCAAATAAAACGAAAGGCTCAGTCGAAAGACTGGGCCTTTCGTTTTAATCTGATCGGCACGTAAGAGGTTCCAACTTTCACCATA
>JADMIO011618404.1_pt1 | contig 44727 bp, 13 predicted proteins | sample 8958161 | NCBI WGS metagenome assembly JADMIO01 (sample SAMN16585339, study PRJNA669376) | soil metagenome | isolation source: Crop rotation soil | place: USA: Cullars Rotation, Alabama | collected 2011
CGCCGGAATCCTGAGCACACTGGCCGCCATTATTTACTACCGTGTCTTTGCGCCGCTTTCAGTACCGCTGTCGGTGGACGACATGGCGCTGGCGGTTGAAAAGGAATTTCCGCAGCTCAACGACAGTTTGATCTCCACTGTTCAGCTCACCCGCATGATGGCCGACGACAGCACCGTCAGCGGCACCATGGTGGAGGAAGTTGCGAGGCATGCCTACCAGCAGACCGCCGCCTTGGATTTTTCGCGCGTGGTCAAGTTTGAGCGCATCCGGCCAATCCTGGTTGGCGCTGCCACTGCCGTTGCCTTTTTTCTGGTGCTCTGTGCCATTCCGGCCACACGGCCGTACATGAGCACTGGATTGATTCGACTGATCAATCCGCTTTCGCGCCACGCATACCCGGTCCGTACCTTTATTGAAGTCACGGTGGACGGAAAACGCGGCGCGGAGAAAATCATTCCGCGTAATGACGGCACGAGCATCATTGCCGAAGTAACCGGCGATCTTCCGAGCCAGGCCTACATTCGTTTCGATCACGGCAAGGGCTTCGGCAAGCCGGAACCCATCACCGGCAAGACCAAAACCAACGAACAGACCGGCGAAAAGGTTAAAGAATTCCAGTACGACTACAATCCAGTCATCTCGAGCTTCTCCTTTGTTATTGAAGCGGGCGACAATTTCACCGACGCGTACACCATTCGCGCCGTCGATCGTCCGGAACTCAATGACATGAAGGTGGTCTACGAGTTGCCTTCGTACATTACCGACAAGAAGGGCGAGCCCAAGCGTGAGCGCAGCCTGCGGCAGGTGGCCGGTACCAAGGCTCACCTGAGCGGCGAATTCAACAAACCAATGAAAGCGTTCGAGGGCGCAACGATCAAAATCGGCGACGCTGATGCCAAGCCGATGGAACTTTCGCCGGATAAGACGCGCTTCGCCTACACCATCGACATGAACGATTCGAAAGACTACGAGATTTTCCTCCACGACCAGGACGGCCTGGACAATTCGCACAACAAGATTCGCCACAAGATCTGGGTCCTGCCCGACGCGCTGCCGCGCGTTGCGTGGCACCACCCCGCCGCCGACTTGGAAGTTTCTCCCACGGCCACGGTGGCTCTGGGAATGGGTCTGGAAGATGATTGGGGCCTTAAGAAGGCCGGCATCAAATTCAAACGCTACAAGGGCGCTGCTCCGGCGGCTGCGGGCGCTCCTGTCCTCGGTGCCAAAAACGCGGCGCCGGCCGGCCAAGCCGCGGTCGATACCAATAGTCCCGGCATTGAAGGCGGATTTGAATTGCCCGAGCCGCAGCCCGGCGCGTTCAATCGCAGTGCGCAGAAGCTGGAAATTGCCAAGGATTGGTCATTGGCCGAAATGGGCCTGGAGCCCGGTGACGTTGTCGAATACTGGGCCGAGGCCTACGACTATTGTCCGACTCTCCGCAAAGGCACTGAACCGCAGATTTACCGCTTGCGTGTGCTTTCCGCAGAAGAAATTCGCCGCAAGCTGGATGTCGAACGCCTGCGCCTGATCGAAGACCTGAAAGTCATCATTCGCGACCAGGAGAACGACCGCAAACAAGTGGATGGCATCAAAGACCATTTGGCCGTCGGAAATATTTTCGCCAACAGCGATCGCGCGAAAGTATCCGAAGCGGGCGCGTTGCAGGAAGAAGTGCGGCGCAAGACCCACAATCTTCAGAACGCCTTCGATACGCTCATTCAGCGCTACGTTTCCAATGGACTCGATACGCCCGACGACAAAGACCGCCTGACGGCCATTCGCGATGTTTTGGAAACCGAACACGTCCGCAAGATGCCGGAGGCTGCGCGCGAGATCACCACCAGCGCGATGGCCAAAGCTGACGATGACCGCCTGATGAACTTGAAAAACGCGATCAAAAAGCAGGACGAAATCCTGGCCGACTTGAAAGCGCTTCTTGAACAGATGCAGAAGTGGGCGGAGACCGAAGACCTTCTTCGCATGACCCGCGAACTGCTGCTCAAGCAGCGCAACGTGACCAAACTGACGGTCGAATTCAAGGACCGCCTCGGCACCAAGAAGCCCAGCGAAGCGACCAAGGAAGAGCAGGGGCAGGTCAAGGCGCTGGAACACGAAGAGCGTGATTGCGCCACCGACATGCAGGCGCTGTATGCGCGTATGCTTTCGGCGAGCGCGAAGATGGCCGAGCTCGACAAATGGGTCGCGAACAATATCGACGCGGCCATCAAGATCGCCCAGAACACCGATGCTACGCCGGACAAACCCGATCTGGCGACGACCGGCGATCCGTTCCCGGGCATCGAAGACAAGATGCGCGCCGCGCAGGCCGACATCCGCGAAACATTCTCGTTCGGAACCGCCGGCGGCAAGCAGCGCGCCGCGGAGACGGGCCTCGAACGCATCATCACGGTGCTCAGCCGCCGCCGCGACGTCGACAAAGAACTGATGAAGGAGATGGAGCAGGCCAATCGCGAGCTGCGCAAAATCATCGAACAGCAGAAAGAACTGACGAAGCGCACCGAAAACATTCAGGACAAGAAAAACCTCGAACGCAACATCGCCGAGGCCAAGAAGCAGCTTCAAGAAGTTCGCGAAAAGCAGCAGAAGCTGATGAATGAAACCAAAGCCATGCAGCCTCAGTCCGATCCGCAGGCTGACAAATTTAACGAGGGCATCGAGCAGGCTCAGAAAGATCTCGAAAACCTGCTCAAGGACGAGAACAAAGTCTTCAAGGACACTGTCGATAACCTCAGCCCGGCCGAAAAAGAAATCGCGCGCTCGCTGCATGAGTTGGAAGGAATTGAAAACGAAGAGCGCGCGCTGGCCAAGGAAAGTACCGACCTTGCGGACGGCAAGATCGAAAAGGTGCTGCGCGAGCATTACGAAAAAATTAAGAAGATCCGTAATTCTCAGATGGAGCTGGCCGACAAAACCAAGATGGCCGATTCGGCTCCTGACAAAGCCAAAGGCGCAGAGTCGCTGAAGGCCGCAAAAGAAGCTCAGGCCAAACTGCAGGCTGATGCAGCCGCCGCGATCGCCGCACTCAATGCGGCCGGCGAAGAAATGGCCAAGAACCTGCCCAAAGACTCACCGCAGACGCCCATTGCGCAGGCCGCGGCGCGCGCATTGACACAGGCCGGCTCACTGGCCTTGCACGCTCCAGACGAAATGAAGACCGCGGCGGGTGCGCTCGGCGACGCCAAGGGCAAGGAAGCGCTGTCAGCGCAGATGGACGCCGCGGAAAAGATGGGTCGCGCGGAAGAAGCGCTGCTGAAAGCGTTAGGCCTTGAACACAAGCGCTTCGAGGAAGCCTCGACCGATGTAGCGAACCGCCAGGCCGACACGCGCGGCAAGCTCGACGAAATCGCCAACCGCATCGCCAATCTGGCCCGCGCGGGCAACACGCCTGAGGAAGTCGCCAAGGACAAGAAGCTTGCCGACGCCGGCAAGGCCGCACAGAAGGCCATGCCCGAGCTCGAAGCCAGCAGCAAAGAAATGTCGGATTCGTCGGATGAATTGCGGCGCGGGGCGCCGTCCGGCAACCACAACAGCGCCAACAAATCCGGCGCGATGCAGAAGGGCGCGGCCGACAAGATCGCCAAGGCTCGTGAAGCGCTGCAGGCTGCATCGAACGAACTGGCAGGCGACAAGAAGGGCGATCACGGCAAGACCGGCCAGGAACAGAGCGGCGTGCAGGGCAAAGCTCAGGCGCTGCAGGGCCAGATTGAGAAACTAGCGAAGGATATTGAGCAGGCGCACGCAGGCGCAGGCGGCGAAGCGGCCAAGCCGGCCGATCCCAAGGGCGCGGCGGCAAAGGTCGGCGAGGCAGCGGCCAGCATGGGCGATGCCGCGAAGGACCTCGGCAAACCGAATCCGACCGGCGCGACGAAGAACGAATCGAAGGCCATCGATGCGCTTGAAGACGCCAAGGAAAAGCTGGCCGATCTGCGCCGCAAAGTCGCGGAACTGAAAGACCCCTCCCGCCGCCTTGAACGTGTTCAGAAGGAATTGAAAGACACGACACGCAAGCTGGCGAATGACGTCAAGGGCCTGGAAGAGCAGCTTCCCCCGAACGCGAAAGATGCCAAGCCAGCTGAAAACATCAAGAACGCGTCCAACAACATGCAGAACGCGCAGAACAGCCTGAACAACGACAAGGGCGACCAAAAGGGCGGGGACTCGAAGAGCTCCAAGGGCGGTGACTCAAAGGGTGGAGATTCAAAGAGCGGTGATTCCAAAGGTGGGGACTCCAAAGGCGGAGATTCGAAAGGCGGAGACTCAAAGGGCGGCGACTCGAAGGGTGGAGATTCCAAAGGCGGCGACTCTAAAGGTGGTGACTCCAAGAGCGGAGAACAAGGCGGCGCCGATCCCAAGGAAGCCGCAAAAGAACAGGAACAGGCCCTGAGCGAGCTCGACAAGGCTTTGAAGGCGCTCGACGAACTGGCAGCCAAAGCCGCGAAGGAAGAAGATCCGCGCGTTCCGAAAGCTCTGAAGCGCCTGGAAGATCCGCAAAAAGCGCTGCGGGACGAGGTGCAGAAGCTCCAGAAGAAGATGGATAATTTCAAAGACAAGACCGGCAGCAAGAATGCCGAAAAGGCGGCTCAGGCCAACGAAAGCGCCAGCAAGAATCAGTCGAAAGCTTCATCACAGATGAGCCAGGGCAGCCAGAGCGGCGCTAAGAGCAGCGAAGAGGAAGCCGAACAGGACCTGCAGGAAGCGCTCGATAACCTGGAACAGCTCCAGCAGCAACAGCAGCAGCAAAACAAGAACGAGCAGCTCTTCCAGATCGAGCAGGAACTGAAGAAGATGCTCGCCGTTCAGAAGGATCTGCTGAACAAGACACAGGAAGTCGAAAAGCAGCGCCCCGGCCCGACCGAAAAACTGCCGCGCCGCGCGAAGGGCATGGTCAAGCAGGTCTTCGAGGATCAGCAGAAACTGTCCGACGCCGCGAAGCTGGTGGTGAAGAAACTCGAAGAAGCGCCCGTCTTTCAGTTCGTGCTGGTGGGCTGCAGCAACGACATGACCGAAGCGGCTGTGCGGCTGGACAAGGAAGAGAGCGGCGTGGTGACCCAGGAAATTCAGGAAGACATTATCCGCAACCTGGGCGATTTGATCGAAGCGCTGCGCAAAGAACGCCAGCAGCAGCAACAGCAGCAGGGCGGGGGTGGCGGAGGTGGCGGCGGCAAGCAGCCTCTCGTTCCGCCGCTGGCTGAACTGAGAATGCTGCGCATCATGCAGCGGAATGTGAACGGCTCGACTAAGAAAATTGACGATGAAGTTTCCAAGGCCAAGGTGGAACAGAAAGATCTGTCCAAAGATCAGAAAGACCGGCTTCGTCGCGCTGCGGTAAAGGAAGGCGAGATCTCGCGCATTACCAAGCGCATCGCGGATGAATTGAGCTCCGGACCGTCGGCGCCACCGGTGGGCCCGGATGGCGGCGATGGGAACTAACCGTCGGAAATTTGAAATTTAAGGTTTTGTGACAGACATTTGAAGTCATACAATAGTCAGGCAACCTCAGGAGGCCGAGGATGAAAACGCTGTCCATTGCTGTAATGGTGTTGTGCGCTGCGGTTGCGCTTCGCGCTGCAGACCCCGACCCCAAGGAAGCGCCGAAGAACGGCAACGAGATGTCGCTCGAGCTTTATCAGAAGCTCAAGGGGCACTTCGAGGCCATTTATGGCGCACAGGCGTTCTTGCTTCCGGGCGTGCAGCCCGCCAGCAAAGAAGACGCACAGAAGGCCTTGAAGGCCGATGCTGCCGCTAATAAAGACGCACTGGTCAAAGCCCTGGGGTCGTCAGCGGTCATTCACCGCGAACTGGCCGCTCGCGCGCTGGAATACTGCGGCGACAAAAAGCTGGCGGTTGAAGCGCTTTCCAAATCAGTCGTGGCCGATTCAGACGATGGCGTGCGTCGCGCTGCGGCCGCCGCATTGGCGAAGCTGCCAGACGCAGCGGCTGTCGAGGCCCTGATCAAAGCTCTCGGAGATAACGCTGAATCGGTGCGCGGCACAAGCGCCACGGCTCTTGGCAACATCAAAGACCCGCGTGCAAGCGAGCCGCTGCTGAAACTGCTGGCGAGCGACTCCAAGCCTATTCCGCGCATGCTCGCCGCGAACGCGATGTCCAAGATCAAAGATCAGTCGTCGCTCGAAGGCCTGAAGAAGGCGCTCGACGCCGAAAAAGACGAGCGCGTCAAGATGGCGCTGGCCGGAGCGGTTCGCAGCGTAATGGGCGGCGATTCGGAAAAGACCGCCGCAGTGCCGACGGCCGGAGAAGCAGCGGGTGAGCTCTCAAGCCTGGCCAAAGAAATGAAGGAAGTTGAACAGAAACTGCGCGATGATCGCCACGATCAGGCGGTCCAAGTCCAGGGAAATCAGATCGAGCAGAAATTGGCCATGCTGATTCAGAAATTGGACAAAGCGTGCAATAGTAGTGGCCAAGGTTCCGGAGAAGGAAAAGAGAAATCACAGCAGCAGCAGAAATCGAGCGGTGGCGGTGGCGGGAAGGGTGGCGGCAGCCCCCTGAAGGACTCCGCTCTAGGCGGGGCGACGCCGCCAGGTTCCGCTAATCCAGCGCTGGTCTCTGGAAAACAGGATTCCTGGGCCAAGCTCCCGCCGGCCCAGCGCGACGAATTGCTCCAGGCCTTCCGCGAAGAAATGCCAGAACGGTGGCGGAAACGGCTGGAAGCCTATTTCTTGTCAGTTGCGGCAGAGGAAGCTAAAGACGCTGACAAATAATGCCCAGATTGGCATTGCGGTTGGCATTGTGCATGTTGTAAATTGAATATGTTGGTCGAACTAACGGGCTTGGAGGGGGACTCCAGGCCCGTTGTTTTTTGAGTTTTCCCTACGGGCGCAGCAGAGCGGCGACCCCGGCATTAAAAGCATAATTTGACCACTGGCCTGAGATTTGGGTCTGGAAAGCGAGGGGACCGGGGAATAGGGCAATGCCGAAAGAGCGTGCACCGTGCGGAAAACGAGCGTCATTCTAACCATTGTTGCTGTGCAGGTCATCGGCGGCTCGTTTGCCTTCGCCGCGACTAACGACGACCCTGCAGATCCAACTTCAGTTTCTGTTTCACCCTGCACGCCCAATCCCTGCATGTCGCTGCAACTTTATAAGAGCCTGCGCGAAAAGGCGCTGTCGCTGTCCGAATCTCAGCCAACAGACGTAGACACAGACGCTGCCCCAAAAGTTGACCCATCCGCCATTCTCATGCAACTTGCCGCAGAGGTTCGGGAGCATGAGACACAGATTCTGGATGCACTCGCATCCCCGCGCAGCATCCAGCGCGAACTGGCTGCGCGCGTTCTGTCCCTTGTCAGCGATAAAAAAGCTGCGGTCGGCGCACTCTGTACTGTGCTTTCAAAAGATTCCGATGATGACGTCCGCACTACTGCCGCGTTTACACTTGGGCGATTGAATGACGCCAGCGCCGTCGACACACTGATCGCCGGCCTGCGCGATAGCAGCGAGAGCGTCCGCACGCAATGCGCCGCCTCATTGGGACGGCTTCGCGACGAGCGAGCGGTATCCGAACTCATGCAGATGTTGCGCTCCGAAGCGCGCTCGCTGCTGCGTCTGCAAGCGGCAACCGCACTGGGACAAATTAAAACGGGCGTCAGCGAGACGGATTTGACCAGCCTGCTCGAATCCGAAGGCGATGAGCGCGTGAAAATGGCCATCGCGGCGGCAATCCGCGTCATCACGGGTTCAAAAATAGTGGACGCCACCGATGTTCCAGAACAGGGCGATTATGCTAAACAGCTCTCGGACTTATCGGGCACTATGAAAGATGTCGCGCATAAGCTGCGCGACGATCGTTTCGACGAAACGGTGCAGGTCGATCAGAACGACATCGACGAAAAGCTCAGCGACATGATCCGCGAACTGGAAAAGATGCAGCAATTGAAGGTGGAAAAGAGCGAAAAGGATTCGAAGAAAGCGCAGTCGCGCCGCCGGCTGGCGATGATGATGGGCGAGGAACAGCAGTCGTCCAACCCGCGCGCTGCCCAAAAGCCTCCGCCGCCTGCAGCAAATGAAGCCCGTTTGAATGCTGGCAAGGTCGTGGGGCGCGAGAACTGGGCTGCGCTCCCGCAAGCTGAGCGCGACGAACTGCTTCAGGTCTTCCGGCCTGAAGTTCCGTTGCGCTGGCGCAAGCGTCTCGAAGCGTACTTTATCTCGCTCGCCGCTGAAGAAGCGAAAGCAGAGAATAAGTAAGCCGATTTGCGGCTCTATTTCAGAGTCTTCAGGTAAGCGAATAGATTCGCTATGTCCTCGGGTTTCATTCCTTCCAAAAGTCCTTCCGGCATCAGCGACATTGCGGTGTAGCCTGCGCGCTTGATGCGGCTGCGCAGAACACGCTGATTTTCGCGCCCGGGCAAGCGCAGCGTAATGGCTTCATTGTCCTGCTCGAGCATGAAGCCGTCGATGATCTCCCGCTCACGTGTCTCCACCCGGAACGCTCGATAACCGGACTCGACCGCGGCGCTCGGCGTTAGAATCGCGCGGAGCAGAGCTTCGGTGCCCATGGCCCCGGCGCCGTTGAGCGCCGGCCCGATATCCGCTCCCTCGCCCTGAACTTTGTGGCAAAGCATGCAGGTTTTCGTGAAAAGTGCTTTGCCCTGCACTGCGTCACCAGCGGCTTCGGCGTGTTTGCGGAACGTATCGAACTTGGCTTTCAGCTCGCGTGCTTCGTCGCCGCTCACGAGCATCGGAAGATCGCTGGTCGCATCCACGCGCGCGCCGCCGCCGAGCTTGCCCCAATCGTCGCCGGGGAAGTAGTGGACGAGCCCGGCAGGTTTCGCATCGCCTTGGAAACTGAAATTGCAGTTGTCGCGAATCTCCGATGCGTTGCGCTCCACATTCCAGACCCGATATTCCATCAGCGAACCGCTGGTCCCATTTCCAACGTTTGCGCGGCCCACCGAAAGATTTTTAATCGTCGCAGTGGAACTCTTGCCTTTGTCGTTGTCGAGTTCGCCGTTGAGGTAAATTTTAAATTCACCTTTATCGCTTCGCGTTACGGCAATATGCGTCCAGCTCTCCGGCTGCATGGGCTTTTTGGCAACGATAACGTCGTGATCGCCGCTGCCCCAGTACACTCGAAAATGCGAATCATAGAAATTAAAGCTAGGCGCCGCAGGATCTCCGTTTCCAAGAATCGAATCCTCATTGCCGATCCCGGCATCGAGTTTTACCCAGGTCTCGACGGTGAACGCTCCGCTGAGATCGATATTGGTTAGCGCGCAATCCTCGCGGCCGCCATTTAGGCGCAGAACCTTTTTCATTTTGCCGCCCCATTTTTGAAGCAGCGCTGCCAGTTCCTTGTTATCGCCAAGAACCGCCTGCAATTTGCCGAGCGCGTAGCCGTCGATCTCGTCGCGGCGGATTTCGTTCTTCTGCATGGCCTTCAATAGCGCCTCGCCGCCGGCCGGCGAACTCGTCAATCGGTCTACGGCGATTTTGCGCATGCCAGGAGTCAACGTGGGCCACATTTCCAGCAGCAGCCCCAACGCACGTTCGTTTTTCGATCCGGCGAGCGCGCCGATGGCTTCACGCTGTAACTCGTCTCCAGGCGATGCCCGCATTGCAGCCTGTTGAAAAACTTCGGCTTGTTCGCAGTTCATCTCGCGCAGAGCCTTGATTCCGGTGATCTGACGTGCTTTGGACTGATCCTTCTTGCTTACAAACGCAATGACATTGGATTCCAGGCTGGATAGACGAAATGCTCCCGCCAGCCGCACAACGAATTCCTGATTCGCGTCGCTGGCGTCGCGTTGAATCAACTCACGGGCCGCCGTTGTAATTTCAGCGATCAGTTTTTCGGAAGGAGTCTTCAAGCGGTCGCGAAGCTGCAGCAGCGAGCTCAATGTATTTGCCTGGACCTGCGGATTTTTCAGCAGAGCGATGAACGCATCCCCCACACCGGGAACGTCAATGTTTGCAACCAGAAGATTCAATTCGTCGGCAGAGAGATTGCGTTTGATCTCCGGCATTGCCTGTGCCAAACGCGGGGAGCCTTCTTTCGGGTCGAGCGCCATAATACAAATCAGCCTGTTCTCAAATGGCAGTGCTTTGCCCGCGTCTGAATTCAGCAGCGTCAGGACAGCCTGCGGATTTTTCTCGAGCGACGCGCGTACCAGGTATCGCTCGAAGTCCCGGTCGGCGGCTTCGCCCAAATGAACGAGGTGCGAGTCCTGCTGCGTTTTGATCGTGGGCCCATCAATGGGCGCCTTGCCCATTCGCGCAAGCAGCTCAATGGTCTTTGCTCCGGGAGACGCCAGCCCATCAAGTGTACGAATCACTTCGGCTCGAACTTGAGGATCAGAGTCTTCCGCAAGTGGCCCCAGAACGGCGAGCACATCGTCTTCCTTGAACGAAGGAAGGCTAAGCAGCCGCACGACTTCACGCCGAATATTGCGATTCTCGTCCTTCGTCAGCGTTCGAAGTAAATCCAAATCGGCTTGTGCCATATCTCCCAGACACCACAGCGCAACGATGCGTGTGGATGGCGCAGTCTGCGGATTCCCCGCGAGTTGCTTGAGTTGCGGCGCGAGCGCCACGGCTTTTCGATCGACGATCTGGTGCCAGGCCGCACGGCACTCCCACGTGTTGTCGGCGCTCAGATGTGCGACCAGTTCGGCGTCGGGAGCCTTGATCATGTCAGGTACGGCTCGCCGTTCCATCGTCGTATGCCGCACGCGCCAGACTCGGCCGTGCGTTTTGTCGCGGTCGGGATGTGTGCGCGGCACTTCGTTGTGTGAAATGATTTTGTTGTACCAATCAACAATGTAGAGGCAGGAATCGGGACCAAAGTGAATCGCGATCGGGCGGAACATGGGATCGGTCGAACTGATGAAATCTGGCTTTTTTTCAAGCTCGTAGCCGGAACCTTTGCGATTGATTTGGATGGCGTTGATTTTACGCGTGATTGGATTGGCCAGGTACATGATGTTGTTGTACGGCGCGGGAAAACTTCCCTTGTCATCCGAGAGCGCCAACCCCGACAGACCCGTCCCGCCCATTTGGAATTTTGCCAGCGGAGTCATCATTGGCGCGTACGGTTTGAACTTATGGTTGGCAATTCCCGGATAACTTGCGCCAATGTAAAAGGGAACGACTGGGTATCCCAGGTCATTGGCTTCCTGAATGAACATTTCACCCTGACGGTCGATCACGAAGCCCCAGATGTTGTTCAGTCCGACGCCCACCGTTTGGAACGATGAACCATCGAGCTTGAAGCGTCCGAATTTGCAATTATCGAATTGTGTCGTCTTTCCGTCGCGGCTGAGGACCTTGGATGAATTGAATGCGCCCTGACCCAGGTAAACCCAATCGCCGGGTCCACGTGTAAATCGATGTGGAAATAAATGCGAATCCTGGACGCCGAATCCGCTTAACAGGACCTCTTTCTTATCGACTTTGCCGTCACCGTCTGTGTCATGCAGGAACAGAATTTCAGTACCGTGCTGAATGATCGCCCCGTCTTTGTAGGGCAGCACCGACATCGGCATGGCCAGATTTTCGGCGAAAACGCGCCCTCTCTGGCGCTCGCCGAGAGTCGGCGTATCGAAAACCATAATCTTGTCGCGGCCGCCATTTTTGTAGAGATCAAAGGCCTTCTGGTGACTTTCATTTTCGTCGACAGGATATTCGCGGTCGGTCGTTGCCCACATGCGGCCCGCGTCATCGAATGAAATATCGACAGTCTTGACGATGTCTGGCTCAGCCGCGACGAGCTCGATCACAAACCCTTCGGGGAGCGTAAACGTTTTTGCTTCCAATGCGGGGTCGTCGGGAGCGCCTGTGACCGTTTCCATTTTGTCTTCAGGATTGGCCGTGACGCGAATATCTTTGACTCGAACTTCGGTCGGACCGCCTGCGTGTAATTGAACCAGAATTACGCCTTCTTTGGCGCCCTTGGGATCGTTGAGTTCTGAACAAAGAACGCCGTTGAGCGCGGTTCGGGTGTGGTCGCCCACGCAAAGTATCTCGTACTCGTTCCAGTCTCCCTTCTTGACGACGCCCTCGGGGGCGCCTGCGTCCGCGAGCAGGCCGCGTCCATTTTCTTCGTAGATCTTTCCCCACCAGCCAGGGCCCGCGTCAGCCTGGTAGCCTTTGGCTTCAAAATGCGGCAGTGCCTGAGAGCGGATTTGTACGCCGCTGTTGCCTTCGTCTTTCACCAACATGATTTTTAAGCGCAGACGGAAATCGCCCAGGCGCTGTTTGCTGGCAAGAAACGAATTGTGATTGATTCCTTTCGGAGCGCGGCCGACGATTTCTCCGTTTTCGACCAGCCACAGGGGATCTTCTCCGGCGAAACCAGACAGATCCTTACCATTGAAAATGCTTATTTCTTTCGCCGCGCCTTTGGGCGGCACAGGCAGTTCTGGTGCAGCCTGGTCAGGAAAGGCGCTCTCGGCTGCCAACAGGGTCGAAACGCAAAAAAGAAGAATCAGGTTAAGAATTGCAATTCGTCGCATGGTGATTCCAATCTTTTGAGTTGTGTTTCCGCGTTGTGTTCGAATTAACTCTTCCGCAATGTATTCCAAGGCGCCTGTCCGGAGACATCGACACTTTCGTAGCCGTCTTTGCCGACAGATGGCGAAAGTATTGCAAGCGTTCGGGCATCTTCCGGAAAAATGTTGAACGTACAGTGCACCACATTTTTAGGAATGAAGATGGAATCGCCCGGTCCAAGAATGCGGCGTTCCTTTTCAAGCCACTGTTCGACGCGGCCGGAAATAATGTAAATCAATTCTTCCTGATCGGGATGTTTATGAAAATTGTGGCCGTTGCCTTCGGTCAGAGTGGCTTCAAGCACGGTCAGCAGTTTGGCGCCCGTAATCTCGGGCCGGCTGATCCAGGCCAGCGTGCCCCAATTCAACTTTTCGCGTTGCGTGTCCTTTACCGTGACAAATCGCTTTTCCATAAGTCGCCAGTCTCCGTTATTGCCGAGCGTAAGTCACCACCCAAACGCAAGGCTGAGGCCAGTTCTGTTTGAGACCTCGGTTTCATGTTGCAACCTCAGCACTGCCAGTGAATTGCAGCGACAGGGCGCAAACCGTCCGATGCCAATTTCGATAGCAATGTCACGATGAGTAAACAGTGTAAACAGCATCCGCAAAACCTCGGTTCGGTTGCTTCGCAGAGTTCTTGCGGAGCCTCGAGCTACGGCGCCCAAAACCTATAAATTTGGCTGTTTTTTTTGAAACGAACTTATTGGACTAAAATAAATCTTGAAATATTTTTCATCGCATTCATAGGACTTACAAGAATGTATTTATGTAACTTCAATAAAATCGGTTCACTTTTAGTTTTGTACGTTGTTACGATATGGTGGTCATAAAATTTAAGTTATTGATGTTAAAGGACTAATGTGTTGCGCAATTCGAAGCGCAATTTTTTATCATCGTAACTCTATACTATCAAACGAGATCGTTAAAATGTTGCGCAATAAAAATACGCTAGGGTGAGGGAACAAGATAACGCAGCGCTAAACGGCTATGATCTACTCGCCGGCGGACTCTTCGGCGGCGGAGTCTTCTCATCGAAAACAAACATCGTTCGACGCTTTAGACTTGGAGCCGGCGCCTTCCCGGGCGGCGGGGGCGGGGGAGGCGGAGGAGGTGGTGGTGGTGGCGGAGGCGGAGGTGGCGGAATGGAAGCGCGTGTTCCGGATTTGGTTGCGGAACCCGCGTCAAAGGAAAATGGGTTCGCCTTCATTTGCGTCATGCCCGCAATGATGGTTCCGCCACCAGCCTCAAGCTGCCATTCCAGGTCCCAGAACCGGATCGGCATGTCATTGCCGCCCGAGATCAATTGACAGCCATCGGACGAAAGCGCCAGCGCCTGGATTCCCTTGGGGTGAACACCAAATGTTACGGCGCAACGTCCGCTGATCAGTTCCCAGCAACGAATGGAAGTTTCAGGTCCTTCCCAACCGCCAGAAAATGCAAATCGCCCATCCGGTGTTAGGGCCAGCGCATGAATGGGGCCTTGCGAGCCTTTCAATACATTCTCGCATTTCCCCGTTTCTGCGTTCCAAACCCGAAGTGTTTTGTCATCGCCCGCTGAAACAAGACGGCCTTTGGAGCTGACTGCGACCGCAAAAATTTCGCCGACATGTCCTTCGAAAGTCTTCAATCGCGCGCCCGTGGCCAGCGACCAAAGGCAGACGGCGCCATCCCGGCTTGCGGAGACAACCATTTTGCCGTCGGGTGTAAAGGCTACGCTAGTGACAGGCTCCGCATGACCGTCAAACACGCGAACACGACGGCCAGTGGACAATTCCCAGAGCGAGACACTGCGATCGTAGCTACCCGATAGGACGAGACGGTTGTCTTTGCTGATCGCGACGGCGAGAACTGCATTCTTGTGGCCTTCGAGTGTGCGCAGACATTTGCCCCACTCTTTTAGTTCCCAGACGCGCAACGTATCGTCTTCGCTGGCTGACACCATATGGCGGCTGTCATGAGTGACGGCCATTGTGCTCGCCGCGCGCTTGTGCCCTTCGAACGTCCAGACGCATTTGCCGCTGGCAGTGTCCCACATGCGCGGAGACTTGTCGTCCTTGCCTGTGGACACAGCGGTTTTCAAGTCTGCGGAAACAGCCAGTGATCGTGTGCCGTTGGCATGGCCATCCACGGAACGCTGAAGGTAGCCGGCAGCCAAAGTTGAGCGCGGCATAATCCGGGAGAGCTGCGCATTCAATGCGAGTGCCTGTGAATCCCGCTCGAATCCGGGAACAGCTCTCGCTGCGTTCAACATCTGGTAGGAAGCAAAATTGTCACGCGTTTTTTGAGCGGCCTGCGCGGCTGCGAGCAGTTCCTGGAATTTCTGCGCGGCAGCCTGCGTCTGCTCCTGGCTCTCTACTTTGCAGACCACAAGCGGTGCGCGGAAGAGTCTGGCGTCGAGCTTCAATCCTTTCTGCTCCGCAGGGAGATTGACGGAAACTCCTGTGGGGGTCGTTTCGATCGCCAGATCCCAGATCCGCAGAGGCTGGTTTTGATTTTCAAGCGCACCGGATATTACCGCGCGGCCGTCGGGAGTTATTGCCACGGCTGCCACCGGTCCTGTATGTCCGGTGAATGTGCGCAGACATTGGCCCGACGCAAAGTTCCATAATCGCATCGTGCGATCTTCGCCGGCGGAAACGAGATATTTACCATCGGCCGTCAGCTTCATCGCGAGCACGGTTCCACGGTGGCCCTTAAAGGAGCGAATGAATGAGAGAGATTTAACATCCCACTGACACAGCGCCCCATCGGCTCCTCCAGCAAGAATGGAATTGCCGTCCGGTGTCACGGTCAATGACTTCCATTTCTTTTGGACAGTTTGCTGGAATTGGCCGAGGCACGCCCCCGTGTTCAGATCCCAATATCGCACACTCATGTCGTCGCTGGCGGTCACGGCATGAAGGCAATCCGGCATCACCTGCACGGCCTCAACGGATTCCTCGTGGCCGCGATATGTCGCGATGGGGTTTCCGTCCGGGATGCGCCAGAGACGCATGCATTTGTCGGCGCCACCTGAAATAGCGAATGTTCCGTCTGCGGCCATCGAGAGTGTGCGAATGGAACCGGCATGGCCTTTTCCGTAAAAATTTTCAATTTCGCGTTCGTTGCGAATGTCCCAGTAGTGCAGCTCAGCATCGCCACCGCCGGACAAAATGAATTTGCCGTCAGGCGTTAGAACAAATGCATAGATCTCCTTGGGATGAATGTAGCCTCGCAGATAACTGCCCCAGGGAAGATCCCACAAGCCGATGGAAAAATCGCCGCGCGCGCCAACTACATTGCCGCCATCTGGGGTTACGGCTAGAGCGCGCATGGAACCGCTGTGCTTTTCAATACTGCGCAGCCACTGGCGGTTGGGAAAAATGACGGTCCCGTTACGCACGCGCGTTTTGTTCCGGGCAAGCGCCACGCAATCGCGCGTAATGGGATCGCGGTCCATCTGTATCAGCGCTTTTTCGTAGGTGGCCTGCGCCAGTTCAAATTTCTCCTGCGCCATCTGAGCATGGCCCAAAGCGCGCAGAGCGCTGCCGTCCTGCGCAAGTTGCGGGCTCTCCAAAGCTGCGCTGATCTCCGCTTCAGCCTCCTTGGCCGCGAGCCGCTCCAGATTCAAATACCCGAGAAAAAGCCTGGAGCGCTTGATCGGATCGTTCACTGCGCGCAACCGATCCTCAGCGTCCAGATCGGTGATCTTGCCGGAGCGCCATTCGAGCAGCGACTTATTGTAAAGAGCCTCGGGGTGATGCGGATCAAACTTGAGCGCCTCCTGCCATCCTGCGAGCGCTTCTTGCGGCTGATTGAGGTCCCACAGAGAAACCGCGCGATTGTTCAATGCCGCCGCGCGTGCTTCGGTAGCCTTGGGGATTTCGCGCGGATAATTCTTGCCGATGACTTTGCCGTAAATTTCAGCCAGCGCCTCACGCATGGCTCGCATGCTTTGCGGGCGCTGTTCCGGTTTTTTTGACAGACATTTCAGGCACAATTGCGCCAATGCTTCGGGCATGTCCGGCCGGAAATTACGGGGGTCCGGTGGAGCGCTCGAAAGGTGCCGACCAATGATGGCCTGCACACCTTCGCGATGGCTGCCGTCGTCGAATGGACGCCGCCCGCAGCACATTTCGTACAAGACTATGCCTAGCGCATAGATGTCCGCACGCCCGTCGACGTGTCGCGCTTCGCCCCATTGTTCTGGAGCGCCGTATTCAGGCGTGCCAAGAACTGAACCGGTCATCGTCAACATGGTTGATTCAATATCGGGAGCGGGTTCAGCATTGCTTTTTGCGGTTGTGTCGCTTTGAGACGATGGGATGTCATCGACACCGGCGAGTTTGACGAGGCCGAAATCGGTCACGCACAGCCGGCCTTCGGGCGTCATCAACATGTTGCCGGGTTTCACGTCGCGATGCACCGCGCCGCGTTCATGCGCGTAGTCGAGGCCATCACAGGCCTGGACGATCAGATCGATGACGTTGGCCCAGTCGCCCGGTGCCACTTTGCCTTCCTGGCACCACTGTTTCAGGCTGCCGCCTGAAATAAAGTCGGCGAAAACGCGCGGAAGGTCATCGAGTTCGCGCACATACCAGCACTGGACGATGTTGGGATGAAGGCCCAAGTCGACCCAGGTCTGAGCCTCGCGAAAAAATCGAGCGCGGGCCTGCGGGTCGCGAACCAGATTCGGCAGCGGTGTTTTCACCGCCATTTCGATATTCCATTCGCGATGAAGCACCTTGTAAACGATGCCCATCCCGCCTTTGCCAATTATTCCAGTTACGTCGTATTTGCCGTCGACAAAATCTCCAACGTTCCAGATCGCGATGCCGCCCGGACCTTCTGGCCCGCGATCAACGATCGTTGCGCGTTCGCGGCCACCGGGATGTGAAAGAGTTCCCTCATCATTGCTTTCACGCTTCGCCGGAATTGAAAGCGTGCCCTCTTCCTCGCGCCGTGCGGGGAGCGACACCGTTCCCTCAGATTCCGTGCCGCCGCGAGCGCCGCCTGGGAGCGAGAGCGTCTGATCTTCGTTTTCGGACATAGCGTCAACCTAAGATGTCGAACCCGGATTCTTTTAACGCTGCCAACAGTACATCATGAAATACGCCTGCATCGCGATAGCGCAATTCGGTAAGAATGCGCCGCATCTCCGATTCGTCCACGGGCACTTCCGTTTCGCGCAGTGCGCGGTCAAATACTTCCGCCACGGGTACCGGTACATTGGGATTGAGTTCGCGAATGGGTTTAATCGGGTTGTCGCCAATCACGCGGATGTAATCTGAAATTTGTGCTACGCGTCCGACTTTGTTCAAATTATCGAGGCGCTCCTTCAAGCCAGGGCGCGCCCACGCTCCAGTCAGCATCTCGTAAAAAACCGCCGCGATCGAGAAAACATCGGTCGCCGGATGCAAGTAGCGGTAGTGCGTGATCTGCTCGCGCGGCCAATACGCCGGAGTACCCGCAACGCCGGCCATGGTCATATCGGTCATACCCGCAGACTCGTAGCTCTTTGAAAGTCCGAAATCCGCAACCTTTGGAATCCACTGATCGCCCTGATGTTGCAGCAGAATATTCTCCGGCTTCAGGTCCCGATGAACGATGCCCTTGAAAACATTCGTGCGTCCGGTTCCGGGTAGCATGATCGCTTTGCGGTGTGCGTACCCCAGTCCTGAAAGTGTTCCCAGCATGATTGGAATGGCGTCGCGCAAAGTAAGCTGGCCGCCTCTGCTGTTGACGTACTTTCGCAAATCCATGCCATTGACAAATTCGAGCACGCAGAAATAGGCACCCTTTACTTTGCCCACGCCAATGAATTCAACAATATTGGGATGAAGCAGCTGGCGTGTGACTTCAATCTCGCGGTGAAACGCCCGGTAATTGTTGAAGCTGACCGAAACTTGCGGAATAAGTGCTTTAATCGCGACCTCGCGACCGGTGCGAAGATCCACCCCTTTATAAACTTTGCCCATGCCGCCCTGGCCAAGAAGTGCTGTCAACTTGTAGCCGGGAATGGGTGGCGCGTCGTCCAGCTCCAGCGCATCGCCGATTTCGCCTTCGGGCGGAGGCCCGGCAGCATTGTTTCCCGGTCCATCCGAGAGAAGGGTTTGTTTTTGCGATACGGGTTCGATCATTGTTTTCATTGACGATACTGCCGCAGCTGGCAGCCCCGATGATGCGGCCGTTGTGATATTCGGATCATTCTTATGAGGGACAGTCGGAAGCGTGGGATTGACGGGGTGGCCTGCAGATAGTTCGACAAGGGTTTTCGCAGACCCAAGGTCCTCTTCAATGTCGACAGTGCTTTCTGTATTGGTATTGGCACTAATGGCGACGCGCATGCGCGAGTCGCCCACGACAATTTCATCGTTATTCTGAATTCTGCATTCGGAGGCTCCGTTTGGAGCCGTGCGCATCCCGGGTTCCGGTGCCTTTCGGCCACCGTAACGCACGCCATTCACGAATGTGCCATTTTTGCTTTCAAGATCGGTGACACGGCAATTGGCCGGTGTGACCTCCAAAAGGAAATGCTGGCGCGAGACGTACGGATCTTTTGGCAGCGAGACACGCGCGTCTTTCGTGCGACCAAACAAAAAACAATCGGGCTGATCGAAGGTGAATGATTGGCCCTGAGCGGGCCCGGCCGTGACGGTGACAATGACCTTCATGGTAGTGCTGAATTTAACCGTTCGTTTCGAAAAAGCGAGAGGCAGGTGAACGTTCGGCGATCGACAAGGGCATTTCGATGAAGCGATAAATTAGCTCTTGAATTCGGCGCATTCTTGCCGCAAAGTGCCTGAGCCGCAGTTATTTTTTAAGGAAAGTGCTATGTCACGCAATCGTGATTTCATCCGGGTTATTCTGGCCGCCGCCACGGCGTGTGTCGCCATGAATTTGTTGGCGGTTGACGTCCCACTGGCCTCGACAGGCCCGGTTGCGACAGGGCAAGAGCCGCGCGCCGATGCCTATGATTACACGATCGACGACGGTCTGTATGCAACGGTGACGTCGATGCAGAGCTTCAAGAAGCCTGACATCAAAGACGAGCGCAAGATCAAGCTCGAGCACATCGATGGCTTCAAAAAGGACATCCAGGTCAGAGCGCTGTTGCAGCCCGAGAAGGCTCCGCTTGTAGTGATTTTTCTCGGATTGGCGTCGAAGAGCAAAGATCCTTTATCACGATTATGGCAGGCGCAGCTGCAGGAAGCCGGATGCCACGTTCTGGTTTTCGACTCCGTCTTTCGGCCGTCGTTCAACGAACGGTCGTGTCACGGGGTCGCCGGAAATGTTCAAATGGAGGCTTGGATTGCGGCTAATGTGATCCGCGCTTTTCTTGATCATCCTGATGTCAAAGGCAAAGTAACGAAGCTGGGGTTACTCGGCGCGAGCTATGGCGGCATTTTGGCTCTGAACTTCGCAAAGCTTGCGAAGGAAGGGCAGCTCAACGTTGTCCCCGACCGCGTCCTGGTTTTTTCTCCCCCCGTCAGCATGCAATGTTCGGCGACTCTGCTTGATAAGTATTACGACGAAGACCGCCAGCGATTCGGAATTTTCGATTTATTGAAATTGAAAGGCGCCGAGCCCGTGTCCGGCGGCAAAGCGGTGCCGTTTTCAGCATCACTGATGCGCGCCGGCATCGGCTATGTATTTCGCGATGACTTGGATGACGCGATCGCATGCTCGCGCGATCTGTACTCCTACAAACTGCCCGACCCACCGAAAGATGATGGCAAGAAATCCGATGAGAAAAGCCGACATCAGTTCACGCGCTTTATTGAGCAGGTCGTGTATCCGTACTGGAACAAACAGGGCCGCGTAAAAACTTTGCAGGACCTGTGGGACTTCGGCGATCTTTACAAATTGCTGCAGGGCTCCCCAGATAATGTCCATGCCGTGCTCACTGCGGACGATCCGCTCAATGATGCGATGCTGCTGAAATATGTGCAGCGCGACATTCCATCCAGCAAACTCACGGTTCTGCCTCGTGGCGGCCATCTCGGTTTCATCGGCTGCAACTGGGCGCGTGATCGCGTAATGCAGATGTTTAAGTGAAGCCTAAAAAGGCTTCGACGCAGTATTGCCTCAGATGTAGCCGTGCTTTTTCAACATTCCAATCAACGGCTTCGACTGTTTCGCAAAGCTTAACTCTGCGCAAGGCACCGTGCTTACCAGTTTGCGCAGCATGGCGAGTCGATTTGCAACAGCGCGGGGCTGCCGCCAATAATGCATCGGCGCATAAATCAATGAGGCAAAATCAGCCGACTTCATGGGTTTAATTTCAAAGTGCGGGCTCTTCTTCAGCCAGAAAATTGCAGCAATCGGCAGTACTCTCGGGGTGCTGCAGCCACAATACAGGCGTTTGCGTTTAGCTCGGAGCCTTGGGCTAAACACAATGACTTCCGGACGCCAATTGTTTTTTACGCTCATTCGAACCAATGCCTGATCATCTTCAATTTTAGCGTAGCCCTTCAGCAACTTCCCGGAGATAGTGGATTTTCCAAATGTACTTTGGCCACAAAAAACCAATGCGCCTTTAGATGTCGCAATGACGGACGCATGCAGATAAAGGACATTGCCTGGAAGAGGGAGATGTCCGTAAAGTTCTGATTGTAAGGCAATGCAAAAGGCGACGGCACGTTCAAGCAGGTAATGTGCGGATTGGCCATCAACAACTTCACGGTAAATTTTTGCTCTTCGGCGGTAATAGACCGTCTTGCGTTGAAAATCATAGGCAAAGCCTATTGCCAATAAACGAACAGGGGAGTCTTCCTTAAAACCTTGCTTTTCGAATTGTCGGAGAGTTGGCACAAATTTGAATGTCAAAACTGGATATTGAGTCTCCGGCTCGAAATCTACCACAGACCCCATTCGGGCAACCAGCGCGTGTCGTGAGAGTCCTAAAAAGCGAACAGGGAAACCAAAAATATTGAGAATATAATCGTGCGGGTCAGTCATCATCGTTCATTTAATTCAACGGACAGGCACGCGCAACATCATAACCGTTCGATATTCCGTTGGCGTAACTACAATTTAATCAAGGCCCGGAGTTGCCATTGCCACGAGATGTCGGTCTTCCGCGAAATCCAACACTGGACGTCTCGATGTTAATTTTCGGCGGCAGCGAGAATCCAGCAATCGAGAAATTTGCCACAAGTGATTGGTTGCTCAAATTCCTCACATTCATTGTGGCTGTTGAGATCAGACCTCTGCTTTCCAACTCGCGGCAGAATTCAAAAATTTCACGCTTCACGCTTCCGACCTCGCGGCCGCATGCGGAAGCAACGCGACGCGCCAGCGTTTCGATGCTGATCTGGCCATCGCAGCACTTCCAGATCAGTGAGGCCGCTCTATTCAGGGCCCAGGTCTTCTGCCTGGTTGTGCTGACGAGCACGGCTTCGCCGTCCAATTCCTCCCAGACGACATCCCTGGATCTTACCCACTGAGAAGCCATTTTCGTCTCTCCCCGGCTGTTAGCGTGTTGCATGTTACCTCTCCAATCCTTTATCGCGAGAACCTTCTTTTTCGCGACTTATTTCTTAAAGCGACCTGACTTTCCCGCCTTGGCTGAATACTTCAAATCCAACGGGGACTGATAGTGTGTGCCGCCGAAGTCCAAATTGACATTTAACGACACAGGTGAATTGCTGAGTGTGCTGTTGGTGATGCCGACGGCAGCCCAGGCTGCCGCAAAATCACCCGTTAGCATCACGCGAACGCCGCGCACGTCGTTGCGGTTGCTCGGACCCACACGAATCGTATTCTTGCCCACCTTGCCGCTATTTCTTGAATCCAAGGTGAAACTCGCGGTTGCTCCGCCGATATCGACATTTACTACGGTGCCTGCCAATACTCGCGGCAATCCGGTCATTTTGCCGAACAGGACTACGCTATCATGCCCTGGCGCACTGAAGCCGATCTTTCCGTTTAGCTTGTCAACATTAAAGGCCACTTGGACAGGCGCGCGGTTAGGTCCACCACCACCGGCCGGAATGACATATGGAGAGCCGCCGCCACCTGCAGGCGGGTTTCCACTGCTGGGTACAACGCCAGGAAGGAATATCGGCAGGGCTGGATCGCCGAGAATACATTCGGTCTTTGCCAAATCGCCATAGAAGCCCTGCAGTCCTGCACCCGCCTTTTGTGCAGCCCACTGCTGCGCCCGGCGGACGGCATCACCCCAACGCGATGCATTGGGCACGGCGGTTCCGGCCTGCTTGATTAATATGTCCGCGAATTCAGCCGCCGGATCGGGCTGCATAAACGTCGATGTTGAAATCGATGCTGCAATTCCGCCCTGTGGTTGAATCATGCCCTGGATCGCAATGCTGCTGCCGTTCTGAACGTCACGGCAGAAGTAATTTCCATTGCATGTTGTCTGCAGGAATACGACATTGCCGGTCCAGTTTTGTACGGATGTAGTGTCCAGAATGTGCGGCGAATCGATGCCCAGCGCCTGACTGTTGCCATGTCCAACATAGACTAATAGATCCGCTCCGCCATTTGCGGCCAGACGCAAGGCCTCAGTTACCTCCGGTGATGTGCCGTAATTGACACCGAGATAGGCCTTATTCCAACTGACTTCCGGAGCGGAAGCAACGATTGAATCGGCCTCGGCGGCGAAGTCGCCCACATTCGGATCGACGCGATCTGCTACGGCCATGGCATGCCAGCCCGAGGCGGATAGCCCTTTATAGGCCAACGTTCGAGTAACCATCGCTGACAAATCAGCAGGCGTATTGGCCGGCAAACGACCGACGCTGACCTCTGAGTAACCGTTACCAAGATCGCCAAAACTCGGATCGGAAACGGTCTGCCAGAAGAACGTGGTCTTGATCAGGAATGACGGACAGAGCGGGTCGACATTTGTCCCGCCATAGTTTCTATAGTTAAACGTCGTTCGGCCAACCAGCAGCAGGTATTGCGGCCGCACGTCCCGTACTGCGCTACGGATACCCTCAGGCCCGTATCGGCCATGCGAGTAATAATCGAAGATGGATTCCTGGTCTACGAAAGTCGCCGGCAGTCCTTCCGCGTTGCGCGCCGAGATCAACGGTTGGATTGTGGAGGCGAACTGGCTGGGGCCCACGGCTATATATTGCCAGCCGGCTGCGACTGGCTGCAGCCTGCGTACCGCAATTGCCTGAGGCTGCAGTTCGCTGCCGGTCGGGATGACCAGTACCGTGCCAGTCGCAGTAGCCTCGAACCGCGCCGTATAGGTGGCGTATCCCTGAGTTTGAGTCTGGGTCTGAGTCTGATAACCGATCAGCTGAGGGCTATTGGGATTTGCGGCGTTCACTACCCACAGATTCGAAGAAGGCAATCCCGAGACTTCGTATACCTGCTGTGCCTGCGTGTTGACGATCGACGAACCGCTCAGCGTCTTCGTGTAATCTGCAGAAATGGAATGGACGAGTGAAACTTGATTGCTCGGATCTGATGGTGTGCGCAGATCGATGACATTATTTCCGGAAACAAGCACTCCCGCGGGCACCTGCATGCTGAGAGACACGGCTTGCCCATCAGCGTTCCACGCAGACTGGCCTATGGGTGTTCCATTGACGAATACTTGCAGCACGTGATCGATTGCGGGGCCCAAATTCCCTTTGAAGCTCCATAGATTTACGTTCAGGCTGGTGACGCCGGACGCAACATTTGGCACATTAAGAGTAAACGTTTGTGTCGTTCCGGATGTCAGGTACTTGTTAGAGAACCACGGCGTATAATCCTGAGGCCGCAGGCTCCAATCATAATAAACATCGGTATACTCGGCAGACACTGTCGCCGAACTAGTGTTCGTGGCAACTCCTCCGAATAGATTCGGGGTAGGGGGAACAGCTGCGACATCCGTCGCCGTAAATGGCGACGCCTTCAGGAAGAAGACGTCTTTGTCTGTGTACTCATCGCTATAGCCAGGTGCATATAATGCCAGGCCGGCTTGTGTGGCCGAAAGAGCCTGCACAGGCTGTCCACCGCGTGTGATGGTGATATGCGTTGCATCATACCCTGCCGGCAGTGACGACTGAGGTATGAAGAGCACACCACTGCCGCTATAAACGACTTTCACCACCTCTCCATTCACCGGCGATACGTAGCGAACTCCCGCGGACGCCGAGCGTGAATTAGCGGTAATCAGGTGCGAGCGCGTGTCGGCAAGCGGCAGCGTCGCCGGAACGAGCACCTGAGCCTGAGTGTCGGCTCTTGGTGTCGCCTGAATCTTCTTCAAGACCGGCTGCTGTAAAACCGATTGCACGCGAGCGGCACGTGTTGCGCTTACCTTCGGCTCAGGCCGCCCGGAGCTGAATTCGTTTTGCGCCTCGGTCAAAGTCTTGTCAAAGAGAGTGCCGAGGACCTTGTCGCGCTTGGATTGAACTTCAGTCAACGCACCATCGATTGCAGCAGCCAAACCATCAAGAGAGACAACGTTTTCCTCGCCGAGGTCATTGTTCACGTGGACCGGCCCGGCCAGCGTGCCGAAGTAGCGATGCTCCTGATTTATGCTGATGTCTTCGAGCCTGTATTCACAATCGCCGGATGCAGCCCAGTCGAAATAACGGTACGTCTTCGACTCACCCGTGGTCATTCGGCCAGGGATCATCGCCGTATTGATCTTTGTCCACGCGTTGTCTCCATCTCCGACGCTTCGGCGCCACAGATTAAACCCGGCATTTTCAAATTCAGTCGCGCAGGTCCATTCGAGCAGCGCGCCGGTCCCTTCGCTGCGCGCCGTGAACGAATCGATGGTCACGGGTGTGACATTTGAGTTAGTAACTGACAGGTACATCGTCTTCCATGGTGCGGTGGCCCCGTTGACCACAGTGTTATTGCTGTTCTTATAGATCACACTGAGGCCGGAACCGCCTGCCGGGTTCATAACTATTGAATTGAACGTGCCCGCAGGCAGGTCAGGCTGGCCCTTTCCGGCCGGGCCCCAGAACACTTTTCCGCCATGAAGAGTAAAGGCGATACCTTTAACACTTGTGGTTCCAAGACCAACATCGGTTGCTTTTACACTGAGGCGGATCCACTGGTCTCTTTGCGATGGAATGGGTCCCTGACTGGTCGCAGGAGCCCATCCAATTACATTAGACGCTCCCCAATACGCGCGATGGCCCCATCCGCCGTCATTCCATTGCAACATGATTTCATTGGGGACGCTACCGGTTGGAATATAAACATATGCAAACAAATAGTCGTTCACGCCCACTGGCATCATTGCGGTAGCGCCGTCAAAATAATGCTGATGCACGCTGGCATTCAAACTGGACTGATGCCATTGTGTAAAGCCAGTAGGCGGCAATGGAGCAGTATTTCCCCAACTCCAAGGCTCATCACCCGTAAGCCCTGCGCCAGTCGGAAGATTGCCCGAATTATCTACCCAAACGAAGTCAGCAGCGGGTTGGTAATCAAAGATTGGGACGTCCTGTGGCAACGTATAACTTGTTCCGTTCTTAATATCGAAGTTCAGGTTTAATTTCGATAGGTTGCCAAAAGCGCCTGATGCTTTAACAACTATTTTATCCGCAACAATGGCTGCGTTGGGCGCTGGACTTGAGGCGCGAATTGTCAATTGTGCGCCAGTGGCGTTGAAATTATTGAAATCAACCTTTTGCACTGTGAGTACGCCCTTCGCACCCTGCAACGTAGTGGTATTACCCGGGTATATCAGGCCGCCGGTGTTAGTAACATTTCGATTGATGGTCCCGACGCCACGCAAGGTGGTTCCCACCGCCATTGAAACAGTGCTGGACTGCGCGTTCATGACGCCGTCAACAACGAGCGTCCCGCTGGTGATCGTTGTATTTCCGGTGTAATTCAACGTTCCGTTGGTCAGGGCGTATGTATTGGGACCGTTCTTGATCACTCCGCCGGCGCCGGTCAGTACGCCGCTGAGTGTGACTTGGCCCGTTCCGGGGCCATTCAGCCCGTCCACTGTGAGATCGGTAACCAGGTTAAGCGGCGCTGAAATCGTATATGGCGCCGGGCCCATCTGCCTGATTCTTGCGCCCAATCCTTGGAACTCCAATTGATTGCCGCTGATCACATTGCTTAACGCCGAATTCGTTTCGCTCAGCTGGATCTGATTCAGGATGAACGTCCCGGCAATATTATTATTGGCCGTATAGACTCCGCCGACATTCGGGAAAAGCAGGCCGGTCGCCGAACCCGCTGTAGGAACAGTATTGGGACTCCAATGATTGGCTGTTGCCCAAAGGCCATCAATTCCGGCATGAGCCCATTGCGGCGGTTCGAGAATCGTAAATTGATGCGTAATCGGACCGCCTCCGGCGACCGTACCGGTATCGGCGGTAACGGTAATATCGCCGTTCGTTTTCGCATAGGTCAACGTGGTTGAATTAGGAGTGCTCAGAATGGTATACGTACCATTCAGTGCTGTATGTGTGTTCGCTGTGACTGTAACGAGCCCGCCGGCAATGAGGTTATGGGCCGCGATCGTGGTGATCGTGGCAACATTTCCCGACAGCCCGGAGGTTGAAATGGACGAAGTAGGCGTTCCTAAATTGGCAAAGACCGGATTCGATAGACCCAGGGTTAAATACTCATTCGGACTCTCCGGAATGCCGTCGTTTACAACCGTAAATCCAATAATCTGTTGCGTCTGGCCAGGTGAAAAAATGATATCGTCGGGGTTGAATGTATAATCGGCGCCTGGAGTTGCGGTGCGTGGCAACACGTCCGCAGTGCTGACGGTAACTGTCTTTCCCGATGCGGTAGACAGGGTCACAGGGATGCTGACAGTAGTCAGCAGTTCGCTTCCGCTGGACGTGGCACTTGCGAATTGAACCGTTGGAACGACATCATCGTTCGGAATCGTATATGTGAATGTACTGAACTGGCCCAAGGTGGAATTGAAGGGGCTGCTCAGCGCCAGTACGATCGTTTCGTCGTCTTCGTAAAGAGTGTCGCCATAAACCTTCAACACCAGCGTCTGGCTTGCAACGCCGGGTGAGAAATAAAGCGTTCCTGGATTAATAGTGTCGTAATCAACGCTGCCAGCCGTGGCATTTCCGGAAACGACTGCATAGTTCATGGCAACCAGGCGCTGAGGCGCAGGTTTGCAGGTCACCACGATGTTGTACGTGTGGAAACTCGAATTCTGTTCCGGCTGGTTAAATACGGCTGCGTTGACCGTCCCCGTATCGGCACTCGGCGCAATCGCTGTGGCGACTGCTTTGGCGTACGTAAATGTTGTCGGCGTTGGCACGCTCGTGATAGTGACGGCCCCGGCTGTATTTAACGTGGTATGCGTATTCAGCACGACCGTAGCGATTTGGCCGGGCAGGAGATTGTGGGGGGCCGCAGTTGTAACAATGACATACGTCCCCGGAATTGGAGTAGGCACTGCTGCCGCATCGCCATCGGTTCCTGAAGTCGTAATGTCGTTAACAATCGTATTCGTCGCAAATTCGATGACAGGGGTATCGTATACCGACAGAGTCGCCGTGGCGCTTTGCGCGGAGCCAGCGAGATTGGAAACTACGCAATAATAGGTGGAAGCATGGTCCGACACAGGGACGTTGGTTAACGTCAACGTCGCGGAATTGAAGCCGGCGCCTAAAGAAACACCATTCTTGTACCAGGTGAACCGCTGCGGCGTCGATGTATACGTCGCAATCGCGGAGACGGTAAACGTGGCGGTTCCGCCTGTGGAAATCGATTGATTTACCGGCGAGGCGATGATCTTGGGCGCAATAATGTAAGGGGCCAAATAAATGCCTTGAATGGGCTGATCGCCATTCGCGGTCGGAGTTCCAGTGACAACAGCGCGAATCGCCAGACTATCGGCGCCGGTTCCTGCTTTCTGCAATGCTTCAAAGTAATACTTCTGGTTCGCGTTCAACGAGATCGCTGCAGATTTTTGACTTGTTGTGAATTTGCCGGCCTTGTCCCAATAAGCCTTTCCTCCGCTCAATGTGTACGCCATGCCATTACATGTATGTGCTGCTAAGCCCACAAACGACACGGGAACTTCCAAGCGTACCCACTGCCCGGTTGGAGGAAGAGGCCCCATGTATTGACGGCTATACGTCCCGTCATTGCCCCAGCCGATACTGTTTGAGCCCCAATAAGCCCGGTGATTCCATCCCTCTTCATCGCTGTTCCACTGCAGCATGACCTCTGTCGGCGGGCTGTTGGGGTCCAGGTAAACATAGCAAAACAGAATTTCGCTGGCCGCTGTTGCCATTTTCGACGAAGCACCATAGAAATAATGCTGGTGCTCACCGCCGCCGCCCGCGTCATTGGACTGGTGGCACTGGGTAGGTCCAGGAACAGGAGATAGCGGAGCTGCCCCAGGGGTGACCCAACTCCAGCTGTCGCCGCCATCGGACGCGAAATTAGCAGTTCCGCCTCCAGGTGTGGTAGCCTGCTCATCCACCCAGACGTACTCTGCGCCCGCCGTTTCCGCAGCCGTCACCCAATTCAGGTGGCCGGTAGCACCATTAACCTGACAGATTTTGGCTTTATTTGCCGGGTCGGATGTATCGCCGGTCGTGCTCACCCACAGCTCGCTCGCATCGCCGCTGGAAATGAAGAACTCATAGTTTTGGGTTGTCGGTGGAATGAAAAATCCGCTCATGCGATAGCCGAAGCTACTTGGTGGGTCGCCGGCATTATTCGGCGCGTCAGCCGAGGTCGGTTCTGCACCGCCCGATGGGCTGTTGGGGAAAATCGATGCTGTCGTAAGATTTAATACAGCAGTTCCTGTAATGTTTTGCCAGTTTTCAAGAGTAACCGTTCCCGTCCCAAAATACTTGAAGTCCATTCCAGCCACTCGCCGGGCCGTCTGGCCGCCTGTATTACCCACGAAGGCAGACTTAACGGTGAGAACGCTGTTGGAACTGATATTGGCGACTTCGCGATCCTCACCGGCAACACGGATGTAATCGCCGGTCCTCAACTCTTGTTTAAAAATCGTTCCGTTGCCGACAACGGTGACGGTGCCGTTTATAGTCACGGTTCCCGACAATTGTGCGGAGATCGGCGTGGAAAAGCTGTTTTGGGCGTTGTCTACAACGAGAGTGTATTGGGTTCCCGCCGTGAGGGCGGGGGACGTTGTCAGAGTGACTCGTTTACCGGTCGCATCTAGTGTCAGAGGGTTGATAACGGTTATTCCGCCGCCCAGAATTGTGTAATTCGCGGGGTTTAAAGCGCCCCCACCGGTCAGGTTGGGGTTCATGGCGCTGTCGAAGGTGGCAATGACTTGATTGGCGAAAGCACCGGCGCCGGATGCCACAACTGAGACGAGCTTCGGCGGCACGGAAAGTGTCGAATCCAGGAATGGAGAAAGCTGCAGGCCGCCAATGGGAGGATCCTGACTTACGGTTCCGGTTCCCGCTAGGACACCTCTGACTGCGATATTGTCGCCGCCGCCACCTTCTTTTTGCAACGCCTCAACATAGTAGCGTTTCCCAGCGAACAATTTGTTTCGTGTCGTGTATTTTGCCGAACCGCCAATCCAATTACGTGAAGCAGTCCAGCCGTTTATATACGCGCCAAGTCCTTTATTCGCCGGATTGTCGTCTGAACTGATCAATAACTGTCCGTAATCGTCCGTCGCTATGTAAAAATCGTAATAGCCATCAGCCGGAGGATAGAAGAATGCACGCATGCGGGTGCCATAGCTGTCGGTAATGTTCGTCGGCCCTTCAAAATTTGTGCGCAGATCTCTTATTGTTGGAGAATTGGGGAAGATCGGACTGCTGGTTAGGTCGGTAATCGTGTTTCCGCCGCCAATATTATTGTATTGATCGCGGCTTATGGCATTTGGATTGACGCCATCTCCCTGCGGATAATAGCGGAATACAAATGTGTCATGGGCAATGTTCTGTGGCACATAAGTCGGTTGCGAGGCAATTTGAGATTTAAACTGGAACGTACCGGCCGTATAGCGTTGTACGTTTCCATCGGCATTCGTGGGGAATTGACCGGGGTTGCCGTAGCGGCCTGTGCCGACGAAGTTGATCTGGCCATTGCCGCCATCCATGGCCGCCGTAAACCAGTTGACACCCAGATTGCCGTTCGGTTCGTCGGGTCCATAGTTGTCCGCGACGATGGAGCCTTGGAAGCCGGCAGGTAAAAGGATCTGGCGCGTAAAGGGCGTACTGAGCGGTAAGGCCGGTGCGAATGCGACATTCGTTTGTAATGCGGTATCACTGGTGATGACTGCGACGGTTTGAGATTGTCCCGCGACGACAATCGTATCTCCGACACGCATTTGCGTCATGAAAAGTGTGCCCACACCGGTAACGTCAATGCCGGACGAGGAAATTGTTCCGGCGGGCGCGATGGGCTTGAAGCGGCTGCCTTCGACGAGTTTTTCGGTCCCGGCTTTTGTCACGAGATACGTCGTTGCGGTGGCGAGCGCTGGCGAAAAACCCGCCCCAGTAGTCGTGACCTGCGTGTTGCTGTCGACAGAAAAAATTGTCTGAGGAGGTTGTCCCGCGACGCCAATAGTGTCGCCAGCGGCGAGCTGGGTCAACCAGGAGGTTCCTACACCCGTAACGGTCGTCGTGGAGCTTGTAATAGTTCCGGCGCCCGCAGCTCCGAATGTTACCTTGGTCAGCGGATTGGCGGAACTGTTGCGGTCGTAAATATAAACATTAATCGCCCGTGCGAACCCATCGGAACCGCTGTCGAATGCACCCAATTGCGTAACGTTTATCGGCGTGACTACATTGAAATCCAATCCCAGCGTGCCAAGGTGATTGGATTGACCGCCCACGGACGTGGCCGGCACTTTATACGAAGTGTATGTCGGGTCTTCCTGAATCTCCTTGCCTGCCGGAATGCTCACGGAATAGTTGTTTCCGGCTGTCAGCCCTGGCACGGTCAGCCGGACATACAAACGGTCTGCCGAAAGCACAGCGCCAGTTGGATTAAAGCCACCCGGATTAAAGACATAACTGGCCAGCACTTCGGCGCCGTTAGTGCCGGTCCCCGCAAGCACAGGCCGGTCGAAAAATACGTCCACGGCTGTGCCGCCCATGCCGCTGGCAATGACTTGTGTGATGCGCGCCGCAGTGTTCGTCTTGACAAAGGTCGCGGTCGCAATGTTGCTGGGATTATATTGCGAAATGTACGCTACGGCCTTGACGGTTGTGTTTCCAAATATCTGGAACGGTTGTCCCAGTTCGTAGAGCGTCGGAATAGTCAGGTCCGCCGTGAACGCACTGGTGAGTGAAAAAGTAGTCTGATTTGTAGCATTCGCGGCAACGGTTCGGTACTGTCCCGCGGCGAGAACGACATCATTCATCGCAACAGTAACCGGAGATGACACTGTTACAATAGTTCCATTGGTCGTAATCGTTCCCGGCCCGCTTACAAAATAAGGAGTGGAATTGATTGTCGGCGTACTGCCGTCAGTCGTGTAGAAAATTTCGGCTCCCTCTTGCAGCGGATCCGAAATGCTGATGCTCTGCGAGGGTAAAGTGAAAGTGCCGCCGTTGGGAGTGATCACAGGCGTGGCCGCGGGAGGGATGGTATACAAATCACCGTTTGCGATCTGTGTTTTTCCAAAACCGTTCTGCCGAGCCCAATATACGGTCAGTCCTTCGCCGCCATTGTATTCAAACATGGTTACTGTAATGGCATGCTTGCCAGCCTTCAGGCCTATCTGGCCAGAGCGGTCTTGTCCGCCGTGGAGTCCGTCGTTATCGACGACCTGTGTCGTGCCAATGTAAAGTTTGCTGCCGTCGTCCGAATTGGTCCAGAACGTATAGAGGTCATCCGCCGGAGCATTGACATAGGCAGTGAATTTGAACGAGAAGTAGTCATCCGCTAAGCGCGGGGCAATCGCAAAATTGGTTCGAACCCCGGTTTCAGCGGGTGTCAGCAGATCGAAATTTGGCAGCGAGGTGTAACCGCCCAGATATTCAGAATAATTAACCCCGTTGACCGCCCCAATGGGGTTCTCGGGAATCCGGAAGGTTGGTTGCGCGATAACTCCCTCAGCGATCTTATACACGGATGGTTGAGGGCCGGAGGGCGCTTCGGTCGTGATGATGTATGGGATCACGGCATCGTCAAGCAGGCCGTTCGTTACGAACCAATTCGCACGCTCCGTGCCGGATTTATTGCGCAGAAAGTTCACCGTGGCTCCGCCGGCGACTTTGCGGCCAATTTGGGCCATGGAAATCTGAAGGTCACCCTTGCCCGAAACTGTACTGGCCGGGAAGAGTTTCACCGCATTTGCGCCGCCCGTGAAGAACATCGCTCCAATTTCTTCAATGTGCGTCACATTTTGTGCTCCCTGGAACTGGAGCGTGCCGCGGTTAAAGGTCAGCGTGGCGCTATGCGCGTTATTACTGTCACCCAGGCGGTCGACATTCCCTGACACGGTGCCTTCGTTGATGTCCAGCGTGGCCCCGGGCGCAGCGCCGTTGCCAATGTAGATATCTCCCCAGAAGCGCCCGTTACCATTCATCAGAACTGTGCCGCTATTGATGACCAATCCCTGAGTAATTGTGTTGGCCGCGTTGAGCGTCAGAATGCCTGGGTTGGCAGTTGCGGGAATTGTTAGCGCCGGCGTTGTGACCGTGCCCGTATCAGACGATGATGGAATATCGGCGTTGGTTTTCGAGTAGGTGAATTGGGTTGAATTCGGAACGCCCGACACGGTGTACGTTCCGTTCAATGCTGTATTGGTCACGGCGCTGACTGTAACCACCATGCCGAGGACAATTCCGTGAGGAGTGGATGTGGTAATCGTAGCCACATTAGTAGTCAGTCCGGAATTTGTAATCGAAGGGAGTGGCATGTTGCTGGAAATAACGCCGCTGAGCGTCAGCGACGCCGTCTTGACAGAGTTGTTGATGTCGTTCAGCGAGATGAACGATGGTGCAGTGACATTAATGGCCCCGGTGAAATTACAGGTCGTATTGATCACGCCCAGCGTGCCGCCGCCGAGTGAAATCGGATGCGGCAAGGTCAGGCCGAATTGCTTCGCAAATTTTCCGGAATTAAAGATGAGCTGATTCGTTGCGACTCCCAGGCTGTCCACCGAATCAGCCTCAAGGGTAACGCTTTGAACGCCCTGCGGATCCAGCACACCTGGTATTTTCCATGTGCCGGCATAGGTGCTTGAAGCCTCCATTAAAACGTGGCCGGCACCTGTTACATTGACGCTCGATACGCCGCCACCTCCAACGAACTTGCCGTCGACGACCGGATGACTGATGCGCAGAGTGTCAGTAACTAAGGGCGCACTTAGCGTGACCACAGCGTCGGGTTCGACCGTCAGCGTCTGGAATGTATTATCGCCCGTTCCCGTTGCATCGCCGGTGGAGCCGGTGCCCGTGGCGGACAATCCGGAACCATTTTTCATCAAGATATTCTGCTGAATCGTCACTCCATTTATTTCCAGAGTGCCCGCGCCGATCGTTACGGGCGCGCTCTTGTCGCCCAGCGCATACTTGCTGGATACCCTCAACGTTCCGCCGTTAATAATGCGTGCACCGGTCAAATTCGTGTTATCTACTTTTACCTCCAGCGTTCCCGGACCGGTTTTAGTAAGGGAATTGCTGTTTGTTCCTGCCGGCAGCGCAGCATTTACCGTGAAAACGACACCCGAAGCGACGTCGATCGTGCTGTCATTTGAAAAAGTGAATGGGCGGGAGGTGACATACGGGATTGTGCCCCCGGCTGTGGCCCCGAGAATTCCACCGCCAAGAGTGACACCGCCGGTGGCGCCGCCCAGATTCGTGTCTTTCCGGATATTCAATTGACCTTCAAGTATTGAGGTGACGCCTGTGTACGTATTTGCCCCGTCAAGAACCAGCAGTCCCGAGCCTACTTTGAGAAGCCCAGTCGCAGCGCCATTTGTTACAACAAAGCCTTGTGATGCCACCGGAACATTGATGTTCAACGTGGCACCTGTGGTCACGTTTACAACGCATTGGTGTGTGCCGAATGACAGGGTCCCGATATCGGTAGCGGCCGTAACTCCAGGAGTGACATAAAGTGCGCCGCCGCCGGGCGAATCCACCGTTAGTGTACCCGCACCCGTTAAGGATGGAGTAGCTCCGCCAGTATCAAAGGTAACGGCGCTGGCCGCCTGGGTTCCTGTAACATCAACGATATGTTTGACGATTACGTCATCGGCCGAACCCGGGTAGTTGACACCTGCTACACCGCCTGCGGGCTTCCCCCAAGTTGCATTTGATGACCAGGAACCGTTCCCCACAGAAACAAAGGGGATAGCTGTCGATACAACCAATCCTTTTCCTGTGTTGTAAGCTGCGCGCTGTCCGTTGATTGACGCCCACGAGACCAGACCCGCTCCTTGATTCAACAAGATAAGGTTGCTTGATGGAGATGTAATCGGGCTTCCAGTGAAATTGAGGAAAGTGCCCGCCGCCGGCGCTGCAAAATTGTTTGCGGTGGCAAATGCACCACCGGAGTTGCCTGCGGTAAGATCAATGCTGCTGGCGGTTCCACCCGATAGCTGAATATTCCCGACCAATTCGGTCAATACAAACGTGTCGGTAGCGTTCACATTCGAACCGAATGCAGGTGAGACAGTAAACTGGCCCCCAAGTGGAGCAAAACCCGTAATGGGACGGGTCTGACCCGCGTTTGCACCGCTTGTCATTGTAACGCTGCCGCCCACAAGCCCAGCGGCGGAGACTCCATTCAAGCTGGATGCAGAAAAAATTGTTGTACTGCCGCCGGTAGTAACCGCCCCCGTTGTGTACCCACTGCTAGTGCCGGTATATTGAAGCTTTCCACCTATCAGTATCACCGTCATTGTGTCGGAAAGCCGCGCAAAATTGCCGGACGATGTGTTATCGATAGCAAGAATGCCCCCGATATTGATCGTCATATTTGTCGAGGCGGCCGTGATCGAACCGCTTGCTCCACTCAGCTTCAAAGTGCCAGCATTAATCTTTGTGTGGCAACCATACGAGTCTGCTCCCTGAAACACGAGCGATCCAGGACCGTCCTTGGTGAAAGTAAAAGTATTGTTGCTGCCGCTGATATTGTACGCGATTGTTGTCGTTCCCAGACTTAAGGTAGTGATTGTGATGCCAAGGCTGTTGCTAAAGGTATTGGCGTTTGGACTGCTGCTAAAAATAAGATCGTTGTTCGCGGGGATAGGATTTGTGCCGCCAATGGTAAATGAACTGTTCATTATCAAAGCATTCGTCACAGTGCGCGCAGTGCCGTCGGTCTGAATAACGACCGGATTTTCGATCGTCATCTTTCCCGAGCCTAACGCGCCGTTGTTCGCAATGATCAGCGTTCCACCGCCGACGGTCAGCGCATTGCCTGCCGCGCCACCGTTCCCGAATGTATTGCTATTCGAAAGCTTCAATGAGCCGCTGCCGGTCTTTCTCAATTGGTATGTGCCGCTGATGACACCGCTGAAATGGGTCAAGCCGGTGTTTGTCAGCGCAATGGCCCGGAAATCTCCGGCATTGGTCGCCTTCAATGTTACAGCACCGGCAAATGTTAAATCCGCTGCGCCACCGATGGTCAAATCCGAGCCCATCGTGACCGCGTTCGGGGCTGTTATTGGGCCGCCATAGGCAGCGATTGATCGCGTCCCACTCGCATTATACGGACAGCCCAGTGAACCGGTTCCCATGGCATTGTTATGCCCGACTTGCAGATTGCCAAGGGTCAGTGTCACGCCGCCGCTGAACGAATTATTGCCCATAAGCCGCAACGTTCCGTTTCCGATCGTCGTGGTGGGTGGAATAAAGGTGAAACCCAGCTCCAGCGCGCGGCTGCTTCCTGTTTCAGAAACAACGCCGCTCACGATCAGTTTCCGTCCCGCCGGCACGACGACTTTGGCGGAGTTCAACAGCGATACATTGCCGCTCAGTGTAAGATCCGAGTCCGCGCCCAGCTCGAAATCGCTCAGGATATTGACGGCGTTTGCCAGAGTTCGCGCTGCCGAGTACGCCGTAAGTATCGATCGGCTGTTCGTCGACGCCTTTGAGATCGCCAATGGCCCCGTTCCGAGCGCAAAATCATTGGCGATCGAGAGCGTGCCGTCCACGAGACTCGTGGTGCCGGAGTAGGTGTTGCCGCCCGCCAGGACGAGCTCGCCGGAGCCGAACTTGGTCATGCCGGCGAGTCCGTTGACGACGCCGTTCAGAGTGACTTTACAGCCGCTCTCAATGTAAACAGTGCCTTCGACAGCGAGAGCATTGATCGTGAACGTATCGCCCACAGCCGGACTTACGGGAGGGGAGGGTGGCACAATAAAGGGGGTGGTGAGTGCAATGGCCCCGGTGGCAACGTTGAATGTCGAGATGGTGCTTGTCTGGCCCTGAGCCGCGCCGCTGGTCATGGTGATCGTTTTGCCGTTCAGATTTCCGACCAGGCCTTGGGCGCTGAAATTGGATGCATCGACTGCCGCGCTGACCACGCCATAGGGATTGCCGAAATAAACGTTGGCCGAGATAATCGCCGGCTGTGAGCCAGGCGCCGCATAGATTCCGCCGCTGGAGAGCCGCAATTCGGCTACTGCCGCGCCGGAGATTGTGGCCCCGTTCGTCGTGCTATCGAAAGCGATCACATCCACCGCGTAACTTGTGGGTACGCCTGCGGCATTTGCGAGAACGACCGCGTGGCGCACGGTTGCGGCGTCCGTTGCCTTGGGAACAGAGTTTCCATTCCAGATGGTGGGGTCGCCCCAATTTCCGCTTTTAACAGTCACGAACGAGGTCAAGTTCACCGGTACGACGCCCTGAGCGCTGGTGTAATGCGCCGGCTGCGGATTCGCGTTTACAGGCAAATCGATGACGGTTGCATAGGGCATTGAAGTGTCGTCGGAGATATTGTTCAGGAATAAGTTCGATGTTTCGGAGGAAGAAGTTTTGCGCGTGAAGTTCAAGAACGATCCAGCCCCGCGTGTGAGCGTGCCCGCAACCAATTGTGCATCGCCGCTACCAATAGTCGTGCTGTTGGCAGTAACGACGATGTTGTTCTGCCCGGTGCCGAGAGCCAATGTGCCGATCGTCTCGATAAAGGTGGTGTTTTGCTTTGCAATCAGTTCGTATTTTCCGCCATTGATCGTCAGCGTACTCGCATTGCCCAACCGTCCACTGGCGGGCGGCACCCCCAGTGCGCCTTCATCATCGAGGAAATAGCACCCAGTATTGAGCGTCAAACCACCGGCGAGGCTGGCGTTATTCTGCAATACGCAATTTCCGCTGATGGGCCGGTTTATGCCGTTTAATGAATCGAAGACCGATGTATTGTCGATGATTAAATTGCCGGTAAACGTATTGGCTGCAGTAAGTATGATACTTCCCTGGCAGGTCAGATCGTAAGCTCCGCCGCCAATAACTCCGAAAGTCATCGGCAGGGGCGTCGTAGGACCGCTGAGATTGTAAGTTTTGCAATTGATGGTGCCGGGGCCGTTCATAGTTCCGGTGCCGAGGAATTTGAATGTGTATTGGCAATCCATGTCATTGTCTTGAATAGTCAGGACCGGATTGCCGGCGCCAATTGTGAAATTATTGAGTGTCAGCGTGTTACCCGAGAAACTTGTTCCTCCAGCAGCATTATCCAAATCGATCACTGACGTTGCGCTGACGAGTACATTTGCGTTGAAGTCCGCATTGGAATCGGACCTCAGTTGAAGGGTTCCGCCGTTTAGATCAATAGTCGGGTGCGAGGCCGCGCTACCCAGCGTGTTCTGGCCAAGGGCCTGCAGGATAGCATTAGCATTCACATGGATAGTTCCCGTGGTATCCGTGTCATTTAAAGTCACATCGCTCAGCGAAAGTACACCGCCAGAGACGGTGCTAGAAACGCTCAGTTCACCGATTCCAGTGATTTTCTTGGATAAAATGATGTGGCACGGAGTGTTCGCGGTCGTGCGGGTCAACGAAATCGTGCTCGGAGTAGCTCCCAAAGTAATCTGCCCGCTGAATGTAGCATTTACCGAGAAGGCAACGTCGGCGGCCAGCGTGCCGCCATTTAAAACAAGTATTTGCGGAATGCTGCCGCCACCGCTAATCCCGTAAATATATGAACCGCCATTAACGTTGACTACCGGCGTTGTATTGCCGAGAACTTGAACGTTATTTGCTTGGATAGCGCCGCCATTGATGTTCACCGTTCCGGTGAAGCTTCCGTTCGTTCCAAAAGTAATTGTGCCTGCATTTATCTTGTTCAAAATTCCAGCACCGCTAATTGCGGAAGCCGAATACGTTCCATTGAAGCTTGGCCCAAGCGTAGCATCGATGGTTTGGTCGAAGGTGGTCGTTCCGGTACACGTTAGATTTCCCTTAATGCTGTTCGTTGTTCCGATCAACGTTCCTGCACTGACGGTTGTGGCCGATTGTGCATTCGTGCCAGAAAGCTGCAGCGTGCCTGCGCCGATCTTCGATAATGTGAAAGCTCCCGAAATGTTGCCGGTGCACGTCAACATGTTGGCCGTTGAGCCGAAGCTGGTTGCGCCGGTCATCGTGATATTGCCAGATAGCGTGTTATTACTGCTGATATTCAGAATTGCGCCCAGGGCGCCAACGCCCGTGCCCGCTACCGCCGTTATCGTCTCCGCGCAGGTTATGCCGCCCTGAAGCGACAGCGTCGCTCCACTGGTGATGCTCGTTGTTCCGGCAGTCGTGCCCAAAGCGGTATTACTTCCAGCCACAACTGTTCCAGCACTGATGGATGTGTTACCCGAGTAATTATTTGCGCCGCTTAGCGTCAGTGTTGCTGCGCCCGATTTTGTGATCGACGAGGCAACGCTTTCACTGATGTTTCCGCTGAGAGTCAGATTATTCGCCGTGCTGAATGTCGGTGAACCGCTTAGCGAAACCGCGCCGGTAAACTGCAGCGCGTAAGTGTTCGCGCCGTTCACAGTTAACGTGAAAGCGCCGATGCTGAGAGTGCTGAATTGAACGGTATTTGCTGTATTCGCGGTGCTGCGATCGACGGTAATTGTTGAGGGTGCCGTAATGGCGCAGGCATTGCCATATGCCAGATTGCCACTGCTGCCAGGGCCGTTGTCTTTAATGCTCAGCACGCCGCCACCGAGTGAAAACGAGGCGGTCCCCAATGTGGAGCCGACATTGGTGGTGCTCTGAGAAATCAGTGTTGCATTCGCGGTATTGATTGTCACTGTTCCTGAGAAATCGTTGGTTGTGCTTTTCAGGGTTAATGTCTGTCCACCAGTGGGAGCCGTTACAGCTACGTTTCCTGAACCGGTGACTTTGCCAGTCAAGATCATGCTCATGCCAGTGCCTGTTGCCAAAGAATTGGCGAGCATAAAAGTTGATGACGTCGCGGGAGTGAGCGTCACAGTTGAACTGTATGTTCGCGGACTGCTATTGGCGGGCGCGAGGGTTCCGCCACTGAGCGTGATATTATTTACAACGTTGTCAATTTCGCTGCCGAATGTACCGCCGCTGTTTACAGTGATCGTTCCAGTACCTAATGTCTGGATATTGCCCACTACGTCCAACGTGCCGGCGTTAACGATGATGCTGCCGGAATAACTGCTGGCGGCAGAATTGACTTTCAGGACGCCAGTACCCGCTTTGGTCAGCGTGTTGGCGGTTGTGGCCAGCACGCTTTGAATCGTCGTTACCGTCGCCGCGGGGGTCGAACAATCAATCGTGCCGCCGCCGGCGCCAATTGTAAAAGTTCGCGTGTTTGAAATCGTAACGCCGGCCGTAAACTTCAGTGTGCCACCGCCAAACGTAATTCCGTTTGACGCGTTGCCCATATTTCCATCGGTGCTGACCTGAACAGTGCCAGCACTGATCGTGACCACTTTTCCCGCACCACCGAATGTATTGGCTCCGCCAAGTACGAGTGTTCCGGTGCCCGCGCCCATCGTAATGCTTCCGTTCACGCCGGAAATAATTCCGTTTACTGTCAGTGTTGTTCCACTGGCAATGTTAAATGTCGTCGCAGCAACCGAGAGTGTGACGTTACCGCCGATTGTGTTGTTGGCGGCAGAATTGATGACGCCGGTTGTCGCTGCGATTGTTAGCGAGGAGCCGGCGGTCCCGGTATTTAAGGTAATACTTCCGAGCGCCCCGGGATTGAATGTGATGCTGTTACAATTTTGGGCGGCATCGAGAGTGATTGTTGCGGCGCTGGTGACGCTAGGAAAATCAACATCGTGTGCCGATGTGGGGATGACGCCAAGGGACCAATTTGTGTTAAGGTTCCAAGTACCGCCGCCCGACGGAACCCAATGATTCGGAGTTGATGCATAGACGTTCGCGCCAGCAAATATCAGCAACATCACCGCAGTCATCGCCAGCGTCTTCACGCCAGCGCTTGCGCGGTGCGGCGAAGAGAGTGCTCCTGGCGGTGAATTTTTGTTGGGTTGCGTGGGGGCTGAAATCGGTCGCATAGGAGTCTCCGTCCAACTGACGTTGCGGGTCTTTGCGAGCGGCTAGTGCGGCACAGCTCCGCTCGCCAAAATCCAACTTACGAATTCTCGGTAAAATTTACCGTAAAGTATTGTGTCGTGAATTCCTTATTTTCATACGTGTTTATTGCAAAAATGATCGGTTTTTCGCAGATATTTTTAAAGCGGACTCAGCCTTTTTTTCGGGTGCCATGCGCACATGTGCAATTGCACCAGTGCATGTGTTATTTTGGGCCTGTTTTTGAGGCTTTAGCGGGCTAAGCTGTAATAAGATACAAATATCACTTTAAGTTGCAACGGCTGAGGCTGCACGTGTGCTTCAAAAACGGTGAAAAGTACAAGATATTTTAAAAATCTGCGTCCAAAAATTCGAACGCTAAGTGTCTTAGTATAGTGTAGGAGATCTACTTCGCAGACCCGCTTACATATGACTGGCAGGTCTCGCGCCCACAGTACATAATCCGCGCATGCCGGCTGACGATGGCGCGATTCTGTTTGAGATTCTCCGGGGCGACTCGGGGCTGAGAGCGCCCGCCGCCGAGCGCATTGATGCTCTTTACGATACGGCGGCGGCGCACGGACTGCTGGGTCTGGTTCACGAAGCGCTCGAGCGGCGCGAAATTATTCTGCCGCGCTGGAAAGCGTATGCGGAACAGGCCGAACTGGCCGCCAAAGTTCAGCTCCAGGCGGCGAGCGAGATCGCGGCGGCGCTGAAAGCGGAAAAAATCAATGCGGTGTTTGCCAAGGGCGTGGCGTGGGCGCTGACAATTTATCCGCGACATGTGCGGCCCATGAACGATCTGGATCTGCTGATCCTGCCGCAGGATTTACGCGCGACACATCGCATTCTCTGCGGCCTCGGCTATAGCGCGGATAACTCGCTGAGCAATCCGATTGAATTGAGTTACATTCGCGAGCGCCTGCCGGGGTTTCGAATTTCAGTCGACCTGCATTGGGATTTTACAGGCGAAGACGGACTGCAAGCCGGCGTGCGAATGCCGCTGAAAGACATTTTTACGCGTAGCCGGCGCGAGCGCGAGATCTCGATTCCCTCGAATGAGGACGCACTGCTTTTGGCTGCGGCGAATCTGGCGCGCAAATGCGGCGAACCGCTGGTACTCATCGTCGATTTTGCACGCCTGCTGCAACGACCGCTCGATTGGAAGGCGCTGGCCGAGCGTGCGACGGCGTGGGGGCTGAAAACTCCCCTATGGCTTGGCGCGATCATGGCGCAGAAACTCATGGGAACTTCAACACCCCTGGATTGGCAGCAACGTCTTTCGCCGCCGGGATGGCGCGCCAGAAAACTGACCAAGATGCTGGATGGCGATGCGTTATGGCTGCCGGACAAGCAGCAGCGGCTCAGCTATCGCGCGGGGTTCAAACTGTTGTGCCTGGATTCGTGGGGTGGGGTGTGCGCGGTCGCGCTTGGCGCGCCAAAGGGAGTGCTGCGGAAAATGGGACTCAGCGCGAATCTGGCGGCACGCGTGCTGCGCGAAAATCCGGCGCCGGTTACTTCTCCTGACGTATGACGCAGTTACTGGAAGTAGAAATGTCTATATGTTTCGAGCTGTTGCCGGTGGCGCGTCATTTTCCGCAGGCGGTATCTGAGCCCGCTTTTCAGGCACCGCTGAGGTTGGCCTTTGAACTGTGCTGCGCCGCCGCAATTGCAGCGAACTGACCGGGCGCGCTGAATTCACGGTGAGTTTCAATTCGGCAGGATCGAGCGCCTGATAAAGCGCTTCCGCTCGGAACAGCGCCCGGCGCATGAATTCGCTCATCAGGACGCGATATTCGACGTCGATGTCTTCTTCGATGGCCGTCGGCTCGAAAATCCATTCCGCTGAAGTGACGCTATTCTCAATTTGTACCTGGTCGCGAAACATGGTGTTGGTTTTGCCGCGGGGCGCGGATCCTGGCGGGATCATAACGGCCTGAGCATCCACCGAGCGTTTCCATTCAAATTTCGATGGCTCGGTCTGGCCGGGTCCGGGGGCAACATTCATCGTGAACTGTTCGATGCCAAATTCCAAACACGTCTGAGTGAGCAGCGCGTTCAGCTCCGCGACGTCCTCGACGAAATCAAGCTTGATCCTCTGCATGGCGATGAAATGGTTTGCGAGAAGGAAATGCGGGCGAGCGCCGAGGAATTGCGGGCGCAGCAGGTCGAGCATGCCGGAAAAGTGAAGCAGGATTCCGGCGAGCAAACTGCCACAAGCCAGGAACCATGCAGCCACGCCGCGGAATTGCAAAAGTGTATAAGACGCCGCTCCGCCGAAAATCAATGAGATCAAAACAGCGGCCAGGCAGATCTGATCGGCGCGCCAGCCTCGGCTTATCAGACGGTGATGCATGTGTCCCTTGTCGGCGACGCCGATCGATTTGCCTTGCAGAAATCGCCGGACGACAGTCAGCGACAATTCCATAAACGGATACGCAACAAACGCCGAGGCAAGTGCCACATGATAGAGAATGGGCTCGCCGGGCGAGCGGTATAGAAATTCTTTGATCAACATCAGCGGAATATCTTTGCCGAGGCTGACCAGAGAGCACGCGATCAACATTCCAAGGCCGAGGCTGCCGGCATCGCCCATATAAATTCGTGCTGGCCGCCAGTTAAAAGCCAGAAAGGCAAGCGTGGCAGTTAATCCGCCGAGGGCCAGAATACAAACGAGGCGGTCCTGGAGGTAGAATGCCATGAGAGCGATAAAGCCGAGAATGATAGAAACTACAGATGCCGCAAGGCCGTCGACGCCATCGATCAGGTTGATCGAATTCACGACGGCCAATATCCAAAAAATCGTGAGCGGTGCGCTCAGGTAATACAAGTTAAGCTGAAGCGTGCCGGGCAGCGTGACCACTTCGAACTGGTATCCAAAATACGTAAAAAAAGCGGCGATAAAAATTTGACCGAGCAATTTGTAACGCGCGCGGAAATTGAGCTTGTCATCTGCCAGACCCAACAGAAACGCCGCCAGAGACGCAGTGACTAATGTAATTGCTTTAGCGGTGTCGGCCGCGCGCATTCCTGGAGTGATGAACAGCAACACCGCACAGGCCGCGAAGCCGATAAAAATTCCAACGCCGCCAAGATACGGGATGGGCTCCGTGTGGATTTTTCGGTGTGCGGGGCGGTCGACAATTTTCAGCGCGCGAGCCAGTCGCATCAGCAGTGGAATCGAGCACAAGCTGGCTGAAAAACCGGCTGCGGCTACGTAGAGAAAAATGCCGAAATCATTCATGAGTTACAGTTCCGGCTTTCAATTCGTGACTCTCGAGAATTTCGGCAGAGCTTGTTTGCACTAAGTGCAAGTAGGGATATTAACTACTTTTCGGTTTCTTGTAAATAGCGCAACCACATGGATTAAAAAGGCTGCAAAGGCTTACAACATACGCTCGGCTACAATCACCAGATCACCATCTTCAAGATCGACGTCCCTTTCGCCCGCGCCTTCTTTGCTGATGGCGCTCACGTCAATTCGGATCGGAACTTTCGGCGCTGAAGCGCGAATGACGATGACTGAAGAGGTCTTTGCGAAATCCGCAAACCCGCCCGCCATCGCGAGCACCCGGGTCAGTTTCAAAGTTTCGGCGCCCAATGGATATACTCCAGGCTGGCGTACGCGGCCCAACACCGCAACGCCACCCGCGGATGAAGCCAGCACGATGTCGCCATTCTGGAGGACTGGATCGGCAGGACCCTTTGCCGCTTCATCGCCTTCGGAAGGCTCAGCTTTCTTTTTGTCCGACGGACGCGTAGCCGTATCCAGGTTGACTGAAATAACCTCGCGCGAACCGTCTTTATTGGTGCGGATCAAACGCAAATCGCGGCGATTGGCGGTTGGCTTCAG
>JADMIO011717990.1_pt1 | contig 44715 bp, 45 predicted proteins | sample 8958161 | NCBI WGS metagenome assembly JADMIO01 (sample SAMN16585339, study PRJNA669376) | soil metagenome | isolation source: Crop rotation soil | place: USA: Cullars Rotation, Alabama | collected 2011
AGCACAGCCGAGCGAAAGTTCTATTGGGAATCATCGAATACAAAAACTTTCAACATCCCCAAATTGCAATCGACCTTTTGAAAACAGGTCTTGAGAGCGACGACAAAGTCGACCGTGCGACGGCCGCTCAGGGTTTTGCGACCCTCGGATTTATTTATGAAAAACAAAACGACACACGGGAGGGCTTGAAATACGCCAAGAAAGCCTATCTTTTAAAACCCATCGATGAAAATTTTCGCGCACTCGTGCTGAGATTGGGTGGAGAAAAAGCGCTCAACGACATCAAGGCCAATGACAATGAGCTTGTCGCCATGGGAGACCTCTACTTTAAAGACAGAAATTATCTCGCAGCACAGGCCCAGTACAAGTCAGCCTATGAAGTGAACACGAAAAATGCGATCGCCGCTCTGAAGGCCGCGCGCACGCTTTGGATTCTCAACGACAGCAACGAGGCCATCGAGTGGGCGCAAAAAGCCGTGAGAGCCAATCCGAACTTTGTAGAGGCCTATGCCACGTTGGCTGAGTACTACACTGATCGTTATGATTTCATGGCCGCCACTTCGATTCTTCAAAAAGTTCAGCGAATCGTTCCTGAAAGTTACGAGGTGTATCGAGGGTGGGCGCAGCTCGAGCTCAAGCGAAATAATTTTCAGGGCGCTGTGAACCACGCCAAAAAAGCTCTCGCCAACTATGACACCGATCTGGAATCACATATTTTGCTCGTGAAAGCCTACCGTGGCCTCGAGAATCATCGCGAAGCTTATCAATGGGCGGCGCGCGCGATCGAGCTCGACTCGGGAAGTCCCAAGGCACAATCGCTCTACGCTGAAGTCTTAGCCGATTTTCAAGGTGTCGAGGGTGGCGTGCAGTACATTCGAAAATTCGTGAACACTTATCCACGTATTACAGAATTCAAAATCACTTTGGCAAAAATTTTAAGAAAAGAAGAGCGCTTCACCGAAGCCCTTCAAGTTCTAACCGCGGCCACGAATGAAGCGCCCAACAACAAAGAAGCTTTGCTCATGACCGCTGAGTGTTTGCAAAAAATCGACAAGCTCGAAGATGCTCGAAGCTATTATTTAGCGGCCGCCGCCCTTGATCCTTCAGATCCTGAGCCCTTGTTCGAATTAGGGGAGCTCTACTTGAGTTTTAATAAACCCGATCAGGCTATTGAACAGTTTCGGCGCGTTCAGAGACTCAACCCGCGATTTCCGCGCACTCACTATGACATGGGGCGAGCGGCCCTTTTAAAAAATGACGGCTCAGCGGCGCTCAAAGAAGCTGAAGAAGAAAAAAGGCTCAATCCTCGATTGGCCGACGCCTATCTTTTGTCGGGTGATGCGCGAATGGTTTTGAAACAATACGCTCAAGCGGCCAATGAATTTCAGGCAGCTCTTAAACTTCGCCCTCAAGGGGCTGATATTTACGTCAAGCTCGCGGTTTCTTATCGTCTGATCGGAAACCCCGACACTTGTTTGCAAATGCTCAAGCTCGCCGAACTTCAAGAGTCGGGCAATGCCGCGATTTATAAAGAGCGAGGGGCCTGTTTTGAAATGAAAAACGATGCATCCGAAGCAATCGATGCATATAATCGATACTTACAGATTCTTCCCAATGCGCCGGATAAGTCGGCGATTGAAGGACGAATCCAAAACATGGGAGGTGGGTGATGGGAGAATTCATTTACAACGTTCAGACGAAGTTGAAAACCTCGTCGACCAACCTTGTTTTATTTTTCTTTAAACTTCTCACGGGCCTTTTTGTCGGAATGTCTCTGGCTATCATTGGGCACGCCATCATCGGCTATGGTGATTGGTCTTTTTGGCTGGTTCTCGTGGCGGTCACCGCTGTTTTCTTACGGGTGTCGAAGCCTTGGGGTGCTTGGGGCGTTGTGATTTTTAATCTCATCGTTTTTCTTGTAGGTCTGCTTCTTCGCCTCTATATTCAGATCGCGCCCGGAGCATAAAAGCCATGATTGACATTAAAGGTTTAGAAAAAGACGGCGGTGCCGCCTACAAAAAAAATTTGAAGGATCGCGGAAAAGACGCGAGCCAAGTGGATCAGCTCGTCAAACTCAATGAAGATCGAAAGAAAAACATCACGGCCGTCGAGGTCAAAAAGGCCGAGCTCAATAAAGTGAGCCAAGAAATTGCGCAGATGAAGCGCGCAGGCACTGATGCGACAGCCAAAATCGAGGCCATGCGTGCATTGGGTTCTGAAATCAAAACTCTTGAAGAGCAATCTCAAGCCGCGCAGTTAAAAGTTGATGAAATTCTTCAGGGGCTTCCCAATAAACTGCATGAGAGCGTGCCTGTCGGAAAATCGGCTGAAGAAAATAAAGTTGTTCGAACAGTCGGTGAGCCTCGAAAATTTTCTTTCAAAGCGCGAGAGCATTGGGAGATGGGCGAAAAAACTGGCCTGATTGATTTTGAACGCGCCGGAAAAATCGCCGGGGCTCGATTTGCGATTCTCAAAGGAGAGCTCGCACGTCTCGAGCGACAGCTCATCAACTTCATGCTCGATCTTCACACCAAAGAGCATGGGTATCGTGAGACGATTCCTCCGTTTATCGTCAACAGTCACAGCCTCTTTGGAACAGGACAACTCCCTAAATTCAAAGAAGATCTCTTTCATCTTGAAGGCACCGATTATTTTTTGATTCCGACGGCCGAAGTGCCCGTGACGAACTACTATGCCAACGAAACTTTGAATGAGAGTGATCTCCCGATTGCGTACACAGCGTACACACCCTGCTTTCGATCAGAGGCCGGGAGTTACGGCAAAGACACCAAAGGTCTCATTCGCCAGCATCAGTTCAACAAAGTGGAGCTCGTGCGATTTGCCAATCCGAGCGATTCTTACGAACAACTCGAGAAATTGACCTCGCATGCAGAAGAGGTGTTGAAGAGACTTGAAATTCCTTACCGTGTCTCGGCTCTGTGCTCAGGCGACGTGGGTTTTGGGGCCGCTAAGACCTATGACATCGAAGTGTGGTTGCCGGGGCAGAATGCTTTTCGCGAGATCAGCTCTTGCTCGAATTATGAGGATTTTCAGGCTCGTCGAGCGAACATTCGCTTTAAGCCCACCGGCGGTGGCAAGCCCAACTTCGTTCACACCCTCAATGGCTCGGGTCTAGCGGTCGGCCGCACCTTGATTGCCATCATGGAGAACTATCAAAAAGAGGATGGTTCTCTCGAGCTCCCCAAGGCCTTGCGCTGAGTCTGTCCCTAATCGGTGTGATCCTTCGTTGCTCGGTCGGGTCGCTTGTGCGGCCTACCGGAAGTAGGCCTCCGCGCTTCCCTCGGTCGCGCCTCGGCTGACACCGATTAGGGACAGACTCGCAGCGAGGATTTTTTGCCCAAAAATGTAGACATTCTGGGGTCACTTGACTAGATTCTGACCCCGGAAAGGTGGCAGAGCGGTTGAACGCACCGGTCTTGAAAACCGGAAGCCTCGAAAGGGGCTCGAGGGTTCGAATCCCTCCCTTTCCGCCATCACAATTCAGAATGCTGAATACAGTTAACCGCATTCGGTATTCAAATCAGAGTTCGACCGTCTTTGAAATCTTATCGCGAGGGGGCTCTATGTTTTTCAAATCATTGGCATTAGTTTTTTCTTTTTTGTGGATGAACCCAGGTTTTGCCTCCACATCTGTTGTTGTCGACAAAATTTTTGCGGCCCCAAAAGACACCCGTGCCTTAAACATGTCATTTGGCCCTTCAGGTGACATATTTGTCACCGGCCGAGCCAATACTCTTTTGAATCGGGGCAACTATTGGGCCATCCGCCATAGTCAAGATGGTTTGAAGTGGGAGACACTCGATATGCTTTCGGGTGATGATTTCAATGCCTCCTTTTCCACCAGCGTCTATGTGAATGATCAAGGAGTTATCTTTGCCGGAGGTAGCGTTGGTAAAGATCCAAAGAGACACTGTGACTGGAACATTCGGCGAAGTTCAGATAATGGCAACTCTTGGCAAAAGGTGGACGAGGTAAAAGAAGAATCATCTGAAGATCCCAATGAAATTCTGGCCTCCTATAGAATTGTGCCCAAATCAATTCAAAGTGATAAATTTGGAAACCTCTATGCGTTTGGAATGGACTCATATGGTGCGGAATTACCTCACCCCACCGCCCTGGTGCGCAAGAGTGTTGATGGCGGAGACCACTGGCTCACGACTTTCGAAACGCATGCAACGATGAGTACCTACGCCAGCGAAATGTTCGTCACACCCGAAGGAGAAATTTATCTTGTTGGGGCAAGTTTAGTTGATCTGAAAACCCCTGAAAAAAAGATTCAGTGGTCAGTCCTTTCGAGTCATGACCAGGGCGAGTCTTTCCAAGAAATCGATTCAATGCCTCAGACGTACTCTCCTTTTGAATCGAGCGCCCTTGGTGTTGTTGTGGACAAACAAGGTGTCATTTACGTTTCAGGGGTCAAGGCAGATAAAGCAGAAAAGAATATTCAGATTGGTCATGCGTTGGTTCGCCAGAGTCGGGATAACGGAAAGACCTGGAAAACTATCTTAGATTATCCTCGACAGTCGGTAGAGTTAGCCTCCGGGGCTCTTGCGACGTTGATCGATCGTAATGGAAATCTGAACGTCGTGATAGCAGGAGCCTTAAAATTTAGCGGATGGACTCTCGCGCGCTCAACAGACAACGGTGCCACTTGGACATTTGAAGAATTTGATGACATTCAAGACGTCTATGGCGCAAAAATAGCTCCTGACGGAAAGATCTATGTCTATGGTGAAATCGTCGACAAAGATGGAACTCATTATTGGGGCGTTTCAATGGTTCAGACGGACTCCAAATAGGTCTTGGACTTAGTTGTCTTTCTCGCCATCATCTCTGCGGCCTTTATTCAAGCGAGTTGGAATTTCTTCGCCAAAAAGTCATCCGCTGATAAAACCTCTGTTCTGGCGGTTGGGTGGCTTCTACTCTCTCTCGTTTTGCTACCGTTTGTTTTCTCCACCGTTGATTTCGGATCTTTCGATCTGACTTGGATTGGGTTTTCACTCGCCTCGGGTGTGATTCACGCATTTTATATTTGGCTACTGGGATGGGCGTACACCGTGGGAGAGATCTCGCTCGTTTATCCCGTCGCGCGGGGGCTCGGCATTTTATGGACGAGTCTTTTTTCGCTTTCACTCGGCCTACATAAATTTTCGGTCAATGGAGTGATGGGGATACTGTCTATCATAGCTGGAGTGTTACTCATTGGACACCAAGCCACACGCCTGGTCCACCAACGAAAAGCTTTTTTGCTCGCGGTCGCGGTGTCGGTCGTGATTTCACTTTATTCGTTGGTCGACAGCCAAGGGGCTAAATCAGTTCCCCTCGCTTTTTACATCATGATGATGAATGTCTTAACCTCGTTATTTGTTCTGCCCTTTCTTTTCAAACTTTCGCCCGCGAGAGTGAAAAGTGTTTTTCGCCATCACAAAAAAGAGGCCCTCCTCATCGGCATCGGTGGATCTCTCTCGTATGCTATTATTTTATGGGCATTTAGAAATTCGCCGGTTTCTTACGTGGCCGCCCTTCGCGAATTCTCAGTGGTCATCGCCGCAGGGTTAGGGCTGATCGTCTTAAAAGAAAGCCCGTCGAGACGAAAACTCGCGGGCATTGGGCTTGTCACGATCGGCGCGATTTTTTTAAAGTGGTCGTGATCGCGCCTCGCCTTATTTGTTTCGAACCAGATACTCGATCTTGTCACCCGGTTGTAGAAAGTCTTCTTGCAAAAACTTGATCGTGCCACCCGAAACAGTGAAAGCCTCGGGAGGAATTTCAACTTTTGCTCCGTTACGATCGACCCAAACCTCGATGACTTCGTGTTTGCTCTCGTCGACATCGGGTGCTTTGAAGGTGTTATCCATTGATCTCTGCACCCACTTCGACACGTTTGAAAACGCGGTCCCATAATCTTTGTCACAGACCGAGTTGGTCGCACCCAGCTTCGGAACAAGCGAAACTAGACCTGAATACCTCAAGCCTTCACTTTGTCCCGGAAGGATAGGGCAATTGGGATCATTCGATGAGGTGTGAATAATCGAAGACACGAAATAGTTTGATTCAAACAATGATTTCGATCGACTCACAAAAGCTTCGCGAAGATCCGCTGATGGATTTAATACTCCATCATTTGGAAAGCCAAATTGCTGGGTCGCATTCGTCACGCACTTGGGTGTTCCAGCCGGTGGGTACTCATCATAAGGCTCGTTGACGGTCGCGTATTGGGCGGGGCCGACCGAAACAACCTGGCAACCAGTCACAGGACGGCCACCATTGTTGGCCGAGGCGTAGGCACCCAAATTCGTATAACCCTGATAGGTCTTATTACAATAAGAGTTCGATGAGTTGGTGGCGGCATCATTGGTCGGCTGCACGATGGGATAAGGGACAGTTGTACCCGCCAAATTCTTGGGATCACAGATGACTTTACAAGAGTTCGCCACATACGACCAACCTGAGCCTGGGTTGATCGCCGCGATCGTCGCGGAGTCGCAACCCCCCGCTGTGCACTGATTGTTTTCAACATCTGCCGCCGTGTGAGTTCGATTGGGCTCAACAGTTGGTGTGCCCGCATTGCATTCGCTCGCATCACATGTTCCCGCCATATAATTCGCTGGGTTTCCAATTTTCGATTTGCAGGTGGCCTCTGTCATTGCATTGCAATTCGCTTCGCTCGAAAGAGTCGTAGGCCCTTTCGGAGTCACGGGCGGAGTGGCGTTGGCCACGCAAGAATTCAAAACACAAGAGTTGGCTTTATAAACTCCTCCCAGACTCGTGGCCGTCGATTGGGCCCAACTGATCTGGCTTGCCGAACATGAACCCGAAGCCGCCACACAGGCATTGGTCACGTCTCGAGTGATATCCTTTGGATACGTGACCGGCGGCTGCGGAACATTGTCTTTGGCTGGAGGCGTGACATCATATTCGAAATGCACACTCTCTTTATAGGTTTGAGGAGCCTGCTCTCTCCAGTAAAGTTTTCGAATAAAATAGGGATTTCGTTCGCGAGAGTAGGTCACAGTTTTTCGAGTGTAAGACCTCGCGCCCAGCACCACTGAGTAGTTTGTTGTGAAGGTTGTGCATTCAGGTTTTGTGCACTGAACAGGTTTTGTTTTTTTGACGGGCGTTTTGTCTTCTTCAGTGCAATCCGTTTTGGTTTCGGTTTTCGAAAAACAATTCGCGGCCGTCGAAAAGTCATCTTCGTCTGATATCAAGCCAAAGACGGCCACATCACCGGGATTGAAAATTCGATTGGCACCGTCTTCATAAACGGCACGCAAGAGTGTGCAAATACCACGCTCAGAATCGTTACCAGATGTGCCGACTCCCTTGGTTGGGCTTGCCACGGCCTCGGCTAATTTTTCACGAAGCTCTTGAAATTTCGAATCAGGACTATCTTCTTTGATTTGAAATTCAGTGCCTGAAACAAGTGAAGGGGCTAACTCCCATTTTTCAAAATCGGTGTAAACCGCACCCAATTCGCGCGCACCTGCGGCGGGACAAGTTGGCTCTATTGTCGTAGCTCCATTTTTTTCGATGCGACAACCTTTCACAAGTTGGGCCGCGTTCTTATCACCCGTTTGGGTCGTGGTGTAGAGATGGTAGCTCGCGCTGAAGCCTTTGATTCCGTCGATGAGATTGGCGACCCCGGCGGCGACTTTTTCTTGAGCTTGGGTCATGCTGTACGAGTTATCAACGACGAGCATGACTTTGATTTCGGGTTTGATCACGTGCTCTTCGGGATTAAAATGGCTGATCCAACAACCGTTCACACATTGCTTTTGTCGCTCTTGCTCTGCTTTTGAAAGCATCGAGGCAAATTCGACCTGACCACAATTTTGGAAAAAAACCGTCGAGGCAAAGAGAAGTGAAATCGCGATGACCTTGAGCCAAACAGACCGCTTCATACATACCGCCCTTTTGAGAGATGAATCAGTTTGAGACGTCTCTCGTTACGTACAATCCCCAATCTTAGATGAAGCAATCGTGGTGCCGGGTATTGCCAACTGAGAATGCCGGGCGGTCATAAAAGGTGACAAATCTATGGGCGGTGTTGCTTTTGCGACAGTGAAAAAGAAAAGCCGTCTCAGCTCTCATTGCCTCGAGAGCTGAGACGGCTCAATAAAATTTTAGACTTTGCGTGGATGACTTGGATCTTCATGACGTTTTTCGAGGCGATCTCCCCAGTCATGAATTTTCTGTCCCACTTTTTCGCCACCCATATCTGAAATTTTCTCGCCGGCTTTTTCAACGGCATTTCCGAGTTTGTCGGTGAGGCCAGGCTTTTGAAAATTCTTTTTCGACTCATTGAACTTATCTGTGTTTTCCATGATTCCTCCTAAGAATAATTAGGAATATCCTAAGAAAAGGAATTGGATTTCGATCAACGACAATGTGTGATGTTCTTCACATTTTTAGGACGATCATTTTATGGCACTTAATAACGCCTTAAAATAAGGAGGAGTTTCTGTTCGGGGATACCACACCAAGGCGAGAGGATCTTCGACCACAGCACCCCCATTGAGTGCGGTGAGCTCACCTGATTCGAGAAAGGGCTTCGCGATTTCTTGAGTCAGAGTTCCGAAACCTACCCCATGAGAAAAAAGTTGAATGATCGACGCATTGTGATTCACAAAAAGGCGCGGGCGTTTGAGGTGTGAGCCGAGACCAAATTTTTTGAGGTAATTGAGACTCGTCGGGTCGTTTTCATCAAAATCGATGAGGCGCTCATTTTCTAAAATATCTTGAAGGCGGCGGCCCTTCCATGAAGAGGCGGCCACCAAAATATATTTGTCAGGCTTAAGGCTTTTACTCTGCATCTCGTTGGGCACTTGCTCAGGCGAAACGATGGCGAGGGTGGCCGCTCCTGAGCGCACCATCGAGAGTCGATCTTTAGAGTCACTGATCAAAAGATGAAGCTGAAGCTTGGGCCAAGCGAAATAAAGTGAAGCACAAAGAGGGGTGATTCTGGCCGTCATCACGCTCGTAGGCCCAGCTAAAGTGATGTGAATGGGTCGGTCTTTGGCCGCACCCTTTATTTGCAATAAGGCCTCCCCTTCAAGGTCTTCGACTCCCCTGCAGTACCGAAGAAGAGCTTCTCCCTCTTCGGTGAGCTTCATCCCTTTTCGACTTCGAATAAAGAGTGTGGTCGCAAGCTCTGACTCAAGCGATCGAATTCTTTGAGTGACGCCCGTCTGGGTTAAACCGAGATCATCGGCCGCTCCATACACCGTTCCGCTTCGAACGACGCTCATAAAGGCTTGGAGGGGAGGAGAAAGTAAACTCATTTAAAATCATCATTAAATCAAAATAATGAATTATTCAAGTGGCGCTTCGAGCATTAGGTTCCAGCCCTAGGAGGTATTTATGAAATTCATTTTCCTACTGCTCACGTTACTCAATGGTGGTTCGGCTGCTCTAGCCGACACCCAAACCGTTACACCCTTTTCGAATGCGCAGGTCATTCCTATTAACATCACCTGCACCCAGGATTCGTCGGGTCTTTACGCTCGACTCAAGGTTGACTTGGCTATAAGTGGAAAAGCATTCGACATTCAGGATAGTTTTTATAGCGAAAGTGTTCGAGGCTCCGATGGCCTGATCTCTTCGATGACTTGTGACAATATTAGAAACGATCTAACTCCCCATATCGGAAAACCAATACTTCTTGATGGCCAAGTTTTGAAGAGAACCTATGAGACTCAAGAAGATATTGTGGGAACATGTCGCCGAGGCCACCCGATGATTGGTTTTGATTATTACCCTTGCGTCAAAGGGCATCACACCGTCACCAAAACCGATCGCACGATCTTTCTTGTTATCGACGGCGTTCGAATTTCAAACCGAAGACACTAAAAGGAGATTTTATGTACACTTATTTCTTAGCCCTACTCACATTTTTGGCCACAGCGACCGCGCAGTCTGAAACACAAACAGAGCGAGTGAAAATCACGGGGCTCTACTGCGACGGTGGAAAAGTTGTGATCGCGCTTCGATCATTTGAAAAAGATCGAAATCTTTTTTTAGCCAAAGATATTCAAGGAGAGCCTGAGCCATTTGAATTAAGAGACGAATATTGCCGTAGTCTCAGTCGCAACATGGAAGCTCGCCTTAAAGGAAAAATTCAGGAGGTCGATTTTCAAATTGATCGCTTTTCAAAAGTTGAAACAATCCCGCTTCCGCCCCATAACCCTTGCCGACCAGGCCACACGAAGTGCGACGATCAAGGGGACTATGCGGACCGAGTTTTTGACTATGAGAGGACCGAAGCTTTTATCAACGGCTATCGCTTTTTTAATCAGGTGAGAATCGAGCGCTCTTTGTGAGCGCTTTTTCCTGTCTTGACCGCTTAGGGATCAAAGCAGAACAAAGACGTTTTGGAATCAGAAATTCTGCGACGTAATTTTCCGGGAGCGCAGTCGGCGTCTCCAAGTCTTGTGGGGTCAGGATTCTCTTTTTGCACCACGCACCCTGGTCGAATATTAAAGAAGTTGCAGGTGTTATCATTCGTGACGGGGTCATTGCACTCAGACGGGTCATACCACTTACCCGCAGTTCGTGTCCAACCACAGAGCTTCGGTGTCGGGATATTCACGCCCACCTTCTTCACGCAAATAAAATATTCCGTCGGCGTGGTGTCGGTGATTTTCTTTTGAGTTCCCTCTGGGCAACCGGTGTCGCCATTGGCGTTGATCTGAATCGCGCAACCCCAGCGGTCGCAAGTTCGGTCATTTGACACAGGAATCGTGCACTGATTGGGGCTCACATCAAGATACTTTCCATGAAAGCGGGCACCTCCACAGATCATGTCTTTCACATCCATGATTTTAGTTCCATCTGGCAAATCAGGTTCGTGTGACTCGGGAAGATCGGGCGGATTCATGGGGTCGGTCCCGTCGCCATTTCCTCCATTGCCATTGCCATCGCCTCCGGTTCCGTCTCCGCCAGAGCTGCTCGAACCGTTGGCTGAACCCATTTCAAAATATTGGTCACTGCAGTTTTGAAACAGCAAAAATGTCGAGGCCAACACGATTAAACTCAAAAAAACAAATTTGCTGGAATGTCGCATCGATCCCCCACTGATTCATTATTATACAAAGTACCCAGGGGCTGGGGCAAGACGACGTTGGTTAAGTCTCAGACTGAGACAGAGGGCCTGTTATTTCGCACACCAATTCGTGCTAGATGGCTTTCGCCCGCCATCATACGCATAGGCGAGCTTGTTCTTGATGAGAAGATCGCCTACAGACTGCCCATCGACCCAGACCTCGGCGAGAACGCGAAAGTATTTGTCGCGATCGACTTTTCGAAGCTCAATGTTTTTTGCTCGCACCATCAAATTTTCGACCAAGCGTTGCGCCTCGCGAGCCCGTGTCTTTTCGCAGGGTTTCTTACCAATTTTTTCTGGAGTGTCGACACCCAAGATGCGAACTGAAATGTTTTTTCCGAGCAAAGGATGAACTTGCGGTATCTCCACAGTCACTGTGTCTCCGTCGTAGTTTTTCAAATATTTCACACAGCGAAAAGTTTTTTCGTCGTGCTGGCAATTCTCAGTCGCCATTGAAGAGGAGGAGAACAGAAAAAGGCAAAGACAACAAACGGCGATTTTAGTTAGAGAGATCACAAAGCCTCAGCGCGAGGAAATGCTTTGAGCGCAAGCGAAGAGATATGCTGAGCCTCTGAAGACTCGCCCACGATCAACCAACGAACCATCGGAAGACTCATGCCTCGGTTGACAAGATAAGTGCAGAGAGCTTGATGCACAAAAAGAGGAGCTGAAATTCGATTCACTTCGTGTCGCATGATTTGGTTGGCCACCACTTGAGGATCAAACTCGGTCCCACTGTAGTTGTCAACCGCTGGTAAAACTGTGCGAACACCTCGGTTGAGGTTTTGGATCGCCAGCATATGGGACCATGGCATATCCACCAACAGAGACGCCTGAGCCGGATTCATCGACGTCGTGGAGGTATGAAAAGTCGTGGCTTGACGAACCGAGCGATCTTTTAAATCAAAAAAACTGGAGTCGCTCTCTCCCAATGTGTAGCGCAGACAGTTTGACAACATGGGGAGCATCTTCGTCATTTTATGAAATCGCTCGCTTGCGATAATGGCCTTGGCCGATCGCCAGGCAATTAATTTTCGAAAAGACGTTGATCGAATTGTGTGCCCCACACAAAGTGGCACAGCTCCCAACATTCGCAGGGCATACGAGAGCGCAAAAAAATCAGCACTCACGGGGAGATGAACGAGAACTTGATCTCCGTTTCGAAAGCCCTCATCTCGGAGAGCTTTCTCGAGTTGTAGAATCGTATTGGCGAGTTCTTCGAAGGTAGACGTGTGCTCAATCCACCCGCGCGTGGAGGTAAAAACAGGAACTGTCAGTGCGGGGTGAGAAGAGAAGAGTTTTGCATTTCTGAAAAACGACTCGCTCGAGGGGTGGCGCTGATCAAATTCACTGAGTGCTATTTCGTGAACATCCGTGTTCATCACTCTCTTATTATGAGTGATCTAGCCTAGACCGGGCAAGAGTCTAGGCCCACACCCTAAGTCTAGTTTTTAGTACATGAAACGAGCTTTGAACATCAAATCGCTGACAACCCAACCATTGAGTTTGTCGCCGAGACCGAGTACGCGGAGATTCTCAACGCCGAAGGCCAAGTCATGACTGTGCTTGTAGAAAATCGAAGTGCCAAAATAAAACCCAAAAGTCATTCCACTTTCAGCTGTGGTGGCACCTTGCTTTGCCGTTGCATTGATGAAACCGAGACCAGTGGTAAAGTTGCCCTCCCAGTGATCGGTGTCAAAAACATAGGCTTTTACTGTTCCACCAATGGTCATCACGGTCGCCGAATATTCTGTGCTCGCGATTGTTTCCGAGGTGTTGTAGTAGCGAAAAAGGCCGCCCACGCTCACGTCATTGTGTGCGAAATAGTCAAAATCAGCTCCAAGGCCGAATAGTCCTGACAAACCCACCATCGAAACAGCATTGTTGTTGGCGGTGACAAAACCACCGTTGTCGCCAAAAAATCCCAAACCACCTGAAATCGCCATGCGGCCCGCCTTACCTGATGCGGTTGTGCTCACGTAGCTGGGGGTGGCCGAATCGGTGTAGATGCTGCTACGACGACTTTGCGCTTGCGCCTGAATACAAATAAAGGCCAAGAGCGAAAAAATAACGAACTGCAGAACAATCTTCTTCAACATGCTATCTCCTCGGGCTAATTGTAAAAATCCGACCAATTCAACCAAACCTTCTCTCACAACGCAAAGTTTTTCTTTGAGTGGGAGTGTGACCTTTCTTTGACGATCCACAAGCCTGTGGATTACACCTGAAACCATGAAAGATCTGAGCACTCCGGTCTCTGAGCTGAAAGAAATCGTCCGAAAATTTTGTGAAGAGCGCGACTGGGATCAGTTTCACTCCCCCAAGGAGCTTGCCATTGGCGTGAGCACCGAAGGCTCGGAGCTTCTGGAGCTATTTCGATTCAAATCAGACGAAGAGGTCTTACAAATTGTTGAAAAAACCAAGCGCGAACAGGTGGGCGAAGAGCTCGCCGACGTTTTTTATTTTGTTTTGCGCTTTGCTCAAAAATTCGGGTTCGATTTGAGTGATGAATTTCATAAAAAAATGAAGAAGAATTCTCTTAAATATCCTGTCGCCAAATCGAAGGGCACCAACAAAAAATACTCCGAGTTGGACTAAGTCTAATTTCACTTCGATACGCACTCAAAAACAGTTCGACACTTCAAAGAACTTTTCGAAAAATTACCGAATTTTGCCTCAGCCTGAGACGTTTCCTTCCGGTAATCCTACAGTGCGGCTAAACATCTGGGCCAAATCGGCCGAAGAAGTCATATGGATTTTAAAAGGATATTCGGGGGAGATTTATGAATACGGAACAATCCGCTCCGCGCGTACCTCTTAATGTCAGCATTGAGTTTCGTCGTAACTATGCCCGCATCTCTGACTATGGTGTATTGAAAAACATCAGCATCAGTGGGGCCTTCATCGAAACAAATGGTTTTCGACTGCAATCCAAGGAAAAGGTAAAGTTGACCTTCAATGTGGGCGGAAGAGTTCGCCAAATTAATGCCGCGGTCATTTGGTCACGTGAAACCGGCGCTGGAATTAAGTTTCAGCCCTACAACAATCAAGATCTGCAAATCGTCGATGACTTGATCTACTTCATTGAAAATCAAAGAAACTCAAGACGAAATGTTTTGGCCTCTATCTTTGATCGCGTCACCAACAGCACCAAACTCGATAGCTAAAAACAAAATTGCACGGACTTACTTTTTGAAACGCCACGCGACACGCTGGGCGCGCGTCGCGTTCCGAAAAGTAAGTCCGTGCAATTTTCAATTTTTAAACTTGTGTTTGGCTCAGCTTGATTTTCTTCGAGCGGCTTCTCTTCATGATCACGGCGAAGAGGGCTGCGGCGGCCACTAAAAGTATCGCGGCCACTCCAAGTGCCATTGTGGTGTCGTTATCAAACGCATCCATCGAAGACTTCTTCATGGGCGGCGGAGGTGGTGGCGGTGGAGCGGCATCCACTGTTCCCGCAGCACCTTGCATATCATCCACTGGTGGCGGAGGTGGAGGAAGATTCTCAACTGGTGGAGGAGCTGTGTTCATCGCCACATCTTGTGGAGGTGGCGGTGGTGGGACAGCGCTTGAGTCGCTGGCCACGGGTGGTTCTTGTGGCAAGCTGTTCGCTGCTTGTGCTGAATCGTTTGGCCAGTATTTCAATTCGATTCCAGGAGGCACGACATCTTTTGATTCGACGTTGGCATTTGTGGCCCAAACTTCTTTCCAAGCTTGAGGATGACCCAAGAGATCTTTTGAAAAGGTGCGAATATTGTCGCCTTCTTTGGTCACGTAAACTTGAGGAGGAATCCCCTTGTCTTCATAATAATTAACCATCGCCGAGGCATCATCAGGGCGATGAGTTGATTGGAAATAAATCTTATCTCCCGCTTTCACGCCACGTTTCAAAATTGGGTTGTCAGCTATGAGATCAGCCTTTTGAGCGCCCGTTTTTTGAGCCACACCTTCGAGTGTGTCACCAGGGCGGGCCAAATAAACTGTGTTCATCAAGCGGCCGTGTGATTTGTACGGCGAATCTTTCACTTTTAAATAAGGAGCTGAAACAGGAGCGGGAGGTGGCTCTTCACTGGTGGCCACTGGTTCTGGTGCGGCCTCAGGCTCAGACACAGGCTCGGGAGCAGCCGCCACATCGGTTGATTCAGCAGGAGCACTCGCAGCAGCTTGTTCTTCGGTGGCAGCATCAGTTTCTGTTGTGGCTGCCGCAGCGGCCGCCTCAGGAGTTTCAGCACCTTCTGGAGGAAGATCGGCTTCGTCAGTTGCACCCTCCCCAAGATCAGCTACAACTTCGTCGTTGGCTTGGGACTCTCCCTCAACCTCGCCGCCGTCTTCGGCTTCTTCGGCGCTGTCGTCGCTCGCCACTTCATCGCCTTCTGCTGCGGCTTCGTCTCCTCCACCTTCGTTGGCATCGGCTGAAGCGGTGTCGCCTTCTTCAGAAGTTTCTGGGCTCGAGCTACAACCTGTATGGGTTGAGATCGAAAGCAATAGCATGAGTATGAGTGTCAACTTTTTCATTGCTGGCAATCCTTTGCTGCAATTGTTTTCTCTAAAGTTCTCTTACAATTACAGCACACTTCTCATCGGCTGAAAAAGAGATTTTGTGACGGGACAGAGGTCGCAACCTACACTCAAGTCCTTGGTCGCGTGATAGACATTCGACTCGACAAATCGCCAATTATTTTCTTTGATTTTTTGCGCTGTTGATTTTCTTCTCTTCTTCGAAAGAAAATTGGGCGCCCGGCTTAACACCGTGCTTACGATACCAACCCTTTGGCACCTCGAGAGCGTACTGCGCGGGTTTTTTGGCCCGATAAATTTTAGGTTCCGCGACCATTTCACTCACCTCAGGCTCCATATCGAAGAGATCAACGAGTTTTTTTTGCGAGTTGAAAAACGCAATGCTCAAAGGAATAAGCGTGTTCTTCATCCAAAATGCCTGTGGTTGTTCTCGATCGAAAATAAAGATCATCCCTTTGCCATCGTCTAGATTTTTTCGGTGCATCAGCCCCATTTGACGAAGCTCATCTGTGTCAGCGACTTCAACCGTGAGTTTTTGGTCACCCAATTTGATCTGGGTTTGCCGAAAATCTAGACTGTGCGCACGGCCAGCCACCAAGATGAGAGTGAGGATCAACAAAATATTTGTTTTCATAATTTTCCTCGCGCGACAGACAAAACAACTCCGTAACGAATTCCTCTGGTTGAAACCGTAACTTCACTGACATTCATCTTGTCACAGGCCGCCACTAAAATCAGGCCGCCCGCGACAATCACATCGGCTCGACCTGCGTCTAGTCCAGTTACTTTCTTTCGACTCTCTAAGTCCATTGCGGCGAGATTCTGCACAAGCTCTAAAACCCGATCACGCTTGAGAACAAATCCGTGAATTTTTTCGGCGTCGAATTTTTCAAGTTTCAGCTCAATGGCAGCCAGTGTGGTGGGAGTGCCCGCCGCCGCAATCAGCTCCTGGGGTCTTAGGTGCGAAAATACCGAAAGCTTTTCGTTGGCATAATCTTGAATCGCTTGGAGTTCAATTTTTGTGATCGGGTGTTTGGTGACAAACATCTCCGTGAGTCTGACGGCACCTATGTCGACACTTTGACCCTTCACTTGTCTTTGAGAAAGGCCCATCACTTCGGTGGAACCCCCGCCAATATCTAAACCCATCACTCCATTGAGTTGAGTTCGATCCGACGTGATCCCTAAAAAACTAAGCTCGGCTTCGCGCTCCCCACTGATTTTTGAAATGGGAATTTCATATTGTTGGCCGAGTTGAAAAAGTTTTTCTCCGTTTTTTGCATCTCGCGTGGCACTGGTGGCCACAGCCACCACGTTTTTCACACCGTGTTTGCGAATGATTTTTTGAAATTCTTGAAAGCATTTTTCGGCGCGCTCCAAAGCCGCAGGCGAAAACTCACGGTTCTTGTGAACTCCCTCTCCCAATCTCACCACGCGGAGTTCATCAGCCAAAATCTCTGTGATTTCAGAACCCTTTGTCTCGGCGATCAAGCAGAGAAAGGTGTTGGTTCCAAGATCGAGTCCCGCAATTTTCAAAACTTGATTCCTTTCAAGAGATCTTTCACTTTTTGCTCGTCAACGCCTTCTAAAATCTTTTTCACATTTTCATCTTTCACATTCTCTTTGAGCTTTTGTAGACCCTGACTCACAGCCTTCGCGCCTTCGTCTTTCACGTAGGCTTGCGCGAGCGCCTTGAGAGTGGGATCGAAGTCGGCATTGGGGCCTGTGACAGAACCCGTGAGATGTGGAAATGGAATTTTCGCCCGCCCATCGCCCGCTCGCAAATCAGCCGGAGGATTTTGAACTGGGGCCAAGATCTGCCCCTGAATGTCGAGGGTTTTTTCAAAACTCACCCAGCCTGTGGGGTAAAGAGTGGTCTTTGACCCTTCCATGTCGGCTTCGGCATTCTCGAGAAATATTTTTCCTTCTCGAATCGTGAATTTCGATTTGGCCGTTTTGAATCGATCGGCAATCACGACACCTGCCACTTTGTCCTTGGCTCCCGGAATCGAGCTTAATTTTTCGGCTAGCATTTTAAGTCCGGCCAACGCCGACCAAGAACCTTTGTCGATTTGCACATCACCGCTGCCGACGAGATTTCTTTTCACTTCGCTCAACTTCGAGCCCGAGCCCGAAATATTCATTTTGCCAGAGAGCAGACCCTTCAGACTATCCTTGAGATCAGGAAACTGATTAGAAATCGCCGCATTCACATCCATGCTGTCCACTTGGCCTTGAATTTTATAACTGGGATCTTTGGCATTAAAGTCGGTGACGACAGACGCCGTGCCTCTTCCACTGAAAGCTCGAAGCTCGGCCTTTTTAAGATTGAGCACGAGACTCTTAAATTCGGCCTCGCTGTTGAAGTCGGTGAGCTCTGCCTTTCGCATCACGAGCTTCTTAAAGTTCGTGATGCCAGCGAAATCTAATTTTCTTAAAATCGGATTTTTCTTCATGCGAGCAATTGGTCCTTCAAATGAAGTCTCCGTTGAAGTCTCTGCATTCGCCGACTCTGCTTTGGTTTCCGCTGAAGCGGGAGCTTGAGGCAGAAGTTCATCAAAATTCAAAAGATTCGATTTGGCGGCCATACGCATTTTGGGAGCGCTGAAATTTTCAACCGATCCCGTCAGCGACAAGTCGCTGGCTCCCAACTTCATATTCGCCCTGGCGATTTTCACTTGATCGGTGCTGAGATTAAGATCCAAATTCATATCGGTGGCAGGAACGACCAGACCTGGAATTTTTGCCGAGCCGTGGGCGAGATCAAGGCCCCCGTGATACTGAAGATTCTCGAAGCTACCCTTGAGAGCGAGATCAAAGTTCGCCTCACCCCGAAGCTCAAAGTCTTTCACCAAGGCAATGATGTTTTGCCAGTGTTCAAGCTTGAGCTGATTACTTTTCAGCCTTAGATCAAACGCCAGCGCCGGATCTGTCGTGACCTTTCCTGTCGCATTGATTTTGAGATCGTTCACCACGAGATCGAGCGCTCGAATTTCTATTTCACTCGGACGAGCCGAGATGTCAGCCACCAGGTTGAGTGGGTTCTTCGGACTTTTTCTAAAGAGGCCACCGTACACTATCGAGAGGTCGTTGAGATCTAGATTTGATTTTAGATTGAGTGCTTCGAAACCCTGAGGCGACATTCGAATCTCAGTTTCACCTGTCACACCCACTGGACCCGAAATCGCCGCCTCTCCACTTTTGAAATCAACTTTCGCCTGACCTGCGAGCTTGAAAGGACGATTGAGGCCCACGTTTTCGGCCTCTAAATCAAGACCTGTCACCCGTGAGTTCACACCACTGCGGTTCGCATACGAAATCTCGGCCTCTTTGATATCGAGAGAGAGAAGAAATCGATTTCCGAGTGCACCCGACGCGGAGGAACCTCCCGAAGTTGCGGCGCCGGCTTCATTTGAAGAGGTGGGACCAGCCCTTATTAGTTTAAGCGCATTAAGCTTGCCGTCACTTCCGCTGATCAAATTGATCTTGGGAGCCTTCGCATGGAGAGTGACATTGATTTGTCCTGCCAAAAGAGAGGTCAAGGGAATCGTAAGATCCGAATCTGTGACTTCAAAAACTTTTGTTCCACCCAGAGTCTCTGTGATCTTCAAGGATTCGATGGTGACTCGAATTTTACCCCAGGCGCTGAGCGAAAGTTGGCCTAGCTCCACCTTCGCATTCAAATTCTCTTCAGCTGTTTGAATGATCAAGGGCTTCAACTTGGCATTCACGTCATAAAAGACGGGCACGAGAGCCAAAGCCACCACTAAAAGTCCTATGATCACGCCCAAGACGATAAGAATTTTCTTCGCCATTCAATTACCCTTTGAGCTTCTTCATCAAAAGCTGATTCACCAATTCGGGGTTGGCCTTTCCTTGAGACACCTTCATGACTTGCCCCACAAAAAAACCAAATAATTTTTCTTTGCCACTTCGAAATTCGGCCACCTGTGACGGATTTTTATCAATGACCTGATCCACCCAAGTCTCGACCGCACCCGAATCTAAAACTTGAACGAGACCTTTTTCTTTCACAATGCTCGCGGGATCTTTTTGAGTCGAAAACATCTCGGAGAACACTGTCTTCGCAATTTTGCCCGAGACAGTTCCACTGTCGATGAGAAGAATCAGCTGCGCCAAACTTTCGCTCGACACAGGCGATTGCTCGATCTCTTTTTTGGCTTCATTGAGCTCTCGTGTGAGCTCGGTCATGATCCAGTTCGAGGCACTTTTGGGATTTTTCGAAAGCTTCGCCACCTTTTCAAAGTACTCCGCCATCGCACGAGTGCTCGTGAGAATATGTGCGTCGTACTGTGGCAGTCCATACTCAGATTGAAAACGTTTTTCGCGGTCGAGAGGAAGCTCGGGGAGAGCGCCTTGAATTTCTTGAATGAGATGGGGGCTCACCTGAACGGAGAGCAGATCTGGATCTGGAAAATAGCGGTAGTCTTGTGCTTCTTCTTTTGTCCTCATCGAAAATGTTCGGTTTTTGTCAGAGTCATAGAGTCTGGTCTCTTGAATGATTTTTTCACCAGACTCAATGGCATCTATTTGTCTCGCGATTTCATATTCAATGGCTTTTTCGACAAATCGAAAGGAGTTGATATTTTTTAACTCCACCTTCGTTCCGAATTTTGTGGCCCCGCGCTCTCTCACACTCACATTGCAATCACATCGCATCGATCCTTCTTCGAGATTGCCGTCGCACACGCCAATGTATTGCAAAATCGCACGCACAGCTCGCGCGTACTCGGCAGCTTCGTTCGGTGTTCGCATATCGGGATCTGATACGATTTCAAGAAGTGGCACTGAACTTCGATTGAGATTCACAAGCGTTTCATTTCCCACGTGTGTGGATTTTCCGGCGTCTTCTTCCATGTGGGCTCGGGTGATCCCCACACTCTTCATTTGATCTCCCACCAAGAAACTCACTCGGCCCTTTTCGCAGAGAGGCTCTTCGTATTGCGATATCTGGTAACCTTTGGGGGAATCGGGGTAGAAATAGTTTTTTCGTGCAAAAACAGACTTCTCGCGAATGTGACAGCCAAGCGCCAACCCTGTTCGAATAGACAATTCGAGCGCGCGACGATTGAGAACGGGCAAAGAGCCTGGCATTCCTGTGCAAACGGGACAGGTGCTTTCGTTGTCAGCCAATCCAAAATCAGTGGGACATCCGCAAAAGAGTTTACTCTTGGTGAGAAGTTGCGCGTGAATCTCAAGGCCGATAACGGCTTCGAATTTAGAATCAGACATTCGGATACCTCTCTTCGAGACCCAAATGCTTTTCGAGCGTGAAGCCCGCGTTGAAAAGAGTCTGCTCGTCAAAATGACGGGCGGTGAGTTGAACACCCACAGGCAGACCTGATTTTGTCCAGCCACCCGGCACACTCAGGCCCGGGAGACCCGCGAGGTTGGTGGAGGTGGTGTAAATATCGTTGAGATACATGGCGAGGGGATCTTGAATCTGACCCCCGATTTTAAACGCCGCACTGGCGGTCACGGGGCTCACGAGAAAATCGCATTTTTTGAAAGCTTCAAGAAAATCTTTTTGAATCAAGCGCCGCACTTGGCAGGCTTTTTTGTAGTAGGCATCATAGTAGCCACTCGAAAGTGCGTAGGTGCCCAGCATGATTCGTCGCTTGACCTCGGCGCCAAACCCCTCACCCCGCGAATTCTTATAAAGACTCTCAATATCAGACGCCTGAGCTCTCACGCCAAAGCGAACGCCATCATAGCGCGCCAGATTACTCGAAGCCTCACTTGTCGCCACCAAGTAGTAGGTGCTGATCGCGTATTTGGTTGAAGGAAGACTCACGTCGACGATCTCAGCTCCCCGACTTTTCAACACTTCCACAGAGTTATTCACAATTTTTTCGATTTCGGGGTCGAGACCTCGAGAAAAATACTCGATGGGTCGACCCACTTTGAGTCCCTTCAAATCATCGGTGAGATGGTGAGACCACGCAGGTATAGATTTCTGCGCCGACGTCGAATCTCTCTCATCAAAGCCCGCCATCGTCTCAAGTAAGAGTGCACAGTCGCGCACATTTCGAGTCATCGGACCGGCTTGATCAAGACTCGAAGCAAAGGCAATGATTCCAAAGCGACTCACGCGCCCATACGTTGGCTTCATCCCCACGACGCCACAAAAACTTGCGGGTTGTCGAATCGATCCACCCGTGTCGGTGCCAACCGCGGCCGGCACCATCATCGCGGCCACGGCTGCCGCTGAACCCCCGCTTGAACCGCCCGGCACATAATCTAAATTCCAAGGGTTTCGAGTCACTCCAAAGGCCGAATTCTCAGAACTTGAACCCATCGCGAATTCGTCTTGATTTGTTTTTCCTAAAACAATGGCTCCGGCTTGTTCGAGGCGCTCCACGACGGTTGCCGAGTAAGGCGGAACAAAGTTGTTTAAGATTTTCGAAGCGGCTGTTGTTCGAAGACCTTTTGTGCAAAGCATGTCCTTGATGCCGATGGGAACACCCGCCAAAGGGCCCACCGGAACTTTCTTGGCGATATGGCCATCCACTTGGCGAGCCTGTTCGATGGATTTTTCATTCACCGTGATAAAGGCATTCAACTTGGGATTGAGCTGATTCGTGCGCGCCAGAAAAGCTTCGACAACTTCTTGGGACTTGATTTCTCCTCGCTGAATAGAGGAGGTGAGAAAGTGGAGTGGCTTTTTAAAATAATCCATGACTCCCCTCAAACAACGGGCGGAACTTTGTACAAGTTCCCCACACGCGCGGGTGCATTCGCCAAAAGAGCTTCGGCCGTCAGTCCCGACCTCACCTCGTCGGCCCTTGTCGTCGGATCGATATCAGAGGCGGTGATCAAAGGCTCTACATTATTCGTGTCAACGCTTGAAAGCTCCTCTACGAATTTGAGAATTTTGGTGAGCTGCTCAGTGTAGGTTTGTACCTCGCTCTCATTGATACTCAGCTTGGACAATTGTGCGACATGTTCCACATCTTTTCGTTCCACGCGGGAGAGCCTCCGGGAATTGTCATTGACCTACTCTTTTCCCCGACCTATTTTGCTTTTTCGATGGAAAAGACTTCGCGAAAAACCATCTCGCAAAAGCCCAATGAGGTCAAGGCGCGCCTCGAAGAGCTTCGTCGACAAATCGGTCAACACGACTACAATTATTACGTCCTCAGTCGACCGACCGTCACCGATCGAGAGTATGACGCTCTCTACAAAGAGCTTTTAGAGCTCGAAGATGAGTTTCCAAGTCTCATTTCGGAGGATTCTCCCACTCAACGAGTGCCCGATCAGCCCGAGGAACAATTTGAAAAAGTGGCCCATCGCAGACCCATGCTCTCGCTCTCGAACAGCTATTCTCCCGAAGATATTTTAGCTTTTGATGAGAGGGTTAAGAAATTCTTAGGCAAAGATAAACCCATTTGTTATTTCGTCGAGCCGAAACTCGACGGTCTTGCGATCGAGCTCGTTTACGAAAATGGTCTGCTCAAATCGGCTCTCACGCGCGGAGATGGCGTTGTGGGAGAAAATGTTCTTTCGAATGTGAAAACCATTCGTTCCATTCCCCTGAGATTGCCTGCGGCTGAATCAATTAAAGTTTTTGAGGTTCGCGGAGAAATTCTCATGTTCAAAGAGGATTTTAAAAAACTAAACGAAGCCCAACAAGAGGAGGGTGAAGTCCCTTTTGCCAACCCTCGAAACGCCGCTGCGGGAACAATTCGTCAGCTGGACCCTCGAATCACGGCCAAACGACCCTTGCGTTTTTTTGGATATGCCGCCGGCGAATATGATTCGAAGTTGAAATTCAAAACCCACGAAGAGCTTGAAGAAAAAATATTGAGTCTGGGAATTCCAACTCTCTTAAAACAAAAAATCAAAGTCGGTCGAAAAGAAATTTCTCTGACTCACTCCTGTGAAGACGCGCAGCAAGCCGTTGAGTACTATCACCAAATTCACGAAATCCGACACCACCTGCCCTTCGATATTGATGGCGTGGTCGTGAAGGTCAATGATCTTCACCTCCAAGACGAGCTTGGTTTTGTGGCTCGAAGTCCGCGCTGGGCGACGGCGGCCAAATTCGAACCCGAACAAGCCGAAACCCAAATTGAAGAGATCGTGGTTCAAGTTGGGCGCACGGGAGCGCTCACTCCCGTGGCCATCATGAAACCTGTGGAAGTGGGCGGCGTGACTGTCACGAACGCCACCCTTCACAACCAAGATGAAATTGATCGTAAAGACATTCGAGTCGGGGATTTCGTCGTGATTCAAAGAGCCGGCGATGTGATTCCTGAAGTCGTGCGCGTGATCACCGAGAAAAGAAAATCGAGCTCAAAGCCTTTTACAATTCCTCGCAAATGTCCTGTCTGTGGAAAGCCCGCCGAAAAAAACGAAGGAGAGGCGGTCCTTCGCTGTGTGAATCCTGTCTGTGAAGCGCGCCTGAAAGAATCGCTGAAACATTTTATCGCCAGACGCGCGATGAATCTTGAAGGCCTCGGTGATAAACTCATTGATGCCCTCGTTGACGCCGGCCTCGTCAAATCGTTTTCTGACATTTATAAGCTCACCCACAAAAATCTCATTGGCCTCGAGCGCCAGGGCGAAAAATCTGTTCAAAATATTTTAGACAGCATTGAGAAGAGTCGAAAGACAACTCTGGATCGTTTTCTCTTTGCTCTTGGAATTCGCTTTGTGGGCGAGCAAACGGCGAAAGACATTGTTTCTCACTTTGGAAGTCTCGACGAAATCATGAAGGCCTCTGAAGAAGAGCTTCAAAATGTAGACGGCGTGGGTGAGCGCGTGGCTCACTCTCTTTACACATCTCTTCAACAAAAAGATTTACGCCAGGAGATCAAAGACATTCAAAAAGCGGGCGTGGAGTTTGCCAAGATTTCAAAGGCGACAGGCGCACTGACCGGTCAGTCTTTTGTCATCACAGGAACACTTCCTCTGCCTCGCCCCGAAGTTCAGGACATGATCGAAAAAAATGGCGGCAAAGTTTCGTCGTCTGTGGGTAAGAAAGTGAACTATGTGCTGGCAGGCGAAGACCCCGGCTCAAAGATCGACAAAGCCCGAGACCTCAAGATTCCCATTTTGAATTGGGCAGAATTCGAAAAGCTATTGAAGTAAAAAAGCCAACGCGACGAACGTTGGCTTTCAAAAAAAGTTTCGCTAGAGCAAAACCTTCAGATCAGATGTGATCGATATTAATGTCGCGCGCCATAACGGTTTTGCGGCCGTCGGCTTTTGCGCTCTCGATTCCTTTTGAACACAGAGCTTCTACGGCTTTGCTCAATTGGTCGATCGTTTCAGCTGAGGTATTGCACTCGCCTTTTTCTTTAATGAACTTTTTCACTTTGCTAGTCACAACTAAAACGTCAGCCATCTGTTCCTCCAGAATTAATGAGACAGAATTGAGATCTATTATAAGCGAGGCGAAACTGCAATACGATTTGCTGTGAAAAGAATTGCGACGCGTTCAACAATTCTATGTTGCGGTGCGCCCGTAAACGCGTTTGAGCTGAGGCGACTGACGAAACACCGGCCGCGCGCGCGTTCCAAGAAATTCATAAAGTGTGGCTTTTCGACTCCCCTCGCCATCGGGCTCTAGCCATACAAAGTTTTTTTGTCCCACTGGCACTGTGCACTCGACATCTTTGAAAGCCGGCGACCAGGTTCCACAATTGAGGTGCTCCACCGACCCAATCATTTCATGGCGAATAATATGGGTGTGGCCGTAGATCACGCGACTCGTGCCCGTGATGTGGCAGGCCGTGGTGAGAACACGCTCTTTCGGTTCTTTGTAGGTGAGTGTTTTAGACGTGATCGACTTCGAATAAAAAATAAAAAACGGCAGAAATAAAAACAGCGGAATGAAAACCCAAAAAAGCGAGACCGCCCAAACGAGCTTCACTGTGATGGAGATCATGTAAGTGACTAAGAAAAAAATCATCACGATGAAGGCACGATCGAGCCAAAGTTCGCGCGCGATCACGAGTGGGTAGCTCGAGGCCGGATGAACCTTGAGTTCTAAAAGCTCGCGCACAATTCGCGGAGTCGCATTCGCCTTTCGCGCAATTTCGCTCACTTGGTCTTCAATGGCCAAAACATCTTTCACTTCAGGCAAGAGTCTTTCAAAAAAAGATTGAAACAGACTCGCACTTGCTCCCCAAAACCAAGTCCAGACGATCAAAGGTTGCGCGCGCGCCATGTACTTCACGAAAAAGCGGATGTACTCAGGCAAAGTCATAATGTAATTCGCGTCGGCATGTGGATTGAAAAATCCCATTCCGTTGATCATGTAACGACTGGCCAAATTGCCAAACGGTTGTCTGACTTCAACTTTATTAAATTTTTGAATAAAGGGGCTGATCGGATTTTGGCAAACACAGTACGGGTCGTACTGATTGCCGTGTTCAATCAATGTGTCTTGATTGCTGATGTAGAAGAATTCATTGAACGAGACATTCGAGATCCACTCTTGAGGGAGATCCAAAGCCTCGAGCACGGCTTTTTGCACCGAAGGGTAATGGAGCTCTAAATCGTGATTGCCGATGACAAAAATCACGCGATTGCCGTTTAAAATGAAATTCTTCAGCGCCGAAATCCAAACAGGGTGATCTTCTAAAATCTTCTTCATTTTGAAGGCTGATTTTTGCTCTTCAGAGTGAAGGCCCCTTAGCTTTTCAAGCCAGCTGACTCGGTAAGGCGGGTCCTCGGGCAAAGACATCACACTGTCGAAATCAAAAATGTCGCCGTTGAGCACAAGCTCTGTCGGTTCGTTCGAAGCCATTTTTTTAAGAAGCGCCAAGAACTGGCTAAACATGTCGTCGAAAAAGAACTCTCGAGATTTAAACTTTTTCCAGAGAGGAAACTTGGGGTCAGGCTCGTTCGCTTCACACAAGTGAAGGTCGCTGATGACGGCCGTATATCGAGAGAAAAGAGCGTTCGAGACCACGGTTGACCCTTGTCGGAGTTACAATTTTGGTGACCCTTTTGGGCACCTCTTTTCTTGTCGGCGAAACCCCTCGCAAATGAAAGCCTCTAGACAGAGAAAATCTCGCCAAACTTCACGAGAGTTTTTGGCACCTTGATTGCTCCCAGCCCAACGTATGGTTTTAAGGTTTGTGACCCGTGTATTCGGGAGTTCAATTGGCTCCCTTCTCCTCCTGTTTGTCTTCACGGCACCAGCCCGAGCCGATGTGGGCCTTCCGCCATCTCAATCTGAGTATTTATTTGATCCCCAAAACCGCATTCACCCCGATTTTCGAGTCCCTGAAAATCTCAGTCGGCGTGTGGGGTTTTGGTTCGATATTTACACCCGCTTCACGGCCACCCAACACGTGATTCATCATTCAGAATACCCTTGGATCATTTTTGATGTGGTCGATGTGAGACCCATTCTTGAAGGGCCCGGACATAAGTGGACCAAATTTCATCGCGCCATTCGCACCGTGCAACTCAAGCGTCGTCAAATCGTGGCCGACCTTCAACGACTCTCGCATCTTTCTCACGCAAAAAAACTCAGTCCCTCACTCTTAAGACTTCGAAATATCTTGTCCCAGATTCCTGGAAATCCTCGACGAGTGGCTCAGTTTGCCGCCCTCAACGTTCGATCGCAGTTAGGTCAGAAAGATTTTTTTGCCTCAGGGCTGATCAATGCCTCTCGCTATCTACCGGTGATGGAGAGCACCTTTCAAGCCCATGGCTTGCCGGCCGAGCTCACACGTCTCCCTCTCGTGGAGAGCAGCTTTAACGAAGATGCGGTCAGCAAAGTCGGTGCGAGCGGAATTTGGCAGCTCATGCCCACCACCGGCCGAATGTTTTTGAGAATGACGGGGCCACTCGATGAGCGAAACTCACCTCTGAAAGCAACGGTCGCCGCGGCTCGTATCATGAAAGAGAATTTCAAAAATTTAAGAACCTGGCCTTTGGCGATCACCGCCTACAATCATGGGCCGGGAGGACTGCGAAGAGCTTCAAAAACTTTGAGAACCACCGATCTCGCCACCTTTATCGCAAAATACAAAGGTCGCGACTTTGGTTTCGCGACATCGAATTTTTTCTGTGAGTTTTTGGCCGCTCTTCATGCAGAAAAATACAAGAGAGAAATTTTTGGAGATCTTCCTGAGAACCAACCTATTCTCTTTTCAAGTGTGGCTTTGCCGCGCTCTTTTAAGCTCAAAAATCTCGCTCAGCTTTCAGGCCTGAGTATTTATGAACTCCAAACATTTAATCCTGAGCTTCGTTCTGACAACATTCGAGCGCACACGCTTTTACCTCGAGGATACCGTGTGTTTTTTCCGCCGGGTCATGCTGAAAACATTCAGTTGATTTGGGCCGCCCAACGACAGGCTCACCGCCCTATGAAGATTGGGCTATCCCGCATTTATTCTGCGGGACAGCCCGAATCAGGTGGTGTGTTGGTCAATAACTGAAGTCTTACTGAATCAGAGACTTAAACCAACAGTTCGGTCGATTTCCTACCACCGATCCGCTGGCTCGATTGCACGAATATTGATTGGCTACTTTTTCGGCTGCCACACTGGTTTGTCCTTCTGGGTGGTCCTTTCCTGGAATCACTGAGAGATCAAACTGAACATGGCAAAGGGCTCCTGAGAAATACGTATCGAGTCGACATTGAGCTTGTGGGTGTTCTGTGTAAGTCACGCTCACAACTTTTGGATCAGGCTTATCGAATTTTGGAAGTGTTCCTCCGAAAGCCAAGAGCGTGGCCAGTGATTGCGACGCCATCGAAACTCGGTAGCACAAGTTCTGATCGGCCACGTTCTTCCAAACTTTGTTGCATTGGTTTTGTGCCACAGCATCGACAGTCTCGCCCGCTGTTTGGTTGGTGGCTGTTTCGTTCTCCCACAACACACGAGCACAGGCTTGAGTGGCGAAGTAATCAGCTTGTCCTTCGGTGGCAGCCCAACGGGTTCCCTTGAAAGCAAATCCGCCGAGGTGATGTCCCAGCTCATGACAAACAACGAGAGCAAATCCATCAGGAGTGATCTCAGGTCGTCGAGCGAGACCGCCAAACATGCTCACCATCCAGGTGTTTCCCGTTTGTTGAGCGTAGGCATTCACAGTGGTGTCTTTCCATTTTTTCTCGGCCACCAGTGTGGCTCCGTGCTTGGCCACAATCGGTTCGAACTTTGAAATCACGTTATCGATGATTTCGTTGAATTGTTTTTCGGTGATGTTCGCATCTCGGCGATTGATATCATCTTGCAAGTACAAATCGTTCGGCGGGAGGATGGTACCTCTCGCGTCGGTGAAGCTCACAAGGACCGCCAGCAAAACCAGTACAGAAGTTAGTTTCATAGTTCCCCCTCGCAGAGCATTTTAGAAATACAACTCTCGAGAGAGCACCGAAAACCAGACTAGACAAAAGATTTTTGGTCGTTCGTCGAGTCTAGCTCAACTTCAGTCTAGGAGCGAACTAGCCAAAGATGTGGTTTTTGATCAAAAAACCTAGACGTAAATCTAGAGAAACGAAATGGGCAAGAGTGGGACTCGACGTTAGAACTGGTGAGTGAGAACCGACAAATACGAAGAATCAACGAGTGTGACCTGTGTCCAAGGGACAACGGTTCGATCGCCACCGATCGTGACCGAGCGTGGACCAGGAGTGGCGTTCACGATCACGAAACCACCGCCCGCTTCTCCAGAAGGAATGATCTCGCCCTTTGAATTAAAATAAAATATCTGAATGAATTCGTTGTCGACTCGATCAAGATAGGCCACAAAATTTTTGTTCTCGATGAATCCGATGATGGTGCCGGTGCCGGGTTGTGAGGTCACGGGCAGTTTTCGAAGCAGATCATTCATCCACTCTCTGGGAACTTGAGGAACCGAAATGAATCGAGCTCGACGGTGAGTTGAAATTCGACTGTCGAGATATTCATTGCCCGAATCCACTTCAATAAAGAGTGGGTCATTGGCCAGAGTGTAACGAAGTCGAATCGAGCCTGTCTTCGTGGTCTGGCCGCCTTTGTCTGTTCCGACAAATCGCACGTTCGAGACCAGAGGTTTCTTGGTCACCAAATCTGAAACGTAAACATCGGCCACTCGTTTTTGAGAAGCTTCGAGCAGAACATGAGAGGCATGATGGTAATCAACCAGCAAAACTTTTGAAGGCAACGCTTTGTCGCCATTGTAAGCTCGAACCACATTGATGCCGGGTCGGGCTTTGATGAAAACAAAAAGTCCATTGGGGCCCGTGGTTTCAAGCCTTCGATCAGGAAGATGAAGACCATTGAAATAGATGGGGCCAATGGCCGCGCCATCAGCCAATTCCACTTTTGTTCCGGCCAAGGGTTGATCGCGATAGGTGACTTTGCCCCAGATAATTCCCGACGATTCAAAATCATCGAGTCCGATTCCCTCAGGCCGACCAATCATCTCATAAAGGGCTCTGATCATTTTATCCGGGTACATCGTGAGTTCTGTGGGGCTGATATTCGAGGCCATGGTGAGTCCGCCCCAATATCCTTTCTTGCTCGCCTTCACGACAAATGAGGAGCCGAGCTCAGCCTCAGGAGTACGAAACTCTCCGCGACCGTCAGCTTGAGATTCAATTTCGAGCCCAGGAAGATCAACGTCGGCCGAGGCGATTGATTCAGCATGTCCTTCATAGGAATAAGCCGATTGAACGGTTCCTTTGCTCGCCACCACCGCGGGCTCGATCACCAGACGAACTTCTTGAGGACGGCCATCGAAAACGCCCGAAATGTCTTCGATCCAAATCTCACCGCGACCAATGAGTTGCCCATCTGAGCGTCTGAGCTCGGCCACGAGATTTCCGTAAGGCTCTTGCACTTGAATTTCAAATCGGCCATCTCGGATCCACACCTTGCCCGCTTCGAGATTTGTATTTCCCACTTGGCGATAGACATTGATGTAGTCACCGCCACCGGTGAACGCGAGGCCACCTGTGATTTCAAGAGGCCCGCTCAAAAGAAATGTCTTATTAAAATGTGCGCCCCAATCAAATTTCGCCACTCCTTGTGCGGCCGTGCCGACCGACTGAGTGATAGAGCGACGAAGAGGGGAGGGGAGTTGCGGGGTCGGAGAAAATTTAGGATTCACCAATACTGAAGTGACAGTTTGTGAGGTCGCACTCGGCAAGACACCGGTGGCTTGTTCGTGGGCCACAGGAAGAGTGGCTTTCGGAGGCGTGATCCACGTGATTTGAGTCGCACGCTTGAGCGTCTCAATTCTTTCTTGTCCAATGGCACTCAAAGCCGGTTGCACTTCAATTTTCTTTGGCTCATCGACTCCATTGAGAGTGATGCCCGCGAGTTGATGAGTCACTGGCGGTTGATTTTGACTTTGTGGCGGTGTTTGTCGACCGGCACGAAGTTGAATCACGGGGCCCACCTTGTTCGCAGCGGCTTTTGAAAATGTGTCTTCTAAAATCGACATCGGAGGTGATGTGCGTTTGAGAGAAACATAGACTGGTTTCATTTGAACGAATTGACGAAAATCAACTTTTTGAATACGCGCAGGCAAAAGCAGAGCTTGAATTGCCAGAAAGAACAAAACCAATCGAATTTGATTTGGAATGGCGCTGATGACCAAGTTCCTTCTCCCTGGATAAAAAATGATCCAATCCTAGATCACTTTGATCTCCCTTATTTTAGAATGGATAGGCGAAAATGGTCAATGCGCGACTTGCCCTTGTGCTTGGCTAGATATTCGCGTAGGGGAGTAGCCTTTTGGCTGGCTAGGCTTTTATCGAGAGGTCTTTCGGTGACTACTCAAGGCTGAATAGTCACCGCGCTATTATCTCGTATTCTTTGGGATTTTTTCGGCGTCTTTCAAAAATTGAGCAATCCCTTTGTCAGTGAGCGGGTGCAAACACAATTGCTGCATAACCTTAAACGGGATAGTCGCAATGTCGGCCCCGATCATCGCTGATTCGAGAACATGAATAGGGTGTCGAATACTCGCCACTAAGATTTCTGTTTGAAACTCATAGTTTTCAAAGATCTGCTTAATTTGACTGATGATGCTCATACCGGTGGTCCCCACATCATCGAGGCGACCTACAAATGGAGACAACATGCTGGCTCCGGCTTTAGCGCACAAAAGCGCTTGAACAGGAGAAAACACAAGCGTCACGTTTGTCTTAATTCGCTCAGCCGAAAACTTTCGAACCGCGACCAGGCCCTCTTCGCTCATAGGAATCTTCACGACCACATTGTCGTGAATTTTAGCGAGCTCGCGGCCCTCTCTCATCATTCCTTCTGCATCAAGGCTCACAACTTCAGCCGAAATAGGGCCGTCGACGGTTTGGCAAATTTCTTTGATCACATCTGTGAAGGGGCGGCCTGTTTTGGCCACAAGACTGGGATTTGTCGTCACTCCATCAACCCAACCGCGGTTGTTGGCTTGTTTGATTTCATTGATGTCGGCGCTATCGATAAAGAATTTCATGAATTACGTTTCGAATTTCGGGTTTGTGAAATTCGCTCTCCCTGAACTTAGAGGTTTACGGCCCGACCTCGCAAAAATCAAGGTACAAAAGACGGTTTTCCCCTCGAAACCACTCATCTTCACTCACTGCGCGCTTACTCAGCGCTCTGCGAGTGTGTTTTTAAGCTCGTACAGCCCCGGTTTTTGCGCAACCAACCATTGAGCCGCCGTGACAGCGCCTTTGGCAAAAACACTTCGATTCAGCGCCACATGCTCAATCGTCAACGTTTCATCGGGGCTCATGCACGAGAGGCGATGAATTCCATAAATTCCCCCTCCGCGCACCGATACAATTTCGGGTATTTCACGAGAGGTAGCGGCTTTGAGCTGCTCTTGCAAAAACAGAGCGGTCCCGCTGGGTTTGTCTTTTTTGTGACGGTGATGGAACTCTTCAATTTGAAAGTCAAAATCATCAAGCTGCGCGACCTTTTTCACTAGCTCACTCATCATCGCCACTCCCAAACTCATATTGGGCGCCCAAAGGGCCGGTGTCGACTTCGATGCCGCTCGCAATTTTTTGAAATCATCGGCGGTGAGGCCTGTCGTTCCACTCACAAGGGGGCGTTTGTTTTTCACACACCACTCGAGTGCGGACCGAAACAGCTCCGGAGATGAAAAGTCGATCACCACATCGACTTGCTTTTCGGTGAAGGCCTCAATTTTTGTTTCAATACGAACGGGACCCGCGGACTTCTTGCGATCGACTCCTCCTGCGATTTGCAGATTTTTTTTCTCACTGATGGCCTTGACAATTTCTTGGCCCATGCGACCACCGAAGCCAAGCACCAGAATTTTTAATTTTTTAGAGTTTTTTTGTTGGTTCAATTGGTCATCCCCATTTTCTCAAGCTCTTGCTGCAATGGTTTTCGATGCTCTTCTGCCAGTCGCACCAAAGGAAGTCTCAGCTCATCACTTTGAATCACACCCATCATTTGAAGAGCCGCCTTCACCGGAATCGGATTGGCCTCCACAAACAACAGCCGAATCAGCTCATTGAATTTTTTCGCCTCTGATAAAACAGCTGAATCTTTTTTATGAAGACGATCCAGTTGCGACACCATTTGCCTGGGCGCAATGTTAGAGAGAACCGAAATTGTACCTCTCGCTCCATTTTGACAAAGCTCCAGCCACGTCCCGTCATCTCCGCTCGTGAGAAGAAATTCAGGCCCGCAACTTTTATGAATTTGACGACCTAGCTCGATATCTCCGCTCGCCTCTTTAATGCCGATGATGTTTTTCACTCGGCTCAGTGTCTGGATTGTCTCGAGAGAAATCGCGGTGATCGTTCGAGTGGGCACATTGTAGAGAATCACAGGCAGCGCGACACTCTCCGCCACTTTTTTGAAATGTTCCACAAGCCCACGCTGGGGAGGCTTGTTGTAATAGGGAGTCACGACCAAAACGGCATCCGCTCCCCATTTTTCGGCAGCCCGCGAAGCCTCGACGGAAGAACTCGTGGAGTTAGATCCTGTGCCGACCACCAATGGAACTTGGCCCGCCACTTCAGATTTTATAAAAGAAAATATTTTTTCTTTTTCTGGGGAGCTGAGAGTCGGACTCTCGCCCGTCGTGCCGCTGATCACAAGCCCGTTAATCTTTTGATCGAGCTGAAACCGCACGAGCTTCTTCAGAGAATTGTAGTCCACCTCTCCTTTTAGAAACGGCGTCACGAGAGCTGTGAAAATTCCGTCAAACTTCTTCATCGCAAGCCTCTTTCAAAATCTTCCCCTCAAGCAGTGGGCGCGCCGACCCTCTCAGCAAAACCTGATTCGCGCCCGAGTTAAACTCGACTTCGAGTTTGCCTCCAGGCATTTCCACTTCCACTTTTTTCGAATTCGGATTTTTAATGTTCCAAGCAAAAGCCGCCGCAATGGCGCCCGTGCCACAGGCGAGCGTGAAGTCTTCAACCCCTCGCTCAAAACTCATGGCCTGAATTCGATTCTCCTCTTTTTTCGAGAAAAACGTGATGTTGGCACCTTTCGTGTCGAGCGCTTTTGGATAACGATTTGTCTGAGCTTTTTGTCGAAGAGCCGCCACGTTCTTAAGATCGGATTCTTCGATCACCACGTGCGGCACTCCTGAATCCACAATCGCGACCACGGCTTTATCCACAAGCTTTGGTTCACGCATGGCCACTTCGACTTGAGACCCCTCTAAAATTTTTGCGCGCACCACACCTGCACGCGTGCGAAAAGACATCTCACGCCCGGTCACCTTGTGTTGAAAAGAAAAATGGGCCACGCAGCGCGCGGCATTTCCACACATCTCGGCTTCAGAGCCGTCGGAATTATAAAAGTCCCATTCAAAATCGACACCCTGACCATTTTTGACGAAAACCATTCCATCAGCCCCGATGCTCAAGCCACGTCGACACAAAAGCCTCGCCAACTCACTTCGCTGACCCGAGGGCACGAGCTTTTGAATCGTCTCTTGCGCCTGAGAAGACCTCGCGTCGACAATGATAAAATCATTTCCGGCGCCCGAGTACTTTGCAAAAGGCAAAGCCGTGTCAGAACTCATCCTCTGACTCCTCCACTTCGGGCTCAGGGGTCGGCGGATTCGTGGCGGGAAAGGCCAGCTCTTCGGTGGCGCGACGATAATTCGGTTTTCCGCGACCGAGTTCGGCGGGGGTGGCCGGCGGCATGGGATCGCCTCGTACACCACAGCCGTTCAACAGACCTAAAATAAAAATCGTGCTTAAAAATTTCATAAGTTTTCGCCCGCCTGAGATTGATCAATCAGTTGTTGTGCATTTTTTTGTTCTAAGCAAAGTCGGGGCTCGGGATTGTATTTTCGTCGAAGAGCCGGGGTGAGACTTTGGCAGAGCCGAACATATTTTTGATTCCATTCAAGCGAGTCTGCTTTTTGTTTGGATTTGATTTGCGCCATCCAATAGTAGGCTTCGGGAAATTTCGCGTCGGTTTCGAGAAGTTTTTTGAGGTCTTCTTCGGCCATGCCGAGCTTATCTTCGAAAATGAGATTCTGAACCTTCACCACATCGAAATAAAATTTCAATGGCGATTTTCTAAGTTCAATTTTTTCTAAAACACCGCGCGAATCTTTTGTTTTGGCCAAACAAGAAAGGGCCTGCGCCTTTAAAAGTTGAAGATCGTCAGGGTAAGGGTTCATCTCCATGGCTTGTTGAGCCACATCGAGAGCCCGATCACAGGCGCCGAGCGCCAAGTGCGCTCGTCCGAGCCCTCGAAGAACACTCACGTTCCCGGGTTCAAGCTTTAAGGCCTCCGCGTATCGCTCCACGGAAGTTTGGGGAGTGTCAAAGCGCAGAGACTCGCCTGACTCGAAAATTTGCTGAGCTTTGTCGCTGTAAAAAACTTCAGAGAGGTCGGTGAGAGCCGAGAGAAGCTCTCGCTTGGCCACGAGACTCTTTTCTTTTCGAAGAGCGCGCACCAATGTTTGCGTGGCCTGAAGTCGATCCTTCTGAAGACTCAAGTTTTGTGCAATCGAAATTAAATCCTTATAGGTTTCTTTGGGTGTGGCTGAGGTTTGAGCCCATGAATTTCCAAATGAAAAGAGAAGAATGAAAACAAATAGGTCGCGACGCATTTGAATCTTATAACACAAGAAAAATGCCCGAGCCAACCGAGGGATTGCAGTTCCGCTCCGTGCAGAACCCTTTATTAGATCAACCTAGCTTGCTGATGAGCACCTGGCGGGGTTTACTTCCATTTGGTGGGCCAACGACGCCCTCTTTTTCAAATAACTCGATCATTCGAGCCGCCCGAGGGTAACCTAGGCGAAACTTTCTCTGCAAGAGAGAGGCACTCACCTCGGTGAGCTGAGACACATAAGCTAATATTTCATCGTAGCGCTCTTCTCCGTCAGGCCCCATGTCTTGATCTTCATCCATGTCGACGCCGTCGCTTCCCATATTGTCGAGCGCCTTCACCGCATTTTGATCAAATTGAGGTTCAGCTTGAGCCGACCAAAACTTGGTCACCTCGGTGATTTCTTCTTCTGAGAGCCACGAACCATGATGGCGCTCGGGCTTAGAAACGCCTGGGGCTAAGAAAAGCATGTCACCGGTGGCGAGCAGACGCTCTGCACCTGATTCATCGAGGATAATTCGAGAATCCATTTTGCTGGCGACCTTAAAGCTGATTCGACCCGGGATATTCGTTTTAATAAGACCTGTGATCACATCTTTTCGCGGGCTTTGCATGGCGAGCACCAAGTGAATTCCGCAGGCACGAGCCATTTGGGCCAAGCGGACGACACTGTTTTCAACGTTGAACTTGTCGACCGACATCAAATCCCCAAACTCTTCAACCACCACCACGATGTAGGGTTGTGGCGCAAAATAATAGGTGCGCGATTTCGAAGTGACCTCGAGCTCTTCATTTTCTTTCGTGTGCTCTTCGACTTGAGCCTTAGAGAGCCCACTCACCACTTGATTGAATTCTTCCAGACCTCGAGCCCCAAATCGTGACATCGATCGATAGCGCTTTTCCATTTCTCCAATGGCCCACTTCAAAGCGTTAACGGCCTTCTTCGGATCTTGAATAGGCGGCATGAGAAGATGCGGCAAATCTTGAAAGGCCGCGAGATCCACCTGTTTGGGATCAATTAAAATGAGACGCAGAGTTTTCGGCGAGTGTCGAAATAAAATTCCCGTGAGAAGAGAGACCACAAAAACTGATTTCCCCGAACCTGTGGTGCCCGCCACCAAAAGGTGCGGCATCTTTCTCAAGTCCACAACCTTTGTGTCGCCGTTGGCTTGTTTTCCCAGAACCACAGGGAGTTTAATTTTTTCGTCCCAGAACGTGGGGTCATTGAGATTGTCTTTGAGATAAACCTTTTCTCGAGAAGGATTTGAAGTTTCAATTCCCACCACGTCACGGCCCGGCACCGGCGCAATGATACGAATCGACTCGCTACTGAGAGCGAGGGCCAAGTCATCGGCGAGCTCAGTGATCTTTGATATTTTCACGTCGGCATTGGGTTTGAATTCAAACATCGTGACGGCGGGTCCCGGTCGCACCGCGGTGACCTTGCCGTTCACGTCAAATTGCGCGAGCTTGTCTTCAAGAACAAATGTCGTTCTTTGAATTTCTTTTTCATCCAGCTTAATTCGCGTGGCCGGCGGGTCATTGAGAAGCGAAAGTTTCGGGAGCTCCCAATTTTCAATTCGCCTTTGAACCTTCGGGGCCACTCGAGGAGTGCGCAGCTCACTCTCATCTTTTTTAATTAGAGCAAATCGAAACTTCGAACCACCGTCTTCAACCACACGCTCTGACTCACTCTCATTTTCTGCTGCCTCTTCGACAAAGGGAGGCTCCACCTTGATAGGCTCTGATCTCAAAGCCTCTACTCGCTTACTGATAGCAGGACTCGCTTTCGCCTTCGCAACGGGACGAGAGCTCCACATCAGCTTGAACCAGTTTTTAAAGGCCACAACCGCCTTGGCCACTAAGTTTTTTGGCCACAACTCTTCAATGGGCTTCTCTGTGAAAAAGACCACGAGCACGAGGAGTAGGCTCCAGAAAATGATCCCGGCCCCCATCTTGTTAAAGGCCACCGCCATTTGTTTTGAAACCGCGAGGCCGACAAAGCCACCCAAAAAGATTTGGCGCTCAAAGATTTTCTTTTCAGGAAAATAAAGAGCCAAGAGGCTGCACAGAACCACCAGTAAAATGGAGCCCAAAATCAGTCTCTGCCCTCGAGAGCGGGCCGGGCGAGACTTAATTGTTTTGTAGGCCGTAAAAAAAGCGGCCAGAGCAAAAAACCATGCATTGACCCCAAAGGCCTGAAAAAGAATGTCAGACAAAAAGCTACCAATGTAACCACATAGATTTTGCGCATGGACAGCCGAACCCGTGGAATTAAACGACGGATCAGTGGGATTAAAACTCACCAATGCGAGCCCTAAAAAAACGGCGAGGGCAAACCAACCAATAATCACGATATCGCGACGAAAACGCTGAATGAGAGCGGCCATAGTTTCTATAGTGTAGAGGAGCCCTATTGACTTTAAAAGACGGCGTTCGTAAGGTCTCGAAAACTTAGCCCTTCTACCGTGCCGGCCACCCGAAAGTTATGATCAAGATAAATGAGATTTTTTTAAGCATTCAAGGTGAGTCCTCTTACGTGGGCTGGCCCACACTCTTCATACGAACGTCCGGATGCAACCTGCGTTGCACGTACTGCGACACGACCTACGCCTATTATGAGGGAAAGAAAATGTCGGTTGAGGAGATCTTGCAAGAGGTCAAGACCCACGATGTTCGACATATTTGCGTCACAGGTGGAGAGCCACTCTTGCAGCCCGAAGTCATTCCGCTCATGAAGAGCCTATGTGATTTGGGGTATCTTGTTTCATTAGAGACCAGCGGATCGATCGACTGCGAAAACGTAGATCCTCGAGTCAAAAAAATAATTGATGTGAAAACCCCAGATAGCGGGGCTTCCGATAGTTTTCTCGCCTCTAATCTCAAATGCTCTTCACCCCATGATGAATTTAAATTCGTGATTTGCTCGGAGCACGATTTCAATTGGGCTGAGAGTTTCACTAAATCTAATAAACTCAGCGAACGTTTCATGATCTTGTACAGTCCGTCGTTCGGAAAAATTGAAGAAAAATGGCTTGCAAAAAAAATTCTTTCTGAAAATTCAAAAGCACGGTTGCAATTGCAATTACATAAGTATATTTGGTCAGCAAATACTCGCGGAGTTTGAAGTTGTGGTGAGAGAGGATTAGCGTGGCGCCGAACGTGAACCAGTCGAAGCATCTATTTGTAGCCAACCTTCAAAACGTCAGCCTCGAAAAACTCGTGCGCAGCAAACTCGAGGTCCTCTTCCAACAACAAAAGAAAGCCCAAGTCGATCTCAAAGGCCTCTACGACGTCGTCCTTGAACAAGTCGAACGACCTTTGATCGAGCTTGCGCTCAAAGCATTTGAGGGCAACCAAGTTCGCACGGCCGAAATGTTAGGGATTAATCGCAACACCCTAAAAAAGAAAATGCACACCTACAAAATCACCCACACGAGCTAAACGGTATTGTCTCTGGCCAGTTTAGATTTTACTTGAGGTATCTTCTTTGGCGGCGAGAAGCGCCTCTCCAATTTGCATCGCCAGCACCTCCCGAAGTTGATCGAGAGTCAGATTCTGGGGATCAATACCCGCATCACGAAGCATCTTATCAAGTTCTTTGGTGACCCATTCGACTGGCAATCCTGTGGCTTCAATGACTTCTCCGAGCAATTCTTTGCCCATTATCTGTTCCCCTCCATGGCATCAAGAGACACCCCGATTAGAACAAGAGGGCCATAGAGATTCCAAACATTTTGCACCACCCATTTGAATTACGACCAAAGGCTAGGCAAAGACTCAAATTGTGTAGAAAACTTTATGCGTTTCCGCCGCCAAAGTTGGCGAAATTTTTAAGACGTGAGGTATTAGGCGCAGGAGAAGAAGGACCCGTCGGAGGTGGTTCGCTGAATTCTAAATTTTCAAATCGTCCGACTTCGGCCAACCATTTGAGTTTCACAGAACCCACGGGACCGTTTCTTTGTTTTCGAATGAGAACTTCGGCGATGCCTTTTTGTTCGGCATTTTCTTTTTCGTAATAGTCTTCGCGATAAATCATCATGATCAAATCGGCATCTTGCTCAATTGAACCTGATTCCCGAAGATCTGAAAGCATCGGTTGACGTTCAGCCCGACCCTCGACGCTTCGATTGAGCTGGGCAAGCGCCACCACAGGAATATGAAGCTCTTTGGCGATCGCCTTTAACGTCTTTGATATTTCTGAAACTTGGCGCTCCCGGTTCTCCACCTTCATCTTCAAGTCCATGATTTGGAGGTAGTCGATGAAGATGATATCGAGACCTTTTGAGGCCTTGAGTCTTCGAGCCTTGGCGCGAATTTCAAATGGACTGATGCCTGAGGTGTCGTCGATAAAAAATGTCGACTCACTCAATTTGGCAGCCGCATGAATCAATTGTGGCCAGCCAGAGTCGGGAATGCGCCCCAAACGAACATCTGAGATTCCAATTCGCGCCTCAGAGGCCAAAAGACGCATCATCACGGCTTCTTTTCCCATTTCCACCGAGAAATAGGCCACGTTCTTTTTTTCTTTGAGTGCCGCATGCTGAGCCATGTTGAGGCTGAGCGCTGTTTTACCCATCGAAGGACGAGCGGCCACGATGATCAAATCACCTTTTTGAAAGCCGGCGGTCATCTTATCAAGCTCCGTGAAGCCTGAGCTCACGCCTGTGATCTTCGCCTTCTTGATACTGAGCTCTTCGATTTGCTCAAGGCTCACACGAACGATATCGGCGGCCGGCACAAGGCCCGTGGTTTTCTTTCGATCGGCTAAGGCGAAAATCTCACCTTCGACCTGATCTAAAAACGAATTCACATCTTCAAATTCAGACGAGTAAGCCCGCTCTGAAATATCGCCCGTGGTGTGAATGAGGCGTCGCAAGAGAGCTTTTTGCGCAACGATCTCTGCATACGAGGAAATATTCGCAGCCGATGGCGTTTGATTGATGATTTCTCCGAGATAAGCTGCGCCCCCGATCATGTCGAGCTCATTTTTATCTTGGAGATAGTTGGAAACCGTTAAGATATCGACTGGCTGATTGCGTTTGTTGAGCTCCGCAATCGCCGCGAAAATTCTTTGGTGAGCCTCTTTGTAAAACTCTTTTTCAGAGACGATATCGATCACCGTGTCCCAAGCATCCGAATCCAGCATCAGTCCACCTAGGACGGATTGCTCGGCCTCGAGATTTTGGGGCGGTAACTTCGCCTTCATCGTCTCTCTACTGAAATCTTAATGTCGGTTTCGAGGCCTTCGCCGAGCTTCACCTTGGCTTTGTGTTGACCCAACATTTTCAGTGGCGCTTCGAGTGCAATTTCTTTTCTGTCGATGTTGTAGCCCATCTTTGCTAGCTCTTCGGCAATGTCCGCGCTCGTCACGGCTCCAAAGAGCTTGTCGCTGCCTTCAGCTGTTTCAACTTTGAAGTTCACGGTTTCTTTGGCGACCTTTTCGAGAACTTCTTTGCGCTTGCCGACCGCTTTCTTCTTCTTTTGCTCGGCCACGCGATTCAAGTGGGTCCACTCTTTCACGCGCTTTTCAGTGGCCTCAACGGCGAGTTTGCGGGGGAGCAGAAAATTTCGAGCGTAACCATCGGCCACGCGAACCACATCTCCCACTTTTCCCACGTTGCGAACATCTTCTTGTAAAATGACTTTCATTTTATACCTCTCTCATCGTCTCGGCCGACTTTTTGACAAGTCGCCGTCTGAAATCAATCCATAAATCGACAAAACCAATAAAGCTGGCCAACAAAAACAATTGGCCAATTAAAATAAAATATCCAAGACCTCTCCAAAGAAGACCCACTTTAAATGTTTTAAAGTAGGTGCCCACAATCGCCATTCCCTGAAGAAAATAAACATAGACCATGACGTTGAATAAGTTTTCGCCCACGGCTTTCACTCGCGGATCGGCAAACTCGATAAAGTTGGCGACAACACCCACGAGAAGAACCCAAACAAATACATCCGGAACTTTAAATGAAGAAAGTTCGGGTGTGGGTTGAGTGGCCAGTTGAAGTTTTCGATCTGCCACAAGAGCCACCCAGAGTGAAAACATCAAGAGAATCAAAAGGGCTGAGGGAATTTGGGGCACGATACTTGCGACATCTAACTTGAGCGTGGGCTCCATGAGTTGAACGCGAGCGACGAGCTCTGTCACTCCATCGCGAACGAAGTCGCCGATGTGAAGACCGTTCATTCGCTTGAGTGCTGCCAAGTTCAGAGCGATAAAGCCACCCGTTCCAGACAAAGCCCCGAGGGCTGCGTTTTCAATTCGCAAGCCGAGCGATTCGAGTTCGGCATAGAGCCCAACTAAAATCACGATCGATAAAAAAGGAGCCCAAAGTGCCATTTTTCCTGTGAGAACTAAAGCCAGGCCGGCCGTGAGCGTGAGAATCCAATACAGCCCGCTCCCTGCGATTCGGCGAAGAACCAGCAACGGAACTGAAGAGAGCACGATTGTCGCAAAAGACAATGCAATGGCTCCCAAAACTAGGCCGATGGATCGAATCAACTTCATGAAAGTTCCTTACTTAAAGAAAATCACTCTTCTTCGTCGTGACGACCGCCGCCACCTTCAAGAGCCGCTCGTTTTGCAGCTGCTCGCTTTTCCATCATCTTGGCTTCGCGTTCACGTTCTTTGGCCGCATTGGCTGCCAATTCGTTCTTGAAGCTTTCCATGAAAACGTTCAAATCTGTTCCGTCTTCAAGACGGGTGTGAATGAAGCGAAGCACGCGATCGTTGATGCGCATGGTGCGCTCCAACTCCGCCACCGCCTTATTGTCAGCGTAAAATGTGGTGTGGAAGTAATAACCACGAGCGTGTTTATCGATAGGATTTCCTAAGAGTCTGCGACCCCAAGTATCCACATGAACAACAGATCCCTTGTGATCTTCGATGATTTTTTTATTTTTTCGAATCAGCTCTTTTTGCGCTTCAACCGGTGTCTCGGGTTGAAGAATAATGATGCTTTCGTACGGTCGTGTCGACCCAGCTTGCGTAGCCATATGACCCCTTGGTTAAAGCCCCCGAATAAATAGACCGGGAGCGGGATTGAATCTAATAATCAAGTTAGGGTAGAGGGATAGCACGCTTTTCTGTATATTTTAAGGTCTTTATAGGAATTCTCATGGCTCTTATTCTCGTGATCACAGAGGGTCCCCGCGCAGGAGACCGCTTTAAATTAAAGCCCGGAATTCTCTTTGGCCGAGCCAAGGCCGACATCAATCTTCGAGACCCCAAAGTGTCAAATCGCCATGCCTTGATCCAAGAGGTGACGGGTGATTTGGTTCTCGTTGATCAAGGTTCCACGAACGGAATCAAGGTAGAGGGTAAGAAGGTAAACGAGCTCGTCCTCAAAGCGGGCCTCAAATTCACTTTGGGCTCCACCCTGGTCGAAATTGTCGAGGAAGTCGAGGAGGGGGATGATCTCGAGGAGTGGCGTCGCACCCTGTTGCGCGCCGTGTCTCGAGCCCAGGGATTTGTCCAGGACAGCTCTCCCATGCTCAAAGCCTTTTATAAGCCCGTCGAAATTCAGTTTCTGGAGGGGCAGGCCCGGCAGAGTCGAATTTTTTCATATGGCCCCCGCAATATTGATCCTTTTAGTCTCGACCTCGATGTCGATATTCCGGCCACCCCACCCATTTTTTTTGAGCTCATCCCCGAGGGCGAGCACGGCATTCGCTTTCGAACCCCCCATCCGGACTTTGTAAAACTCAATGGTCAACCCGTAGAAGCCGATGTGATAAAAGATGGCGACATTATTCTCATTCAAGATGTCGAGCTAAAGGTCGTAATAAAATGATCAGTAAAGAAACCGGATTCGTCGAGAGCTTTGATGGCACTCCCATTTACTATGAAGTTCGCGGAAGTGGGCGACCCATTGTTTTTGCCAATGGATTGGCTTGCGGAATCAATCAATGGCACAAGCAAATCAAATATTTTTCTCGTCGCTACAAAACAGTTTCGTTTGATTACCGTGGCCATTTGCACTCGAAAACACCAAAGAGTCCCGACTATCTTTCGATCGATGCCATCGCGCAAGACATGCAGATGCTGTGTCGTCACCTGGGAGTTGAGTCCGCCAGTTTTTGGGGACACAGTTTTGGCGCTCAAATATTAATTCGCCTTTTTGATTTAAGCCCCGAACTTTTTCACGACATCGTTTTCGTCAACGGCTTTGCCACAAATCCCATCAAAGGAATGTTTGGTCTCGATGTGGTGGGTTCCGGTTTCAAAATTATGAAAGACGGTTACCAACAGTTGCCCGAAACACTTTCGCATTTGTGGAAATTCGTGGTGACAAATCCTCTGGCACTGAAGCTCAGTGGGTGGGCCGGGGGATTCAATTTAAGTTTGACGAGTTTCAAAGACATCGAAATTTATGCGCGCGGTGTGGCCAACGTAGAACTTGAAGTTTTCTTACAACTTTTTGAAAACATGATGAACTACGATGGGCGCTCTGTGCTGGATCGTATCACGGTTCCGACGCTCATCATCGGGGGAGCGAAAGACTCTATCACGCCGCCGAAACATCAAAAGGTTCTTCACACTCACATCCGAGGAAGTGAAATGTTGATCGTTCCCTATGGATCGCACTGCACTCAACTCGACATGCCAGATCTTGTGAATTTGCGAATTGAAAAATTCTTAAATCAGGTCAGATATAGTCCTACAAGTCAGGTCAAAAAAGTCTCGGCGCGCGCCAACGACAAGACTCGCTAATACCGCGATGTCTATTGACGTGCACGCGTGAGTGCCACTAACCTCTCGACCAATCGATCTTTTCTCAACGAGGCTCTGTTTATGCACGATCCTATACTCGCAAAACTTTTGGGCGAGTACATTCTTGAAAAACGAAAAGAGCTCGGTATGTCTCAAAAAGATTTGAGAAAAAGTTTGGGATTTTCAGCACAATTTTTGGGTCGAATCGAAAAAGGGAAAGTCATGATTCCCGAAAAGTGCATTGTTCGCCTTATCAACCTTCTGGATCCTTTCCAGCACAGTGGGATCCGAAGCTTGGAATTCACGTGACTTGAAGTCGCGGC
>JADMIO010001139.1_pt1 | contig 44712 bp, 33 predicted proteins | sample 8958161 | NCBI WGS metagenome assembly JADMIO01 (sample SAMN16585339, study PRJNA669376) | soil metagenome | isolation source: Crop rotation soil | place: USA: Cullars Rotation, Alabama | collected 2011
GCCGCGACTTCAAGTCACGTGAATTCCAAGCTTCGGATCCCACTGTGCTGGAAAGGCGATGCCAATGGTGGCCTTCAACAAACGGCTCATGTGCAATTCCTTTCATGTGAGGTTGGCGCTGCGACGGAGCGTGGGTAACGAAGACAACAAGTCGCGTTAATTCAAAAGCGCCTCTTGCGGCAGGGACGCTACCGCAAGAGACGCGTGTTTAAGCCGTCAATATCGAGACGTCCGGGCGGGAAATTTATCGGCGCCGGCCGCCGCCACCGCCTCTGAAGCCGCCCCCGCCAAAGCCGCCACCGCGATAGCTGCCCATGCTCGACGGGCGAGACATATTGCTCGACGGCCGGGACATCTGCTGCGAGCGATTTTGATAAGTGCGCTGATCGCGTTGTCTCTGCGCGCCTTCCATGCGACGCGCCCGATCGTTTTCGAGATTTCTGTAGGTGCCGGAATCGAGTTGGCTGGGACGCGAATTCGAACCGCGGTCTCCGCTGGTGCGGTCGCCGCGCGCATTACTCCCGTTCTGCCGGTCGCGATTCTTGGCGTTGTCGTTAAGGAAGCTATCGCGGCGGCTATCGCGTTGCCCGGGAGCGCCTTCAGGCCGCTCGACATTGCTCCATCCGCCGTTGTCCCATTTGCTCCAGTTGCCGTTGGCATCACGGCGATAGGCGTTACCGTCGCGGCCGGCATAGACATTTTCGCCTTGCTTGCCGACGAAGCCTTCGCCACGACGATTGATCATCGCGCCGTTTTCGCCGCGGGTGATGCGCGTCGTATTGCCGGCACTATTAGTGAATCTCTTGGTGCTGGCCCAATCATCGCCGCGTTTCACTTGCGTCGATCCCCAGCTGCCATAGACGCCCGAACCCTGGCGAGTTTGAATGCCATTTCCCGTGCGCGGGTTATAGGCCTGCGCCGCGCCTCGCGCTCCGTACGGGCCATACGCGAAGGCGCCGCGAGCATAGGTTCCCGTGCTGGGATTGTAACGGGCGCCGTAACCGGCGCCGCCGTACGGTCCATAGATGCGACCCGCGGTTCCGTAAACTCCGGTGTAAGGGTTGTACCAGGAGCCGTAACCGTAAGTGCGATAGTACGGGTAATAACCGGGATAGTAACCGCCGTACCAATAGTAAGGCGGGTAATACCAACCGGTTCCCCACACGGCGCACCCCCAACCGATCATCATTCCTGAGTATCCGGCGACCGCCGCGTAAGTTACCCAGTCGTCACTATCGCTTTCGTCCTTTTCGATCGTGACATAAGTAACATCATGAATGGGTGAGCTCGGCGGGATCTGATAAATCTCCGGTGGCACTGATTCGGCGAGATGCCATTCGCCGGCCGGGCCACTCGCCATGAACCAAACCCCCTGATAACACATGTAGTAGTGCTCACCGGCCTTAATGATCTCTTTGTCGGTATTTACCGCGCGCTGAAGTTGGGTTCCCTCAATCGGTTCAAATTTCGGCTCGCCCTGGTAAATCACTTCGGGCGCCTTGATCTCTTTTTTGTTGACGCGCGCAATCTGCGGCACCTGCGCGAGCAAGACAGCTTCCGCAGCCTGATCCGTTCCCGGCACTGAAGCGAGCACGCGTGAACGCGGATGCTCCAGCGAAATCTTCTTGAAGTCTTCCGGCAATGTAGGCGTCGCAAAGTTCCAGCTCGAGTTCAAATTAGGCGAGCTGAACCAGCGGCCGGCCACGAGATAATAGAATGGGCCGTTCTCGCCCATCCGGAACAAATCGCTCTCGGTATTGCTGACCCAAAGCAGTCCGGTTCCGGGAACTGGCACGTACTTCGGCTCGCCCTGAATGGCGATCAATTCGGACGGTTTGGTGCTGTAGAAGACATGCGGCGCGGCGGTAATCGGCTTGCCCGGCAGATTGAGGACGACATCTTTCCAGTTCTCATCGGCCGGAAGTTTGCGGAAGCTTTCAGGCAGTTTGCCCGCCGGCGTCCATGGACCGTTCAGGTTCGTGGCTTTCAACCAGGTCGCATCGTCACGCAGATAATAAGTGTTCGTCGGCGGATACTGCAGCACGTCCCAATTCGTGTTGACGGCAAATTTCAATTCATTGTCTTTGATCGGGCTCCAGATCGCATCGCCATCAAAAGCCAACATGATTGAGGGACGCTTACTGACAAATACGAGCGGCGGATCGGCTTTGAGGCCTTCGACGTTCTTTGGAGTGATGATGCTCTTATCGACCTGGGCGATGACTCGATCCAAAGGGATGATCCGATCGTTGTCGGGAATGATCTTCTCGATCTCGGTGGTGATTTCCTGAACCTGCTCTTTGGCCAGAGTCTGGAAGCTCGCCTCAGTAACCTTGACGGTGGCAAATTTCACCATGCGTTCTGCCAGAGCCACTGACGTGTCGGCTTCGAGCTTGATGGTTCCCATGTCCGGTTTAGGCGCGTCCTTTTTGGTGTAAGAAACGGCGGCCATTGCGACCAGATGCTTTTGATCCGCCCAGCTCTGGGCTTGCGGTTGAAAAATCACCATCTGCGCCTCGCTCGGCAGGGCGTAAGCGCGAGGCCACACGTCGCTGATTGCGGAAGCGCGCGTGTTGGCGCCCGGTTTGGTTACTTGGCCGGTTCCGCGCGGGGGCAAAACCAGGGAAAAAGAAACGATGAGAACGAGTAAGACCGAAGTTAGGATTCGCTTCATGGCGACGTTGTCCTCCCAAATCAGAGTTCAGTTCACAAAATCGGAGAGACTTCAAGGTGAATTTTAGACAGGCGTGGGAATCGGGATAACTGTCAGATTTGACAGGGAGATCGTGTCTTTGGTTTCCCCGCTGCCTCTGGGACAGGGACTAATGTTTGAGGGCCTCACTGGATAAATGTCTCGAGAAACAACGTGCGAGATGAATTCGCCAGCCGAATTCATCTCGCACATTAAGTTGAGACGATCTTCCTTCCTCATCCCCGGTCCTTTTCAGCAAAGGTAGACAAGGGAGAAGGGAGCATGACTCAGAGCCAGCCAATTACGGCGTAACGGTGCGCGCCATAGCTGGTTCGGCTGCTTCTTCCGGACCGGTTTCCGCAATTAATGACCGATGCACCACTCCGGCTATCACGGCGCCCACCAACGGAGCCAGCCAAAACAGCCAGAGCTGCTTGATTGCCCAGTCGCCGACGAAGAGCGCGGGTCCCGTACTGCGCGCCGGATTCACCGATGTGTTGGTTACCGGAATGCTGACCAGGTGAATGAGCGTGAGCGCCAGGCCGATGGCGATAGGCGCCAATCCTTTCGGCGCGCGCGGGTCAGTCGCACCGAGAATCACGATCAGAAAGAAAAACGTCATCACGACTTCGGTCACCAGCGCTGCCACCAACGTGTAGTTGCCCGGTGAATGATCGGCGTAACCGTTCGAAGCGAAACCGCCACTGAGGCTGAATCCGGCTTTGCCGCTGGCGATTAGGAAAAGGATTCCCGCGCCGGCGATCGCCCCGGCAAGCTGCGCGATGACATAAGGCGCGATGTCCTTCGCTTGAATGCGTCCGGCTGCAAAGCATCCGAGGGTCACCGCCGGGTTAAAATGCCCGCCCGAAACGTGGCCAACGGCATAGGCCATGGTCAAGACGGAAAGCCCGAATGCGAATGACACTCCGAGCAAACCGATGCCGACTTGTGGAAAGGCCGCAGCCAGAACTGCGCTACCGCATCCCCCGAAAACTAACCAGAGCGTCCCCAGAAACTCCGCCGAAAGCTTTTGTGTCAAGCTAAATTCTTTCATCGTCAATCCTCCTGTCAGCGCAATGGAAAAACAGATCGGCCGCGCTGCATTCGCGAACAAAGAGCGGCCAATGCAGAGCGCCACGAAACGATCCGAAGTTCGGGTTAAATAAACGGCGACAGTCTACGAGTAGCTAATAGCTTTGTCATCAGCCTGAAGGTGATCTGGCATCATCAACGGCGCTGACTCGCGCCGGCGATCCCACGATTCCGCATCAAGCGAATCTCAACGCGCCGGTTTTTCGCCCGGCCCGCGTTGGTACTGTCTTCTAATTCGCCATAGCCAAAGGGCTGGACAAGGCGGCTGAGCGACAGCTTCTTCTCGGTTGCCAGGTAATAAATGACGGCCTTGGCGCGCTGTTCGCTGAGATTGCGATTGTATTGGGTGTTGCCGCGCGAATCCGCATAACCGACAATTTCCGCAACCCAGCCATTCCGATCCTGCGTGTGCACCCAGGCGGCGGCCTCATCGATCGTGGCTTTCGATTCACGCGTGAGATTCGAGCTGCCGGTGTTGAAATAGACCGTGATCGTTTTGACCGGCTCGTAATCATCGAGACTGCTGATGCGGCTGTGCGCGGCGTCCGCGCTCGTCTGCGCCACCTTGGCGGCTTCGCCGGCCTGATTCGCAGTTTGCTGCGCGGCGGCGGCTTCGGCCCGCGCTGATATGGCTACGGCGGTGGTCTCTTGCAGCTCACCGGCCAGCTTTTCCTGTTGCGCCTTTTGCTGAGCGAGCTGGGTCCTGAGATCAGTCTCCATTGGATCGACGGTCGATCTGAGAGCTTGCGCGATTCTCAAATCCTGTTCGTCGAACCTGATGTCCTTAGCGACAATTTGACCTTGTGCATTCCCAACCCCGTCCACTTCCAGGCGCAGGCCGCGCATGATGTCAGCCTGTTCATAATCCTTAGATCCACGGAACAGGCCTTTCTTGTGACTTTTAACTTTCGTCTCCGACGTCAGCACCACGACCGTTTGCGGGCCACCAGAGTTGTCACCGAGCAACAACATCTCACCCGACCGTTTAGTGACGACGCCGCGGTATTTCTTTACCTTTTCACCGTTCGGTATCTGCTTGGTGGCGGGTGCCTGGCCAAAGGCCCCCGTCACGATGCCGAGCGCGACCGTCGCCAGAGAGACAAATAAGATTGCCAGACGAAGAGAAGTTTTGGTTCTCAATTTTTGGAGGACTCCCTTCGGAATCGGCTTAAAGCTCAACGAAATCGGGGTAGGGCTCTCCGTTAGGCGTGTCGGCGGCAGGGCACGGCTGCGAATTAACCCGCGGCAATATTATGCCTCCTGACCGCCGCCGAAACTGTCAATTCTGACAGGGCTGCCGAGAATTACTTAGATGAAACGGCGTATTTATCGATGCGATCCAGCAATAACTGATAGGGCGCAGGCTCAATGCTCACCGCTCCATAAAACGGCCGATCATTGATTGAGATCATAAATAGCACCATGGCCAGAAATCCACCCATCAGGCCAACCAGCACCGCATGCATCTTTGCGTCGCCAATCTTATAGAGGTATGCAACCCCGATACTGATAATCGCGCCGACCCAGATCACTCCCCACATCGTATTTGACAGTCCGCTGGACACGGCATTAATCCTTAGGCGGCGAGCATCAGCCAGCCGATTGAATGCGCGTAACGCTTCGCTGTGGAGCTCGACTTGTCCCGGGGTCACGGGTTCGTACGCGAAGAACTTGATCTGGAAATCATTCAGGATTTGTGTTCCGGCCTCAGGAATTATGCCTCGTTTCTGTTCGGCCCATTCCTGCCTGGTGACTACTTCCAGATATTGACGCAACTTAGCGGTGAGGTCGTCACGCAGCGGCGAAGGTAAGCCGGAAACATCCCGGTACAAACCACCGACCGCAGAGGCTTCTTGCGACACAAGATCGGCGGCGGCGGAATTGGTGTTCCAAACGCCAACCGCAATCAGACCGACGGTAATGCCGTAAAAAACGCCGATGGCCTGCACCGTGCCGCTGACCGCGTCATTGATGCCTTCGCTGTACTGAAAACGAGGCAAAAGAAAACGGCGAGCAATCAAGAGGCCGATTAACGAGAGGATTTCGACGAAGACGACCATGACGATGGCCGCAAATAGAGGTCTAATTTCATAGAACCAGATAGGCACGGGGATCTCCTTTGCGACTAGCCAATTCGGCGCGCCGCTTTTGCTGCATCCATTTCGCTGGGCTCATCGTCACTGCCGCCGATTCCTTGCAGATCGCCCGACTCGGCGAGCAGTTGATCGTCCAAATCAGGAAACGCCCTCTTCGAAGAGCTGTCGAGCAATGCGAGTTCCTTCTGCAAAACCGCGTGGCGATACGATGGTAATGTCTCGATCAGATCTTCCAACATGGCGCGCAGACGTCTTTGCACCTGAATGCTGTCGCGGCCAAATTGGCGGACTTCAGTTGTTGCCAATTGCACGAAGTCTTCCCATTCGGGGGTGCGATAAATAAGCCGAACCTGCCCGCCAGGGTCCTCTTCCCGTCCATCCGCCAAAAGACGCTTCCCGACATTTCGCAAGAGATGATGAATTTGATCGATGGCGAGCACTGCGGTGGTGGGGTCGTTTATCGCCGGCGACAAAGCTTTGCTGGCGATGTCGACGATGATCCGGAATGCAAACATCGGATCCTGTTCCAGGGTCCGTTCGTGACCGATGGCAACGGAATGTCGTAAATCCCTATCGGACAACGACGAGGCATCGCCGAAGACACGCAGGATTGGATCTCCGTAAGCTATAAAGTCACCCACCTGAGGCACCAGCTCGATCACGCAATTTGCTGTCGTAGCCTTATTAACTAGGCCGGCCATGTCGAAGGCCAGGACGGCGCCGTCTGATTCATTTGAGATCACGCGCGGTTCAAATTCGCGGGGGAGCTTATACGGTTCGGGTAAGGGCGAGTCCGCCTGGCGTAACACGGGGTAAACCGCTCGGATGACTTCGCGGCCCTCCAGTCCTACGCGGCGCAAGGCAGAGCTGGGTCGTAACATTTTCCCCATAGTGTCGGTAAACAAGATGAACAGAGCGAGACTCACAAGGAAGCCATAAGCTGCGACGTAGCTGGCGATTAAAGGGACAGCTTCTTCTATGCGGACCAGGGTGGAGACCGAAAAAGTGAAGGTGAAAACAAATACGGCGAACGCCAGCTTGCCGTACGGGCTGCGATAGATTAACGAGATGATTCGCGGAGTCAATTGCGCGCTGGCTAATTGCACGGCAAGCAGCATCGCCGAAGAGACCAGCACGACGAGGGTGAAGGTGGACGCCGCAACGGTGGTCATGATCAGCCGCGCGGTGTCCGGGCTAACCGTCGAGCGCCAGCCCAACGCCAATTCAACCGCGATTACCAGGCGCGCTGCTATCAACGCGATGATGATGCTTAGCGTCGGCAGAATCCAGAGCGAATTACGCACATACAGCCGAACCCGGTATTTGGACAACCAGCTCATCCTAATTATTAGAGTCGAGGCACACAGGTTGATGCTCGCCCCAATGCTAGGCTGCTGCCAGCGGCTGAATAACTGTTAGTTTTTACAGGATTACGGATGGAAAAGCCTGAGCATGCCGGCTACGACGACATGCTCAGACCGAGGAAGCGTCACTGTCGGAATGACGCTGGAATCAGAAGCGCAGTACGCCTCCGACAAATGGACCGTGTGACGTGATGCGCAGGAAGTTGGCGTCATCAACCCACTTATAGTTTTGATACTTATAGCCGCCGACCACGCCAAAATTCTTCGAAGCGAAATACTTCAGGCCGCCTTCGGCGTGAAATAGCCGGTCGTGGTGAAAGGCGATGCCTCCGATGTTGCCGAAGATGTTGACTTTGTCCGTTGGGTCGTAATCGAGGTCGCCGCCCACGGTCGCGGCAAACTTATTGATCTCGCCCTCAGTTTTTCGGCTGCCGCCGCTTAACGTGACGCCGGTAATGTCGACTCGCGTCGGCACCACGCCAAAATCAATCATCGGACCTATGCGCACCTTATCGTTACCCCAACGGTACGCATACATGCCTTTAATGGCAGACGAGCGCAGGTTGCTTTCGATGGCCGCGCCGGCCACGTAGGTCTCGCCCCTGAAGGTGAAGCTGCGGCCGATGACCCGGGTGCGATCCCAATCTGTGTTGAAATACTCAACCCCAAATTTGTGCTTACCGTCCGGAGAGCGGTAGGCGTACTTAATGTCAAATCCCCATTCGTTACTGAAATCCGAGTCGCGATTGAAATCTATAGTTGATCCGGAAGCGCCGGTGCCGGAGAAATTCGCCTCACCGGAGGGAACGGCAACAGTCGCGCGAACCTCGACCTCGTGCTTTGGTTTGTCTGACTGTGCGAGCGCGGAGATGCTGCCTACTGACAAGACCGCGATGGCGACAATGCTAATCTTGAACTTATTCATCAAAATTTCCTTTCAGGAGTTTTGTCTAACTTGGTTTGGGGAACTGTTTGAACATCTTGTCTACCGATTTCTTGATCGGCTCTTCGACGCGTTTGGCGTCCTTGGCCGCATTGCCGGACGGTCCGTCCTTCAGGATTTGCGTGGCGCTGGCGCGCCATACGCTGCTCTTGCTCTTGCCGTCTACCAGGTCGATGACCAGCGTGCCTTTGTTGACTGGCCAGCTTTGCGAACCGACCGCATTACCGCTGGAAGCTCCGCTGCCCATCGCGTGCGACCAGGTTGGATAACCAATCTGAATGTCGCTGTTGGTGGCCGCAAAATACACCACGGTGACGTCGCCACCAGCTTCGACTTTGGTTAGACCTTTCGCCGACAAGGCCTGTTCAATTGCATTAATGATCGCGGCCTGCACGATGGGGTTTCCCGGCGGTAGAGGTTTGTCCCATTGGTAAGTCTTGTACGCGGCGAGATTCGCGCTGGGATCCGCGTTAACCTTGACCTTTTGAGCCGCTACCGTACCCAGGGCGACGACGATTATGACAAGCGCAATAAGTCTTTTCATGGCACACCTGCTGAAATACTCCATGAATCTTAAGGATCGCTTAAACGGCTCATAACTGTCAGTTTTGACAGTTCGTTGAGGAAAGCCGAGGGCGTCAACTGTAATAATTGACAGTATCGGTCGCTGCCACCCTCACCTACTATCCTGTTCGCGTATTTTTGATTTTCGAAGCCCCGAGGTACTCGCGAGATGAAAGTTAAGCAGGTTCTGATCGCCCTTTTCGCTATCGCTGTCACCGCGTCCCTGGCCGGCGTCGCTTCCGCCCAGGGGAAGAAAGACAAGAAAAACTCCGATTTCAAGGAGGTCTATACCGGCACGCTCATGAACACGAACGGGCCGATGCGGACGACCTCGTTCAATCTGAGTATTAAGGAATACACGCCCGATGACACGGCTCAGCTGTACCTGTCGATGCTGGTGGAAGGCGACCAGTTTGATCTCCTGAAAAAGATTAAGGATTTAGATCTTGGATTTATGTCCGCATCCGGCAGCCTGGGCCGCCGGCTGCTGATCGTGCGCCGTCACGAGCTGCCCGACGGCAAGACGCGCATCGTTGCCGCGTTTGAGCGCTGGCAGACCTTCGCTGAGGTTCGGGGTGGTTATCGAGTGTCCGACTATCCGTTCGGTGTGATCGAGATCGTCCTGGATGCGAAAGGGAAGGGAAGCGGGACTTTCATCGCCGCCTGCGCCGTGGACATGAAGAAAGACAAGAAGACCGGTAAATACCGGCTTGAGCTCGAAAATTTTGCGACCTGGCCGCACAAGGTCATGGGGGTAATCAAGCGCAACTAAGATCCGGCGGAACACTGCCGATAAAAAGCGTGCGAGACTGGGAGGTTCGCTCGCACAACAGAAGGGAGGGGCTTAGCGCGATCTTTGGCGACAAGAGAGCGCAATCAAACACCCCTTCCGGTGGGCCGAGAGCACACGGGGGCTGACTCGGCCCATCATTTTTTTTGCGGAAGTGTCAGAACCCGGAGCGGTAGCGATGGGATCAATTGACCGCTTTGCTCAACCCACCAGTCGCCAGTTGAACGCACCCGTTGCCAAGTGACAGCACCCCGCCCCCAGGCGATCGTTTAGAGGCGGGCTACCGCCCGCCGGTAACCCGCTTGTCATCGTCACGGTCGACTTCAATCAATCGTTCCGCTTCGGCTTGGGACGCGAAATTTGGTTGTAGACTCCGCAATGCAGAAAGGCGGGCAGTAGCCCGCCTCTAAACGATTCCTGGTTCCGCGGCCGTAAACAATTGGCCGAGCGTCCGAAGGCCTTACTCAATGTTGGAGAGTCATTTTGCGATGAAATCGGCGGTTATCGTCTTCTTGCTAACCTTATTCACGAGTTGAATTTTGAGGCTGGCGATCGCCTTGCGATCCTCAGTGAGCACCAGTTGGCCGCCACCATCAAGGTTGCCATTGACTGAGCCGCCGGTGATTTTGAGTTCGATGGTCTTGCTGTTTTCGTCAGCGCGCGACCAGGCACCGTTGATGAAGACCGTGATGTCGCTGACGAGATTGATTTCGATCTTGCCGTCCTGAAAACCCTTTACCACGACGGCGTTAAGTTTGAATTCTTCTTTCCCGAGCTTGATTTTGCCGTCGCCGCTGGCACTCGCTACGAGCGAAGGCTGGGGGTCCTGCGCCAAGGCGACGCTGGCCAACGCGAGCATCGCGCAAAATGTAAAGACGGTGATGGTGGCAGCTTTGCGAATAATCATGGCGGACCCCTTTCAACGATTGGACAGTAATTCCTTCGACTCTAGTGGCAGTAAAGATTTATCTGGAACTGTCACTTTTTACAGTTAGCGAGAGCGACAATCTAATACGCAGCTTACTGGGAATTAGTTCGTCGTTGCACGCGCATTTGAAACATCGCGTTGATGATGGCGAAAACAAAGGCCGTCGATAACCCGCATAGCAAAACGCCGGTGACCCCTTCGATTCCTCCCAGCAGGCGCCAGGCGCGCGGCAGGACTACGTCGCCGAAGCCGATGGTCGTGTAGCTGGTGATGGAGAAGTAAAGCGAAGTCTCGAAATCCGCGAAGAGCGAACGCACATAATAGAAGATCGCCCAGATGCCGATCTCGATCATGTGCAAGACGATTATTACCGAAAAGGCCCCGAGCAGCAGGAGCATATAGCTAAACGTGCGCATCTCCTCCCGACGCTTCTCTCTCTTGTCCAGCATCCAGTCGGCCAGCGAGACGATCGCACCGACATGCAGCAGTAGACAGACTGCCACAATCGCGAAGGCGACGAGAAGTTCTTTGAACATAAGTGCGTCCGGAGAGGCCCGACGCGGCTCATGTTAGAGGCCTTTTCCGGGGCTCAGCACTGTCAATTTTGCCAGTAGTAGCCGTATGGGCTGGTGGCTAGAATCCGGCCGTATCCTGCGAATTTTCTATCGTCACAGGATCACGCTTTCGCCAGTCATTCTATTAATACCCGACGCGAGAAAAGGAGTAATTCCCATGAACGGTCGCCTGAAGCCTAGTTGGTTGCTCCGAGCGATTCTGCTGCTCAGTGTGTCCCTGTTGGCATTCGGTTGCAGCAAGAAGGACTCGGGCAAGGTCACCTCGAGCGTCCCGCCCCCGACGGTGGTCGTTGAGCAAGTCGATCAGCGTACCGTGCCGATCTACAGCGAGTATGTCGGCCAGACGAAGGCTGACGAAACGGTCGAACTGAGAGCGCGCGTCGAAGGTGTCCTGCAAAAAATCTATTTCAAAGAAGGTACTCCGGTCAGCAAGGGCGAGAAGCTCTTCACCATTGATAAGCGTCCGTACGAAGCGGCCGTGCAAGCGGCCAAAGCTGCGCTCGCCAAAGCCGTTTCAGATCAGGCGCAAGCCGAACAGCGGACCGACGTAATCCAGGCCCAGGCGGCCCTGGCTGATGCGCGCGCTACTTACAGCAAGACGCAGCAGGATCTCAATCGTATTGAACCGTTAGCGAAAGAAAGAGCCGTCACCGAAATTGAGCGTGACGCGGCCAGAGCAGCTGATGTCTCGGCCAAAGCCAACGTCGATGCCAAAATGGCAAATCTCACCAACCTCGAAGCATCGGTCAAGTACACCATCGAACGCGCCAAAGCCGAGGTGCAGGCGGCGAAAGCGCGGGTAGTAACGGCGGAACTCGATCTGAGTTACTGCGACATTTACTCGCCAATCAGCGGAATCATTGGTCTCAAACAAGTGGATGAAGGCAACCTCGTCGGTCGTGGCGAGGCGACCTTATTGGCCACGGTTTCAACTGCGAATCCGGTATTAGTCGATTTCAATCTCAGCGAAGTCGAATACCTAAAGCTGGCCAATCGCGATCGGCCGGGCAGCAGGGCCGGTTCCGTCCGGTTCGAATTAATCCTGTCCGATGAGAGTACTCACCCCAGCCCCGGAACCTTCAAGGTGCTTGACCGTATCGTCGATCCGACCACGGGCACTTTGAAAGTCCAGGCCAGTTTCCCGAACCCCGGCAGTTTCCTTCGACCAGGACAGTTCGCGCGCGTCCGCGTGCCCGTCTCGCAGGAGGAGAATGCCGTGCTGGTGCCACAGAAAGCTATCCAGGAATTGCAGGGCGCCAAGACCGTGATGGTTGTTGATGCGCAAAATAAGGTACAGGTGCGGACGCTGCGGCTGGGCGAGAAAGCCGAAAACTATTACATCGTCCTGGACGGGCTGAAGGCGGGCGAGCGCGTCATCGTCGAGGGACAGCAAAAGGCGAGGCCGGGAAGTGAGGTCAGGCCCTCAAGCGCTACAGTTGCGAGCGATTCCGCGTCGAAGAAAGAAGGCACCTAATCCATGGCGAACTTCTTTATCAACCGGCCGATCGTCGCGATCGTCATCTCGATCCTCACGCTGATGGGTGGCGTGGTGGTGATCCGCGGCCTCTCGATCGAACAATATCCGTTTCTGGCGCCACCGAACATTCGCGTCCAGGCAACTTATCCCGGCGCTTCGGCTGAAGCCGTCGAGCAATCGGTAGCGGTTCCGATCGAACAGGAAGTCAACGGCGTCGACAACATGATTTACATGAAGTCGTCGAATACCAGCGACGGCCGCATGTTGCTGGACGTCAACTTTCAGGTAGGCACCGATCAGGACACTGCCAACGTACTGACTCAGAATCGTCAGGCTTCCGCTGCGGCGCGTCTGCCCGCTGAGGTGACGCAACAGGGCGTCACGGTCAAGAAGCAGAGCCCGAGCATCCTGATGGTGGTTTCGCTTTATTCGCCCAAGGATGCTTACGACGCCAACTTCCTCATTAATTACTGCGGCATCAATCTTCGCGACCAATTGCTGCGTATCCCGGGTATTGCCCAGGTCGATCTTTTCGGTGGCACGGACTATGGCATGCGCGTCTGGTTCAAGCCGGACATGCTCGCCAAACTCGGCCTGGTACCGGCCGATGTGATCAGCGCCATCAAAGAACAGAACATTCAAGCACCGGCCGGAAAGGTCGGCGGCGCGCCTACGCCAAAAGACCAGGAGATGACTGAGACGGTCAGCGCTCCCGGTCGTCTGATTACCCCGGAAGAATTTGAGAATGTAATCGTGCGCCAAAGCGCGAACGGCGCGGTGGTCCGCGTCAAGGACATCGGCCACGTCGAACTTGGCTCGCAGGATTACAACTCGTTCGGACGACTGAACGGTAAACCGGGTGGCGCGATGGCGGTTTATCTTTTGCCCGGCGCCAACCAGTTGAAAGCTGCCGAGACCATCTATGAAACGATGGAGCATGCGAAGTCGCTGTTTCCACCGGACATGGATTACAAAATCGTCTATGACACGACGCCGGCGGTGGAAGCCTCGATTCACGAAATCGAAAAGACGTTTGTCGAAGCCTTGATTCTCGTCGTGATTGTGGTCTTTATCTTTCTCCAGAATATCAGAGCGACGATTATCCCGATTTTGACTATTCCGATTTCGCTGGTCGGTACGTTTATCGCTTTCCCGATACTCGGGTTTTCCATTAACACGCTTTCGATGTTCGGCCTGGTGCTGGCCATCGGCATCGTGGTCGACGACGCCATCGTGGTGGTCGAAGCAGTAATACATCACCTCGAGCATGGGTTGGCGCCGAAAGAGGCGACCATCCAGGCAATGAAGGAAGTGTCCGCGCCGGTCATCGGTATCGCGCTCATCCTGTCCGCCGTGTTCGTGCCCGTCGCGTTGTTGGGCGGCCTGGTGGGCAGCATGTACAAGCAGTTTGCGCTGACCATCGCGATTTCAGTGTTGCTGTCAGCTTTCAACGCTTTGACCCTGACGCCCGCGTTGTGCGCGCTACTACTGAAACCGCCCAAGCCGATGCGCGGTCCGCTGGGAATTTTCTTCCGCGGTTTCAATAAAGTATTCGACATCGTTACTAATGGTTATGTGGCGGGCTCGCGCATCCTGGTTCGTCGCGGCATCATCACCATCGCACTCGTGGGCGTCGTAATTCTAGGCGCCGGCTTCTTTGGTAAGCGGATTCCGGCCGGATTTATTCCGGAAGAAGATCAGGGCATTCTCGGCGTCAACGTACAGCTGCCGCCAGGTGCGTCACTCGAGCGCACCAGCGAGACTCTCAAGAAGGTCGAAAAAATTCTGGGTAAGGTGCATGCCATCGAGTCCTATCAAACCGTGGGCGGTTATGGCGTCGTCACCAATACCTACCAGCCGAACTATGGAACCATTTTCGCCCGCCTGAAACCCTGGGAAGAACGGCATGATCCAAAAGAGAAGATCAAGCCGATCATGATTGAGCTACAGAAAGAATTTGCCGGCATTCCCGAAGCGGTAGTCTTTCCCTTCAACATTCCGACCCTCTCGGGATTCGGCGCGGCTTCCGGATTTAATTTCCTGATCCAGGATCGCAGCGGCTCGATGACCGTCGATCAACTGGGCGAGCAGGCCCGCAAGTTCGTTACCGCCGCGCGTCAACGTCCCGAACTCGGCAACGTCTTCACTTCATTTGATCCGAATTATCCGCAGGTGAAAGTCGATCTCGATCGCGAGAAGGCGCGGACGCTCGGAGTTCCGGTGAACGAAGTTTTCACCGCCATGTCGACCGCCATGGGCGGCGCGTACGTGAACGACTTTAACCGGTTCGGCCGCTTGTACCGCGTCTACGTGCAAGCTCAGCCGGAGAGTCGCTTGAAGTCGGAAGACATTGGACACATCTATGTACGCTCTAAATCGACGAACAACATGGTGCCGTTGTCGACGCTGGTGAGCGTGAAAGATACCGCCGGCACCGAACTCACTACCCGATTCAATCTGTTGCGCTCGGTGGAAATGCAGGGGGCGCCCGCGCCCGGATACACGTCGGGCCAGGCGTTGGCCGCGCTCGAGCAGGTGTTCGCCGAACAGATGCCGAAGGAGATGAGCTTCGCCTATTCCCAGCTCTCTTATCAGGAAAAGATCGCGCCACCGCCGTTGCCGACCTTCATCCTGGCAATCGTCTGCGTTTTCCTCTTGCTGGCGGCGATGTATGAAAGCTGGCGCCTACCCTGGGCCGTTTTGCTCGGCTCTCCGCTCGTGGCGTTGGGCGCCTTGTTCGGTGTCTGGCTCTTTGGGTATGACAACAACGTCTATGTGCAGATTGGTTTGGTCATGCTGATCGGGTTGGCGGCCAAGAACGCAATCCTGATCGTTGAGTTCGCCAAGGCCAAGCATGATGTGGATGGCATGACCTACGAGGAAGCCGCGCTCACTTCGGCGCGCTTACGTTTTCGTCCGATTCTGATGACCGCCTTCGCTTTCATCCTCGGCGTGATTCCACTGATGAAGGCGAGCGGCGCTGGCTCCGGCGCCCAGAACGTAATGGGCACCGGAGTATTCTTCGGGATGTTGGTGGCGACAGCTCTCGGTGTCTTTATCATTCCAGGCAATTACACCTTCATTGAGCAACTTGGCCGCAAGCGCAAACTAGCTGCGGCAGGCTCACCACCCCCGGCCAGCCCGCCGCCGGATCATCACGCGCCGCTGCCGGCGCCCGCTGGAGGTGGCCACTCATGAGACGCGCAATAGTTCTGCTGCTGCTAACCAGTTTCACGCCGGGCCTGGCATTGGCTCAGACCCAGAAAAAGGGATATCAGCGGCCAACCGTGCAAACGCCGCCGCAGTATCGGGATGATCCCAGCCCGCAGCCCGATCCGCAGACACTGGCCGACACCAGATGGTTCGACGTTTTCAAGGATCAAAAGCTGCAGGACTTGATCCATGAGGCTTTGCTGCATAACTACGACTTGCGCGAAGCGGTGGCGCGCATCGACTTGGCGCGGGCCAGTCTGGGCATTACCAGGTCGGAACAATATCCGCAGATTTACGGGAGTGCCGACATCACCACCGTGGGGCGCTCGCGTGACGGGCAAACGATCCTGCCAGAGCCGGCTAGCAAAGGCCGCACCTTCGGCAGTGTTCTGCTCAACCTTTTGACGTTTGAACTCGACATCTGGGGGCGGCTGCGTAAACAGACGGAAGCCGCGCGCGCCGACTTGTTGGCGAGCGAAGAAGCCCGCAAAGCCGTGCTGACCACGATTGTCAGCGACGTCGCCGGATCTTATTTCAACCTGCGCGAACTGGATTTTGAACTGGGGATCGCGAAACGGACACTCGCTTCACGGCAGGAATCACTGCGCATCATTACGCTGAGGCAACAGCGCGGGGTTTCGAATCTGCTCGAACAGCGGCAGGCCGAAGAATTGGTTTATAACGCCACTGAGACGATTCCGGCACTGGAACGTTCCATCGAGCAGCAGGAGAATTTTCTCAGCGTTCTCGTCGGTCACAATCCCGGCCCTATCGCGCGCGGACTTGAACTAACTGAACAACAGATGCCGCCGGCCGTGCCGCCCGGGATTCCTTCGGACCTGATTGCGCGGCGTCCGGATATCCGGTCCGCGGAAGAAAGTTTGATTGCCTCGGGGGCGCGGATTGAAGTTGCGCGCAAGGCTTATCTGCCGCGCATCACTCTGACCAGTTTCCTGGGTTTTGAGAGTGCTTCGCTTACGGATCTATTCAAGCCTTCGCGGGGCGTGTGGGGTTTTGTCCCCCAGGTCACGCAACCGATCTTCACCGGCGGCCGGCTGAAATCAAACGTGAAGTTCACCCAGGCGCAGAGGGACCTCTTCCTGGTTGATTACGAGCGCACCATTCAAAATGCCTTTCGCGAAGTTTCGGATTCATTAATTGCCTACCAGAAGGCGAAAGAGGTCACGGCCCAAAGGCAGTTGCTGGTGACCACGCTTCAGGATCGTTCGCGCCTGGCCTACCTGCGTTACAACGGCGGCGTCTCAACCCTGCTCGAAGCGCTGGACGCCGATCGCGAACTCTTCGAAGCTGAACTCAGCCTGGCCCAGTCGCGCCGCGACGAATTGCTTTCAGTCGTGCAGCTGTATAAGGCACTAGGCGGCGGCTGGCAACCATAATTCGAAACGCCATCATGAAAACGAAAGACATCTTGAAGAGAGTGAAGTCTCTGACCGAGCCGTTTCGTGTGTTTCCAACGGAAAGAAATATCGCTTGAAGGATGTTGACCGTGACTGGGTACCGATAAGATCTGGGACCAACGTTTAAGTACATCAATATAGAAACTCCGGCGTCGCTCGATCTGGCGTATCCAGAAGTCGGCAAAGAGAACTTAAGGAATCAAGGCCCGCGCGTCAGGTGTTGATGGTTCAGAATTAGAAGGAGGAAGAGATGAAAAGGGTAACCCGCTATTCCATGATGGCGTTGACGGTGATGGCGATCGTCGTTTGCTGCACTTCGAGCCTGCGAGCGCAAAAGGCTGCCGAGCTCGATAAGAAAGTCGATCAGGCGCTCGCGAAACTCCTGGCTCAGTCCGAAGCTGCGAAGAACTTATCAAGAGTCGCCCGGGGAATTCTGGTGTTTCCCACGGTGAAAAAAGCCGGCTTCATGGTAGGCGGCCAACGCGGCGAAGGCGCACTTCGTGTCGGAGGTAAGTCGACGGGTTATTACAAAACGACAGCGGCATCGTTCGGGTTGCAGGCGGGCGGTCAGAAGTTCAGTTATGCGATGTTCTTTATGACCGACGGCGCTCTGGAGTACTTGAAGAAGAGTGATGGCTGGGAAGTGGGTGTGGGACCCAGCATAGTGGTGGTGGACGAAGGCGCGGCCCGCGCGCTGACTACTTCCACCGCGAAAGAGAGTATCTACGTCTTCTTCTTTGGCCAGAAGGGACTGATGGCCGGCCTGGGTATTCAGGGCTCAAAGATTTCGGCCTTCAATCCCAAGTAGCGACGCACGTGCCGAATCACTTCCGCTCACTTCCGCGCCGTTACGGTAATTTCAATATGCCCGCCATTCACGAGTCCCGCCACGCCGACAGTGGTGCGTGTCGGCCGGGGATCTTTGAAGTGAGCCGCATACACCTTGTTCATGCTTTGAAAATTGTTCAGGTCCGTTAGATAAACCTGCACACTCACCACATCATCACGCGACATGCCCGCGGCTTTGAGCACCGCGTCGATGTTGTCGAGACTCTGTTGGACCTCAGCTTCGAACGTCGCCGGTATTTTCCCGCTCGCGTCCAGGCCCAGCATGCCCGAAACATAAAGCGAGTCATCTACGAGGATGCCCGGGCTGAAGTTGCCGCCGGCTTTCGCCCCGGGAGGGTAGATGACCTTCTTTGGCGGGGCCGGCGCCGCCGCCAGCCCGGGAAGAATCAGCAAGATGATTGAAAGAATTGGTGTGATCATGCGAACTCCTTTGCCGTCCGAGATGCCAATCTAATGCGAATGCTTATCGGGTTAGTTTCAATTTCTCTTCGCCGCCCTGCGCTCCTTGCGGCCGGCGACTTTCAGCACACAATAACCTGTAAAGCCTGAGACCAACGAGCCCATGAGAATGCCGAGACGTTCGGAACCGTGATAATCGACGCCCGATCCCGTAAACGCCAACGAGGCGATGAAGAGACTCATGGTGAATCCAATCCCGCAAAGTATCGCCACGCCATAGAGCTGTGGCCAGGACGCTCCTTCGGGACGTGCGGCCAACCGGAGCTTTACGGCCAGCCGGCACAGCACGAAGATTCCGATCTGCTTCCCGGCGAATAATCCAATCATGATTCCCAACGGGACCGTGGCCATCATGTCAACGGGCGACATTCCGGCCAGCGTGACGCCGGCATTGGCGAAAGCAAATATCGGCAGCACGCCAAAAGCGACCCAGGGGTGCAACAGGTGTTCGAGATGTTCTGCGGGTGATTCGCCATCGGGTCTTCGCATGGGAATGAACATGGCCACGATGACCCCGGCGAGCGTGGCATGCACTCCTGATTTCAAAACTGCCAGCCACAGGAAAAAGGCAACCACGAAATAAGCCGCCGGCCTGATCACCTTGAGACGATTAAGCGCAAACAGCGAGAGCACAAGGCCGCACGCAATTAACAGCGGCAACAGCAGCAACTTCGAATTATAGAAGAGCGCAATCACGACGATGGCGCCCAGGTCGTCGAAGATGGCGATGCTCAGCAGGAATGCCTTGAGCGCGGGCGGCACGCCTTTCCCGAGGAGTGACAGCACGCCCAGGGCAAACGCGATATCCGTGGCGGTGGGAATCGCCCAACCGTGCAGAGCCAGACGATCGTGCCGATTTAGCGCGACGTAGATTAACGCCGGGCCCAACATCCCCCCCGCCGCGGCAAAGGCAGGCAAAGCCGCCCGCCGCACGCTGGCCAGGTGTCCTTCGAGTACTTCGCGCTTAAGCTCAAGGCCAATCACGAAAAAGAACAACACCATCAAACCATCGTCGATCCAGTGCAGGCTGGACTTGGTAATTCCAAACCTGCTGATTCTGATGGCCAGAGGAAATTCGAGCAGCGCGTGGTATTTAGAGGCGAGGGGACTATTGGAGACGATCATCGCCGCCGCCGTCGCAGCCATGAGCACAAAGCCGGCTGAAGTCTCAAGCCGCAGAAACTCCTGCAATGGCTTGAGCAGCCGGCCTACGCGCACACGTGTCGAACGTTTCATGCCTGACGATCCTAATGAGATTTAGCAGTCAGGCCTGATTATATTATGCCGAGTTGGCTTGCGCCTTGCCCGACCAGCGAGCGTGGTGTTCGCGGATGATCGTGATCGCCTCGTCGCCGGTCGCGACACACTGGGGAATGTTGAAGTCTTCCGGGCTCGCCAGCGGCGTTTCGAATTCAAGCATGGCAGTGCGTGACCATTCGACGAATCCCGGCCACATCTTGCCCACCAGAATTAAAGGCGTTTGACTAAGATGCTTCACCTGGAGCAATTGCCAGATCATCGTGGTCTCGAGCACGGTGCCGATGCCTCCGGGCGCCACGACGAAAGCATCTGAGGCAAGCACGAAGTGATGAAGCCGGGTGAAGAAGGTGCGATGCTCGAAGGCCAATTCAACGAAAGGATTGACGTCCTGTTCAAAAGGCAATTCAATGCGAATGCCGACAGACTTGGCGGCATCGCCGGCCATCTTTACGCCTTCATTCGCGGCCTGCATCAATCCTGGCCCGCCGCCGGTGATAATGTCGCAGCCGAGTTCTGCCAGCGCCTGCGAAACGCGCTTCGTCTCTTCATAGGCGACCGTTCCGGGTTTGGCCCGCGCCGATCCAAAAATGCTGACGCGATAACGATCGGTTCGCGACGGCTTTAGGCGGGTAAGATTATTGACTACGTCCCAGAGGCCGAAGACTGAGTCGGCCAGAATTTTCTTTACTCGCTCTTCATCGGCGAGACTTACGGCTTCGGTGCGTTCGGTTGCGTCAGTTGTACTCATTGGTTTCTCCTGGTAGCTCAAATCAAATCTCAATCACGTCTCCGAGTTGCGGGCACTCAGGCCTGGTTGCATATCGTTCTTTGATTAGTCCGGCGAAAACATCACGCGCGCGGTCTTCGCCATGAGTAATAATGGTGCGCGGTTTCGACGGGGCGACGGCGCCATACCAATCCAGCAACCCCGGCTGATCGGCATGAGCACTGAAGCCACCCATCGTATGAACTGACGCGCGCACGGGGATGCGCTCGCCGAAGATGCGGACTTCCTTGTCACCGTCGACTAACCGGCGACCGAGCGAATTCGCTGACTGGTAACCAACGATCAGCACCACCGTTCCCTTGATCGGCAGGTTGTGCCGCAAGTGGTGAATGATGCGACCGCCCGTGCACATGCCGGCGCCGGCCATGATCAGGCACGGGCCATTGACGTCGTTCAGCGCGCGCGAATCGCCGGGTTTGGAACAGGCGCGGGCGACGGCCAGGCTCTTGCGCAGCTCGCCGGACTCGACCATGGCCTTGGCCTCTTCGTCGAATAATTCGTTGTTCCGGCCGTAAACCTTGGTGGCTTCGATGGCCATCGGGCTGTCGAGATAGATGGGGAATTTCGGCAGCGTCCCACGTTGAAAGGCCCCGGCCAGGAGATAAAGGAGTAGCTGCGTGCGCCCGACCGCAAAAATTGGCACGAGAATCTTTGCTTTATTCTCAATCGCCTGCGCGATGATTTTGCGTCCTTCGACGGCCGTCTCGTGTAAAGAGCGATGAGTGCGATCACCGTAGGTAGATTCCATGATGACAGCATCAGCCTTTTCGAACGGAGTTGGATCGTTTATCAAAGGCGCGCCGCGCGGGCCCAGGTCGCCGGAGAAGACGACAACTTTCTTTCTGCCGTTTTCGGTGACGGTGAGTTCGATGCTGGACGACCCAATCACGTGACCGGCGTCGACGAAACGTGCTTCGATTCCCGGGGCAACTTCCGTGCGCTGGTTGTACTTGACCGGGCGCAGCAGTGGTTTGAGATTGCGCACGTCCGGTTCTTCAAACAGCGGCTCCAGCGGTGGCTTTTGCTCACGAGCGCGTTGGGTATTCTCGCGTTTCAGATCCGCCTTTTGCAGCATAAGCGAATCTTTCAAAATCAGCGTGGCAATGTCGAAAGTCGGTTGGGTCGCATACACGGGACCCTCGTAACCTTTGCGGGTCAGAATCGGCAGGCGCCCAACGTGATCGAGATGCCCGTGGGTCAGGAGCACTGCGTCGAGGTGGCCACCTTCCAACTTTGCCGCGCTGCGGTTCTTGGCCTTTTCCTTGCGCCCACCCTGAAACATCCCGCAATCGACCAGGATGCTCGCATCCTTCGTCATCACGTGATAAGCGGAACCCGTTACGTCTCCCGTAGCCCCATGAAATTGAATCTTCATCAAGTCTCCTTAACGCAAGAGCAACTTGCTCAAGCCAACTGAAATCACCAGGGCCACCGTGAGCGTCACGAGTCCCGGTCGCATGAAGCTGTGATTCAAAAGATATTTCCCGATCCTGGTTGTCCCGGTTCGATCAAAGGACACGGCCGCCAGCAACGTGCCGTAGGTCGGAATGAAGAAAAGACCGTCGCAAGCGGGATAAAATGCGACCAGCATGTTGGTCGGCACGCCCAGCGCCTGGCCCACCGGCATCATCAGCGAAACTGTAGCCGCCTGACTAAACAGCATGGTCGATAGCAGGAACATGCCAAGTGCGAACGAGATGGGATAGACCTTTACCAGCGTAGAAATCCCGGCCACGATAGCGCCGCGGTTCCCTTCAAAGAACGAAGAACCCAGCCATGAGATACCGAGGATCGAAATAATTGCGGTGATCCCGCTGCGCATGATGGTTCCCTTAATCGCGGCTTCCGGCGCCGCCCGAAACAAGATCATGGTGAGCCCGGACACGGCAATCATCACGATCATGATCGCGTAGCCCATGCTCACTTGATCGGTATCGACGCCACCGTCCGTGATGACCTGGTACGTCGGCCGCATGGCCGGGAAGATGCCAATCAGCACCACCGCGACAATGCCAATGAGGAATAGAATCATCGAGCCGCGCGCGTTGCGCAGGTTCGTCTCCGGCGCGGGCGCCGAGTGCTCGTCCGGTTTGATTTCGCCGTCCGCCAGGCGTCGTTGATATTCCGCATCGTCAGCGAGGTTCTTGCCGCGCCAGGCTACCGATAAAGCTCCAATGATCACGCCGATGAACGTGGCCGGGATAATGACGGCCAGCATGCGGGGCAGTGAGACACCCTTAGCGGCCATAAATCCCAGCATCGCCACGGTAGATGCCGATATCGGTGAAGCGGTCGCGCCATGAAGACCGGCGATCACGCTGATCGAAAGCGGCCGCTCCGGTCTCACGTTTCCTTTGCGGGCGACTTCCGAGATCACGGGCAGCAACGCGTAAATGACGTGAGTGGTTCCGGAGCCGAGCACGAGCAGGTAGGTCGCAAGCGGCGCAATGAAAACAATATGTTGCGGATGCTTGCGCATCACTCGTTCGGCAAGTGAGACGAGATAATCGAGTCCGCCCGCCGCCTGCATGGTCGCCAGCGCGGTGATGACCGCGATGATCATCCCCAGCACTCCCGGTGGTGGACCGCCGGGCGGCAGGGCGAAAACGAAAACAAAGATCGCCAGTCCGATACCCGCCACCGTGCCGAGAGCGATGCCGCCGAGCCGCGCGCCGATCAAGATGCAGGCAAAGAAAACGATGAGTTCGAGGGCGATTCTCATGGAACGCAGGCATCCTTGCCTGCGGTTCGAGCGCATCCCTGCGCGCCCAACCGCTATTAGCCCTCCCTGGCGGTCGGGCTTCTAACTCCTCAGTACGAATAGAACAAGTTCTGAATCTCAGCCTTCGGCCGGGTCTTCAAAAGCGCCAGCGACAGCAGGATGCGCGCCTTCTGCGGATTTAGTTCATCAGAAGCGATGAAACCCAGTTCGTCGTCATTCACTTCCACATTTCGTCCGACACTGCCGGTTGGCACGCGGCTACTCCGCACGACGACGACACCCTTCTTAACCGCGTTCGCGGCCGCATCGAGCGACGCCTTGTTCATGTTGCCGTTGCCGACGCCGGCGATGACGATTCCCTTGGCCCCGTTGGCAACTGAGGCATCAATCAAATCCGGCGGCATGTCCGCGCAGGCGAATACCACATCGACACGCGGCAGCTTGTTGACGCCGGTCACATCAAACTCGCTTCCCGATGTGTGCTTCCAGGTCGGAGTGTTGTAAAAGTCGTTCTTGCCGTAAGCGGCCACCCCGACGAGGCCACGCAAAGGTGACATGAAGGTTTGGACAGCGGTGGTACTGGTCTTTGTCAGCGAATGGGCTGCTTGAATCCAATCATTCATTACAACCAAAACGCCTCGCCCCTTCGCGTTCGGATCCACCGCCACGCCGACACCGTTGTAAAGATTAAGCGGACCATCAGCGCTGACGGCGGTCGAGGGCCGCATCGAGCCGACCATGACCACGGGCTTGTTGCCCTTGACTACGAGGTTAAGGAAGTAGGCCGTCTCTTCCATCGTGTCAGTGCCGTGCGTAATGACGATGCCGTCGACGTCGTCCTGCTTCATCAACTCGTTGATGCGCTTGGCGACTTTGAGCATGATGTCAAAGGACATGTCCTGCGATCCGACGTTGGAAATTTGCTCGCCTTTGATGCTCGCGAGGTCTTTGATTCCGGGCACTGCGGCAATCATCGCGTCGATGGTGACGGCGCCGGAGGTGTAACCTGATTGAGTTCCACTCGCAGCCGCGCCGGCAATCGTGCCACCGGTAGCGAGAATCACCACATTCGGTTTCTTTGCCTGGGCGGCCGCGCAATGAACACTCGCGATAATCGTCAGCACGAGAATCAGGCCGCGTTGTTTTCGGGGTGACATGTGAATCCTACCTTTCATGCTGGAGAGTGACCTCGATTCATTTTTTGTACTTACTCTTGTCCAGGCCGGTGAGCTTCACCGGATCGAGCAGATCCTTGATCTGAGCTTCCGTGAGAATCTTTTTCTCGCGGATGATTTCGAGAATCCCTTTGCCGCTCTTGTAGGCGTCGCCGGCCAATTCAGTGGCTTTCTCGTATCCGACGATCGGGTTTAACGCCGTCACGATGCCCACCGTGGTAGTGATGTAGCGTTCGAGCACTTTCTCGTTAAGCGTGATGCCATCGATGCACCTGGTGCGCAAGAGACTCGAGCCATTGAAGAGCAAGGCTTGCGACTCGATCACTGCCAAGCCGGCCAGGGGTTCGTAGGCATTTAGTTGGAGCTGGCCCGTGTGCGCCGCGAGGGTCACACTGTAATCATTTCCCATCACGCGAAATGCGATGATGTTCATTACCTCGGGAACCACCGGATTGACTTTGCCCGGCATGATGGAAGAACCAGGTTGCAGCGCCGGCAAGTTGATTTCAGCCAGGCCGGCGCGGGGCCCGGAAGCCAACAGAATAAGGTCGCCGGAAATCTTGGATAGCTTTACCGCCAGACTCTTGAGCGCGGCTGAATAGACGACAAACCCCTGCTGGTCCCAGGTGGCCGCGAGCATATCAGTGGCGGGAACGATGGGCTTGCCGGTTATTTTGGCCAGCTGGGCCGCGCACTTCTCAGCGTAACCCTTCGGCGCATTCAGCCCCGTCCCAATCGCGGTGGCTCCCATGTTTACCGGATAGAGATATTTTTCCGAATCGCGCAGCAACTGGATTTCACTTTCCAATGACGCCGCGAAGGCGTGAAACTCCTGGCCCACCGTCATCGGCACGGCATCCTGCATTTCCGTGCGTCCCATCTTCACGATCTCGAGGTAAGCATCGCCTTTCGCCCGGAACGACTTGACCAGTCTTTGCAGCTCTTCGATCAGCTTGTCGTTGCGCAGCAGGAACGCGACCTTGATCGCGGTGGGATATGAGTCGTTTGTCGATTGCGACATGTTCAGCGCATCGTGCGGATCGAGAAACTGGTACTCACCTTTTTTGTGACCAGTCAGTTCGAGGCCGATGTTGGCCAGCACTTCATTGGCGTTCATGTTGGTGGAAGTTCCCGCGCCGCCCTGATACCAATCGACTTTGAATTGATCGTGATACTTGCCCTCGAGCACCGCCTGGCAGGCCTTTTCGATGGCGGCCAGTTGCTCCGGTTTCATCGCGCCAACCTCGGCGTTCGCGCGCGCCGCGGCCAGCTTGACCACGGCCCAGGCTTCGACAAATCCCGGGTAGTGATTAATGAGGACTCCCGAAAGTTGGAAGTTTTCCAGAGCTCGCGCGGTCTGCACCCCGTAATAAGCGTCAGCCGGAATGTTCTTTTCGCCGAGCAGATCTTTTTCAACGCGGGTTGGTTGCTGGCCATTAACCAGCGGCACCAGCACAAAAGTGAGTAATAGAAAAAGGGTAAGAGCTTTCTTCATAACGTCCTCTGAGACAGCGCCCTCACCGGCAGTGGCGCTTGCTGCGACGGTTTTAGAACGGCCAACGCCAGTCCAGGATTTCGGGCTTGTCGGTGCCGTGCTCGTGCGCGTAGCGCCGCGCATCGATCTGCTTGTTGATGAATTTTTCTTTGGCGTGTGCGCCGATTGATTGCAGCCGCGGCACGCGATCGATGACATCGATGGCCAGGGTGAAGCGGTCGATTTCATTCTCAATCGCCAGCTCCATCGGCGTATTGATGTTGCCGCGCTCTTTGTAGCCGCGGACGTGCAGGTTCCTGTGATTTGTGCGGCTGTAGGCGAGACGATGAATCAGCCACGGGTAGCCGTGAAAGTTGAAAACGATCGGCTTGTCGCTGGTGAACAAGCTGTCGAAGTCGCGGTCGTTTAGTCCGTGTGGATGCTCGCGATGGCTCTGCATCTTGAAGAGGTCGATCACGTTGATAAAGCGAATCTTCAAGTCAGGAAATTCTTCGCGCAGCATCGCGGTCGCAGCCAGGGCTTCCTGAGTCGGAATATCGCCGGCGCAAGCCATGACCACGTCCGGCTCGTGTCCCTGGTCGTTGCTGGCCGGACCCCAGATGCTAATGCCTTTGGTGCAATGGGTGATCGCCTGATCCATGGTGAGATATTGCAGGTGGGACTGCTTGTCGCTGACAATCACGTTGATGTAGTTCTCGCTGCGCAGGCAGTGATCGGCGACGCACAAAAGGCTGTTCACGTCGGGCGGCAGATAGATGCGGGTCACCTCCGCGCGCTTGTTGACGACGACATCGATGAAGCCAGGATCCTGATGCGTAAAGCCATTATGATCCTGCCGCCAGACGGTGGAAGTGATGAGTAAGTTCAGCGAAGCGATGCGGCGCCGCCAGGGAAGCTCGTTGCAGATGGACAGCCACTTGGCGTGCTGATTGAACATCGAATCGATGACGTGCGCGAACGCTTCGTAAGTGGAAAAGAACCCATGCCGGCCCGTCAGCAAGTAGCCTTCGAACATGCCTTCAAGCGTATGCTCGCTGAGCATTTCAATTACGCGGCCGTCGGCGGCAAGTTCGCCACCTTGATCATCTTCCGGAAAGCTTTCCGCGATCCAGAACTTCTTGCTCACCTCATAGATATTGTCGAGTTTGTTTGAAGTATTTTCATCCGGACCAAAGACCCGAAAACTGTTCATGTTCTGCTTCATCACATCACGCAGAAACATTCCCAAGGGTCGAGTGTTCTCGAGTTCGACGTGTCCCGGCTTATCGAACTTCCCGGCATAGTCGCGAAAGTCAGGCAGCCGCAACGATTTCTTCAGGAGCCCGCCATTCGCGTGCGGGTTGGCGCCCATGCGGCGGTTCCCGGTTGGCGTCAAAGCGAGCAGCTCGGCGACCGGCGTCCCGTTCTCATCGAACAACTCTTCGGGCTTATAGCCACGCATCCACTCTTCCAGCATCCGTAAATGCGCCGGGTTCTTTTTGACGCCCGCGAGCGGCACCTGATGCGAACGCCAAAAGCCCTCGAGCTTCTTGCCGTCGACTTCACCGGGCGCCGTCCATCCCTTCGGCGTGCGCAAGATAATCATGGGCCAACGCGGACGGACGGCGGTGCCTGAAGCCCGTGCCTCGCCTTGCGCGCTCTTGATTTGCGCAATGCATTGATCGAGCGTCGCCGCCATTGCCTGATGCATTGATGGAGCGTCGGAACCTTCGACGAAATAAGGTGTATACCCGTAGCCCTTGAAGAGGTCTTCCAGTTCTTCGTGGCTGATGCGCGCGAGCAGCGTCGGATTATTAATTTTGTAGCCGTTGAGATTCAGAATGGGCAGAACGGCGCCATCACGAATCGGATTCAGAAATTTGTTGATATGCCAGGAGGTGGCGAGCGGGCCGGTTTCAGCTTCGCCGTCCCCGACCACGGCAGCCACAATCAAGTCCGGGTTGTCGAAAACCGCACCGCACGCGTGCGAAAGTACGTAACCCAACTCGCCGCCTTCGTGAATTGAGCCCGGTGTTTCAGGTGTGCAGTGACTGCCAATGCCGCCCGGGAAAGAGAACTCTTTGAAGAAGCGCTGAAGCCCATCTTCATCGAGACTCTTCTCGGGATAGATTTCTGAATACGAGCCTTCGAGATAAACCGGACCGAGCACGCCCGGTGCTCCATGTCCCGGACCCGCCATGTAGATCATGTCGAGATCGTTCAGCTTTATGACGCGGTTCAGATGCGTATATATAAAGGAGAGCGCGGGACTGGCGCCCCAGTGCCCGAGCATGCGGTTCTTGATGTGTTCCGGCTTGAGTGGATCGCGGAGCAGGGGATTGTCCTGCAAGTAAATCATGCCTACCGCGAGGTAATTGCAGGCGCGCCAGAAAGCGTGTGTGGCGCGCGCTTCTTCGTCTGTCAGCGGGGCGCCGGACACTGTTGCACGGGCGACGCCAAAGCTGCTCAATTTGTTTACCGCCGACTGACTTGCGACCATGGAACCTCCCACCTCAACGAAACGCGCTCAAAGCCGCTGCACAAAGTCCTTCATTCAATTCTTTGCTCCTGATTTTATTGAGTGATGGGAGCCGGGCGTACTGTCAGAAATGACAGGTCGGTGGTGGTCCGAAGGCAAACTGTTAGTTTGCGCTCGGTTACGTTTGCATTATTCAGATTTCGCAAACTAACAGTTTGCGTTAATGCTCACGTCGCCGCCGGCATGAAATAGAACATCAAGGCGATAATCGCATAGACGGTGAGTAATTGAATGCCCTTGTACCAATTCGATTGGCCATCGCCGCAAACCAGCGCGCCGCACAGGACCGCCATGAATAGCGATCCGATCTCAGCGCGACCAAAGGCCAGCTCCAGGGGTTTCGGCGCGAGGAAGTAACTGGCCAGCACCAGTACCGGTGCTACGAACAAAGCGATTTGAATGCAGCTCCCCAGCGCAATGCCCACGGAAAGATCCATCTTGTTCTTTCGCCCCATGGCGATGGCCGAGCCGCTTTCGGCTGCCCCGCCGACGATAGCCACGAATACAATTCCGATGAAGACCTGCGACATACCCAGCGCCTGGCCCGTTCCTTCCGCCGCGCCGACCAGAATCTCGCTCATCCAGGCCGCACCTAACGACGCCAGCACTAACGTGACCACCGCGCGCGCCACACTCCAATGCTCTTCGAGGTCATGACCACCACCGCCGTCACTTTCGACGCTGGCGAAAGCATGAGGATGGGTCTTCAGTGAAAATAGAAGGTACAACCCATACGCGACCAGCAAAAGCACGGCAATGCCGATGTTCAGCATTTTCTCTTCACGGATCGGGCCGGCCTGAGTTGCAAAGGCGCGATTGAATGCGCTCGGCACGGTCATGCTGACCGCGGCGACAAACATCATCGTGCTGTACGCGCGGGTCGCGGCGGGATTGAATCGTTGCTCCTTAAAGCGCAAGCCACCCAGCAGGAAAGCCACCCCTAAAGCCATTAGCAGGTTAGCGAGAATGGCGCCCGCCAATGAAGCCCGCACCATATCCAACAGGCCAGCCTTTAAAGCGACCAACGCGATGATCAATTCCGGCGCGTTGCCAAAAGTGGCGTTAAGCAATCCGCCAATCGCGTCGCCCGTCCGCGTCGAGAGTTGTTCGGTGGAAGCCACGATCGTCGCGGCGATGGGAACGATCGCCAGGGCGGCGGAGAAGAACAGCACCGGCGCCGGTATCCCATGCACGTGTTCCAACGCTACCGTGATCGGAATGAACAATAAGAACCAGTTGATCGGGCGGCGCAGAAAAGAGATGAATGGATTGCTGGCGGGGTGTGCGATCGCCGCTTCGGCATGTGTAGTCGACATGGTTTTCTTTGCTTTCTGAATTAAGGGGTGGTCATGGACCTGCGCAGGTCGACCAGCGATTGTTGACTCACCTGTAATCGTCCCTGGCCCGGGCGATCGAGATCGGCGATTAATCCCAGCACCATGGAAAAAGCGATCACGAGACCGATGACCGCGAGCGAACGCATCGTGCCGCTCATTCCTTCGTAATAACCAATTACCGCCATGGCGATCATGAGCAGCGAGTACAAAGCGATCCAAATCACCACCGGCACCCGGTTGTAGAGTCCGGCCGTGACGCGCCGGCCATGCAGGCTGATGACGTCGTTAAGCGAGGTCATGAACAGTGTAGCCATCGGCGACTTTTCATTTGCGGCGGCCACGGCGTTGGCCCAGAGCCGCTTTTGCATCTCTTCCGACCTCGCGATGGTTTGCTCAATTTGGCTTACGTTAACTCCGGTCAAGCGCAGGTCTACATACTCGCGTAGCACATTGCGGCTGTCGGATGCCATCGGCTCGGGCAAGGCCGCCGCCCGCAGATAGGCACTTTGAATGGCATTGCTCTCAGCCAAAACCGCCTGCTTTCGTTCCTCAAAACGCGATGACGCGCTGCCAAAAGTAAAAGCGAGCAGGAAAGCGAACAGGCCCAGCGTGGCTCCGACGATTGGCGCTGCGGGCGCCTCCGTTTTCCCGTTAGCCCGGCGGCGCCAGCGCTTAGCGACGCGATGGCCTATGTCGACAGCCAGCAAACCGAAGGCGGGCGTTAATAAATAAATGGCCCAGATCGGAAGGAGGTCCAGAAACCCGTTCGACTTCATTCGTTAATCGTCAACCTTACGAGAGTTGGCAGATCAGCAATTCCCCTGGTGTGTCCTGCGCAGCGAACTTGAGTCATGTCGGGCTCAGTAGGCCTCCAATCCTTCAGCTCTAAAGATTTCACAAGTACGTTCGGTTAGTTCTTTTGAAGGCGCAGTAGTTCCTTCGAGCGTGTAGGCAATTCCCAGACGTTCCCACTTGTATTTCCCCAGTTGATGAAACGGGAGAACTTCTACGCGTTGCACATTTCCTAAAGACGCGGCGAACCTGGCAATGCCTTTGACGTCGGCTTCGTCATCGGTCAGACCCGGCACGAGCACGAAGCGCACCCACACCGGTTTCTTGTGGCTGGCCAGTCGTCGAGCAAATTCGAGTGTCGGTTCGATTTCCTTGCCGGTCACCCTTTTGTGGTTTTCGCCCCAACTCTTAAGGCCGAGCATTACCAAATCAATCGAGCCGAGTTCTTCGTCACTGAGTCGCTCAGCCAAATAGCCGTTCGTTTCGACGCACGTGTGGACGTCCAGGGCCTTGGCTGCCCGGCAAAGCTTCACCACAAATCGATCCTGCATGAGGGGCTCGCCGCCGCTGATCGTAATTCCACCGCCCATCATTTTGAGGCCATGACGATATTTGTTGAGGCCTTCAATCGCCCGCTCGATGGTCACCGGCATCCCATTCATCATGTTCCAGGTGTCCGGGTTGTGACAGTAGACGCAACGCCATTGACAGCCTGCGGTCCAGGCGACCAGTCGCATGCCTGGCCCGTCGACCGCCGAACCCGTGGTGAAGGAATGAATAAAGCCCAGGTCTCCGGTCTCCAGGGCTTGCTTGACCGCCGAATCCGCCACGTGGCGACTTTGCTCAAGTCGCAACTCGTACGGGTTGTTTGCTTCCAGCGGCAGCTCTTTCGCCGGTTGTTCTGCAATCATTGCGGTCTACGCTCCATGGAAGGTGCGGTTGATAACATCCATCTGCTGCTCGCGCGTGAGCCGTACAAAGTTCACCGCATAACCAGACACGCGAATCGTCAGGCTCGGATATTTTTCCGGATGATCCATCGCATCAATCAACATCTCGCGATTGAGCACATTGATATTCATGTGATAACCGGTGACGCTGAAGAATGCGTCCATCATGCTGCGCAGATTCGTGATTCGATCTGCCGCTACCCGGCCGAGCCCCTCCGGAATCAGAGTGGTGGTCAACGAGATTCCATCAGCCGCATCCCGGTAAGGGATCTTCGCGACTGACGCAGCCGAAGCGTGGATTCCATGCGAATCCCGGCCGTGCATCGGATTAGCCCCGGGCGCAAACGGTTCGCCCTTGCGGCGCCCGTCGGGCGTGTTGCCGGTGGCTTTGCCGTACACGACGTTCGACGTGATCGTGAGAATCGATTGGGTGTGAATCGCGTTGCGATAGGTCGGATGCTTTCGCAGCTTGCTCATGAAAGTGCTGACGGTCCAGGCGGCGAGATGATCGACCCGATTATCGTTGTTGCCGAATTTCGGGAAGTCACCCTCGATTTGGTAATCGGTGACCAGGCCCGTCTCATCACGAATCACTTTTACCTTGGCGTGCCGGATGGCGGAAAGGCTGTCGGCGACCACCGACATGCCGGCCATTCCGAAAGCCATGGTGCGCACCGGGTTGTAATCGTGTAGCGCCATCTGCACGCGCTCATACGCATACTTGTCGTGCATGAAGTGAATGACATTCATGGCGTTGACGTACACGCTTGCGAGCCAATCCATCATGTTTTCAAACTTGCCGAGAACGTCGTCGAAATCAAGATACTCACCTTCGACGGCGGGCATCTGAGGCGCGATCTGTTCGCCGGAGTTTTCGTCACGACCACCATTTATCGCGTAGAGAAGACACTTGGCCAGGTTGGCGCGCGCCCCGAAAAACTGCATCTGTTTGCCCATCAGCATCGGCGAGACGCAGCAGGCAACCGCGCCGTCATCGCCCCAGGCGCGGCGCATGATCTCGTCGCTTTCAAATTGAATCGAGCTGGTGTCAATCGCCACCTTGGACGCGTACGACCGGAAACCATCAGGCAAACGCGCTGAATACCAGATAGTGAGGTTTGGTTCCGGCGCCGGCCCGAGGTTGTAGAGAGTGTGCAGGTAACGAAAACTCGTCTTGGTTACCAGCGAGCGGCCGTCGTCACCGAGGCCGCCAATCGATTCGGTCACCCAGGTGGGATCGCCCGCGAACAAATCGTCGTACTCGGGCGTGCGGAGAAAGCGAACGATGCGCAGCTTGATGACAAAGTCATCGATGATCTCCTGCACCTGTTCCTCAGTTAATTTGCCCGCCGCCATGTCGCGCTGAAAATAAATGTCGAGAAAAGTCGACGTGCGACCCAGCGACATCGCCGCGCCATTGCCTTCCTTCACGGCCGCGAGATAGGCAAGGTAGAGCCATTGGACCGCGTCCCTGGCGGTCGTCGCCGGAACGGATATGTCGAATCCATAACCGGTTGCCATCTGCTGCATTTCTTTGAGCGCGCGAATCTGTTCACTCAATTCTTCCCGGTCACGAATGATCGAGTCCGTGGACATCTCGGCATCCAGCGCGTTCTTCTCTCGCTGCTTTTCTTCAATCAAACGCTTGACCCCGTAAAGCGGCACCCGCCGGTAATCGCCGATGATTCGTCCGCGGCCGTAGGCGTCGGGTAATCCGGTGAGGATGTGCGAACTGCGACAGCGGCGAATGTCGGCCGTGTAGCCATCAAAAACGCCGTCGTTATGCGTCTTGCGATACTTGGTGAAGGTTTCCACGACGTGCGGATCGGGTTCGTATCCGTAGGTCTTTAACGCGCTCAAGACCATGCGAAAGCCGCCTTGCGGCATGATGGCGCGCCGCAGCGGACCTTCGGTCTGCAGACCGACGATGATTTCATTTTCGCGATCGATGTACCCGGGCGCGTGCGAAGTGATCCCGCTGGGAATCTGCGAAATCTCCAGCACGCCTTTCTTGCGTTCTTCGATAAACAATTCGTTCAGTTGTTTCCAAATCTTCTTGGTGCGTTCCGTCGCCGGGGCCAGAAACGACTCGTCACCGTCGTAGGGCGTATAGTTTTGTTGAATAAAATCGCGGACATTGATCTCTTTTTGCCAGAGACCCCCGGTAAAGCCTTGCCAGGCTGAACTCTGCTGCTCAGCGGGAACTTCCAATGTTGCCGTCGGACTCGCCATCCTTGTTCTCCTTATGCTGCTTGTTCTGCTGTTTGCGATCGCAATCCCAGCAACTGGCCGGTGTGAAGCGCGATCATCAATTCCTCGTTGGTGGGAATTACCCAAACTGAAATTTTGCTCTCTGTGTTGGAAATCTTCGCGGCGTTTTGTTCATTGGCCTGCGCGTCTACCGCGATTCCCAGCCACGCTGAAGCCGCGCAAACGCGCCGGCGAATTTCAGCGGAGTTTTCTCCGATGCCGGCGGTAAACACCAGCGCGTCAAGGCCGCCGAGCGCCGCCGCCAGTGCGCCGATTTCCTTCGCGATGCGATAAATGAAGTAATCGACTGCGAGCTTCGCCTCAGGTTCTTCACGTCCGAGCAAGTCCCGCATATCGTTACTGATTCCGGAGACGCCGATGAGGCCGGATTTCTTGTAGAGAATCGTCTCGACCTCGTTCACGGACAGGCCAAGATTCTGGAACAGGTAGAGCACCGCGCCCGGGTCGATGCTGCCGGGCCGTGTGCCCATGCACAGGCCTTCGACAGCGGTGAAACCCATCGTCGTGTCAACGCTCTTGCCATCTTTCAAAGCGCAGAGACTTGCGCCGCTGCCCAGATGCGCGACGATCACTTTTCCTTTGGCAATTTCCGGCGCGACGGACGGCAAGTGCGACGCGATGTATTCGTACGAAAGGCCATGAAAGCCGTAACGCTGCAAACCGTCCTTGCAGACTTCGCGGGGTAGCGGAATCAAATCGGCGACTGCTTCATGGTCGCGATGAAAGCTGGTGTCAAAGCAGGCGACCTGCGGCACGCCGGGGAGTCTTTCCGCTACCGCTTCAATCGCCGCCAGGTTATAGGGTTGATGCAGCGGCGCGAGCGGAATCAGCTGCTTCAGCTCTGCGATAATCTCGGCCGTGATGACAACGGGTTTGGTGAATCTGGCGCCGCCGTGCACGACGCGGTGACCGACACCGAGCACGCGCGCGCCCGCGTAATGAGATTGTAGCCAGATGGCGAGGGCACCGATCGCGTCGCGTCCATTTTGGACGGAGGAGGAGTCCAACTTTTCGTCGGCCACCTTCCGGAGGTTCGCGTCCTTGACGGACAGTCGGGGCGATGTGCCGATGCCCTCTATCTGGCCCCGTGCTCCCAGCCTCCACCTCTCCCCATCGGGACGCTGGAAGACGCAGAATTTCAGGCTCGAGGAGCCTGCATTAAGTACCAGTGCAAAATCATCCATGAATCTATTCCTGCTATCTGAACATTCGCCTAAAAGCATCGCGCTCATACGCGCCCGGATCGGGCACGCGATGAAAACTCATATTGCCGCGCATCTCTTCGAGCGAGGCCCAATCATTCTCTGCCATCCATTCCTTAATCCCGTTGAGTAGAGCGCCTATGTGTTCCGGCCCATTGGCAATCAAAGCCGAAACCAACTGGCAGGCGTGCGCGCCGGTCATGGTCGCCTTTACCACATCGAGCGCGGTGTGAACGCCGCCGGTGACGGCCAATGATGCGTTGACCCGGCCCGAGAGAACGGCGACGCCTCTTAAACCGATTTGCAGGTGCGATGAGTCGGACAGGGAAAGCGATCGCAGGATGTCGTACTCAAGCACATCGATATCGACGTTATGGAGGCGATGAAAGAGAACGAATCCATCAATCCCGGCCTGGTCGAGTTGGATCGCGAAGTTGGCGAAAGCCGTGAACCGCGTCGAAAGCTTTGCCGCGATCGGAATCGTGGCCTGGGCTTTGACGTCGCGCACGATCTGCACCATCTGCGCTTCGACTTCGGCCGCGCTCAGCGAGGCATCGCTCGCCGAGTGATACAGGTTTAGTTCGACCGCATTTGCTCCCGCTTCCTGCAGCATGCGGGCATAACTGGTCCAGCCGCCCGTCGTCACGCCGTTAAGCGACGCGATCACCGGAATCGAAACGGCAGCTTTGACTCGCTGTAAATGCTCCAGGTATTCATCCGGCCCCAGCGCCAACAAGGGATCAGGGAAGTAGGTCTCAGCCTCGGCCGATGAACCGCTGTGACCGTCGCTGTGAAAGTACGAGGCCATCTGCTCGCTGGTGATGTCTTCTTCATAGAGCGAACGCAGCACCAGCGCGGCGGCCCCTGCGTCCTCGAGCCGTTTCACCGAATCGAGGTCGTCAGTCAGGGGACCGGCAGCGCCTACGATCAACGGATGCGGCAAGCTCATCCCGAGATAAGTGGTCGTGAGATTCATTGTTTCACCTCGCCATTTCCACTCGCATCTCCAGCTCCGGCGTCGGCAACGTTTCCGTCAGGAACAGTTGAATTACCCGTGCGGGCCGGCAGGGTTATTTGCGCGAGTTGCTGGTAACCGGCATAACGTCGCGTCGCCGCGGCCTGAGCTTCGTCGAGGAAGTACTTGAACCGCGCCGGATCGGCACGTTCAATCATGCGGAAGCGCGATTCGTTGCGCATGTACTCAGCCACGGTTGGTTTCGGCGGACCGTAGTCGAGTTTGAGCGGCGGCTCACCTTTATTCAGGCGGCGCGGATCGAATCGATAAAGCGGCCAGACTCCTGATTCGACGGCCAGCTTCTGTTGCGCGGCCCCATTGGCCATGTCATAACCGTGCGCAATGCAATGGCTGTACGCGATGATCAGTGAAGGACCGTCGTACGATTCAGCTTCGACAAATGCCTGCGCGGTTTGCACCATCTTGGCGCCGAAGGCGACGCGCGCGACGTATACATGCCCATACATGTTCGCGAGCAGTCCGAGGTCTTTCTTGCCCACCGGCTTTCCGCTCGCGGCAAACTTGGCCGACGCGCCGAGCGGCGTGGATTTGGACTGCTGGCCTCCGGTATTGGAATAGACTTCGGTGTCCATGACGAGCACATTGATGTTCTTGTGACTCGCGAGCACATGATCCAAACCGCCATAGCCGATGTCGTAAGCCCAGCCATCACCGCCGACCAGCCAGACGCTCTTCTTCACCAGGTAGTCGGCTAATTGATCGAGGCGGCGCGCCTCAGCAGAATTGATTCCGGACAGCTTCTCTCGCAGAGCCCTGACTCGTTCACGCTGCGCGCCGATTCCAGCTTCGTTGCTCTGATCGGCATTGAGCAGCTCCCAGGTCAGAAAATCGCCCAGCTTGGGAGCCAGATGTTCCAGCAACACTCGCGCGGCGTTCATATGCGCATCAAGCGCCAGCCGGTACCCGAAACCGAATTCCGCGTTGTCTTCGAACAGGGAATTCGACCAGGCCGGGCCGCGACCTTCAGCGTTGGTGGTGTAAGGCGTGGTGGGCAGATTACCGCCGTAGATCGACGAACACCCGGTCGCGTTCGCAATCATCAGCCGATCACCGAACAGCTGTGTGAGCATTTTCAAATAGGGTGTCTCGCCGCAGCCGGCGCAGGCTCCTGAGTATTCGAAAAGCGGTTCCAGGAACTGCGAACCTTTGTGATCGAGACGGACGACGCTGGTGCGATCCAACTCAGGTAGATTCAGGAAAAAGTCGTAGTTGGCGCTCTCAGCGATCCGCAGCGGCGCTTGCGGCGACATGTTGATGGCCTTGTGCTTCGGGTTGGTGCGGTCTTTCGCGGGACAAACATTCACGCACAGGTTGCAGCCGGTGCAGTCTTCGGGCGCGACCTGAATCGTGAACGATTTGCCTTTGTACTCCGGCGCTCTATAGGCCGTCGATTTGAAGGTTTCAGGCGACGACGCCAGCGCCGATTCGTCATAGACCTTCGCCCGAATGGCGGCGTGCGGGCAGACCAAAGCGCACTGATTACATTGAATGCAGACCTTCGGATCCCAGACAGGAATCTCCAGCGCGATGTTTCGTTTCTCCCATTTCGCGGTGCCCACGGGCCACGTGCCATCGACGGTGAAGGCGCTGACGGGAAGCAGATCGCCTTTGCCGGCGAGCATGACGGCCGTCACCTTCTGCACAAAGTCGGGCGCCTTGTCAGAAACAATCGGCGGCCGCGACCGGGTCGCGCTTACGGCTGCCGGCAACTGGATTTCGCGGAGGTGCGCCAGCGCAAGATCGACCACCTCGCAATTTCGCTTCACCACCTCCGGCCCACGCTTGCCGTAGGTTTTCTCGATTGATTTCTTGATGTGGCCAATGGCTTCGTCCTTCGGAAGAATTCCTGAGATCCCGAAGAAGCAGGTTTGCATGATCGTGTTGATGCGCCCGCCCATGCCGACTTGCTTGGCGAGCGCATACGCATCGATCACGTAGAAGCGGATTTGCTTCTCGATCATTTGTTGCTGCAGTTCGCGCGGCAGGCGATCCCACACGCCGGCGGCTTCGCCAGGCGCGTTCAGCAGAAAGACAGCGCCGGGCGCGGCATGTTCCAGCACGTCGATCTTGTCGATGAATTCGAATTGATGACAGGCGACAAAGCCGGCTTCCTCGATCAGGTAAGCTGAACGAATCGGCCGCGGGCTTGAACGCAAATGCGAGATGGTGATCGCGCCTGACTTCTTGGAATCGTAGACGAAGTAACCCTGGACAAAGCGATCAGTTTCCTGGCCGATGATCTTGATCGAATTTTTGTTTGCCCCGACCGTGCCGTCTGCCCCGAGGCCGTAGAAGAGCGAGGTCGAGACGTCGTCAGACCTGGTGCGGAAAGACGGATCGTAATTAAGCGAGAGATGCGTGACGTCGTCGACAATGCCGAGCGTGAACTGGCGCTGGGGTTTTTCATTCTTCAGTTCATCAAACACGGCCTTGATCATGGCCGGAGTAAATTCCTTCGACGAGAGGCCGTACCTGCCGGCAATGACGCGCGGCTCGTTTGCCAGAGGAGATTCCGACCAGGCCCGGGCCTGGGCCAGCGCTGTTACCACGTCGAGATAGAGCGGATCGCCGAGCGCGCCAGGTTCTTTGGTGCGATCGAGTACGGCCATCGCTGTGACGGTGGTGGGCAGCGCGGCCAGGAAACGCTGCTGACAGAAGGGCCGGTAAAGACGCACCTTCACCACGCCGACCTTCTCTCCGGCGGCGCGCAGTTCATCGACTGTTTCCTGCACGGTCTCAGCGCCCGATCCCATGATCACGATGACGCGTTCGGCGGCCGGGTCACCTTCGTATTCGAACAACTTGTAATGACGGCCGGTGCGTTCGCCGAACGCATTCATCGTTCGTTCGACGATGTCGGCACAGGCGTCATAAAAAGGATTGGCGGCTTCGCGGGCTTGAAAGAACACGTCCGGGTTTTGCGCCGTCCCGCGAATCACAGGTTTGTCCGGCGTCAACGCGCGTCCGCGATGCGCACTGATGGCGTCTTCAGAAATCAAACTGCGCAAATCGTCATCGCTGAGTTCTTTCATCTTCGAAACTTCGTGCGACGTCCGGAAGCCGTCGAAGAAATGAAGGAAGGGAATGCGCGATTCCAGCGTGGCGGCATGCGCGATAGCGGAGAAGTCATGTGCCTCCTGCACCGAGTTCGCGCAAAGCATGGCAAAACCTGTCTGGCGGCAGGCCATCACATCCGAATGATCACCAAAAATCGAAAGCGCGTGGGTGGCGAGCGTCCGCGCCGTCACATGCATCACGAACGGCGAAAGCTCGCCGGCGATCTTGTACATGTTCGGAATCATTAACAGCAGACCCTGCGACGCCGTGAAGGTGGTCGAGAGCGCGCCTGCCTGTAACGCGCCGTGCACCGCTCCGGCCGCGCCACCCTCGGATTGCATCTCGGCAATCTCGGGAATGACGCCCCAGAGATTTGTCTTTTTCTTGCTGGCCCAATCGTCGCAGAGCTCGGCCATTGGCGAGCTGGGCGTGATCGGAAAAATGGCGATGGCTTCGCTGAGACGGAAAGCGACTGAGGCCGCCGCTTCATTTCCGTCAACGGTGATGTGCTTTGGTTCAGACATGGTTTCAAGTGCCTACGGTTTGGCGCGCCGGGCATGCGCCACGAGCTTGGCCACGGCGCAACTGGCAATTCGCGAACGCACGCTGTCGGCGCGGCTGGTGAGAATCACCGGCACGCGCGCGCCCAGCACCATGCCGGCGCTATCGGCGTTCGCCAGAAAAGTCAGGTTCTTCGCGAGAATGTTGGCCGCTTCGAGATCAGGAGCAAGCAAGATGTCCGGATCGCCGGCGACCGCAGATTTGATCCCCTTGGTCCTGGCCGCATCAGCGCTAATCGCGTTATCGAAGGCGAGCGGTCCGTCCAGGATGCCGCGCTTGATTTGCCCGCGCTCAGCCATCTTGCAAAGCGCCGCCGCGTCGAGCGTCGCTGGCATCTTCGAGTTCACGGTTTCCACCGCGCAAAGGATCGCCACCTTCGGATTCTCGTGGCCCAGCGAGGTCACCAGGTCGATCGCGTTCTGGACGATGTCCACCTTGTCCTCGAGCGTGGGGGCGATATTGATGGCTGCATCGGTAATGACGAGTACCTTGTGATAGGTCGGCACGTCCATAATGAAAACGTGACTGATGCGGCGGCCCGTGCGCATGCCGCCTTCGCGGGAAACAATCGCCGACATCAATTCGTCTGTGTGCAGGCTGCCTTTCATCAGAACTTCCGCGCGGCCTTCGCGCACCAACGCCACCGCCTGCTTCGCGGCATCGATACTGTTCGCGGTATCGACGATTTCGAAGTTGCCCAAATCGATTCCGGAGGCGTTGGCGGTGGCTTCGATTTCCTGCCGCGGGCCGACGAGCAGCGGTGTGATTAGTCCTGCTCGCGCCGCGTCAACTGCACCTTCAAGCGCGCTCTCCTCACAGGGATGCGCCACCGCAGTCGGCACGGCCGCCAGCGGCTTACATCTCTCAAGCAGTCGTTCGTATTTTCCGGTGCCTAAAGCCTGGCTCATGTCTTTCCTTCTGTTCGCAAGGGCGCACCTGACTGACTCTTTGCTGCCGGTCCGGTTTCTTTCAAAATCCAGGCAAGAATGAGCGCGATAAACACACCCAGCAGCAGCGGGCTAAAGGTTGTTTGATAGTCGCGCAGGGTCGGGTTTGCGGCGCCGCCGGAGGCATTCATAAAGCGCCATCCGAAGACGGGGCCGAGCAGCGCGCTGAAAGTGAAATTTATGAAATTGATGACGCCGGTGGCCGTGCCGCCGTACTGCGGCGGATTCGCTTCCTTGATGACCGTATACGGCAACATCGCCGCGCCGGAAGCCATGCCCATGAGGATTCCGATGACATATGGCGGGACCACATCCGGTTTGCCGTATAGCGCCCACGCCATCAGGAACAGCAGCACAAAGGCGCCTCCCATGATGACTGGCTTGCGCCGGCCGATTCGATCAGAAATGAAGCCCAGCAAAGGGCAACCAATAATCCAGCCGAACGGAACTGTGGCCGAGCGCATTACCGCATCCGCGTAATCGAGACCGTGTGCTTCCTGCAGGTAACGCACGCCCCAAACCATGTCGAAGATCGTGGTGGGAATAAACAGCAGCCCGGCGATCAATCCGCAGAGAATTGACTGGGGGTTTTTAAAAACCGTGCCGAAGGCCTGAAGAATTGATTTGAATCCACCACCGGAATCGGCGGATGGAGCTTCACTCGGCGTCAGGAAATAAAGAATCGCGCCGATGACCAATCCCGCGATTCCCATCCCCAGCCAGAACGTGCTCCAGCGGACGCCGGAACCAATCAAAGGTCCGACGATGAATTGACCCGCTGAGCCACCCGCCATGCCGAACATCTGCGTGGCGCCAATCAAGGTGGCTGCCTGCGAGGCAGGGAAGTTCTTGGTTGCGATATAGACCGCTCCGATCAGCGCAAACACTCCACCGGCGCCTTGCATGAAGCGGCCTACACTGGCGACGTTAGTGTTGCCGGTGGCGAAAAGCAGCGCGCCCAATCCGACGGCGACGGCCGCGAACGGAACGAGTTTGCGGGGACCGAGTCGATCCATCGCCGCACCGGCAACCAAACTGAATGGGGAATATCCGTAGTAAAAGAGACCGACGATTGCGGCGACGCCCAGCGCACTAAGGCCGAAGGCTTCCGACAACTGCGGCATCATTACCGCCGGCGCCGAGCGCATCGCGTACTGGTAAAAATAGAAGATCGAAGTGAGGACCCAGACGACAACGACCATCCTCGCGCGAGGTGATTCGACGGCGTTGACAGTTGCTACAGCTTGAGCCACACAACCTTCCCATTAATTCAGAATGAAGCAATGCCCCGGTTGGCGACTCACGGAGGGCGAGATGTTTGGGAGTTCCGCTTCCGTGTGCAGACGGTGCGGCGGAACTCCTAACGGGCGTTAACAAAGGACGACCGAGAGCGCGAGGCCGGCTTCGCTGGTCTCCTTATATTTGCTGTTCATGTCCTTAGCGGTCTCAGCTAACGCCTGGATGGTGGCGTCAAGGTCGATGCGGTGCCGCGAAGCAATTTCATTACTGGCGATCGCATACGCAGTCCAGGCCTTGACCGCTCCAAACGCACAGCGCTCGACGCACGGGACTTGGACGTAACCGGCGACGGGATCACAGGTCATGCCCAGGTGATGCTCCAGAGCCGATTCAGCGGCATTCTCGACCACGCGAGATTCAGCATCGAAAGCGGTAGCCACCAAAGCCGCCGCCATTGAAGATGCCACGCCGATTTCGGCCTGGCAGCCGCCCTCAGCCGCCGATAGGGTCGCGTGATGCTTGCACATATAACCGATTGCGGCCGCGGCCAGCATGCCGTCGCGGACCTTTTCCATGGGCAGTTTGCGAGCTTCAACCAGAGCGTAAACCAGTGAAGGCATGACGCCGGCTGATCCACCCGTGGGTGCGGTAATCACGAGGTGACCGCGCGCGTTCTCTTCCGAGGCCGCCAGGGCGCAGGCCGAAAGCATCGCGACACCGCGTTCGGCGGCATTCGCATCATCCATCGCGCGCTTGTAAACCGTGGCGGCTTTGCTCGCCAGTTTGATGGGACCGGGCAGAATGTTGTCCTCGGGCATCGCCAGTCCGGATTTCACGGTGGCGACCATGGCGTTGATGATTTTGTCGACAAAAGCGTAAACCTCGGCTTCAGTCCGGCCGGCGATCGACATTTCGTTGGCCAGCATAATCTTGGCAATCGTCGTCTTGTTACCGTCGGCATGCGCTCGCAGTTCCTTCATGGTGCGGAATGGGTACTTCGGCGCATTCTTCTTCGGCGGGGTGTATCCCTTCCACTCGATGAAGCCGCCGCCGACCGAGTAATACTCTTGCTCGAGCAACACTTCATTGCCGGCGAGGACTTTCACGGTCATCGTGTTCGGATGATGAAAGTTTCCCTTGGTCGCGTCGTAGATGATGTCTTTCAAGCTAACGTTAATCGTCGAGCTGCCGAGCTTCACCGGAAAGACCTGATCCGGTTTGTCGCGCAGGCCATCGAGGAACGCCGGATCAACCGTGGCCGGCTCTTTCCCGACGAGACCGGCGAGCGCCGCGCGTTCAGTGCCGTGTCCTTTACCGGTGGCGCTCAGACTGCCGAACAAATTGACCTGGAGTTTGGTCGCCTTGGCGAGCTTGTCGGCCGGCAGTTTGGTCGCACGCTGATAGAAGTCGTACGTGATGCGCATCGGGCCGATCGTGTGCGAACTCGAAGGGCCAGGACCGACTTTGTAGAACTCGTCGATCGTAGTCATCACCGGACCTGCGCCCTTCTTCACCACGTTCAAATTCTTATCGAGTGGCGGCGCAGGGGACTGCTGTGGTAGCAGCGATTCGCTCGTGGCCTTTGCCACTCGCTCGCTCGCCGAGACGTTGCGACCGGTCATGATGGCCGCCGCGCCGATGACCGCACTGCGCATTATGAATTTGCGTCGATCGACTCCGGCCGGGATATGGTCGTCCGTCAATGGCTCGTTCACTTCCCCCGGCTCGGCACTCTTCGCCGATTCATCTTTCGATCTGGTGATTTCGTAAAATTTGGACATGGGTAAATCTCCTTGTGCAGGCCTTCAAGCGATTGCGCTAATTGTTGTCCTTGACCGGTTGCCAGGTGCGATCAGGATTGAAGCGGTCGGTGCTCTTAAAAATTTCCAGCGTCTTAGGTCCGAGATCCTTCTCCCAGACAACGCCGTCCTGGCTAACCATGAAGCTCTTGACGCCGGTGTTCCGGTACTGCGCGGGCGAGGCGATTAACGCAAAGCCGCCAATCATCACGCCCTTGATCACGTAGTCCAGTTGGCCCAGCGGCGCTGCCGGTCCCTGGCCGGTCAGAATCTTGAAGTAGTAACCATGGTACGGTTCGCCCGAGCTGTAACCCTTGGTAATCGCAGCTGCGATTTTTTCGCCGATAGGTCCATCCCAGCTGCCGTCGGCCTTTTTCCAGGCCAGAGCATTTTCGTCGCCGTCCAGGCTCACAATCTTTTGTGCGTATTGATTGGGCGACCCGGCAGCTTTCCTGGTCAACGCGTATTCGTGTTGCGCCTCGACATAGCCGTTACAGACTTCGATGGCGTCCAGTTCGTTGCGGCCGATGCGGCGCAGCAGAATCTCGCGACGGCCGGCCGCGGTGTTGAAATACCATCTACCCAAACGCTCATTGATGGGCACCGGGAAAGGCCAATCCTCGTTGCCGACAAACAGCGTGGCTACCTTGGCGTTGCGCGCGCCTTTCGTGACTCTTTGTCGGGTGCGCGCCTGGGCAGCAAATTCCGCCGCCATCTCTTTGTCGCGCGCCGGCTCGCCGGTGTGAATGATGTCGTAGCTGTCCGGCCCGAGAATCTCGGTCAACGCCTTCTCGTCATAATTTGCCGCCGCCTCGATCAAGGCATCGGCTGCTCCTTCCGGGGTCGAGAACATCTTGCCCTTGGGAACGGCGCTGGTTTTGGTTTGCGCGCTCGAGTACGGCGCAGTCAAGAGCAGTAGCGCACACGAAACCGCGAACATGATCGCGAAGTGAACGATTAAGTATTTGAAATTGTGTGTTGAGTATTTCATCTTCGTTTCTCCTTTCGTGCTGGTTGTTACCGCCGCCGGCCTCCACCGCCGCCGCCTCTGCCGCCACCGCCGCGGCTACCACCACCGAATCCGCCGCCGCCGCGACTGCCACC
>JADMIO012763259.1_pt1 | contig 44700 bp, 35 predicted proteins | sample 8958161 | NCBI WGS metagenome assembly JADMIO01 (sample SAMN16585339, study PRJNA669376) | soil metagenome | isolation source: Crop rotation soil | place: USA: Cullars Rotation, Alabama | collected 2011
CGCGACAACTTGTCCACGTGGAATTCTAAGCTTAGGATCCCAATGTGCTGGAAAGAGTTCGTCGAGCTTCTTCCGGAGCTGGCTCCGCATCGATGGCGTGCGCCAATACCATTTCGACAGTTCGCGCTGCGCGGAAACGAAATTCCCCGCGGCAATCAATTGCTCGATCTCCGGCATGGGAAGCAGCGTCGCGGCTGTCGGAGCCGGCGCGTCGCCGACTGGCGGCGAAGAAGCGCTCCCCTTCGTCTTCGCGGCCACGGCAGGGGGCGCAGCGCCCTCCTGGGTGTCGCCCACGCGCTGCGGCCGCGACGGTTTCCGGGCCGGCGTCGCCTCCTCGGCCGATTCTTCAAACACCGCCGTCTTCACACCCTCGCGCGACGCGCGTGAGCCCCCGGCAGAATCGAATGGATCGTCCACCGGCTCGGGGGGCATCAGCCGGGCCGGCCGTCGCTGAGCCATACGTTGCCGCGTTGCGGGCGAGACCACCGGATCGCTCACCGGATCGATCTCTTCCTCGTCGCGATCGGTCCGCGAAAGGCGTTCGTCACGAAGCTCGTCCGATGGATCATCTCTCCCATAATCGGGGAGTTGTTCGCGCGACACAATAGCGACAGATGATTCGGCCGGCTCCGGTTCAAACTGGTCGGCGATCTCCTCCAGCGTCACCGGCTCTTCCGCCGGCTTCCCCGGCCGGAATGTACCGGAAGAGGGGCAGCTCGGGCTCGATCGGAACGCCGCCGTCAACTGGGCCAGCGTGACCCGCACCCCGGCCGGCATCCAGCGGGCATCCCCCGCCAGCAGCGCGGTCAAACCGACGACCAGGCAGAGAATCACCCCACCCAGAAACAGACGCACGAAAAATCGACGTGAAACAGACATGGGTTCATCCTTGAACCAGAGACCTTAGGGACGGTTGCGAACCGTCGAGTGGACGCCAGACTATATCAAACCCGAAAAAACGAGACCATGCGAGTTCCGTGGGTTGGGCTTTCCAGCCTGAGACCGCTGGGCGATGCAAACCAGAACCCGTTCCATTGGGAAGTCACAGAACCCGGAATCGACACGGCTCATAACAGGAACAACGTCCCTATTGGCCTGGCAACAGACCGCGACACACGAACCCGCAGCGCAGTCAGCCTGGAAAGGCTAACCTACGTTGCGGCCTCGCGTTCGAATGCGGCGGCGCTCATGCGGATTTCCAGCCCCAGGGCTTCCGGGTTCGTGGCCACTTCCATGGCGCGCTGTTCGTCGATGATCCCGGCGCGCAGCAGCCTCAGGATGTCGCGGTCGAACGTCTGCATGCCGCTTTCCGACGTCTTGATGTAATCGGCGATCGCACTGATGCGGTTTTCGAGGATATATTTCGACGTGATTGCGCCCGCCCGCAGCACCTCCACCACCGGCCAGACTTCGCCGTGACGGCTGAGCGTCAGCCGCTGCGCGATCACTCCCACCAGTGATGCCGCAAACTGCTGCCGGGCGATCGACAGCTCGTTCGGCGGCACCATGGCGAGCAGCCGCTCGACCGTCTGGGCGGCGTTCGAGCTGTGGATCGTCGCCAGCACCTGGTGTCCGGTATCGGCCGCGCGGAGCGCCATCTGCACCGACTCGGCGTCCCGCAGCTCCCCCACGAGAATTACGTCCGGCGACTGTCGCAATGCCTGACGCAGCCCATGATGGAACGAGGGCGTGTCGCGCCCGACTTCGATGTGCGACACGAGCGACTTTTTGCTCGCGTGCTCGTACTCGATCGGGTCTTCAATCGTCAGAATCTTCAGGGGATACGTGCTGTTGAGGAGATCGACGAGCGCCGCCAGTGTCGTCGTCTTGCCGCTCCCGGTGGCTCCGCTCATCAGCACGAGGCCCCGCCTGGCGGTCACCAGCTCCCCGACCACTGGCGGCAGGTTCAGGTCCTGAATCGTGCGGATGGCCGGCAGGATCACGCGAATGGCCAGTCCCGGCATGCCGAGATGGCTGTACAGGTTGCAGCGGAAGCGCGCCACGCCGGGGAGGCTGTAGGAAAAATCGGCCCCGCGGACGAGCGCCCGGTCGATGTCGACGGCGATTTCCTGCGGCCCGATGGACTGGATGATCGCCCGGACGTGGTCGGCACTGAGCACGGGGGCGGCGACTGGAAGCACCTGTCCCGCGACCCGGATCTGCGGCGCCGTGCCGGATTGCAGATGGATGTCTGACGAGTTCTGCGCCACGGCGAACACAAACAGTTCTTCGAGCGTCATAAGTGCGAACGCTTTCGCGTAATAGAGGACATTTGCCGTCGAATGTGGTGCTCTTGCTTACGGCGTCCCCAGCATTATACGCTCCGGCTGCTCCCTTCGCTCACTCTTCGAGAATCGTCGACGGCTCGGTCACCGACACCGGCGTCTGGCTCAAGGGACTGCGAAGCAGCGCCTGCAGCTCGATGTGTCCGGCGCTGAGCGCCTTGGCTTCCACGACAAACGTCAGCACCGCATCGGGTGCGAGCTCATCAATCGGATCGAACACGATTCGCCCTTCGTCTGTCCGATATGGGAGCCGCAACGGTTCCCCCTGCCGCTTCACCTCGGCGGAGAGCACGCTCAGGCTGTCCCCCGGAATCACTTCCAGGACCAGATCGCGCGCCGCCTGCAGCCCGATGTTCTGCACCGTGATCTCGTACGTTCCCGTCTTGCCCACCACGAAGGGATCGTTCTTGTCGTTCACCCGCACGTCGAGGATTCCCGGAACCGGCACGATCTCCAGGCAGCTTTCCACCTGCTCCCCGGCTGCCTGGGGGCCGACCGTCTCGACGAGCACGCACGCCCGATGGGCCGGCGTGCTGCATTCGAATTCGACCTGCAGTTGCACCCCTTCGTGCGCCTGCAAACGCCCCAGGTTCCATGTTACTCGACCGGGCGTCCGTTCCGCGTCGGAGTTCGCCTCGCGCGGCACGAGCGCCGCATCAAACGTCGCTACGACCTGCACATTGGGGAGCAGGTCATCGGAACGATTCGCCACCTGAATGTTGAACTCCGCGCGGCTTCCCACGCTGCGCTGAGCCGGCCCGCGCAGTTCGATTTCAAGCTGCCGGGGAACAAACTCCACGCACGCCGTCTGGACGGCGACGGCCTGCTCCTCGTTATCGAGCCGTACCGAAAAGCGGCTGCAATGTGCCCCGGCCTGGTCGCAGGCCAGGCTCAACGCCACCTCTTTCGATTCGTGTGGCAGCAACCGTCCAACTTTCTGTTTCACCTCGTGCTCTTCGCTGCCGGGAAACTCGAGGGGCGCATCAAATGCGCAATGCACGGTCACCTCGTCGGCCGGCTGATCGCCGGTGTTGCGCACCGTCAGCCGAAACGTGGCCTGGGTTCCGACCTGCTTCCGTGGCGGCGCGCTGACGGTCAGCTCCAGGTTGCGCGGCACGGTAATGCCATCGGGGTCAATCCGTGGCAGGATGCGCCCGGGGCCGCCGTTCCCTGGCGTCGAACGGTCGGTGGAAGGAAACGCGGGCCAGGGGGGTGACTGGGTGGGCAACGGGATCGCCGGTGCCGAGTCGGGAACCGCTGGCTTTCGAGCTGCCACGGTGCCCGGCGCAGACTGGTCGGAATTGCCCACAGTGGACGGTACGTGGGCTTTCTGCGGTACAGGAGTGGCTCGATCAGTGGCAGACGGGGCTGCGGCAGACGGGGCTGCGACGGAGGTGCCGAGCTGGGCTCCCAGCGGAGCCGCGTCCTCGGGAACGCGCTGAGTCATCAGCGGCGGGCGGGATGTGCTCATGCATCCCGCCAGGAACAGGCCACACCACGCCGGTGACCAGTGTCGCGCCCCCCATATCAGATTCTTATGAGTCATCATGACGTCCGGGTTCATGAACTGAAGTTGTCTCGTAGATGAACTCTACCCACCAGACTTGAGCCAAGCCGGCGGAAATCCACGGAATTTCGCGAGCTTTTCCCAGAACGCGCCGCCGCACAGCGTTGTATGCGGTGCAACACTCGGGAAAAGAATGCGGCTCCGGCAAACTGGCGAAACTGCGTCGTCCATGTTCGGCATGCGTGCTCTCTCTCGTGAAGCGCCTTGGACTCAACCGATTAGGAAAACGGCTCCTGGAAAAAGGCTGGATTCGTGTTCCGGGGTTTCGGCCCGCCGGCCGTATCTTCAATACAACGGAATGTGTCATGGATCGACGCAATACATATGGGGCAATCGCGGGTGTCGCTCTTTCCGCCCTGCTGTTGATCTCGCCGTCGTGGGCCAGCCCGAAATCCGCCATGCAGGATTTCCTGGTGCGGGTCAAGCTGAAGTCCCCCAAGGAAAAAGCTCCGGTGAAGGTCGGCGTCGTGAAATGGCAAACCGACCTGCAGAAAGCACATCGCGTGGCCGTCTCCACGAATCGCCCCCTGCTGATCGTCTTCGGGGCGCCTTGGTGCGGCTACTGCAAGAAGCTCGATAAGGACGTGCTCAGCGACCCGGAGATCGCCGACTACATCAACGCGGAATTCGTGCCGGTGCACCTCGACTATCAGCGCGATCGCCGCGCCGCCGAGATCCTGGAAGTTAAGACGCTTCCCAGCACGATCATCCTGAACCCGAAAGCCGACCTGATCGGGAGGATCGATACGTATGTCAACCGCGAGCAATTTGAAAAATCGCTCCAGCTCGCCCAGGCCCGCGATCAGAAGCTCAGCCCCGTCAAGCACGCTGCCGGACAGCGTTGATCCTTGAACGTGGTGCGCGTTCCGTCGTACGATACGCCGAGTGAAGAAATTTCCCGGCGAACGTTCGGATCGCGGCATGGTCGGCAGTTTTCCGTCTCGAATTTCCACAACCTATTACGGCCGCAGCCTGGTGGCCGATGGTGACGTCCCCGCTGGTGCGGTCGTCGCGAAATTCGAGGGGCCGGTCGTTCCCGGTTTCGACTGCGTGCCGGAATCGGAAGTGCTGCATGCGATCCTGATCGCGGAAGATCAATGGCTGATTCCCGAATCGTCGGCCCGTTTCATCAATCACGCGTGCGAGCCCAACTGCACGGTGAATGACGACCTGGAAGTCGTCACGCTGCGCCCTCTCCGGGAGGGTGAGGAATTTACGATCGCTTATAATGTCGCACGACCGACCGAAGTGCTTCCCCCGTGGGATCCCCGCTGGTCGTTCGAATGCCAGTGCGGTGCGGCGGAGTGCCAGAAGAGAGTCGACGGCTGGGTGGTGCGCGACGACTGACCCCCCGCCTGCTTCGTTTTACAGACTGACCGTGCTCATCAATCTGACTGCGAGTGCCTCATGTTCACGACACGCCGGGATTTCCTGAAAACTGCTGCGGCCACCGCCGCGGCGACATCGCTCCCCCGCTGGTTCACCGAGAGCCAGACGCACGCCGCCTTTCTCCCCGAATCGGCGAACGACCAGTTCGCCATCGCTCTCGTGGGCTGCGGCGGCATGGGAAGGAATGATGCCAAGAATGCGACGCGCTTTGGCCGCGTCGTGGCGGTGTGCGACGTGGACGAAGACCGGATCGCCGAGGCGAAGAAGCTCTGGCCCGAAGCGAAGGAGTACAAAGATTTCCGGCAGGTAGTGGCCCGCAAGGACATCGACGTCGTGGTCTGCGGCACCGTGGATCACTGGCACACGCTCGTTTCCATCGCGGCGATGCGCTCGGGGAAAGACGTGTACTGCGAGAAGCCGCTCACGCTCACCATCGACGAAGGGCAGCGGCTGATCAAGGTGGCCAGGGAAACCGGCCGCATCCTGCAGACCGGGAGCCAGCAGCGGAGCGACAAGAATTTCCGACTGGCGTGCGAGCTGGTCCGCAACGGCGTGATCGGGAAGCTCAAGCACGTGTCGGTGTGGCTGCCGCACGGACGCCGGGAAGGGCCGTTTGCCAAGGCCACTCCCTCGCCGCGCTTCGACTGGGATTTCTGGACCGGCCCGACGCCGCAAGCGGATTACGTCCCCGAGCGGACGCACGTCACGTTCCGCTACTGGTGGGAGTATTCCGGCGGCACGATGACCGACTGGGGCGCGCACCACAACGACATCGCCCTCTGGGGAATCGGTCTGGAGCGGAGCGGCCCCGTTTCAGTGGAGGCCAAGCCGCTCGTGCAGATGATCCCCGACGGCTTCACGGCCTACAGTGAATACGCCGTGGAATATACGTATGCCAACGGCGTGACACAGTCGTGCCACAGCACGACCGCCAACGACTGGAAGGGGGCCGTGCTCGATCCCAAGGGGCAGCAGCACGGCGTGAAGTTCGAAGGGGAAGACGGCTGGATCTTCGTCACCCGCGGCAAGATTGAAGCCAGCCAGCCCGAGCTCCTCACCACGCCGCTACCCTCGAATGCCGTGCGGCTATACGAGAGCAACGACCACATGGGCAACTTCTTCGACTCCCTGCGCACGCGCAAGCCGACAATCTGCGAACCGGAAATCGGACACCGCTCGGCGAGCGTCTGCCACATGGGCGTGATCGCCCTCCGCCTCGGACGCAAGCTGCAATGGGATCCGCAGGCCGAGCGGTTCACCGGAGACGAAGAAGCCAATCGCTGGCTCGCCAGAGACATGCGGAAACCCTGGAACTACGATTCCATCTGAAAAGGCGAGCGGGGGGTGTGAGCCCCCTGATCGGCCCGCGCGTCTCGGGCTATGAACGAAAAAGAAATCTAGCCACGGATGAACACAGAGAGACACGGATAAGACGAAGAAACCCGAAGTCGCTGCGATTACCGCAATGCACCAAACACTAAACACTAAACACCACACACCATGATTCGCTTCGGCGTCGGTATCATCGGGGCCACCGGGTACATCGCGGCAGCGTATCGATCCGAGATCCGCGCTGCTGCCGATGATGCCCGAGTTGTTTCGCTCTGCGCCCGCCGCCGGTCGCTGCTCGAGGAGGCTGCCCGTGAAGATGGTGCGAGCCACATCACCGACGACTGGCGCACGGTGGTCGAACATCCGGAGGTGAACCTCGTCGTCATCGCCACTCCCGATGCGCTGCATTACGAGGCGGTCATGGCGTGTGCCGCCGCGGGAAAACATATTATCTGCGAAAAACCGGTCGGAATGAACGGAGCCGAGGCGCGCGCGATGTGGGAAGCGTATCGCGAGCGCGGCCTGGCGCACTTCGTCCCCTTCTGGACGCGCTACACCCTGCCGTTCCGCCATGCCCGCGACGTGGTGCAATCCGGCACGCTCGGCGCAATTCGTGGCGTCATCTCGCGCTGGCACAATCCGCGTCCCGCGTCGATGCCCTTCACCTGGCGCGACAATGCGGAACTCTCGGCCGCCGGGAGCCTCGCCGACGTCGGTTCGCACGCGTACGACACGCTGCGCTGGCTGCTGGGTCAGGAAGCGACGCGCGTGCTGACCCACGCCGACGTGCTCACCCCCGCCAAGCCCGATCTGGGAGAGGTCAACCTCGACGAAGCGCTCCGCTGGGGGGGCGCTCACGGATCGGGGGAAAGCGAGAAACGCCGAAAGGGAACCGCCTTCGACTTCGCCGACGTGGCAATCGTGTTTGCCGACGGCGCGGTAGGTTCCCTGGTCCTGTCGCACGCTCCCTTCCTTCGGAAGTCGCTCGCCCCGGACCTCGAACTGCATGGAACCGAAGCCTCACTGGGGATCGACCGGCTCACAGGCCGACTCACCCTTGCGCGGACCGGTAAAGACAACGAAGTCCTGATGACGGTTCCCGATCCCGGCAACACGAATCGGTTCGCCACTCACGTCTTCCCGGCTTTGCGCAAGCAGCTTGCCGGCGAGCCGGCGGAGTTCCCCGGCCTGGAAGACGGATTCCACGTGCAGCAGTTCACGGACGCTGCGGCTGAATCGGCACGGATTGGCGGATGGGGCCATCTCGCCTAGCAATGGCAGACGCAAGTCGAACTACGGGGTAGACGCTGGATTTCTCAACGACGTGGAAGTGGCCGATACTGGCGAAGAGGCCGCTGATGGTCCGATTCCACCCGACTGTCGCGCGGCGAGTTCGCCCCTGTGAAAATAGAGAACGCTCAAGAGTTGCTCATCGTCAATGTCCCAGAGTGTGCGACCTGTCTGGTCCTCACCCAGGAACCCGAGGTGGGCAAGTAACTGCCCCAATCGAACGTCTGGTGACAATTCACAGAGTTCGGTCAATAAGGTCAAGGCTTCTCGCTGAGTTGCAGAAATCATGGCAAGAGGTCTCCAATTTTCGGATCGAGTCCATGCGGCCTGCGGAGCCGACCGATTACTTCGACACGGACGAGAGTTCCGGGTGCCAACTTGGCGATTCGCGTTGCTCGGGTCACGCTACGCGACATTACTCGCCTTGATTACCGTTTCCTGGACGACTAGGTCATGCGCGTATGAAAAATCGGACTTCTTCTCGCCGCGGATGATGCGGGCCATGTCGGCGGCGTCTCCCACGTAGCGCGTATATTTCGGGAATGTGATTTCCTGATACCCCTTGCGATAGGCATCGCGAGGCTGCGAGAGGGCCACGCGTGCCGAGGGGTTGTCAAGCGGCTGGATGTGGAACGTTCCCTCCGAGCCGCAAACCACGAAATGCCGCCGCTCGCCCCCATCGACCTCGACCGCGCTCGACTTCACGCTCGCCAGGGCCTTGGGGTACTCGAACACTGCCAGCATGTTGTCGAGCAGGCTGTCGGAGAGCTTTGAGACCTGTTGAGGATAGGCCTGCACCTTCTCCGGCACCCCCAGCACGCCGATCACGAGGTCGATCACATGGCAGCCGAGCTCGAACATGATCCCCCCAGGATACTCGGCCAGCCGTTTGCGTTCGGAAGCGGGCACGACTTTGCTCATCACCGTGTGCACCTCGAACGGATCGCCGAGCCAGCCGTGGGAGAGCATGTCGCGCATCAGCACGACCGCCGGGTTGTAGCGGAACATGTATCCCATCTGCACCAGCAGGTTCTTCCGCGATGCCTCATCCAGGATCCGCCGGTAGTGCGGCAGAGATTCACCCGCCGGCTTGTCGAGATGCACGTGCTTGCCGGCAGCAATCGCCGCCTCGGCCGCAGCAAGCGAATCGCCAACGCGCGTCTCGACGAGCACCGCTTCCAGTCCGGGGACGTTCAGCAGTTGTTCCTGCGTCATCCAGGGGAGGTCGCGATACGCCGATTGCGACATGGCGGCGTTCCGCAGACCCGCGTCCGGCTCGACGATGCCCACAACTTCGTAGTCCGGCGATTCGCGGTACACGGAGAGCTTGGAGGCGTGGGCGTGGCCAACGCCGATCTGGCCGACTTTGATGCGACGGGACGGGGGGTTGGCGTCTTGCGCCTGTGATCGGCGAGCGAGGCCCGCGAATGCCGCGGCGACAGTCCCTCCGGCAAGGAATGAACGACGATCAAACTGCGACATTTGGTGCTCCGTAGTTCCACCTGCCGGAGGGGTTCTCAGGCTGAGGGCGTTCAAAGCGTGCGAAATTATTCCGGCGACGGTCACGCGAAACCGTCGACCCTGATTGTATCCCGTACAAGCTTGTTTCGCCCCTTCAGGGCTTGAGGCGTGTCGGGAATACATTTCCCAGGGCGTTGCCTGGGATGTCTTGTCATGCCCTTTCAGGGCGGACCTCCCCGAATATCACGAAACGCGAGCAGGCGTACCGTGCGTTGAGCCGATGCGGTCGGCTTGTTCTAATGGTTGTGTCTTGAATCCTTCGCCCGTGTTTGACACCTGATAACACCAAAATGACTCTCTCCCCGCCCAAGACGCAGCTTCTCGACGTTTACCGCACGATGCAGGTCATTCGCCAGTGCGAAGAGGAACTGGCGCGCTGCCATCAGCGGGGGCTGGTGCTGGGGGCCTGCCATACGTATGTCGGGCAGGAGGCGGTGGCGTCGGGCGTCTGCGCTCATCTGCGGCGGGATGATGTGGTGTTCAGCACGCACCGCGGGCATGGCCATGCGCTGGCCAAGGGGGCCGACCCCGCGGCGTTGATGGCCGAGCTGTTCGGCCGCGAAACGGGGCTCTCGCGCGGGCGCGGCGGAAGCATGCACCTGTTTGCTCCCGAAATCGGCATGATGGGGACGAGCGGGATCGTCGGGCCCTGCATCCTGCAGGCCGCCGGGGCGGGGTACAGCTTCAAGCTGCTGAAAACCGACCGCGTCGCCGTCGCGTTTTTTGGCGACGGGGCGGTCAATAACGGCGCGTTCCACGAGGGGCTGAACATGGCCTCGATCTGGAAGCTCCCCGTACTGTTCGTCTGCGAAAATAATCAGTTCGCCACCGAGGTGCCGTTCTCCTATGCCAGCGGCAACCCGAGCGTTGCCAGCCGCGGCGCCGCCTACGGGCTCCCCGGCGTCGAAGTCGACGGCAACAACGCGAAGGAGGTGTTCGCGGCGGCGCGCGAAGCGGTCGAGCGTGCCCGCGCGGGGCATGGCCCCACGCTGCTGGAATGCAAAACGTATCGCACCCGCCCGCATTCGGAAGGCATGGGAGACTTTACATACCGCACGCGTGAAGATGTCGAACGCTGGAAGGCGCGCTGTCCGATTCAACTGTTGCGGCAATCGCTCGTGCAGGAAGGGATCGAGTCGAGCGAGCTGGAGGGGATCGACGCCGAGGTGGCCGAGCTGGTTCGTGAGTCGCGCACGCGGGCGGAGAACAGTCCCTGGCCCGACCCGGCCACCGCCGCCGTGCATGTTTACGCGGCCAACGGAGACGGGGAGGGACCAGCGAAGGGTGCTGGGGCCGGTACCGAAACTCGCCAGCTCTCGTACTCGCAAGCCACGCTGGAAGCCCTGTCGCACGAAATGGCGCGTAACCCCGGAATCTTCGTGATGGGAGAAGGGATCGGCGTACGGGGAGGAAACTTCGCCACCACGGCCGGCCTGTTTGCGCAATATGGCGGGGAACGGCTGTGCGATACGCCGATCTGCGAACGGGGATTTGTCGGCCTGGCGTGCGGCGCGGCGATGACCGGCACGCGGCCGGTGATCGACTTCATGTTCGCCGACTTCGTGCTAGACGGCCTGGGAGAAATCATCAACCAGATCGCCAAAATGCAGTACATGAGCAGCGGGCGGCTGAAGATGCCGGTACTGCTGCGGGGCTGCATCGGGGTCGGCCACTCGGCGGCCACGCACCATTCCGGAAACTACTATGCACTCTATGCCCAGGTACCCGGCCTGCGGGTGGTGGTTCCCTCCACGCCCTACGATGCCAAGGGGCTGCTGACGCGGGCGCTCCGTTCGAACGACCCGGTGCTGTTCCTGGAGCATCGTGAAATCCTGTCGGTGAAAGGCCCCGTGCCGGCGGGAGACTACGAAATCGAGTTCGGCAAGGCGGCGGTCGTGCGCGAAGGACGCGACGTGACAGTGGTGGCCCTGGCGCGGATGGTGCACCAGACACTCGCCGTCTGCGATCAACTGGCGCAGGAAGGGATCTTAGTGGAGCTCATCGATCCGCGCACCGTGTCGCCGCTCGACACGGTGACGGTTCAGAAGTCGGTGAGTAAGACCGGGCGGCTGCTGATCGTCGACGAAACGTTCGCTCCCTGCGGGATCGGTGCGGAGATCGCTGCCCGCCTGGCGGACGAAGGTTTCGACGATCTCGACGCTCCCATCCGGCGTCTGAACGGTACATTCACGCCGACCCCCTACAGCCCGCCGCTCGAAAAGGCGGTCATCCCGCAACCCGAAGACATCCTCCGCGCGATCCGCGACCTCGCGGCGGAGTAAGTTGGAAGTTGGAGTCCAGGCTTCAGCCTGTTTCCTAACTAAGCACCACACAACGAACCATACCCATGCCCCACGAAATCCGACTCCCGCGCCAAGGCTGGTCGATGGAAGAAGGCACCTTCCTCGGCTGGAAGAAACAGGAGGGAGAATTTGTCCGCGCCGGCGAACCGCTGTACGAGCTGGAAAGCGAGAAGGCGACTCAGGAAGTGGAGGCGGTCGACAGCGGGATCCTGCGGCTCGTACCCGATGCGCCGCGGCCGGGGGATGTCGTCAAAGTGGGAGCGCTGCTGGGTTACCTGGCGGCGGAAGGGGAGGCGATTCCTTCTGCGGCGGCCGCGGAGAGCGAAGATGACGTCGCGCGTGACGCGGGAGACCTGGCGGTCGGGCCTTGTGGCTCGGTCAGAGACCGGCCACAACGGCCCGCGCCTCCTTCGGTACGCCGGCTGGCGCGCGAGATGGGAGTCAACCTCGCTCACGTGGTCGGGAGTGGTTCCGCCGGGCGCGTTACGGCGGAAGACATACGCAGCCACGGTGCATCGGCGGACATGCGGAGCGTTGCCAGCCCGCGTGCGCGACGCGCGGCGCAGGAGCTGGGAGTCGACTGGCGGCAGGTGCGCGGCACTGGCCGAACCGGGCGGATACGGGAGCGCGACGTCCGGGCCGCAGCAGGGCAATCTTCATCCGCGCGTGCCGCCGGCGAACGGCGTCCGATTTCATCGCGCCGTCGGACAATCGCACAACGGATGCTCGCCAGCCAGCAGCAGACGGCTCCAGTCACGCTCACCACGCGGGCCGACGCGACGAACCTCGTCAACCTTCGGACGCAGTTCAAGACGGTGGGCGACGGCGTGGCCCCGCCGACGTTTACCGACATGATCGTCAAGCTGACTGCCGCGGCACTCGAGCGGCATCCGCTGCTGGCGGCTCGCTGGGAGGGAGATCAGCAGATCTTCCCGGAGACAATCGACATCGGTATGGCCGTAGACGCGGAGGAGGGGCTGATCGTGCCGGTTCTGCGCGACGTGGGGAGCCTGTCCTTGATGCAACTGGCGGAGCGCTCGCGCTCGCTCGTTGAGCGCGCGCGAAATGGAAAGCTCTCAGCAGACGACATGTCCGGCGGCGTGTTTACCGTCACGAATCTGGGCGCCTTCGGAATCGACGCCTTCACCCCGATCATCAATGTGCCCGAAACGGCCATCCTGGGAGTGGGCTGCATCCGACGGGAACCGGCAGTGCATAACGACCAGATTGTCCCGCGCGACAAGATGACATTGAGCCTCACATTCGACCACCGGGTCGTAGACGGCGCGCCGGCCGCCAGGTTCCTGCAAACGGTCGTGGAAGCGGTCGAGAACCCGTCGGCGTGGCTGCTGCGTGGCGGGTGAGACGCAACGCCCCGCCATGGAGCTTCCCAAAGTGGAGCCTTGCGGGGAGGAACATTTTGTGGACAATGCTCCGTTCTAAGAGCTAATCTGCCTGCATTCCACTTGTATCCTCCTATCCAAAGCTGATTGAGGGCACCGGGCGATGATTCAGATAATTATCTTTCTGGTTGGGCTTGGTTCGATTGGACTCGGCTGCAAGGGATTTACCGAAAGCGGAATACCATTCAGCAGTCGCGGCAATCTGACGGGGACCCCTGCCGCGTTTGTCGGGATGATGTGTATACTGCTGGGAGTAACATTGGTCTTGCTGCCGATCTTGCTCGTGTTTTTCGGCAATCAATTGCGCGTTTGATTTCCGGCAGCAAGCGGGTTAGTCTGCCCCGTTCACGGATTTCATTGCGTGCTTCGATTTCTGCAGGGAACAAGCTGTGCTCGTTCGCCGCTCTCGCGCCGCGAATGGTTGCGCATTGGCGGCCTCGGCAGTCTCGCCACACTGCTCCCGAATGCGCTCCCTGCAGCCGGAAAGGGTGCATCGTTTTTTTCCGGATTTGGCCGCGCGAAATCGGTGCTGCTCGTTTATGCCAGCGGCGGACAGAGCCAGCTCGACACGTGGGATCCCAAACCGCTTGCCCCCGCAGAAATCCGCGGGGAATTCCGCTCCATTTCGACTGTCGTTCCCGGCATCCAGCTCTGCGAGCACATGCCGCGGCTGGCACAGTTCGCCGACCGGTACACGATCCTGCGGACTGTTTCGCATGACGACGTCGACCACGGCTCGGCGGTGTACCTCACGCTCACCGGTCACTTTCATGCGCGGAAGTCGTCCAACCCGCGCCCCACTCCCGACGACGCGCCCACGTACGGTGCCGCGCTCAAACGGGTGCGACCGGGGGGCCGGTTTCCTTACACGGCCGTGCATGTGAACGCCCCCGCTGTCATTCCCGCTCTCGTGGCCCCCGGCCAGAGCGGCGGTCTCCTGGGACGGTCCTTCGAGCCACTGGTTGTCGGCGACGTGACCGCGGAAACGGTGGTCATTCCCGGCCTCGAGCCGCTTCCCGAATTGCCTACCGTGCGGCAGGGCGCCCGCCGCTCGCTGCTGGAAACGGTGGACGGCTTCTGCCGCGAGCTCGAGCATGACCGGCAGCGTCTCGAAATGGACGTGCTCTACCGGCAGGCCCACGAGCTGCTCAGCACCCCCCGCTGCCGCCAGGCGTTCGACATCAACGCGGAACCCGAAACGCTCCGCAACCGCTACGGCAGGCATCGCTCGGGGCAGGCGTGTCTCCTGGCGCGGCGGCTGGTCGAGGCCGGCGTGCCGTTCATCACGGTGATGTGGAATCACTCCAACCGCGGACAGGACCTGGCTCCCGACGACACCGATCTCTACGGCTGGGATACGCACAACGACATCTTCGACGCACTCCAGCAGCGCCTGCTGCCCCGCTTTGACGAAAGCTTCGCCGCACTGCTGGAAGACCTCGACGAACGGGGCCTGCTGAACCAGACGCTCGTCGTCTGCATGGGAGAATTCGGCCGAGCCCCCCGGATTGCACTCGAGGCCAAGTTCAAAGGGAGCTCCCCCGGCCGCAAGCACTGGGCGTCGACGTACTCGATCGTGCTGGCGGGAGCCGGCGTGTCGCGCGGCGCGGTCGTGGGAGCCTCCGACGCGATCGGCGCCCATCCCGCAACCGATCCGTACAGTCCTGGCGATGTGGCGGCGACGATGTTTGCCGCGCTCGGCGTCGATCCTGCCCAGCATTACCAGGACACCTCCGGCCGCCCGTTCCCGCTCGCCACCGGCCAGCCGATTCAGGCGCTGTACGACGCCTGAAGGCTAAAACAAGACCTCTGCGACCGCCCTGATTCTGTCGTAGAAAAGCGGTCCACAACCGGTTTTGTTACGGGTTCAAAGACTTCACCGCCCGATGCGCGAAGTGCGGTGCGGGAATCGGCCGTGCGACGTCAACCGCAGATTCCGTCGCGAGATCAAGCAGGTTGGGGGCGTCTTCAACGACGTCGTTTTCCCAGGCTTCGACCACCGGACGGGTGTACGTGTTGCCGTTGGCACGCAGCACGCGGGCCACGCGTCCATCGCTCAGTTCCACGTAAGAACCGATCGGAAACAGCGAAACGGTGTGCAGCAGCGCCCGGACCGCCATCGGCTCGAACAACCGCACCTTGGCGCCCCGCAGCAGATATTCCATCGCGACGTACGGCAGCACCGCGGGCCGATGTGTGCGCGGCGAAACCATCGCCGTAAACACGTCCGCCACCGCGGCGATCTTCGACAGGGGATGAATCTGTTTGTCGGTTCTTCCTCGTGGATAACCGGTGCCGTTGCAGCGTTCGTGCATCTGATACGCGACCAGCCGCCCCGCTCCCAGGATATGATCCACGTTGCGGAGCAGCTCGAACGAGATTTGCGGGTGCTTGGTAATCTCCAGCATCGACGACCGATTCAGCGGCCCCACCGAGGGAAGGAGCTGCTGGTCGAGATGGAGCATCCCCGCGTCGTGCGCAAGACAACCCAGCCCCAGCTTGATCAAATTCGACTGTTCGACTCCCAGGTTGGCCCCCACGCACATGGCCAGGACCGCCGTCTGCAGGCTGTGCCGCGCGGGATAACTGTCGAGCTCGGGAGAAATCCCGATCGAGACGAACAGGTCAATGTCTTGGGCGATGCCAATGAGCGTCTGCTCCGTAATCCCTTCGAGGCCGTCCACGTCGGCGGAACGCAGCACGTCCCGTGATTCGAACGCCTGGTTCACGTGCTGCACGTTGGTCTCGCACGCCGCGACAACATCCCGGCGATGGGCTTCGTCGTACCGGAGCTTCCCGTGCCGCGCGATCGTCTTGAGAAACGTGTCGCTCCGCGGGAGCGCGCTGAGCCCGGAACTTGCGTCCAGGATCAGGTCAGCTTCCACGGCTGGGCGAGAGGGGCTCGGCTTGATGGGCAATCGCGATTCCGCGGCCTGGTGGCGGAACCTGGCCAGCTCGCTCTTGTGCATCATGATGTACGTGATGCCGCGCTGCTTCAGCCGCTCGATCACCGCCGACGTGATGTGCACCCCGGCCGCCAGGAGCAGTACGTTCGCCGCATCATACACCGGATGCCTGAGCACGATCCCCGGCGTAAGCGAGGCGGTATCGACCATCATGAACCCGGCGAGGTCCGCGTTGTGCCGGGCACTGTCTCCGGAAATCACTTTAGCGACCATGCTGCGCGGCCTCCGTCCGCTCGCCCGCCATGGCCATGTCTTCGAGAGTCGGCTCGTCGAGCGCCGTGAGACAGGGCAAGGGACGCTTGACGATCAGCGGAACCTGCCGCAGATCGATGGTTTGCGGACCATCGTCGAGCGCCTCGCGGCGCCACGCCTGCACGGTCGGTTTGGCGAAATCGTCGCCATTGGCGCGGAGCACGCGCGCCACGCGCCCGTCGCTGAGTTCAATGCACGAGCCGATCGGGAACAGCGATACGGCGCGCAGCAGTCCGCGCACCGACATCTGGTCGAACAATCCCATCCGCGCGCCGCGCAGCACGTGTTCCACGGCGTGGTAGGGCATCATGCCGGGGCGATGCGGCCGGGGGGAGATCAAGGCGGTGAAGACGTCGGCCACGGCGGCCATTTTGCTCAAGGGATGAATCTGCTGATCGGTGCGGCCCCGGGGATACCCGCTGCCGTTGCACCGTTCGTGCATCTGGTAAGCCACCAGGCGCGACGCCCCGGCCAGTTTGCCGTTATCGCGCATCAGGTCCATCGTAATCGACGGATGCTTGGTGATCTCCAGAAAATTCGAGCGGTCGACGACCTCCCCCGTTCCGAAGACCTGCTTGATGTGCAGCATGCCCGCGTCGTGCGCGAGGCAACCCATGCCGAGCGTCACCAGGTCGTCGCGGTCGACCCCCAGCGTGGCCCCCAGGCTCATGGCCAGCATGGCGGTCTGCTGGCTGTGCCGCGCGGGATATTTGTCCGGTTCCGGTGCAATCCCCATGGAGACGAACAGGTCGATGTCCTGCGAAATGTCACACAGGGCATCGGCCGAGAGCCCTTCCAGCAGATCCATTTCCGAACCGCGGAACTCATCCAGCGATTCAAACAGCCGCTGGACGTTGTCGAGCGACTGCCGATAACCAAGGGCCATCTTCTGAGACATCTCCGGCGAGTACGGCTGCGTCCCGTGGCGCACGATACTCTTCTGGAAATTGCCCGTGCGCTGCAGCGGGCCGATGTTGCGTTCCGGTTCCGGGCCGTCCTGGTCTGCACTGCGAATCGGTCCGTGTGCAGTCCCGCGCTGGCGCTGCCGCGAAAGGCGGCTGAGTTCGGAATGATGGACTTTGACGCTGGTAATTCCGCGCTGCAGCAACCGCTCGATCACGGCACCATTGATCGGCGCCCCCGGCCCCACCAGCAGGACGTTGCGGGCGTCAAAAATTGGAAACAGCGAGGTGGCGCCTTCCCGCAATTGGGCCGTCCGCAGCATCGCGAACTGCGAGTTCTCCAGCGCCGGCATTTTGGGAGTGCCCGAAGTCTGACTGCGCATGGTTGGCTCAATACTCTGATGGTTTTTCTGTTTGTCATCCTGCGGCGCGGCGCCTGTGCGCACGGGAGCCTCGAGCAGGTCAGAAAAACTGTAGTTCAGGATCAGGCGCGGTCAAAAGATCGGCAGGGGTTTTCCTCCGCGGTGGAACGGTTGTAACGGTGGCAGCAGGTGTAGCGAGGTTGCGCTGTTCCTCCGCCACCCCCTTGCGGGGGTGGTTCCCGCATGAAGATAACCTACACGGCCCCCGGATCGGCCGGTTTCAGGTCGGAAACCACGCGCTTCCCGTAATGCTGCTGCAATCGGATGATCGTGGACTGGACGGCTGCTTCGACCTCGTCCGCGGCCAGACGCCCGGTCTCCACCAGGCAGCCCGCCAGTTGGCGCAGGCACTGTTCGCTCAATTCGCGTGAGAACAGCAGCATCAGCCGGCGTTCGACGAGGTCGTCGAGGTGGGCCACCCATTCATTTTCGATCACCCACTGCACAAACGCCAGGGGAAACGCGGTTCCCGGCAGCAGCGCATGCGGATGGCCTTCCAGTTCGGTCAGGACTTTCTCCGTGCGGTTGCCGATCAGCGACCAGAGACTTAAGACTTCCGTCATGTTCACATCGAATTGCGCGGCGAGCCGTTCCCACGCCTCTGCCAACGCCGACGGGGTGGTCGGATATGCGCTGCCCCCCGGGTACGGCCGCTCCCGCGTCTCGGCGCGGCGCTGGACGCCAAGTGTCTGAAACACCTGGTCGGCCACCTGTTCGGCAAGAGAACGGCAGGTCGTCAGCTTGCCCCCGACGATTGTCAGCAACGGGTGGTTGTGGATCCGGTGCGTGATGATCGAATGGTCGCGGGTAATGGCGGCTGCGGGGCCTCCCCGAGGGACCGGGAGCGGCCGGACGCCGCTGTAGTGCAGCTCGATGTGTTCCTGCGTCAGCCGGACTTGGGGAAACACGCGATTGACCATCCCCATCAGGTACGCCAGTTCGTCCGGCGTCGCGCGAGCTGCTCCAGGATCCTGATCGAAGCGTTCGTCCGTGGTCCCCACCAGCACGGCATCCCGGAACGGCAGGACGAAGACCAGCCGGCCGTCGTCCGCCTCCGCGTACACGGCATTGTCTCCCAGCGCCAGGCGGAGCGGGGAATGAAAGGTGATGAAGTGGCTTCCCTTTGTGCCGCCAAACAGCCGCGGCGTTGGAACCTGCAGCTCGCGCAGCGTCTGATCGCCCCAGGCCCCCGTGGCATTGATCACCAGCGACGGTTCGAATGTGCGCACGGCACTGTCGGACTGCAGCGGCAGAATACGGGCGCCCTGCGCCGTGAACTGCACCCGGTGGTAGGTGTACACGTGGAATTCCACTTCCTGGGCTTCGGCACACAGGCGGGCGTCTTCGAGTTCGGCAATCACGAACCGTTCCGGAAACAGCATCTGCGCGTCGGAATAGGCGCACAGCCAGGGGTAGCGCTTGCGATCCACGGAGGGCATGTCGGGAGTTTGCTCGGTAACCAGGGAGTGCCCGGGGAGGCCCTCTTCACCCGCGAAGCGGTCGTAGAGCGAGAGTCCCGCGTCGACCAGCCACAATCCCCGACCGGTCGCGGGCCGGAAGCGCGAGGCCACCCAGCCACCGAGGCGGGATCGCGTCAGGCCCAGGAATCGGGACGCCGATTCGACGAGCCCCCCGGCACGGTTTCGGATCGGAATAAACAGTCGCAGGGGAGAGACAAACTGTGGCGCCAGCCGCAGCAACCGGGCACGCTCTTCCAGCGATTCGCGGACGAGATGAAAATCGCCATATTCCAGGTACCGCAGGCCGCCATGAATCAGGCGTGAGGATTTCGAGGTGGCGCCGCAGGCAATGTCCTGATGATCCACCACGCACACGGGCACGCCGTTGAGCGTCAACTCGCGTGCAATGGCCGCCCCGTTGATGCCGGCGCCGAGAATCAGCACCGGATGCGGGTGAGCGATCGTTCCAGACGCCAAACCTGATTCCTTAGAAAAGACCGCCATAACTCGCGTCTGCCGCGAGCACCTTATTTGCGACGTTCGCCGGCGGGTTTTTCTTCGCCCGGTTTGCGATCGTCTGATTTGCGGTCGCCTGGCGGGGCATCAGCGGGGCGGCGGCCGGCGCCGTCCGGTCCCGGCGGCGGTCCGATGAGCTCGGCGACGTCGAGCTTGCCGTCGTGGTTGCGATCCAGCTCGTCAAACAGATCGACGACTTTGGCCAGCTCCGCTTTATCGAGCGTACCGTCGTTGTTCGTATCGAGACGGCGGAACAGGGGGGGCGGAAGCGGTCGGCCCCCCTCACGCATCCCTTCGCGCGGCTTGGTGCCGTCGGCGGGAGGCGGTTGCCCTTCGCGCCGGCGTTCCTGGAACTGCCGCATCATTTTCACGAACACGTCTTTGGAGACGGCGCCATCCGCAGGCTGCCCCGATTCGGCGAGCATCCGTTCCAGCGGCCGCTTGAGCGGCTCGGGCACCTCTGCCAGCGACAGCTTACCGTCGTTATTCTTGTCGAACTGCTGAAACATTTTCTCCGGATCGGGAGCTTCCCCTCCGGGTCGGCCCGGAGCGGCCCCGCCGTCGCGGCGACGCGCGCCGACGAACTTCACGAATTCGTCCTTGGAGATCCCCGCCTTGTCGTCGCGGCCCAGCGCCTTGAGCATGCCCTGGAAACCCTCACGGCGGGGTTCCGGAACTTCGTCGAGCGTCACCTTGCCGTCTTTGTTTGCGTCCATGCGTTCGAACATCTGCGCCGGATCGAAATTGCCCCCTTCGCGACGCCCCTCCCCGAACTCCTGGTTCGTCCCCTGCCGGATTTCGTCGGGCTTGAAGCCCTCAGCGAACTCCGCCTTGCTCAGCTCGCCGTTCTTGTCTTTGTCGGCAACGCGCAGGAGCCGATCGAAGAACTTGCGTTGATCGTCTCCCACTTCATCCGCAGTGATCTTACCGTCGCCGTTCTTGTCGAGCTGCTGGAACAGCTCATCGGACGACTTTTCCTTTTCAGTCTTCCGCTCCTGGGCGACGAGAGTCTGCACCCCGGCGAACGCAGGAAACATGAACAGTGCGAAGCTCAGCCCCGCCCATAGTAGTCGGTGTGTGATGGTGGTCATGGATTGTTTCCTGGGTAATGAGGAATGAGACGGCCCGAAAATCTCAAATGGCGGGAACCGCGCGGCACGGCGCGTTGACGCCGGCCGCTGAAAATACGAAGCCCTTTGTAACGAACACCCGAACCACGCCGGAGTTCCGCCGTCGCGGGCGAAATCGGTGGAATAAGTTCCGAATGACCTACTTTTCGTTCCGAAGCGTAAACGTCACCGCCTTCACGCCATTCCGCACAGGAACCACGTACATGCCGGAGGGAGGCAGCAGGCGGGCAGCCGCCGACCGCGCCTCCGCGGAAAGCTCCAGATCGCCCGGCATCTCCAGCTTGAGCGCCGTCCCCAACCCTTGCAGGAGGGCCGGGAATTCGGCAATGCTCATCGTCACCTTCTGAAAGCCGGCAATCGAAGTCTGGGCCGGCAGCCGTGCGCTGATCCGGCGGTACACTTCGGAATCCGCGAGCGACTCATGGTCTCCCGCGTTGCGCAACACCTGCTCGAGCAGCGGCACGTCGGTGGCGATCATCAGGAAGTTTTCGACGACTGCCATCCCGGTGGGACCGGAAGGCTCATCGGCTTCTTCTTCCTCCTCTTCCTCCCCGCCCCCCTCGAATTCATAGATGGCTTCTCCCTGAAACCGGCGCGCCTTTCCGGGGAAGCTCGGCAGCTCCGACCATTTCGCCAGCAGGCCCCTGAGCGCGGCGGGGTTCTTAATGCGGGCGGCGAACAGGTATTGTTCGCCGTCGTCTTCCTCGGAGTCCACCGCCTGCCCCACCAGGTGCAGCTCGCCGGTGAGCTGGTCGATCACGTCGCGCTTGAGGTGCAGGTTTCCCAGACCCGGGTTCTTCGAGAACTGATCGATCGTGCGGGCGAGCCAGCCCGGCCCCTGGAACGAGTCGACCAACCTCTCGACCGCATCGTAGGCCTGCTGCACGTCCCAGTTCACGGCCAGGTAGCTCACCGCGTCGGCCGAGACCCACTTGGGAGGGGTCTGGCCGGTGGGGGGGAACTGCAGCGCGCCGAGAACGCCGGCAGCCGGCTCATCCACGACAAGCAGCGTGCGGGTGATCGAATCGTATTCTTCCGTCGCCAGCGCCAACGTGCCTCCCATGCCCCGGAACTTGTCGAGCCCCAGCGTTGGCAGGAAAGTGAGCGCCATGGCCGCTTGCGGCGACGCGCCCGCCCCCGACATCGAGGTCTGGAAGATGGCTAACGGGTCGACGTACCACGTCAGCAGCGGGACTTCATCCTCTTCGCGGCAGGCTTCGGAAACCTGGCGGAACACTTCGTTTTCCGCGAGCGTTTTCGCGTGCATGCCGTCCCAGCGCGCCAGTACCGATTTGATGCCCGCCGCGCTCCCCCCGGCGATCAGGAACGAATCCTTGATGCAGTACACCAGGGCCTGCACGTGCTGCGGCGTTTTCTTGGCGGCCCCTTCTTCCGGTTTGTGCTGATAGACGACGATCCGTGCGTCTTCGAATTCTTCTTCTGTCTTCTGATGCCCGCGGGCTTCCAGTGCCGTCCCCGCCTTGTCGAGGAGCTGCTGGATGGCCTGTTCCTTGTCGCCGAAATCGAGCAGCAGCACGACGTCGAGCGCGTTCCCCTCGGCGCGGGTCAATGCGACCGCCACTTCGCCGTGCGGGATGGCGAGCAGGTCGTCCAGCGACATGCCGATCGATTCGCCGACTTTAGCCGAAGCGATTTTGAGCTGTTTCTCGAACAGCTCGCGGAACTGCGCCAGAGAGTCTTCACGCCCGATTTTCCCCACCCAGGTCTCGCCCAGCTTCGCCTTGAAATCGGGCACGCTTCGCAGCGAAACGAAAGCCAGCGTATCGGCGGGGAGCCGGCGTTCACTCACAATCTTTTCGGCGCGGATCGGTTCCTCGGCGAACGCCGGAGCAAACAGGACCAAGGTCAGCACCTGGGCCAGGACAGGGGCCAGCACGATCGAAAGCAGACTGCGCGGACGGATCATCAATCGCTCCTGAAAAATGCCCGCGCACGGAGTGTGCGGTCGATAACGTGGTCGACGCATTCCCTGCGCCGCCGGGGCGGCATCACTTGCCGCCACTTCCCGCGGCCGCCGGTTTGGATTCGGGCTCGGCCCGAGGCGTGGGGGCGAACTTCCGCCGGCGCGGCGCCTCGAGATAACGGAATCCGGTGTTGGGGTTATTCTTGTCAAACGCAAACGCGTCGCGATTGTCGAGGAAATGCTTGAGATAGGCAACAGGAATTGCGAACCCCAGCCCCTCGCTGAACAGGAGCTTCATGTTCGTGACTCCCACCACTTCTCCGCGCAGATTGAACAGCGGGCCGCCGCTGTTGCCGGGATTGATTTCCGTGGTGGTCTGAATGTAAACGAGCCCGTTGAAGTTCCGATTCCGCGTGCTGACGATTCCCTGCGACACCGAGCGCTCCAGGCCGAGCGGATTCCCGATGGCGAACACTTCGTCCCCTTCACGCAGGTCGTTCTTGCGGGCGAGATAGACCGTGCGGAACGTGAGGTCTTTCTGCGCCGGGATCTGCAACAGGGCCAGGTCGAAGTGCGGATTGAGGGCCAGGATGCGCACTTCGTCGATCCGCCGCCGCACGAATTCGCCGTTCTCCCCCTGGTGGAAGATCGTGGCGGCGATCCGCGTTTCACGCTCCACGACGTGGTAGTTGGTCACGCACAGGCCGCGCTCGTTGATGATGAACCCCGAGCCCAGTCCACTCGGCGTCTGCACCAGCACGACCCCTTCGCCGAACCGCTGTGCGAGCTCTTTGATCGAACGCTGCGGCAATTCGGCGGAGGCGTAGATCTCGTCCCCCTCCATTTTGACCTCGGCGGCGGGCTGGGCCTGATCGCTCGTCTGCCGCGACTTGATCTGCGACACCGGGATGCGGATCACGTCCACGCCCACGTCCAGCAGCAGCTCTCCGCCGCGCTCCTTGAGCACTTCCCCCTCGAGCCTCTGTCCCGACTTGAGCTCGATCACGTCGGAAGCCCGGGCTGCCAGACCTGCAGTGCCGAGCAGCAGCAGCGCCGCGCACGAGACCAGCGTTTTCCGTACCCGATCCATGGTTCCTGGTTCAGTTTGCAAATCGATAATCCTGGTGGCAGTCGTTGCACGCCTTCTGGCTGCGGCTGTTCGCTTCCGTGAAGGCTTTGAAGTCTTCGTTCTTGATCGCCGCCAGCACGTCCATGTTGGCTTTGATCATGTCTTTCACATAACCTTGATACTCCGCTTCATCCGCTGAGTTGTAGCCGACAGTCGCCACCACTTTCGCCAGCGCGGCCAGCATCGACGCCTCATTCGTGATTGCCTCGGCGTTTTTCTTCATCAGTTCGTCAGTTCCGATGTTCGACTTCATCCATTGGAACGCCTTCTCCATGCGCTTCATCAGCGGACCGCGCCCGGCGACTTCGCTGAACGGAATCACCGGAGCTGCGTCTTCCAGTCCTGGAGGCTTGTTCCCGCTGAGGAGAGCTTCCAGCTTGTCCCATGCCTGCTTGGTCGGATCGTACGACGCCTGTCCCAGACCTTTGGCCTTCTTGGAGACTTCGCCACCCAGATCCCGGACGTGCGCCGCGTCCCCCTTCCAGGAGACGGAGACATCGGGATTCGCGATGGCGATGCCGGCCAAGGCCGCCATCACGGCGCCATCCACCGAGATGCCATCTTTGTAATTGCCGTTGTACTTGCCCACGTTCTGCAACGAGTCGGTGAGCCGGGCTTTGATTTTCTTCGTCTCGTCCACGATCGTGTCGTTCGAGATCACCGATTTCCAGTCATCTCCCCCGCCGGACGACGCGGCTGGTTTCTCCGCGGGCTTCTCGGCCGGGACGTCGCCTGCGGCAGGTTTCGCGGGCGCTTCTTTCTGGGCCGCCGGTGCTGCGTTGCCTCCACCCGATGGTGCACCTTTCGAGGCCACCGCCATGGGTTCGTCCCCCCACACGTCGAGCGGGATATCGCCGATCATCGGTCCTTTCCGGACCTTCTTTTTCGGCTTGGCGCTGGGTTTCGAGGCTGGCTTGCGTTTGACGGGCGACTCGTCTTCTTCCTCTTCTACCTCCTCGACCTCAGCTCCTTCATCTTCGGCCAATTCCTCCTCGTCTTCCTCGTCATCGGTGGCGACGTCGCTGCTGCCGCAGCCGGTGGCAACGAACATCAGGCAGGCCAGACCGCAGACCAGCCAGGCGAATCGGTGCGGGAATGAAACGAGCATCGAAGAAACCTTGAAGAGCAATTGTCTTTGAGGATCGGCCGCGCGAGCAGCCGGTTCAGTTCGCAAAACGATAATCCTGGTGGCAGTCGTTGCATGCCTTCTGGCTGCGGCTGTTCGCTTCCGTGAAGGCTTTAAAATCTTCGTTCTTGATCGCTGCCAGCACATCCATGTTGGCCTTGATCATCTCTTTCACATAACCCTGATATTCCGCCTCGTCCGCCGAGTTGTAGCCCACGCTTGCTACAACCTTCGCCAGCGCGGCCAGCATCGACGCCTCGTTCGTGATCGTCTCGGCGTTCTTCTTCATCAGCTCGTCGGTTCCGATGTTCGACTTCATCCACTGGAACGCCTTTTCCATCCGCTTCATCAGCGGCCCGCGTCCGGCGACTTCGCTGAAGGGAATCACGGGCGCGGCGTCTTCCAGCCCGGGAGGCTTGTTGCCGCTGAGCAGGGCTTCCAGCTTGTCCCACGCCTGCTTCGTCGGATCGTACGATGCCTGTCCCAGCCCCTTGGCCTTCTTGGAGACTTCACCTCCCAGATCGCGAACGTGCGCCGCATCCCCTTTCCAGGAGACCGAGACGTCCGGATTTGCGATGACAATGCCGGCGAGGGCGGCCATCACCGCGCCGTCGACGGAAATGCCGTCTTTATAATTGCCGTTGTACTTGCCCACGTTCTGCAGCGCATCGGTGAGACGGGCTTTGATCTTCTTCGTCTCGTCTACGATCGTGTCGTTCGAGATCACCGATTTCCAGTCGTCTCCCCCGCCGGACGACGCGGCTGGTTTGTCCGGCGGCTTATTGGCCGCCGGAGCCGCCTGCGCCGGAGTGTCTTTGGGAGCTGACGGTGCCGCATTGCCTCCGCCCCCCCCGCCCCCCCCACCGCCGCCGATCGGCGCGCGATTGGCCGCGATCGCCAGCGGATCGTTTTCCCAAACTTTTGGCTTCGTTTTCTTCGTGACTTTTCCGGAGGACTTCTTGTGTTTTCCCGAGGCCCCCTGGTCGGTAACTTCTCCGCCATCTTTATGTCGGGAAGCAGCCTTCTTGCCGCAGCCGGGCATCAGCAACAGCAAACAGGCCAGTCCGCAAAGTGTGAACGCAATTCGGCGCGGGAGGGGAATGAGCATCGGAATTGACCCTAAACACCGTAACGGCAACTGTTTTGTGCCTGACGAGAGACGCTGTTGATTATGGGGCGTGCGTTGCTTCCATGCAATAGCGGGCGATGCGCCGCCGTTATCGCAATCCCTGAGAACTCCGAGGAACGCGGGCTGCATTCGGAATTCGCACGCTGGTTGCTGAATCGGCAGACGTGATTGTACTATGCCAGCCTCAGACTGCACGGCCACCCGGTCCACACCATGTCCGACGAACAACTCGAATCCCGGCCGACGAACATCCGCTGGCTGATGTTCGCGCTGGCGTGCGGCACGTCGTGGTTCCTGTATGTTCACCGCTACGCCTGGAACTTCATCGCCCCGAAGCTCAAAGAAGAATACCAATGGGACGATTTGCAGGTTCAGGGGATCTATTCCCTGTTCAACCTGACGTACGGCTTCGGACAGATTCCCAGCGGCATCGCCTGCGACTACTTCGGCCCGCACATCTTTCTGGGGATCATTATCATCCTCTGGTCGATCGTCCTTCCGCTGCACGGTGTTTCGTCGAAGTATGGGCTCACTGCGGTGCGGCTCACGTTTGGCGTGGCGCAAGCGGGGGCCTATCCGATTCTGGCTAAGGTGACGAGCGCCTGGTTTCCCGGGAGCTACCGCACCGTCGTGCAGGGGTGGGTGGCGTCGTTCTTCGGGCGGCTGGGGGGCGCCGTTTCGCCGATCTTGCTTGCCAGTTTTCTGATGGGATATTGCGACCTCACCTGGCGGGTATCGCTGCTCGTGCTGGCGGCGGCGGGAGTTCTGTACGGCATCCTGTTTCTCATCCTGTTTCGGAATTCGCCTGAGACCGATCGGCGCGTCAACGACCTGGAACGGGCGCACATCCTGGAGGGACGGCTCCCCGCCCCATCCAGCACGGAGCGGCGGATCATGCCCTGGGGTCGCGCCCTGAAAAACCGCAGCATGGTGTTCTTCATCATCATGCAGGCGTTCGTGGCAGGGGTCGATACGTTCTATTCGTCACTCCTCGGAGTGTATTTTGCCTCGAAGGGGGTCACGCTGGGGAAGGCGGGCATGCTGGCCAGCCTGCCGCTGATCGGCGGGATGCTGGGGGGCATGACGGCCGCCGCGGCCGGCGACGTGCTCATCCGCTGGACGGGGAATCGCCGCTGGGGCCGTAGCGGGATCGGCATCTTCAGCAACGTCATGGCCTGCGCGATGATGTTCGTGATGATGCAGCAGGAGAGCGCCCTGGGGGCCGGCCTGGGGCTGATGGCGGTGAAGTATTTCGCCGACATGAGCCAGCCCACGCAGTGGGGCGCCTGTACCGACATCGGAGGCCGTCACTTCTCGGCGACCGTGTTCGCGATCATCAATACGTCAGGAAACATCGGCGGCGTATTCTTCCCGCTCATCTTCGGTGCGATCCTGAAATCCAGCGAAACGCTCCGCGTGGTTGAGGGGGTCGATTTCAAAGACTTCACCCAGATGCTGCTGTTCGCCGCGGGGATGTACATCACCGCCGCTGCCTGCTGGATCTTCATCGACTGCACGCGCACGCTGGACGACCCCGCCGACCTGCCGCTGGACGAGCCGCAGTAGATCTCGCCTCTCGGTCCTCCCCCAAAGCGCCTCCCTCTCGTCCCTGAGCCGTGGGTTCATTGGACTATGCACTACTTCGTCCAAGCGTCCTGAAAGCATTGTCCGCATTCGAGCGGGGAAATCGGGCACGAAGTGTGGCCAAAGGACGTCAAACCTCGGTTGTTTCATGTGCCCCAAGGTCAACGGTGTCGCGACAGGTGTTGCGAAAACGCATCGCCCCCGAATTGATGACTGCAGACGCCCTGTTGTTCATAAAATTCTTAAGTCGTTTAATATCAGTATGTTGTGGGTTATCTATTCGCAATATGGCTCCAGCGGTCCGGGGTTTGCCTTAAGGAATCTCAATCTGAGACAGACTGTACCCCCAGTTCAGCACCCCGACTCCAAGGCGAACCAGAATGGCTTCCAAAAAGTACCTGCGGTTGTTCGATCTCGACAATGCCACCATTATCGACCTCGGCGACATGGAAATCTGGGATGGGGCCGATCTGGCATTGCTGCGGGAATCGCTCGTGCGCGTTGCGTCGCAGCATCCCGAAGCGATCGGGGTTGATATGACCTACGTGAAATACATCCCCAGCGGATTCTTCGGGATGCTGTTCGATTACCACGAGCAGGGCCTGAAGATGCGGCTGCTCTCGCCTCAGCCCAACGTCGTGCGGATGCTCTGGTTCAGCCGGTTCTTCAAGCCGATTTCCAGTAATTGCTTCGAGCTCCGTCCCGAGACGCACCAGGCCCCGCAGCCTCCGGCCTTCGACCGTTCGGTCGAGCCGGTCACCTCGTGGAACCGCTCGGCGGTCGCCGTCGCGGGCCGCGGAAAATAGTCGGCAGCAGCCTCAAGGCTGAACTCCAGCGGATTGAATGAGATGCCGGACGAATTCGTCCGGCGCATCGACGGAAACTGTTGCATCGACGCGCGGCAGCAACGGAAGTTCCTCGAACGTAACGCCTCCCCCGACTCCGAGCCAGACGAGAAACGTTGGCTCAGCCGGCGGACGACGCACGGCTTTTGACTCGTTCCAATCCGAGAATTTCACGCGTGCGAATTCTGACCGCAATCGCGCGATCAGCGCCGCACGACATTCCGCCGTCCCTCCGGCGAACGAGATCTCCGGATTCCGCGCATCCAGGCGAGACCGCAGCTCGGCAATCGTCACCAGCTTTTCGGGATGCACGAAATCCGGCGCGATTTCGGCAAGCGGATCGAGCACAAACCGCCGATACCAGGCTGCCGGATGGGGGACTACCAGTCGGGATGTGTTGATCCGATCCAAACCATAGAAGAGCAGATCGAGGTCCAGCGTCCGCGGCCCCCAATGAATTTCCCGGGTGCGGCCGAGCCGTTGCTCCACGTCCTGCAGCACGTCAAGCAGCGCTTCAGGCCCCAGGCTGGTTTCGATCTCCGCCGCGGCATTGAGAAAATTGCCCCCCGCGTTGCTGCCGACTGCAGCCGTTTCAATGATCGAGCCGATTTTTGAAACGCGAATTTGAGGATGTTCGCGCAAGATGTCGAGGGCCATCGCGAAGGAGTTGCCGACCCTGCCGAGATTGCCTCCCAGCGAAATGTAGCAAACGTGCATGGCGTGTGATTCTATTGCGCACGCCACCCCCCTTGCGGGGGTGGTTCCCGCGCTTGTGCGCTACCGGAGTCACGTTTGACGCGAGTAGCGCACAAGCGCGGGAACCACCGAGGCAAGCTCGGTGGCGGGGTTTCTTTGCGCGATTGTGGTCATTGTTTGGTCAGTGCCCGGATCGCCGCTTCCAGCTCGGTCGGATTCAGGGCTCCATTCTTGTCGACATCGAAGCGTGCAGCATATCGTTGCACCTCGTCGCGGGGTTTGCCGCTCGCGGTGACCAGTTCGTCCAGGTTCAGGCTGCCGTCCTTGTCGGCGTCGAATTTCTCGATCGCCTTGCGCGCCCCTTCGCCCGGATCGCGCGCGGCGACCTTCGTACCTGATGCCGATTTCGACGGGGAAATGCCGCCCACGAACCGCCGCCGATCGCCGATCTGGGCGAGATCGGCTTCCGATGCCGGAACGAGCTGCAGCGTGGCCAGCGACATTTCATTGAACGTCTGTTCGCCCCAGGTCACACGCCGAGGCGGCTGGGCCGGGTTCCGCGGATTCTCGGCGGAGTTGTCGTGCACTCCTTCCAGCACGACGCGCGTTCCCGCGGGGAGCTTCACCGGCTCGTTGTACTGATAAAAGCTCTGCCAGTTGAAGTCCCAGTCGTTGATCCACAGCAGCGAGAACGACTCGCCCTGCGGGGGGTAGGCCGTGATTTTCATCTCGTGACCGATGAGGTGCATGTGCGGAAAGATCCCGAACAGGTTCATTTCGATCGGCAGCGTATATTCGTCGCGGGTGCGGAAGGCGCGTTCGCCGGGGGGAATATCGATCTTCTTGTCGATCAGCAGCAGATCGGTCATCGAGCGCTGCGGCGCTTCGTCGGTGAAGTACAACCCGATCGAAGACTTTTCCGACTGCGGCTTGCCGATCGGATGCAGGTGCAATTGCACGATCAGGTCTCCCCCCTCGGGCCAGGGGAGCGACAGCCCCTGCGGCAGCGGCATGGCGTCGCGGCCAGGAACCCAGGCCGCCATGCTGCCGGGCAGTATGCGTCCGGAGATATTCAACCCGCTCGAGAAGCCGGGGCCGGGATCGGCGGCGTCCTTCTCCCGCGCCTTGCCGCTGGCGTCATTCGCGAACACCGCGTGATGCACGATTGGGCGATTGCCCGGCCGGTACTCCAGCGCCCGGATAAATTTCCCGGCAGGCACCGTTACGGGGAACACGAAGTTACGATAGATATCGGGACCTTCGGCGGGAATCTCGTAGGGGGTGTCCATCGTCACCACGAGATCCGGCGTTCCCAGCTTCCACTCGTTGTTGAACTGTGGAACCGGCGGGAGGTCCGCAGGGTTTCCTTCGGGCGTCCCCTGTTCGACCCATTGCGCGATCAGGGCAATCTGCTCCGGCTTCAGCCGCCGCTCCCCGATGAACCGGCCATGCCCTTCGACGCTCTTCCAGGGAGGCATGAAGCGGGACTCGGTCACGGTACGGATCTGGCCGGCGTGCTTTTTCACATCGGCATAATTCAGCAGCGCAAAGGGCGCCACCTCCCCCGCCCGATGGCACGTCGTGCAATTCTCAAACACGAGCGGTGCAATGTGCTTGTTGAATGTCACCGTTTCGGCGGCCGCGGCGACGCCGGTCGCTCCGACGATGAGTGCGACGAATGCAAACGACGTTCGACGGAAACTCAGGGAAATCAAAGACATAACGCATCGCTCCTGAAACACCAGCCCCAGTCGTCCCATATATACCCGAAAACTTCGTTCCAGGTTTCAACATGTTGGAGTCCAGCCGTTGGAGTCCAGCCTTCAGGCTGCCTCGCGTGGCACTTCCTCCCCGTTCCACAGAAGCCGGGGGCTGACGCCAGCCGGCTCGCCTGAGCCGCCTCTTTCGTCACGTTGTCACCTTGTCACTCCGTCATCTCCTCACCACCTTCCTCCCCACCCTCCTTCACCCGCGCCCCGAAGGCATTCGCCAGCCGCACCAGTGTGGGCACATCCAGATCCTCCGCCCGTAAGCCATCCTTGAATTCGAACGGTCGCAGGATGTCGTCCACCTCGGGCTTGTCGAGCTGTTTGCGGTACATGCCGACGATCACGCCCCGGAGCGACTTCCGGCGATGATGAAACAGCCGGCGCACAAAATCGTGGAAGAAGTCGCGATGGTCGATTAACCGCGCCGTTTCCGGATTCGGCAGCAGCCGCACCACGGCCGAGTCCACCTGCGGCCGCGGCCAGAATACCGTCGGCCCCAGTTTCTTCAGGATCTTGATATCGCACTGCGCCTGCAGCCAGGCCGAGAGCGCTCCAAATTCACTCGTTCCCGGAGCGGCACGCATGCGGTCCGCCAGTTCCCGCTGGATCGTAACCACGATCATCGACCAGGCGAGGTCCGTCGCTACCAGGTTGGAGATTACGGGGGTGGCCACCGAATAGGGAAGGTTTGCGACCAGCTTCAACCGGCGTCCGGGTGCGGCGGCCAACTGCTCCTGGACGGCGGCGAGGACCGGCTCCGCGAGCCGGTTCTTGTTCTTCAGCGCGTCGCAATTGAGCAGCGTCACGTTATCGAACGGCTCGACCGCCGCCTTGGCCAGACCGTACATCCGCGTGTCGATTTCCACAGATACCACCGTCGCCGCAAGCTGTGCGAGGTACGTGGTCATCCCCCCCGTTCCAGCCCCCACTTCCAGCACCACGTCGTCGGACGTGAGGTGCGCCGCGTGGACGATGTACTCCACGAGATTGAGGTCGATCAGGAAGTTCTGCCCCAAGTCGGTACGGGGATGGAATCCGTGCTGTTGAAACACGTCCATCAGGTGCGACCGGGTTTGCCGTGCGGCTTCTTTCATGGGACTGCGTGCGCCTTGCTGGACATTAGTTTGCCGGACGTTCGTTTTGGGATATCAGTTTCTGGACGTATTTCGCGAGGAGGTCGGTTTCGAGGTTCACGCCGTCGCCCGGTCTTCGATTCCCCAGCGTCGTGGCCTCCAGCGTGTGCGGGATTAGCGCCACGCTGAACCGGTTGCGCTCGACGTCCACGAGCGTCAGGCTCACGCCGTCCACGGCGATCGATCCTTTAGTTACCATCTGGCGCCCGAGCGGCTCCGGCATGCGGAACCACATCGTCACCCATTCTCCCGTGCGGACGATCTGGTCCACCGTTCCCACGCCGTCGATATGTCCCTGCACGAAGTGCCCGCCGAGCCGTGCGTTGGCGGGGAGCGCCCGTTCGAGGTTGACGCCGTCGCCGGTCTTGAGCACTCCCAGGTTCGTGCGGGCGAGCGTCTCCGGGCCAGCCTGAAACGACCAGTTCCCCGACTCGACCCACACCACGGTGAGGCAGCAGCCGTTGATCGCCACGCTGTCTCCCAGGCGGCAATCGCCGGTCATGGATGGGGGAGGGGCGATCACGAGCCGGATCGCCGGTCCTTCGGGAAGGATGCCGACAACCGTTCCGCGCCCTTCAACCAGACCGGTAAACATAAGAAATCGCTCGTGCCTGCGTGCCCTTCCCGATTGTGGCGGCGCGGAGAGGGCAGGTCAAGCACCGTAGGTCAGGCTTTCCAGCCTGACGCCGCTGGGCACGACCTGGTATTCACCCCACAATTGGGAAACCTTGAGGCATTACGGTTTCCCCGGCATCTTGACGGTCAACTCGTAGCGCTGTCCGTAAAGCTCGCGAGAAAGCCCCGGGGGAAGCTCCACTTCAATCACGGCCTTGTCCCCGTCCCGACGGTACTGAAACTCCTTTCCCGAGAGCGGATCAATCGGAATCGGCACCTCTGTGATCTCGGACAAAGCGTCGGGCAAGTTCCCCTTGTGTCCCGCGGCATACATCCGAAGCGCTTCGATCACCCGCAACTCGGCATTGCGCCGCGCAGCACGATGCACCCTCAGGTTGATGTGATCGAGGTCCGGGAGCAGGACCCCGGCGAGTGGAATGACCTCCTGATTGGAGCCCTTCTTGACCGATTCGAGCGCGCGGACCATCCCTTCCCGGCCCTGCCAGAAGGGAACGTGAAACCACTTGAACAGCTCGTCCCGCAGCTCCTCGTATGCCCGGCCCGTATAGAGAGCGATTGCCTGAACCGGCGGCATCCGTTCGATCGCGGCCGGCGTGAAACCCATTCTCTCCAGACCAGTTCGAACCTCGGGAAAATCATTGAGCAAAAGCGGCCTCTTGTCCAGCCGCGGATCCCAGGGAATCTTTTCATCGTATTGAATGATTTTCGACCGGGTCTGCCCCAGGAGCTCGTTCCATTGTTCCGGAGTTCGCTCCGCGCTCTCCGCGTCCCGAATCAGGGGGAATAGCTGGAAGGGGAATGCCAGCTCCACCTGCATCGCCCGTTCCAGGTCGATCAGCGGCCTGGGAAGTGCCGTGAGCGGCCAGTACAGATTGGGCGCCGACGGGAACCGACCCCATTCTTCAATCCGGTCGTACATCTGGTTCAAAACGAGGTTTCCGATCAGACCGGAGACGAGGAACGGCATGTCCGCGATATGACGGGCCGCGGCAAATCCCGTCCTCAGTGAATCCAGCGCTGCGTCATATTTCCCTTCCAGGATTTCTAACCGGATCCGCAGGGCCAGGGCGCGCCCCAGTAACTGCATCTCCTGGATTTCCGGTATGAGGATTTCCAGCGCTTTTTCGTTCCCGCGAATCGGCAGCTCCCAGTCGCAAGAGTCGTAAAGCGATCCCGTTCGCATCTCGTCCAGTGCACGATGTAATGGCTCCAGCAACTGCGCTGCATCGTCGCGGGGCATGTCGTTGATCGGCATGGCGAGCAGGTTGACGATCTGCCCGCGTCGCTCATCCAGAGTCTTGTTCGGCTCATTCCCCCGCGCCAGCAGGAAAATTACAGCGCGGTGGTAGGATCTGGCCGCGTTCCCGGAGGTCTGGTCGGCGAAGGGCCGAGTGAGCTGGTACTTGAACACTGCGGGAGGCTGTGCGGCAGGCACAATCGCCAATTTCGTTACGAGCGGTTGTTTCGCAGGGGATGGTTCCTCGCCGGCGGCCGTGGCCGCGAGTATCGTCAGCAAGCCGGCCGGGATCAGGAGGATTCGTATTAAACGCATGGCGTGAATTCCTCGGGATAGTGACGGTGACTCAACAAGCAACGAACGGCAGTGTCACGTTTCATCACGCTGTGGATCGTGATTGTGGAGGAATTATGGGTGTCCCTGGTCGACAAGCCGATCGTACTCGGCATGAGAGCCAATCCACATCCATACAACGTTGTCTTGTTCTTCGATTCCGAGGGCTCGGAAATGCAAGCCGACGCGAACCGACCACAAGTCGCCAATGCGTTTGTAATGCAATGACGGATGCCTCGGATCTTTCTGCAGCAGTTCATAACATCGGTCGGCCAATTGCTGGACTTCCAATGGCAGACGACGGTATTCAGCCCAAAAGCGCGGAGTGGCTTTGTGATTCATCGTTCTGTGCAGTTGCCCGAACGAAAATCTTGCCGCGCTTCGTTAATCAGCCAGTTGAGACGACCTGCCGCGACATCGGTTTCAAGTTGCCTGTCCCACTCCCCGGCGTCAAATTCAGCAAACCACGCGCGAAACGTCGCTCGTTCCTCGGCGGACAACTGTCGAACTGCTTCTTCGATCTCCTGAATCTTTGTCATGACTCCAGAATATCTCCCCTCAGGGCGACAGGCAATCCGGAGTTTGTTACGGCAGCCTTTGCGGCCGCTGCGTTGAAAACTCCCGTCGTTTCTTTAAGATGGGGAATAGCGATGGCATGGCCATCGTCCCGCCTGCGTTCCTGCCACGCAACCCTACCCCGGTGGAGCGTTTTCGATCGTGACCAGTACCTCTGTCGACCTGTCTGCCAAGATTAAAGAAGCCAAGGCCAAGCTCGATGCGCACGTGTGCGAGATCGTGAACTGGCATTTCAGTCCGGAAACCGGCTGCCCCTTCTGGCTGGGAAAAGCCCAGGAGCTCGGCTTCGATCCCCGCAAGGAAGTGCGCTGCTTCGAAGACCTGCGTAAGTTTCCCGAGTTTGAGGACGAATGGCTCCGCGGCGGCCCGATTCAACGCTGGATCCCCAAAGGGCTTCAAGGGAAACCGGTCTACATCTTCGAAACGGGCGGCACCACGGGCATCCCCAAGAGCCGCATGCAGATCGACGACTGGAAAATCGACTACGAAATGTTCAGCGCCACGCTGCCGGACGACAAGTTTCCCAAGGGGAGCAACTGGCTGATGCTTGGCCCCTCCGGCCCCCGGCGTCTGCGGCTGGCGGTCGAGCACCTCGCCCAGTTCCGGGGCGGCATCTGCTTCTGCGTCGACCTCGATCCCCGCTGGGTGGTGAAGCTCATCAAGCGCGGCAACATGAAGGAAATGGAAGCGTATCGCGATCACGTGATCGAGCAGGCAGTGACGATCCTCTCCGCGGGTCACGACATCAAGTGCATGTTCACCACCCCCAAGCTGCTCGAAGCGCTGGCGATGAAGCTCATGAACGACGGCTCCAGCATCAAGCAGTCGGGGATTACCGGGATCTTCTCCGGCGGGACTGAATTCACGCCGCAGTGGTACCGGTTCGCCATGGACGAGCTGCTCGACGGTGTGTTCATGACGCCGACCTACGGCAACACGCTGATGGGTCTCGCCTGCGGCAAGCCGTTCGACCCGGCCGACAATTACAAGATCAGCTACTACGCCCCGCAGCCTCGCGCCGTGATCGAAGTCGTGGACTTCGACGACTACAACAAGCTTGTCGATTACGGCCAGACCGGGCGCGTCAAACTCACCACGCTCACCAAAGAAACCTTCATCCCCGGCTTCATGGAACGCGACGAGGGAGAGCGCGAACGCCCCTTCGACAAGTTCCCCTGGGATGGCATCAGCGGCACGCGCCCGTTCCATGTGTTCGCCAAAACCACCACGGTCGGCGTGTACTAGACCCTGGTCCGAGGCGGCGCTGTCGACATTTACTTCAAGGAGTCCATTGTGCTCGAAATTCCCGTCATCCGCTGGGGTAAGCCGTACGAAAGTCTTGAAAAGCAGGAGGTGGTGCATTTCGAGACCGGCGAAACGCTGGCGAAGGTGCACCAGGCCAACGGCGGCCTGATCCAGATGGACATGCGGCACGCCCAGCGTGCCCGCAACCTGCTTCGCGAGATTTCCAGCGACAAGCTCATCGAAATCGCCGCCAAGGCGGGCGAGCTGTATCTCAACGCCAAATTGCCGCTGGGGAACGGCACGCAGACGCCGGAGGAATTCTGCCGCATGCAGTCGGCAACCACCGGTTTGCCCGAGCACATGTGCGCGAACAACATGAAGAAGAATTACTTCGTGCTCAGCCACATGCGGGAAATCCTCGACGCGCTCACCCGCGGCCTGCCGCTGGAAGTGTTCGCCAAGGGGTACGGCATGGAATCCCGTGGCGTGATGCTCAGCTACCAGGCCAACAGCCCGGTGCTGGGGATGGTGCTCCCCTCGAACTCCCCCGGCGTGCACACGCTGTGGATGCCCGTGATCCCCATGCAGATCGGCCTCGTCCTGAAGCCCGGTCCGCAGGAACCCTGGACCCCCTACCGCATGGCGGAAGCCTTCTTCCAGGCCGGCATTCCCCGCGAAACGATTTCGATTTATCCGGGCGGACCGGACGTCGGCGCCGCGGTGATCGCCAACTGCGAGCGGACAATGATCTTCGGCGGGTTGCCCACGGTCGAGCGTTATCACGGCAATCCGCGCGTGCAGGTGCACGGCCCGGGGTTCAGCAAGTTCATCCTGGGCGACGACGAAGTCGACAACTGGGAGAAGTACCTCGACCTGATGGTGGACAGCGTGCTGATCAACAGCGGACGCAGTTGCATCAGTTGCTCGGGGATCTGGGTGTCGCGGCACGGCAAGGAGATCGCCGAGGCGATCGCCAAGCGGATCGGCCCCGTTGCACCGCTGCCGATGAAAGACCCGAAGGCCGCTCTGGCCGCGTTCACCGTTCCTGGTCAGGCTGAAGCAATTTCGAACGAGATCGACGAAGGGGCCAAGCTCCCCGGCGTGACCGAAGTGACCGCCAAGTACCGCAACGGCCCGCGGCTCATCAAGGAAGCCCGCTGCGACTACCTGCGCCCCACGGTGCTGCACTGCACGAGCTCCGAGCACCCGATTTCAAAGGCGGAATACATGTTCCCCTTCGTGACCGTGGTGGATTGCCCGCAGGACAAGATGCTCGCGCAGATGGGACAGACGCTCGTCTGCTCCGCGATCACGAAGGACCCGAAGCTCTCGCAGGCGCTGCACGACGCCACATTCATCGACCGGCTGAACATCGGCCCGGTGAAAACGATCGCCCTCAACTGGCTGCAGCCGCACGAGGGGAACATCGTGGACTTCCTGTATCGCGCCCGCGCCTTCCAGAACAGCCCCCCGCCGGCACATTGATGCCGGTGGTAGGATCAATGGCATGTAGCGGAATTCGTGAGGATTCCGCAGGGTACGGGGTGCCACTGGCAGCTTGCCTGCCAGTGCGCGCGTCTCTGGACTCTCAACTGCAGAATTGGACCAATGTCTGCCGGTTCAAAAGAATCCGGACGGCAGCCCATGGATCGTCGGCAAGTCCGAATCGAGATGAGCCTTGTCGGTGAGATACCAGCGGCAGCTCGACCACTTCCAATCACCCGCCTCTTTTACAAGTCCTCGTCGGACCGGATTCAAATGGATGTAATCGATCGCAGACAGCACCGTACGTTCCTGTGAGAGGTTGCGATCATATCCCGGGCCCTCCTGCCAGAATCGGAACGTCGTTTTTCCGGGACGCTCACGAACTGTAAGTCGTTCGAGCAATTCGTTTCCAGTCTCGGCATAGTACTGCTTGATCCGATAGGAGCATGGTCGTTTGATTGCGTACAAGAATTCGCCGAGTTCCGGCTTTGGAACGGTGGGATAAACAAGCAGATGTACATGCTCGGGCATGATGACGAATGCCACGAGCTGAAACGGGAGTCGCAAAGTTGCGGCATCGATCGCTTTACAAAGGAGCTTCCGGCAGAAATCGTCATCCAGCAACGACATTCTCAGGTAACACGAGAAGGTTAGCTCGTGGAGATCGCCGGGTTCGTGGTAATGCTTCACTTGCTTTCGGTGATCGGAGTTCATCGTTTGCACTACCGGATTTGGTGTCGGCAGACTGGCACGGTGTTCGGAGGCCAATCATAGTCCAGAGACGCTCGCACTGGCAGGCTAGCTGCCAGTGGCACCCCTTATCCATCTGCCTGCGGCAGCAGCAGAACCGGAAACGGGCAGGTGTCGCAGGCCGCATACCTGCCCTCGAAAACCTCCATTGCAGAAGATGCCGCTCCCCGCGATGATACGCCGTTTTGATTGCTAACCGGCGGGAGGTCCAAGGATGGACATGTTCCGAGTGCAGGGAGGCGCGCGTCTCCAGGGGCGAACTGAAGTCGGGGGCGCGAAGAATGCCGCTTTGCCCATCATGGCGGCGGCTCTGGCGGCAGGGGGCCTCACGCGGCTGCATCGCGTTCCCGACCTTGTCGACGTGCGCACGCTGGGCACGCTGCTCACGTCACTGGGTGTCGACGTGCGGCGCGAAGACAATGGCGTCTTGTCCCTCGAAGTGCTCGACGAACGCTCCTGTGTCGCCGAGTACGACCTCGTGCGGAGGATGCGGGCCAGCATCTGCGTGCTCGGTCCGCTGCTCGCCCGGCGTGGCTGGGCCTGCGTGTCGCTTCCCGGCGGCTGCAACATCGGCGACCGGCCGGTCGACCTGCACCTGAAGGGGCTCGCCGCCCTGGGAGCGGAGATCCGCGTCGAGCGGGGCTACATCATTGCGGAGGCCAGGCGTCTGCGCGGTGCGTCGATCTATCTCGGCGGCCCGTTCGGCAGCACGGTCACGGGGACGTGCAACGTGATGGCCGCCGCCACCCTGGCCGAGGGGACCACCACGATCGAAGCCGCCGCCTGCGAGCCGGAAGTGGCGGACCTCGGCGAATTCCTGAACCGCATGGGAGCCCGCATCACCGGGCTCGGAACCCCGTTCCTCAAGATCGAAGGGGTCGATGCGCTGACCGGAACCGAGCACACGATCATTCCCGACCGAATCGAAGCCGCTACGCTCATGATTGCGGCGGCGATCACGCGCGGAAATATCCTGCTGGAAAACGTGCGTCTGAATCATCTCACGGCGGTCCTGGAAAAGCTCCGCGAAATCGGCGTCTCGATCGCGCTGGAGGGAGAGGCGGTCCGCATCTCCGCCGAAAGCAGCCTGTGTTCCTCCGACTGCATCGCCCTCCCCTATCCCGGCGTTCCGACCGACGTGCAGGCGCAATTGATGGCGCTGCTCACGATCACGCCGGGGATCAGCATCGTGACCGACAAGGTGTTTCCCGACCGGTTCATGCACGCCGCGGAACTGGTGCGGATGGGAGCGCGGATTCGCCGCGAAGGTCCGAGCGCCATCATCAGCGGCGTGCCGCAACTGAGCGGCGCCAGCGTGATGGCGTCGGATCTGCGGGCCAGCGCCGCACTGGTGCTCGCGGCGCTCTCGGCGAGCGGCGAATCGGTCGTGCGCCGGATCTATCACCTCGACCGCGGCTACGATCGCCTGGAGCAGAAGCTGAACCACCTGGGAGCCGGAATCGTGCGCCTCGCCGATACGCCGGAGAACATGCCCTCGAGTCTCTCGGTCGAAATCGCCGAACTCCCCGCCGGGACAGCCGGACACGAACTCCGCGGCCCAAGCTGGCTGCGGCAGGGGCAGAGGATTTCGTCGTGACTTCTTGAGACGCTACGAAATGGGGTTTGTTGAGCTTGAAAAGCTGTCAATCCGGCTGGAGCTGCGAAATCACTCGCAGAATTCCACGTGGCACGATGATCGCCGTTGCCGCTTCCCAGCCGTGTGCGGTAAAATCACCCTATGGAAACTGTCATCCGCAACGTCGATGAGATTGATGCCAAAGACCGCCAGGCACTGGAACACGTGCTCGGGAAGTCTCTGGAGGTGCAGCTATGACGAAAACCGTGCTCAAATCACAAGTTGGTGCTGATGGCGTGTTATCAGTCAGCGTGCCGCTTGGTCCAAGCGAAGCGAACCGGCAAGTGACTGTCACGATTGAGCCAAGTGCGCCCGAGGGAGGCATGACGCCTGCGGAATGGCGGAGTTGGGTCGAAAGCACGTCCGGGATCTGGGAAGGGGAGTTCGAACGCCCACCACAGGGTGAGTTTGAGGATCGAAGCGCGTTGTGATCTACCTTTTGGATGCCAATGCCTGGATCGCCCATCTTCGCAAGAGAGACACTGGCCTCACAATTGCCCTGGCGAATAATCTCATACTGGTGACACACAACACGATGGAGTTTTCGCGAGTACCAGGCTTGAGCCTCGAAGACTGGCAGACTCCGTGAAGCCGCGATTGGCTTTGATGGGACGTGCAACCACGTATCTTTCGCGCGAGTCCGTCGCAATGGCTCCGCAACGTACCCGTCTCGAACGTTTGGACGTACAATCGTTCATGACAGGACGATCATGTCCCCAGTTGGACAGCACAACGCACAAGACGTTTTTCCCATGCAGTTTCAATTCACTCCCGGAGCGTTGCGTGCGCTGGATCTGGCGCGGATCGTGGCCCGCGATGTTCAGGCTGCCAATGTTGATCCGTTACATCTCTTGTGGGCGCTCCTGCTCGATGAATCGCGGGCTTCGGAGATCCTGGCAGGATTAGGCATCCGCCTGGAAACGTTTCGCGCGCTCCACGCTTTTCCGGAACCTCTCCCGGCGTCGGATACCGCGGCGGACACGGCACTCGGCGAACTGGTCGAAACGGTGCTCCATGAGGCGCGGCGGCAGGTGTCAACCTTCGGCCGGTCGTTCGAGATCGGCAGCGAACATCTGCTGTTCGGCCTGGCACACGTGGACTCTCCGGCGTCGCAATTCCTGCGGCAGCAGGGGATCCAGCCGCAGGCGATCGGGGAACGGGTGGCCGCACACGGCGGAGTGAGCCGGGAGCCGATCGAAGCCGAAGTGCGGCTGGCGCTGCCGCAGCCCCGGCTGAGCGACACGACCGATACCTACCGGATTCTCGACGCGGCCGCGAATCGCGCCCGCGAGGGGCTGCGCGTCGTCGAGGATTTCGTCCGGTTCAGCCTGGATGACGCCCACTTGAGCGCCGTGCTGAAACAGTGCCGGCATACGCTGGAAGAGCGGCTGTCGACGATCGATCCCCAGGCGCTTCTGGCGTCCCGAGACACACAGCGCGACGTCGGTACCGACATTCACACGGTGCGGGAACGGGCGCGCTCGTCGCCGGAGCATGTCGTGCGGGCTTCGTTCAAGCGGGTGCAGGAAGCGCTGCGGACACTGGAAGAATATTCGAAGGTGCTCTCGCCGGATCTGGGGCTTGATTTCGGCCGACTGCGGTACGAAATCTATACGGCGGAGAAGGCGGTGCTGGCCACGCGCTCCAGCCGCGATCGCCTGGCAGGACGCGATCTCTACCTGCTCGCGACTGAGGAACTGTGCCGGGCCGGATCGGGCCCGGCGATTCGCGACGCGCTCGCAGGAGGCGTGGGGATCGTGCAGGTTCGCGAAAAACACATGCCCGACCGGAAGTTGCTGGAGCACGCCTGCCGCGTTCGCGAATGGACTCACGCCGCCGGGGCGCTGTTCCTCATGAACGACCGCCCTGACCTGGCGCTACTGGCCGAGGCAGATGGCGTGCACGTCGGCCAGGATGAGCTGCAGGTGCGCGAAGCGCGCCGGATCGTCGGGCCGGAGCGGCTCGTGGGGGTTTCGACGCATACGATCGAGCAGGCCCGGCAGGCGGTCCTGGATGGGGCAGACTACATCGGCGTGGGACCGGTGTTCTCGACGCCGACCAAGAACTTCACGCAGTTGGCGGGGCTCGATTTCGTGCGGCAGGTGGCCGCGGAAATCACGCTGCCGTGGTACGCGATCGGCGGAATCAATCTGGAAACCGTCGAGAGCGTCGTCGAAGCCGGAGCGCGGCGCGTGGCGGTGAGCGGCGCGCTGTGCGGCGCGGCAGACCACGAGCAGGTTGCCCGCGAGCTGCTGGCGGCGCTGCGGCGGTTGCCAGTGTAGTGTTACGTTCGTAAGGCGCCGTCAAATGATGAGATTGTTCTCTCCTGCCCTGTGCACACTTTGTCTGCTGCCGGCATGCGCCGCGACCGTGGCGCATGCCGATGGCCCCGCGGAACGGCGGCAGGTCTCCGTCTGGAGCGCTCCGACGCCCGTCACTGCGGTTCCCGATGCCGGTCCCACGCGGCAGGATCTGTCGCTGACAATCGAGAACGGGGAAGTGCGGTTGCGTTTCAAGCCGGCAGCCAAAGGATTCGGGCTCGGAAGTCTCGTGTACGTGAAGAATGGGCGAGAGGCGCTGTCGAAAGTCGACGACCGCCCGCGCTGGTGGAAGATCGATGTGCGGACTCCCGCACGCCAGGTGGTTTCGGTCAGCAATCTGGACGCATCCCCCGGTACTTTCTCCGCGTTCGATGATCCGTCGACAGGGGGACGTTTCCTGTGGGACAAAGTCTCCCTGCCCGGCGTCCCGGGAACACTCTCGGTCGCCGTGACCGTGCGGCTCGAGCCCGGCTCGTCGCTGGCGCGAATGCGGATCGCCGTGACGAACCGTCTGGAGCAGGCCGCGCTGTGGGATGTGCATTTTCCGTACATCAATCATCTGGGTTACCCCGGCCAGAGCGACGTGCTGGTCCCCTCGACGTACAGCATGATGGTGCAGGGGGAACTGCACCGTGCCGTTCCCGCCGACGGACCTGCGGGCCGATTGTACGCGTCGTATCTGGGCGCTCCGTATGTCGATTATCCCGGCGGCGGTTTTCCCATCGGTCACATGTCGGCCACGATCGGCGACAACACGGTCGTATACGTCGGATGTCACGATCCCGCGGGGAATACGAAGGGATATGGCTGGCAGATGGGTGAGGTGCTGCGGTTTCACGTCCCACCCGCCGGCATGGGGACGCCGGGGGTGGGGTACGAGCAGGATTGGGACTTTGTTATCGGCCCCATCTCCGGCGATTGGTTCGATGCGGTCCGCGTCTACCGTGCGTGGGCGATCCGGCAGTCCTGGTGCGCGAAGGGCCCGCTTGCCGATCGCCAGGACCAGCCGCGGGAGTTCTTCGAAGTGCCGTACTGGGGAGACCCGCAATGGCCGGTCGCCGGCTATCGCGAGCAGGAGTTTCCGCTGAATGCGAAGGCGGCGACGCTGGACAAGCAGTTTCACCCGGCGCCGGGAGATTTCAAACCGGACGCACTGGCGTACGACGTGCAGCGCGACGAAATGCTGCGTCGGAACACGGTGGCGGTGACGACGTACGGCCTGCCGCTGGGGATTCAGTGGTACGGCTGGCACAAATGCCGCTTCGACGGCAACTACCCGCAGTACTTCCCGCCGCGACCTGGTTTTCGCGAGGCCCTGCAGACGGAAGCCGAGCCGGGATTGTTCGTGCACGGGTTCCTGAACGGCCTGTGGTTCGACCGCACGTTGCCGGAATTCGCGGACGCCGCGCCGTGGCAGATCACGGACGCGGCAACGTTCAATCAGCAGGCTGCCGGCCCGGTCGATCCGCTCAAGGCCCGCGAGGGAACGGCCCTGATGTGTCCGGCGACGAAGTTCTGGCAGGGACACCTGCGCGAACTCGCCGGGCAGATGACCGACATCGGGTTTCAAGGCGCGTATCTCGACGTGCTGGCGAACGCCGGGGGCATGCTCTGTTTCAATCCGAAACATGACCACGCGACGGGAGGCGGTCCCTGGTGCGTCGACGGGAGCCGCAAACTCGTGGAGGGGATGAAGGGAGAACAGCGGCTGAGGTATATCTCGAGCGAATGCTTCAGCGAGCCTCTCGGGCAGTCGGTCGATCTGTTCTACACGTGGAACGACTGGAAGGAGGGGGAAGCGCCGTTGCTGGGGGCGGTGTATGGCGGGTACCTGCAATGGTACGGATCGGGGAACGGGGGCGGGATCGACGAGGCGGCGCGCCTGGCCCGGACGGTCTTCTGGGGAGGGCGGATCTGCAACTACGCCAGCGCCGATACCGCGTTCAACCACGACGGCCTGCGGTATCTGATTGCACGCTTCGTGGGTTTACAGCGAAAGACGCACAAATACCTTACGTACGGCGAAATGGTGCGGCCTCCTGCTTGGAAGGGGGATGAGCCGCGCCGCGTGCTCTCACCGGCGACGGAACAACGGCCGGCTGTCACGATCGAGGCGGTCGAACGTGCGGCCTGGAAGGCGGCCGATGGGAGCGTGGGCCTGTGCCTCATCAGCTATGCGGAGCAGCCGATCGACATGCAGTTCGAATTGTCCACGATGCGCGGGCTGATCCCGTCGGATCAGGCCAAGGTAATCGCTCCGGCCAGTACGGCCGCCGCGGCGTTTCGGGCTTCGAGCGATGGACGCGTGCTGCGCGTGACGTTGGCACCGGCGGTGCCGGTGTTGGTGGAGGTTGGAAGGATGAAGGATGAAGGATGAAGGATGAAGGATGAAGGATGAAGGATGAAGG
>JADMIO010634445.1_pt1 | contig 44675 bp, 39 predicted proteins | sample 8958161 | NCBI WGS metagenome assembly JADMIO01 (sample SAMN16585339, study PRJNA669376) | soil metagenome | isolation source: Crop rotation soil | place: USA: Cullars Rotation, Alabama | collected 2011
CGCGACTTCAAGTCACGTGAATTCCAAGCTTCGGATCCCACTGTGCTGGAAAGAGTGGCCGCGCAGTGAATCCATCTCGCGCTGGCCGAACACATCGCGCACCAGGCCACGTCCCTTGGACGCGAACAGCTCGCCGCCATCGGCGGTCATGATGCCGGCGGCGTCCTGGCCGCGATGCTGCAGGACCGTCAGTGCGTCATAGAGCTGCTGGTTGACCGGACTCTTAGCGACGATGCCGACGATTCCGCACATGATGCCTCCGGAGAACCTCTAGCCGTCCGTGGCTGCGCGTTTGGGAAGATGCTCGCCGGCCAGCGCCCGCAGCAGGTTTGCGACCGGCTGCGCCACCGGCAGCAGCTTCGATTTGTGCCACCAGGCCTCGCCGTCGAGCTTGACCTGCTGAGCCAGAATCATCGCCACACCCACGATCACCACCCCGCGGATCAAACCCAGCAGCAGACCCAGGAAACGGTCCAGCCCGCTGAAAATCGATAACCGCACGTAGTGGCTGACGATGGCGCCGATGATGCCGCCGACGACCAGCACCGCGATGAACACGATGCCGCGCCCGGCCCACAGCCCGTAGGGCGCCTGACGCAATACTCCACCCAGATGCGGCTCCAGCGAGGGGCCGATCCTCCAGGCCAGCCATACGGCAAGCACCCAGCTCAGCAACGAACACACTTCGCGCAGGAATCCCTGTATGAGGCCGGTGATGGCGGAAACAAGGACGATGGCGAGAATGATGTAGTCGATCGCTACCATGCTTCAATCAGGCAATGCCGGGGTTCAACCGTGGCAAACCGCGATTCTACACTTGGCGGCCCTTGCTAGGGCGCCACTAGCGAGGACTTATGACCCGCGGCCGCGAGACGGGCCTGCAGGCCCGTTGCCGCCTCGCGCGTGGGCTCGGGGCCCGCGCGAACGCGATACAGTTCCTTGCCAGCGGCCTGCACGCGCGCCAGGTTGACCGAATATCCCGCGGCGCGCAGCTCGCGAGTCAGACGTTCCGCGTTGTCGCGCGAAGCGAAGCTGCCAAGCTGCGCCCACCATTGAGCAGTCGATTCCGTGCGAGCCACGCCGGCCGCCGGCGCCGGCTTTGGAGTAGTCGCAGTAGCAGGGGTTTTTTGTTCTGCGGCGACGGGCTTCGCTTCGATCGTGGGCGCTGCCGCTGCCGCTGGCTTCTGCGTGGATGACGCTTCGGTTGCCGGTGGTGTGGGTTCGTCCCGCGACGCATTGTCCGCAGGCTCTGCCGGCGGCGCCTCGACCGCGGACTTGGGCGACAAGGTGGACTGGTCCTGCGAGCGCGCGGCACTGGCGGAATCGAGCTGCAGACTGTAGGTGCGCAATGGCGGACCGGCCTGCGCGGACTGGGCCGGCCGCGACGGGCGCTGTTCCGCGGGACCGGAGAGCATCTCCGGCACCACGATCACCAGCAGCGCAACGAGAATCAGCGCGCCGGTCAGTCGTTCTTTGACGGGTCCCTCCACGTTTTCAGTATAGACCCAAGCGCTGCAGCGCCGGTGCCACGGTGAGGAAAGAGCCACATACCACGATGCGATCGCCCGGCTTCGCACTGGCCGCGGCGGCCTGCATGCCGGATGCGATGTCCGGGTGCTGCACGGCCGACGCGAACTGCGGCGCGCGAAGCGCAAGCTGCGCCGCTGTGAGGCCACGCGGCGCGTCGATGCCGCACAGTATCCATTCATCCGCCACCGGAGCGAGCGTGGCGGCAATCGCACCGATGTCCTTGTCGCCGAGAATACCGGTGACCAGCAGCGTGCGCCCGGCACAAGGACGCTCGCGCAGATTCTGCGCCAGCACCCGTGCAGCCGGTTCGTTGTGCGCCACGTCCAGGATCCACTCCACCGGCCCCGGCACGACCTGGAAGCGCCCCGGCAATTCCAGCGCACGCAAGGCGCGATTGATGGCCACCGGTTGCAACGCCACGCCCAGGCCCTGCAAGGTCGCGATGGCTGCGGCGGCATTGGCGAACTGACGCTCACCCTGCAGTGCCGGTCGATTCAAGCCGGAAAACGTCGAGCGCGCATCGCTCCATTGCCAATGGCCCGCGGCATCCGGCTCTTGCCACCGATAGTCACGCTGGGCTATGAGCACGCGCGCGCCGACGCGTTGCGCTTCGACCTCCACGCTGGGTGTCATCTGCGGATCGGCAATCACCGCCAGCGCCGCGCGGCGAAACACGCCGGCCTTTTCGCGGCCGATCTGTTCGATGTCCGTGCCCAGCCAGTCGGCGTGGTCGAGCCCGATGGAGCAGATCACGGCCGCGTCCGCGTCGACGATGTTGACCGCATCGAGCCGCCCACCCAGGCCGACTTCGAGCACGGCCCATTCCACTTTGCGCGCGCGAAACACCAGCAGCGCGGCCAGCGCGTTGTATTCGAAGAAGGTCAGCGTGGTGGTATCGCGCGCCGCATCGATGGCCTCGAAGGCGCCGATCAGTTCGGCATCGGTGACATCAGCCCCATCGACGCGGATACGCTCGTGATAGCGCAGCAGATGCGGGGAGGTGAAGGCACCGGCGCGCAGACCGTGGGCACGCAGCAAGGCCGCCAGGCAGGCCACGGTGGATCCCTTGCCATTGGTACCCGCCACGATGATGGTGCGCGCGGCAAATGGCAGCAGCCCCAGGCGCTGCGCCACGCTGCGAACGCGTACCAGCCCCAGGTCGATGCCCTGGCTGTGCACGGTTTCCTGCAGGCGCAGCCAGTCCTCGAGGCTGCGGGTGGATGGCATGCGGGTCAGGCTTCCGCGGCCACCGGCACCAGTGGCGGCTGTTTCAGCAGCAGCCGCAACAGCCGCGCAATCTGATCACGCTGCTCGCGCCGGTCCATGATGAGGTCGAGCGCGCCCTTCTCGATCAGAAACTCGCTGCGCTGGAAGCCTTCCGGCAGCGTCTCGCGCACCGTCTGCGCGATCACGCGCGGGCCGGCAAAGCCGATCAGCGCGCGCGGTTCGCCGATGTTCAGATCGCCCAGCATGGCCAGACTCGCCGATACACCGCCGGTGGTCGGATCCGTCAGCACTGAAACATAGGGCAGATGCGCCGCGGCCAGGCGCGCCAGCGCCGCGCTGGTCTTGGCCATCTGCATCAGCGACAGCAATGCTTCCTGCATGCGCGCACCGCCCGTGGCGGAGAAACACACCAGCGGCGCGCGATCGGCCAGGCAGCGCAGCACGGCGCGATGAAAGCGCTCGCCCACCACCGATCCCATCGAGCCACCCAGAAAACCGAACTCGAAGGCGCAGGCAACGATGGCCTCGCCATGCAACTTGCCCGCCATGGCGATCAGCGCGTCCTTTTCGCCAGTGGTCTTCTGCGCCGAGGCCAGTCGGTCCTTGTAGCGTTTGCTGTCCTTGAAACGCAGCGGATCCTCCGGCTGTATGGCGGCACCGATCTCCTCGCCCGTGCCAGGATCGAGAAAGCGCTCCAGTCGCACACGCGCGTGCATGCGCATGTGATGACTGCACTTGGGGCACACCTGCAGGTTGCGCTCCAGCTCGGCGCGATACAGCACGGCATCGCAGGCCGGGCATTTGATCCACAGCCCTTCCGGCACCGAGCGCACACGCCGCTCGGTCTTGATCTTGGAAGGAACGATTTTCTCGAACCAGGACATTCTTCTTCGGGCCCGCTTTATGAATCCATCAGGTCGGCCGGACAACCGGCCGGGCAGCGCATGATATCGGAATCGTCCGGCAGGCCGAACACTGCCGGATAGCGCACCCGCCACAGGTACAGGCCCGAGGCCGGCGCCGTGGCGGGCGCCATACGGCGGTCGCGCGCGGCCAACAACTCGGATACCCGTTCCGGCTGCGCATTGCCATGACCGATGTACATCAAAAGCCCGGCAATGTTGCGCACCATGTGATGCAGGAAGGCATTGGCGGTGACTTCCAGCAGCACGAAATCCCCCACTCTGCGCACAGCCAGATGCGACAGATCGCGCACCGGCGAACGCGCCTGGCATTCGGCGGCCCGCAGCGCGCTGAAGTCATGCGTACCGATCAACCGCATCGCCGCCGCCTGCATGGGCTCTACATCGAGCGGTGCGTGGACGAACGCCACGCGCCCATGGACCAAGGCGCTGCGCGCCGAACGATTCAGGATGCAATAGCGGTAGGTGCGGGCCTGCGCCGAATAGCGCGCGTGAAAGTGATCGGGCATGGCGCGCGCCCAACGCAGTGCGATCCCCGACGGCAGATGCGTATTCGCGCCCAGCACCAGCGCACGCTCGCTGCGTTGTGCCGCGGTATCGAAATGCGCCACTTGCTCGCGCGCGTGCACGCCGGCATCCGTGCGGCCCGCGGCCGTCACGCCAACGGCATGATCGAGGATGCGCCCGAGCGCGGTTTCCACATGCTGCTGCACGCTGTCGACGCCGGCCTGTTGTTGCTGCCAGCCGGACAGTCCGTTGCCGTCGTATTCCAGGCCGACGGCAAAGCGCGTCATGCGAGCGTTTTTCTGGCTGTGGTTCAGCCCGGAATGGAACTGATCAGGCGCTGGGCTTCCTGTTTCTGGCTGGCCGAGCCTTCCTGCAATACCTCATTGAGGATGCTGCGCGCGCCATCCGGATCGCCCATGTCCATGTACGCACGGGCGAGGTCGAGCTTGGTGCCCACCTCGCTCATGGTCACCGGCTCCAGGTCGGCCTCGGTGGCATCGCCGTTGACTTCCTGCACGGGCTCGATGCGCTGCGTGCGTTGATAACCGGTGTCGGCTGTCGTGTCGGCACTGCCCACATCCAGATCGAGGTTGAAGTCGGTCTCACTGAGCGCGGCACGCTTGCCGGTTTCAGCTTCGCCATCCAGCTCGAAATCCAACGCGGCGACGCGTGAAGTGGCGCCGCTGTCCATTTCGATCTCGGCCAGCGGCAGAAGCTCGGTAGGCTGGTTGTTGTCAGCGCCTTCGATCAGGCGGCGTGAAGTCTCGTCGAGACCGGCCACCAGCGTCGGCGCGTCCGGCGAGGACAGCGCCTGCGTCAGCCGCGAATCATCGAGCATGGTGTCGTTGGTGGACTCGAGCTTGCCCAGATCCAGGCCTAGATCGTCCAGTGCGAGTTCGGCCGTCTGGTCGGAGGAGTTGATGCCCTGCGCACCCAGCTTGCCGATCAGCGTGCCGCCCATATCCAGCTGCGGCTGTTCGACGGTCGGGCCATCGATGGACATTTTCTGCGTCGCCGGATCCTCGCCGTCGAAGCCCGGCTGCACCATCTGCCGCGTGGTGGCCGTACGGGCCGGATCGTCGCCGCGCGCCGGATCGTCGAGCATGAAGTCGAGGCCGGCATCGAGACTGGCGGGCGCACCGCCGTGGGTGCTGCCGCTGAGGTCCATGTCCACGCCGCCATCGGGCGTCAGCGACACGGCCGGCTCGCCATGCAGATCGAAATCGATGAGGTTCTGCCCGCCTTCGAGATTCAGGTCGACCGCTGGGCCGGCACCGGAATAGGACTGGCTGAACAGCGCATCCTCCGGAGCCAGCTGCTTGCCCATGATGACGATCTTTTCCCACTCGCCGGGCGCAGCCGAGTCGCGGCTGTCGGCCAAGTCGCGCGCGGTCTGCAGGAACTGATCCTTGTTGCCCCAGACGAAGAACACTTCGAGCAGCTTGAGCTTGAGGTCGCGACGGTTCGGCTCGCGCTGGATGGCCAGCTTCACCAGATCGGCCGCCTGGTCGTACAGACCATAAGCCATGTGGAAATCGGCTTCGGCCAGCGGATCGCCCTGTTCCAGCGCCGCCGTCGAATCGAGCGTCGGCACCACCATGCTGTGGGTGCCTTCGTCCAGATCCACGACCGTGCGCGTGTCTTTCTTGTTGCCCAGCACCGGACGCTCGTGCGTGCCCGACTCTTCGACGAGGATGGGATCCTCGCGATCGAGCACAGGCTTGCGCAGCGGGAAGGTATTGGAGCTGGGATCGCGTTCGGCCGCGGAGCCGCCGACGGCAAAGGGTGCAAGGCTGTCGAGCGAATCCTCGCGGCGCCGACGCGCGGCACGCAGACCCAGTGCGGCGAGGATCAGCACGAGCAGGCCGCCGGCCGCGTACCACTTGTAATCCATGACGCGGTCGAGGAGTGAAGGTCCACTGCCGGCCGGCGCAGCAGCAGGCGCGGCAGGCGCTGGCTTGGGCGCTTCGACTACCGCCGGGGGTGCCTCGGCGGGCGGCGTAGCGGTGGCCGGTTCGGTCGGAGCGGGTTGCACAGCCGGCGCAGGCGCCGGCGGAGTCTGGGTCTGTGGCGCTGGCGCCGTGGTCCGGGCTGACGACTGCAGGCGGGCCAGTTCCGCATTGCGCAGTTCGAGCAGGCGACGCGAATCGGCCAGTTCGGACTCGAGCTGGGTGACGCGATCGCGCAGGGCCTGGGTTTCGGCGCCATTGCCGCCGCCGCCAGCGCCGGCGCTGCCCGGAGGCACCAGCCGCAGCCGTGCATCGGGTGAACCACCGCCGGCTGTGCGGGCGCCGCCGGACCAGGCCGCTGCCTGGCGACGCACTTCAGTGGCGGCCTCGCCCGGATCCACGGCCGCCACGGCCGCCTGATCGGGCAGACGCAGCACGCTGCCGGAGCGAAGCTGATTGATGTTGCCGTCGAAAGCCTGGGGATTGGCGCGATAGACCGCAATCATGGCGCGGTCGGTCTGGCCGGCGCCGTATTGGCGCTGCACGATGCCGGACAGCGAATCGCCCGCCCGGACGCTGTAGTTGCCGGTGGTCGGAGCCGCTACAGCCGGGGTCGGAGCCGCCGCGCCAGGCGCGGGCGCAGCGCTCGGCGCCGGGGCTGGCCGGGCTATCGAACCGCTGCGCTCACCCGCGCCAGTGTTCGGCGCAGCCACCGGGGCGGCCGGCGCGGCTTGCGGCGCAAACACCGGCGGATCGAACAGCAGTGTGTATTCGCGCAGGTTGCGCCCACGCGCCCAGCTGGCCTCTACGAGCACCGTGGCGAAGGGCTCGGTCATGACCGCGGTGGACGTGAGCTGGACGACCATGCGCCCATCCGGCAGGCGTGCGGGCCTGACCTGGATACCGCTCAGAAAGGCCGGGTAATCGAGCCCATAGCGGCTGAAGGTGTCGCGCGAAGCGATCTGCGCACGCAGTGTCGCCAGCTCTTCCGGGGAGGCAATGAGCTCGATTTCCGCATTCAGCGGCGCGTTCAGCGTCGACTTGAGCTGGATATCCCCCAGACCAAGCGCCAGCGAGACACCGGGAACCGCCGCCAGCAGCGTGGCTGCGCTCACAACCTTAAGACGCATCAGGACTCCCCGAGAGACTGGGCGGAAATTGTCGAATCCTCTTGCAAAACATGGATTTGGATTCGACTTCTCGCCTTGCAGCTACTGTCGGCAATATAACTTAACCTACAAATACTCGCGAACCAATATCTCGGCAATCTGCACGCTGTTGGTCGCGGCGCCCTTACGAACGTTATCTGACACCACCCAAAGGTTTAGCCCACGTTCGTGAGAGATATCTTCACGTATCCGTCCGACATAAACCGTGTCGTGGTTCGCTGCCTCGGTGGCCGCGGTGGGGTACCCCCCGGGCACCCTCTCGTCTAGGACGGTGATTCCTGGGGCCTTTTCCAGCAGTTTGCGGGCCTCGGCGGCCGTCAGCTTGCGGCGGGTCTCGATATTTACGGCTTCCGAATGACCGAAGAACACCGGCACCCGGACGGCCGTGGCATTCACCTGGATGGTCTTGTCGCCCATGATCTTCTGGGTTTCCCAGAACATCTTCATCTCTTCCTTGGTGTAGCCGTTGTCCAGGAACTTGTCGATCTGGGGCACGCAGTTGAAGGCGATCTGCTTGGCGATGACCTTGGCTTCGACAGGACGACCATTGAGCAGCTCGCCGGTCTGGTGCGCCAGCTCATCGACGGCTTCCTTGCCGGCGCCGGAGACGGACTGATACGTGGCTACATTGATGCGCGTGATGCCGGCGGCATCGTGCAGCGGCTTGAGTGCCACCAGCATCTGGATGGTGGAGCAGTTCGGGTTGGCGATGATGCCGTGATTGCGGAACTGCGCGATGTCCTTCGGATTGACCTCGGGCACCACCAGCGGGATGTCGTCCTGGTAGCGGAACTGCGAGGTGTTGTCGATGACCACGCAGCCTGCGCTGCCGGCTATGGGCGCGTACTTCGCCGAAACCTCGGCACCGGCCGAGAACAGACCAATGTCGGCCTTGGAGAAGTCGAAGGTCTCTACATCGAGCACCGGATAGGATTTGCCCTTCAGCCGCACCGTCTTGCCCAGCGAGCGGCTGCTCGCCAGCGGAAACAGTTCGCTGACCGGGAAATCGCGCTCTTCCAGAACGCTGATCATGGTGTCGCCCACGAGGCCCGTGGCCCCGAGGACCGCTACTCTCCAACCCTTGCTCATTGCCTTCCTCTGTTAGCTCAAATCGTCGGCGTCGATGATCGCACATCGGCGTTCTGCGCCCGATGACGCAGGTAGTGATCCATCAGCGTCAGCGCCAGCATGGCCTCGGCGATGGGCGTGGCACGCAACCCCACGCACGGGTCGTGCCGGCCGGTGGTGATGACGTCCACGGGATTGCCGGCGACATCGATGGTATGGCCGGGCACCTGGATGCTCGACGTCGGCTTCAGCGTCACCTGCACGATGACGTCCTGGCCGCTGGAAATGCCGCCCAGAATGCCGCCGGAATGATTCGAGGCAAATCCTGCAGGTGTCAGCTCGTCGCGATGCGCACTGCCCCGCTGGCCGGCCACCGCCACGCCATCGCCGATTTCCACGGCCTTCACGGCATTGATGCTCATCATGGCGTGCGCGAGGTCCGCATCCAGCCGGTCGAACACCGGCTCGCCCAGACCCACCGGCACGCCGCGTGCGATCACCGTGAGCTTGGCGCCCACCGAATCGCCCTCGCTGCGCAGCTTCCAGATGTAGTCCTCGAGCTCCTTGAGCCGGGAGGGATCCGGGCAGAAGAAAGGATTTTCATAAGCCGCAGCGGGCTGTCGCGGTTCGATGTGGATCTCGCCCACCTGCGTGACATAGCCGCTGATGCTCACGTTCAGGCGCGTCGCCAGATACTTGCGCGCAATGGCACCCGCGGCAACGCGCATCACCGTCTCGCGCGCGGAGGAACGGCCGCCACCGCGATGATCGCGCAGTCCGTATTTCTGCTGATAAGTGTAGTCAGCGTGACCCGGGCGGAAGCGGTCTTTCAGCTTGTCGTAGTCGCGCGAGCGCGCGTCGGTGTTTTCGATCAGCAAACCGATGGGCGTGCCGGTGGTCACGCCTTCGAACACGCCGGAGAGAATGCGCACCGCATCGCCCTCCTTGCGCTGGCTGACGAATTGCGAGGTGCCGGTGCGCCGACGGTCGACGTCGGCCTGCAGGTCTGCTTCGGTGAGCGGCAGCCCCGGTGGACAACCATCGACCACGCAGCCCAGCGCCGGCCCATGACTTTCGCCGAAGGTGCTGACTACGAAGGATCTGCCGAAACTGTTGCCACTCACGCCAAGGACCTCTTCAAGAACTTTGCCGCGACCCGCAACTGCTGCGCGGTCAGCAGGAAGACGCCTCCACCGCCGCGCTCGAACGACAGCCACAAGAACGGCAGGTACGGAAACTCCCGTTGCACCATCGTCTCGGTGTTGCCCACCTCGACGATCAGCACGCCCTGTGGCGTGAGGTGGCGCAACGCGCCGCGCAACAGCGCTCGAACCGCTTGCATGCCTTCCGGACCTGAGTACAGCGCCTGGGCCGGTTCATGTGCGTATTCCGGTGGCAGGCTGGCGTATTCCTTCGCACCCACGTAGGGCGGATTGCTCACGATCATATCGTAGCGCCGCCCGCGTAGCTGCCGGAAAAAGTCGGATTTCACGAGTCGGACGCGGCGCGTCAGCCGTAAGGCCTGGCGATTGATGCGGGCTACGGCGAGCGCATCCGCGTCGTTGTCCACGGCATCGACGCGTGCCCGGGGAAACGCCAGCGCGCAAGCCAACGCGATGCAGCCCGAACCTGTGCCCAGGTCAGCAATGCGGCGTACGCAATCCGCATCGACCCAGGGCATGAAGCGGTGCTCGATCAGCTCGGCAATCGGCGAGCGCGGAATCAGCACGCGCTCGTCGACATGGAACGGCACACCCGCGAACCAGCAGCGCCCGGTCAGATATACCGCGGGCACGCGCTCCCGGATGCGGCGTTCGAGCAATGCTTCGAAACGACTCGCTGCCGATTGCGACAATACGCCTTTGAGATCTTCGGCCGTCAATGGCCGACGCAGCCGCAACGCGTGCGCCAGCAGTGCCGCCGCGTCGTCGCGCGGATGGTCGGTGCCATGGCCATAGTGAAGACGCGCGCGCTGCAACCGCCGGACCGCGCCTTGCAACAAGCGCGCGCGATCGAGTGTGCCCCGGGAGCGGCGTGCTGTATGGGATAATTGGCGCATGAGGCGAAACCGGACCTTCCTGTATGTGGGCCTGATGATGCTGGCGGCGGCTGCGGCAGGCTATATGGTCGCACGGCAGCTGCAGCGCGGCGCGCCGGAACTCAACAGCGGCACGGCACTGCCGCAGCCACGCGCAATCGCCAGCTTTTCTCTGCAGGACCATCGCGGTGCCCCTTTCGGCAATGCGCAACTGCGCGGCGGTCCCAGCCTGCTGTTCTTTGGTTTCACACACTGTCCCGACGTCTGTCCCACGACGCTGGCGCTGATGGCACAGCTCGCCCGCGATCCAGACTTGGCGCAGCTGCGCATGTTGTTCGTCACGGTGGATCCGAAGCGCGACGACGCGCTGACGCTGCAGCGCTATGTCACCGCCTTCGGCGGCAACCTCACCGGCCTGCGTGGCGAGGATGCGGCGCTGGACCCGCTGCTGACGAGCGTGGGCGCCGCGCGCAACATTCAGCCCCTGCCGGGTGGCGACTACTCCGTCGACCATTCCGCAACGTTGTTCTATCTGGACAAGCAAGGCCGTCTGACAGCGGTGTTCACGCCACCCTTTGCCCTGGACGCGCTGCGCATGGATTTGCTGACGCTGCTGCGTAGCGCGACCTGAAACATGGGCGTGCTCAACATCCTGCTGCAGTACCTGCTGCCACACCATCTGCTGTCGCGCTGCGTGCTGTGGCTGACACGCATACGCTTCGCGCCGGTAAAAAACGCCATCACCGCGCTGTTCATGCGCGGCTTCCGGCCCGATCTTTCCGACGCCGTTCAGCCCGACCCCTTCGCCTACGCGAACTTCAACGAGTTCTTCACCCGCGCCTTGCGCGCCGATGCGCGCCCGCTGGCCGGCGGCCCGCAGACACTGGTAAGCCCGGTGGACGGCACCATGAGTCAATTGGGCGCCTTGCGCGGGCACAAGCTGCTGCAGGCCAAAGGTCGTGACTACACGCTCGACGCGCTGCTGGCGGGCGCGGCGCCCAACTGGTCGCCGCGTTTCCAGGGCGGCTCTTTCGCCACCATCTATCTGGCGCCGTACAACTATCACCGCATCCACATGCCTGCCGACGGCACCTTGCAGGATATCTGGTACGTGCCGGGCCGCCTGTTCAGCGTCAACACCACCGCGGCCGCAATGGTCTCCAACCTGTTTGCGCGCAACGAGCGATTGGTGCTGCTGTTCGAAGGCACCTGCGGCGCCTTCGCCGTCATCTTCGTGGGCGCATTGAACGTGGGCAGCATGGCCACGGTGTGGCACGGCGACGTCACACCGCGGCGGCCACGCCGCGCCTGCGCGCTAGCGCTGCCGGCGGCGGGCGAACGGTTTCTTGCGCGTGGCGAGGAGGTCGGTCGCTTCAACATGGGCTCCACCGTAGTCCTGCTGTTTGAACGCGATCGGGTTGCACTGGACGCAAAGCTCGCCGCCGGCTCGGTCATGCGCATGGGCCAGGAGCTCGGACAAATCACCGGGAAGGCGGTGTGAGCGACGCCGGGTGGCGTCCCTCGGCTTCGCTGCCGGCACTGCGGTTGCGGGCGCAGCTATTGGATCGTGCACGCGAGTTCTTCCGCGCCCGCAATGCACTGGAAGTAGAGACACCGCTGGCGGTGTCCCGCACGGTCAGCGATGTGCAGATCCAGTCGCTGCGCGTCGTCGACGACCCGCCGCGCTATCTGCATACCTCGCCGGAATACGCCATGAAGCGCTTGCTGGCGGCGGGCAGCGGCGACATCTTCCAGATCTGCAAGGTATTCCGTGCCGGCGAACGCAGCGCCCTGCACAACCCCGAGTTCACCATGATCGAGTGGTACCGGTTGGGATTCGATCTTGCCGGCATCATGGCGGAGACCGCGGCCCTGGTTGCCACGCTCACCACAGACCTGTGGCCTGGTGCCTCCGCAGCGGTGGAGAGCCTGAGCTACCGCGATGCTTTCCAGCGCGAACTGGGGATCGATCCGTTACAAGTGGCCGATTCCGCGTTGGCCCAGGCCTGTGCCGCGCGCGGCCTGATGCCGCAAAGCATCCGCGGCGCAGGCCGTGACGAGCTGCTGGATTTTCTGGTCGCCACAACCATCGGCCCGAAGCTGGGGCAGGATCGGCTGACCTGCCTGCATCACTATCCTGCTTCGCAGGCGGCACTGGCCGAACTGGACCGCGACGATCCGCAGACCGCGCTGCGCTTCGAGCTCTATGCGCAGGGCATCGAACTGGCCAATGGCTATGTGGAACTGGCCGATGGCACCGAGCAGGCCAGGCGGTTTGCCGGCGATGCAGCCGGACGTGCGGCACGCGGACTCAGCGCGGTGCAACCCGATGAGCAGCTGCTGGCCGCGCTGGCGAGCGGTCTGCCACGCTGCGCCGGTGTGGCGCTGGGCTTTGACCGCGTGGTGATGCTGGCGGCGGGCGCCGCGCGCCTGGACGACGTGCTCGCCTTTCCGTGGGAAAACGCCTGAGACCAGAGACCCGGGGCAACGCGCTCGTGCAGCGCGCTTCGGGGTGCTACTTCGCGCGCGAGATGTATTCGCCGGTACGGGTGTCGATCTTCAGCACTTCGCCTTCGTTGATGAACAACGGCACGCGCACGACGGCGCCGGTCTCGAGCTTGGCCGGTTTCTGACCGCCGGTGGCGGTATCGCCGCGCACGCCCGGATCGGTTTCGACCACCTTCAGGTCGATGTGCGCCGGCGGCGTCACCACCAGCGGCACGTTGTTCCACAGCGTGACGATGCAGGTAATGCCATCCTTCATCCATTGGGCGTTGTCGCCGACGGCCTCTTTGCCGGCGGTGTACTGCTCGAAGCTGTCGGGCACCATGAAGTGCCAGAAATCGCCATCGGCGTAGAGATATTGCATGTCGGTGTCGACCACGTCGGCGGCTTCGACGCTGTCGCCGGACTTGAAAGTGCGTTCCACCGTGCGGCCGGTCTTCAGGTTGCGCACCCGGACGCGGTTGAAGGCCTGGCCCTTGCCCGGCTTGACCATCTCGTTCTCGACAATGGCGTACGGGTCGTTGTCCAGCAGAATCTTCAGACCGGACTTGAACTCGTTGGTGGTATAGCTGGCCATGACGCTCTCTGATTAAATGCCCACCGCATGCAAGCGGGTGGCGAACCAATCGGGCCGCGAATCATAGCGGCAGAACCTGAGGGCCGCCATACGGCGGCTTCTGGGTCGGGCCTGGCCGAATTGAAACTGGCTGGCTGGCAGCAGGAACTGGCGCGGGCCGTGCGCGATCCCCTGGAACTGCTCGCACTGCTGGGGTTGACGCCGGCACAGATCGGCTCGGGAGAAACGGCCGAAACCCTGCGGGCAGCAACGGCGGACTTCCCTCTGCGCGTGCCCCACTCCTACATCGCCCGCATGCGCCGCGGCGATCCGTACGACCCGCTGTTGCGCCAGGTGCTGGCCACCTCCGCCGAAGGCCTGCCGGTACCCGGCTTCGTCACCGATCCCCTGCAGGAACAGGAGGCACGAGAGGCGCCGGGGTTGCTGCACAAATACCAGGGCCGCGCATTGCTGGTGACCACCGGCGCCTGCGCCGTGCATTGCCGCTACTGCTTTCGCCGCCACTACGACTACGGCGCGGATCTGGATGACCCCACGGGCCTGCGCTGGGTGGCGGCGCTGGAACGCGTGGCGCGGGACGAATCCCTGGAAGAAGTGATCCTGAGCGGCGGCGATCCCCTGTCGCTGGGCAATGCACGGCTCGCCCTGCTGCTGCAGCGATTGCAACAGATCCCGCACCTGCGGCGCATCCGCCTCCACACCCGCACGCCCGTGGTGCTGCCCGCCCGCGTTGATGCCGGTCTGCTCGCCGCACTGTCACCGCTGCGCGCGCGACTCAGCATCGTGATTCACGCCAACCACGCGGCGGAACTGGACGCGCCCGCCGCCGCGGCGTTGCGCCAGCTCGGGCAGCACTGCACCGCGCTGCTCAACCAGTCTGTGTTGCTGGCGGGTATCAACGACAATGTGGACACATTGACAGCGCTCTCTACGCGGCTGTTCGAAGCGGGCGTGCTGCCGTACTACCTGCATCAACTCGATCCGGTCGCCGGCGCCGCGCACTACGCGGTGAGCGACGCCCGCGCCCTCGCCCTGCACGCCGCCATGGCCGCGACATTGCCAGGCTATCTGCTGCCCAGGCTGGTACGCGAGCTGGCTGGCGCCACCAGCAAGACCGCGTTACGTTAACCGCTGCCGGGCCGGTAACCATTGGCCCGACTGTGGTCGAACTCACATAACGGGTCGCAGACTGCTGGCTAGTATGCGGCTGGCGCTCCTGGAGGCCGATGTGTCCGACAACAATCCCGTTCCGCTGGTCATCGTCAGCAGTGCGCGCGAACCAGTAGAGACGTTGAACAGCCTGTTGCGACGGCAAGGGGTGGCGGCGCATTGCACCTGGATTCCGGCCGTGGCCGACCTGCCCGACGCGCTGGAGCAGATCAATCCCGAGATGCTGTTGTGCGTGACGGCCGACGGCGACGAACTGCCCAAGGTGATTCAGGTGCGCGACGCGCGCGCGCGCGACATTCCACTGCTGGTGATCCGCCCCGCGATCAGCGAGACACAGATCGCCGAGGACATGGCGCAGGGCGCGCGCGACAGCCTCACGCTCGACCAGTTGCCGCGGGCCCATGCCGTGATCGCGCGCGAACTGCAGGCTTTCCGCGTGGAACGCGCGCTGCGCGAGACCCTGCGTTCGGCGCAGGAATACCGCAAGCAGCTCGAGACCGTGATGACGCGCTCCAACGACGCCATCGCGCAGGTGCAGGAGGGCATCCTCGTCGACGCCAACCGCTCATGGCTCGACCTGATCGGGGCGCCCGATGTGGATACCGTGGCCGGACAGCCCGTCATGGATTTCTTCGATGATTCCACGCACCTGGCACTGAAGGGCGCGCTGGTGGCCTGCATGCAGGGACGCTGGAGCGACCGTTCGCTGCAGGCGCGAATGCTCACGGCCGATGGCAGCTCGCTGGACCTGGAGCTGGTGCTCACACTGGGCGAGCGCGACGGCGAGGCCTGCGTGCGCCTGATGGTGCCGACCCAGCAGCGCAAGTCCGAGGACGCGGCCTCCGATCTGGCCGAAGCGGTGAAGCGCAACCCGCGTTCGGGCCTGCTGTATCGCCTGCCGCTGCTCGATGCCATGCAGAAGCGCGTGGCCCAGGCCATGCAGGGCGGCAGCCGCTACCTGATCTACATCCGCCCCGACAACTTCGCCAAGCTGGAGCGCGAGCTGGGAGTGATTCGCAGCGAGGATCTGGTCGTCGCGCTTGCGGCGTTAGTGCGCGCGCAGCTCGCGCCGGCCGACTTGCTGGGGCATTTCAGCGGCGCCGGACTTCTGGCCCTGATCGAGCGCGGCAATTCGCGCGATGCGGAGCAGTGGGCCGAGCGGTTGATCGACAAGGTGCACCGGCACGATTTCGCCGTGGCCGATCGTTCGCTGCGCGCCACGGTTTGCGTTGGCCTGGCGGTGGTCCCAGGAAGCGACGGCAGGTTCGAAGCCACGATCGGCGATGCGCTCGAGGCCGTGCGGCGCGGTCGCCAGCGCGGCGGCAATCAGCTGTGCGCCATCGCCCAGACCGATGCCGATGCCCGCGTGCAGTCTTACGACGCCGTCTGGGTCAAGCACATCCGCGCCGCGCTGACCGAAAACCGCTTCCGCCTGGTGCAGCAGCCCATTGCCAGTCTCGCGGGCGGTGGCGAACCCATGTTCGACATGCTGGTGCGCATGCTCGACAAACAAGGCAAGGAGGTTTTGCCCTCCGAGTTCATGCCAGCCGCCGAGCGCAACGATCTGGTGCCGCTGATCGACCGCTGGGTGCTGGCGGCCGCCGCGCGCTTTGCGGCGCGCAGCAATCCGGGCTGTCTGTTCGTGCGCATCTCGCGCGCCAGCGTCCTCGATGCTTCGCTGCCCGAGTGGCTGAAGGGTCAACTAGCCAGTCGCGGCCTGGAACCCAAGCGGCTGTGCATCGAGGTGACGGAGGAAATCGCCGCTCGTCATCCCACCGAGGTCAGGCAGCAGGCGCGCGCACTGAAGGATCTGGGCCTGCGTTTTGCACTGGAGCATTTCGGCATCGGCATCGACCCGCTGAGCCTGCTCGACACGCTGCCACTGGACTTCGTCAAGATCGACGGCTCGCTGATGCAGGGCCTGCCCGGCGATGAGCTGCTGCAGTCCAAGGTGGCGAGCCTGATCGATGCCGTGCGCAGCCGCGAAGTGGAGACCATTGCCGAGCGCGTCGAAGACGCCAACACCATGGCCGTGCTGTGGCAGCTGGGCGTGCAGCATCTGCAGGGATTCCTGATCCAGGCGCCCGAGGAAGTGACCATCAGCACCACCGACACCCAGACGGTGCCGATACTGCGCGGCAATCAGGCCACTTCGAGCCGGTCGACCTTGCGGTAATTGCGCGACAGCACGGCACCACGCTGTGCGCGCGCGCCGCGGTAATCATCCAGTTCCTTCCAGGTGAGCGTCATGCTGCGCTCGCCACACCAGATCACCAGCTTCTGACCCGCGGTCAGCGTGGCCACCGCCACCAGCAGCTCTTCGCGCTCCAGCGCCTTCTTGGTCGGAATGCCGAAGATCTTGTTGCCCTTGCCGCGCGACATTTCCGGCAGCTCGGCGGCGGGAAAGACCAGCAGCCGTCCTTCATCGTTGACCGCTGCGATCAGGGCGTCTTCGGCCGTCACAGGTACCGGGCACAGTACTTTCGCGTTTTCCGTCAGATTCAGCACGGCTTTGCCGGCGCGCACGCGCGAATGCAGATCCTCGAGCCGGGCGATGAATCCATAACCGGCATCGCTGGCCAGCAGCCAGCGTTCGGCGGGCTCGCCAATGGCCACGCCCGCGAATTTCGCGCCATCCGGGGGATCGAGGCGACCCGACAGCGGCTCGCCCTGCCCGCGCGCCGAGGGCAACGAGTGGGCCGGCAGGCTGTAGGCCCGGCCGGTGCTGTCGAAAAACGCCGCCAGCTGCGTGCTGCGGCCGCGTGCGGCCGCCAGAAAGCCGTCGCCGGTCTTGTAAGACAGCGTGCGCGGATCGATCTCGTGACCCTTGGCCGCGCGCACGAAGCCGCCGGTGGACAGCACCACGGTCACCGGTTCGTTGGTCACCAGCTCGGTCTCTTCCATGGCCTGCGCGGCCTCGCGCTCCACCAGCTTCGAGCGGCGCTCATCGCCGTACTCGTTCGCGTCGTTCTCGAGCTCTTCACGCACCAGCTTGTGCAGCTTGGCCTTTGACTTCAGCAGGGCTTCGAGCTCGTCGCGCTCTTCGGCAAGCTCTTTCTGTTCCTCGCGGATCTTCATCTCCTCGAGCTTGGCCAGATGGCGCAGCTTGGTCTCGAGGATCATCTCCGCCTGCTCGTCGCTGAGCTTGAAGCGGGCGATCAGCTTCGGCTTGGGCTCATCCTCGCGACGGATGATGCGGATCACCTCGTCGAGATTCAGATAGACGATCAACAGGCCTTCGAGCAGATGCAGCCGGCGGGCGACCTTCTCCAACCGGTAAGTCAGGCGGCGCTTCACCGTTCCGATACGGAACTCCAGCCAGCGCGACAGCAGCGTCTTCAGGCCCATGACCTTGGGCTTGCCGTCCAGGTCGATGACGTTCAGGTTGACGCGGTAGCTGCGCTCCAGGTCCGTGGTCGCGAACAGATGCGTCATCAACTGCGGCAGATCGACACGGTTCGAACGCGGCACGATGACGATGCGCACCGGATTCTCATGGTCCGATTCATCGCGGATGTCATCGACCATGGGCAGCTTCTTGTCGCGCACCTGCTGGGCGATCTGTTCCTGCAGCTTGCTGCCGGAGACTTGCCACGGCAGCGTGGTGATGACCACATTGCCCGTGTCTTCATCCGTCTCCCAGGTGGCGCGGGCCCGGAAACTGCCCGTGCCCTTGTCGTAGAACTCCAGCAATTCGGCGCGCGAGGAGACGATCTCGGCGCCGGTGGGCAGATCCGGCCCTTTCACATGCTTCATCAGCGCCTTGGTGGTGGCATCCGGCTCATCCAGCAGATGGATGCAGGCGCTGGCAACCTCGCGCAGGTTGTGAGGCGGCACGTCGGTGGCCATGCCTACCGCAATGCCGGAAGTGCCATTCAGCAGCAGATTGGGCAGCCGCGCCGGCAGGATCAACGGTTCTTCCAGCGTGCCGTCGAAGTTGGGCCCGAAGTCCACGGTGCCGGCGTCGATCTCGGCCAGCAAAACTTCGGCATAGCGCGTCAGGCGCGATTCGGTGTAGCGCATGGCGGCAAAGGACTTGGGATCGTCGGTGGAGCCCCAGTTGCCCTGCCCGTCCACGATGGGATAACGGTAGGAGAACGGCTGCGCCATGTGCACCATGGCCTCGTAGCAGGCCGAGTCGCCATGCGGATGAAACTTGCCGATCACATCGCCGACCGTGCGCGCAGACTTCTTGTGCTTGTTGGCGGCCGAGAGGCTCAGCTCGCTCATCGCGTAGATGATGCGGCGCTGCACCGGCTTGAGGCCGTCGCCGAGCACCGGCAGCGCCCGGTCGAGAATCACGTACATCGAATAGTCGAGGTACGCCTTTTCCGTGAATGCCCGCAGCGGCTGGCGCTCCACGCCTTCGAAATTCAATTCCTGGTCTTTCATGTCGGCGCGCAGGCTACTGCCGCGGGACCGACGCGGTCAATGGAAGCCGCAAGAGGCGGTCGGACGGGCCGCAAGAGTTGCGGCCCGTCCGTCCATTGCCAATACGCGCTACAGGCTCAACGTCACCGACATGTAGTAGCGACGTCCCAGCACGTCGTAATACTGTGCGTTGGTGGTGCCAGCGGCGGCGGTAGATCCCGGGTTGATACCCACACGAGGCGGATCGCGGCCAGTCACATTGTCGATGCCCCCGCGCAATGAGATCTGCTTGCTGATCTCATAGCTGCCAAAGGCGTCAAGGAGGCCATAAGCACCCACCGGACGCACCGTCGTGTTCTTGTTGGTGGCGTATGCCGCATCCTTGATACTCGGCAGGAAGCGATGGCGCAAACCGGCACTCCACGCACCCTGCGAGTAGTTCAGCGTGGTCAGGATGCGGTAGTCGTATTGACCACCGGAACGGAACGTTCCCGCGCTTTCAGTGAAAGGATCATCCGGGCTCACCTGGTCACGGTAGTAGTCCAGGAAGTTCACGACCGAGGTGATGCCCATCCGTCCTGCCCGCAGCGGGAAGTTCCAGTTCAACTGCACGTCGACACCCGAGGTCTGGAGGCCGCCCAGGTTCGAGTACGGCGTATCCACCGTGGCGCGATAACCGTCCGAGTCGCGGGTGATGAGCTTGCAATAGTCATTGTTGACGTCGTAGCTCGGATTGCTGCCATCCACATTGAAGCACTTCTGGTAGACACTCAGCGGATTGGTCGGCGCGATGGCGTCCTTGATGTCCACCTTGTACCAGTCGATGGCCAGCGTGGCGTTCGATAGGATGCCTTCGAACGGGGACTTGAACACCATGCCGACGGTCCAGGTCTTCGCCTCCTCGTTGCGCAGCTTGGGGTTGCCCGTGATGTTGGCCAGTTCCAGCTGGAACGGAGCATTCGGGAACGGCCCGACGATGTTGTTCGGGTACAGCGGCAACGTGTGCCACGGCGACTGGTTGACGTCGCCGCGCGAGCGATTGATCAGCGCACTGCACAGCGCAATGGCCTGGGTTCGGGTCGTGGTGTTGTTTGGCGTGTTGCCCCAGTTGTTCAGTGTGTTTGCCAGGCAGGGATCGGCGCCCGGGAAACCCACTACGCTGGTGGTGGCCCCCGTGAACAGCTCCGCGACATTGGGCGCGCGGTTGGCCCGCTGGTAGCCGCCGCGAATGCGCACGGAGTCCACAACGGTCCAGTCGATCAGTCCCTTGTAGGTCCAGATCTTGCCTGCGGTGTTGTAGGACGACCAGCGCGCGCCCAGCTCCAGATTGAATCTCTTCACGGCCGGCAGTTCCGTGAAGATCGGCACCAGCAGCTCGCCGTACAGTTCCTTCACACTGGTCCTGCCCTGCGTCTTGCTCGTGGGAAACAGGCCGATGGGGTAATTGGTTGAAGCGCGCGTCAGCTGATCATCCGGCCGCCAGCGGTACGTGTTCTCGCGCCAGCTCGCACCCCACGCCGATCCGACGCTGCCAGCCGGCAGATTGAACAGGTCACCGGTGATGTTGGCCTCGGCCACATTCTGTTTGGTCTCGGTCAGATGCTTCATGTTGCCCGAGATGGCGTCGATGCAATCCTGCGATGGCGTGAAATAGGTGACGATGGGCAGACCAGTGGTGCAGCGCTGCTCAAAGAACAGCGGCGGACCCGAGCTCGCAACGAGATTGCGACCGAAATTCGGCGCGGCCGCTACCTTCTGGAAGTTCTGCAGTCCGGGAAACCCGTTCATCTCGGTCAGCAGCGAAGTCTTGCCATGCGAGACATAGGCTTCGTAATTCCAGGTGGTGTCTAAGAGGTCGCCTCTTACTCCTGCCAGCACCTGGTAGGTGTCACTGTCGTTGCGCGTGGACCGCGGGCCGGCGAAGTCCATGGTGCGTGCGACCGTGTACGGAGCGTTGGGTCCGAAAGCCGGATTCAACGTGCCGACCAGTGCCGCATTCGTCGTGGGACTAGTGCCAGCCGCACCGCAACCCGGCGATCCCGTCAGGCAGTAGGTACTGTTCTGTCGAGATGCCAGCAAAGTCGCCAGCTGTGCCGGTATGGCGCGACCATCCACCGGAATGGTCACCGCCCACTGCGAGGTCGCCGGCGCATAGTTCAGGATGGTGTCCACCCTCATGCTGGACACATTGGCCTGCATGAAGATGCTGGTCTTGTCCGTCAGATCGTAGTGGGCATTGCCGAATATCGAGTAACGCGACAGCGGTGTGGTGATGATGGTGTTCAGGTTGTTGGCGGTGAGGACTCCGGGGCCAGTCGTCCCGGGCCCCTGTCGCTTGAACTGGTCATCGAGCGGGCCGGTATAGCCCTTGGCCGGATTGGTCGGCGAGTTCAGGAACAATGTTCCATTCGGGTTCACGAAGACGCCTTCACCAGCCAGCGCAGTTCCTAGGCCTATGGCTGTGTAAGCAGCACTAGTGGGTCGGTTGTTGGCAGCGAACTGAATGTTGCTGAAGGGAATGCCTTCGCCGCCCGGTGTGTTCGGATCGCGCCAGCCTTCCACGTAGAACTTGCGGTCGGCGGCCATCAGCGCCTGGCGATCGGTCCATGAGAGGCCGATCATGGCATTGCCCTTGCCGTCCGCGAAGTTGCCGCCCAGCAATGCGCTGATGGTGGATTCGCGGCCACCGCCTTCCTCAGTGAGGCTGGTCTGGGCGCTCAGGTTCAGACCCTGGAAATTGCGCTTCATCTTGAAGTTGGTAACGCCGCCCATGGCATCTGCGCCATAGGTGGCAGAAGCGCCGCCGCTGATGATCTCGACGCTCTCGATGGCAGCCGAAGGAATGGAATTGATATCCACCACCAGCGAAGCATTGGCAGGCTGCGGCCGACGGCCATCGACCAGCACCAGGTTGCGGTTCGCGCCGAGGCCACGCAGGTTCAGCGTGACGATGCCGGGGTTGTTGAAGGCGCTGGGTTGCACGTCGCCGGAACTGAACATGGTCTGCGAGGGCACGAACTGCGGCAGTTGATTGAGCGCTTTCTCTACGGCGACGCTGCCGGTCTGCTCGAACAGCTCGCTGCCCACGGTGACGATGGGGCTCGAGGATTCGAAATCGCGCCGCAGGATGCGCGAGCCGGTGACGGTCACCTCGTCGAGCGCAGCCTCTCCCTCGGCGGAAAACGCCTTCGGTGAATGGACAGCGATACTGCCGAGTATCGCGGCCACTGCTGCGCCCACTGGCATGTACTGGAACGGTTTGTGCTTCATTTCAAATCCCCGTGGTTGATTGCTTGCCCTAAAGACAACACCCATTTCGGGCGACGGGGATCTTCCGTGTCGGGGGCAGGCTGAGCCTCTCCGTGGCGCCACCACCACGGCATCAAGACCGCGTGCTTGCTCCCCCCGTTCGCCTGCAGCTTTCTTCGAAGCTATCGAAAGTCCGATATCAGCACAGTTGCAAACGCTGGCGCAAGGCGCACGAAGGGCGCGTCAACCGATAGCTTCCGCCAGATTGCCCTTCTGCTCCAGCCATTCGCGGCGATCACTGGCGCGCTTCTTCGCCAGCATCATGTCCATTATCTGGTCCGCTTCATCCTTGGCACTGATCGTCAGCTGCACCAGGCGGCGCGTGGCCGGAACCATGGTTGTTTCGCGCAATTGCAGCGGCGACATCTCGCCCAGCCCCTTGAAGCGCGTGACCACCGGCTTGGCGCGATTCTTCTCGGCAGCGAGCCTGGCGATGAAGGCGTCGCGTTCGGCTTCGTCGAGCGCGTAACCCACGGTCTTGCCCGCATCGATGCGATACAGCGGCGGCATGGCGACGAACACGTGCCCGTTCATCACCAGCGGCCGGAAATGCCGCAGGAACAGCGCGCACAGCAAGGTGGCGATGTGCAGCCCATCGGAGTCGGCATCGGCCAGGATGCAGATCTTGTGATAGCGCAGGTCTTCCAGATTCGACGAACCCGGGTCGACGCCGATGGCGATGCTGATGTTGTGCACTTCTTCGGAAGAAGCCACCTGCCCGTGCTCCAGTTCCCAGGTGTTAAGAATCTTGCCGCGCAGAGGCATGACGGCCTGAAAGGTGCGATCGCGCGCCTGACGCGCGGAGCCGCCGGCCGAATCGCCTTCGACCAGGAACAACTCGGAGCGCGCGGGATCCTGCGTGGTGCAATCGGCCAGCTTGCCGGGCAGCGCCGGGCCGGCCACGGTGCGCTTGCGCGTGACGCGTTGCGCGGCCTTGATCCGCTCCTGCGCATTCTCAATGGCGTATTGGGCTATGCGCTCGCCGGCATCCGGATGCTGGTTCAGCCACAGCGCCGTGCTGTCACGCGCATAGCCTTCGACCAGCGCCGCGGCCTCGCGCGAGCCCAGCCGCTCCTTGGTCTGGCCGGCGAACTGCGGATCCTTCATGCGGATCGACAACACGAACGAGACGCCCTGCCAGATGTCTTCGGGCGAGAGCTTCACGCCACGCGGCAGCAGATTGCGGAATTCGGTGAACTCGCGCACCGCCGCCGCCACGCCGGCACGCAGGCCGTTCACATGCGTGCCACCGCCGCTGGTGGGAATGAGATTCACATAGCTTTCGGCGATGAACGCCGACAGGTTCGGCGCCCATAGCAGTGCCCATTCGACGGCATCGCGCTCCGAGCCATGCTTGCCGGTGATGGGCTCTTTGGGCAGGCATTCGGTCTTGCCCACCTGCTCCATCAGATATTCGCCCAGATGCCCGGTGTAGAACCACTCGTCCTTCTCGCCGGTGGCTTCGTTGACAAAGCGCACCCTGAGGCCCGGACACAGCACCGCCTTGGCTTTGAGCGTGTGGCGCAGCTCGGCCACCGCGAAACGATCGGCGTCGAAGAACTTCGGATCCGGCCAGAAGCGCACCGTGGTGCCGGTGTTCTTTTGGCCGACGGTGCCGATTTCCTCGAGCTTGGAGCTGACCTTGCCGTCGCGAAACCCGATGTTGTATTCCCTGCCGCCGCGCCGCACCCAGCATTCGAGCTGGCGCGACAGCGCGTTGACCACCGAGACGCCCACGCCATGCAGGCCGCCGGAGAATTTATAGTTGGCGTCCGAGAATTTGCCGCCGGCATGCAGGCGCGTGAGGATCAGCTCGACGCCCGAGAGCTTTTCTTTCGGATGGATGTCCACCGGCATGCCGCGGCCGTTGTCGGTGACCGCCAGCGAACCATCCTTGTAAAGCTGCACCTCGATGAGGTCGCAGTGCCCCGCCAGCGCCTCATCGACGCTGTTGTCGATGACCTCGTGCGCGAGATGGTTGGGCCGGGTGGTGTCGGTGTACATGCCGGGGCGGCGACGCACCGGCTCGAGGCCCGACAGAACCTCGATATCAGAAGCGCTATAGGAGGATGTCATTCCAGAAAGTCGACAGCGGAACTCGCGGAACTCTAGACTCCGTGCCACAACCCGTCAAATAAACTCACACATCCCGATGACGCGCAAGAATCGCGACGAATCCACCGCACCGGACTTCGAAACTTCATTGCACGAACTGGAGGCGCTGGTGGAGCGTCTCGAGCGCGGCGACCTGCCCCTGTCGGAGTCGCTGGCGCTGTTCGAACAAGGCGTGGCACTGACACGCGCCTGCCATTCGCACCTGTCCGACGCGCAGCAGAAGGTATCGATCCTGTTGCAGCAGAACGCCGCGCCGCAGGACTTCGATCCGGATGCGGATGCGCATGAATGAGCCGCTGACGGCTCGGCTGCAGGGCTGGCGGCAACGCTGCGAAACGCAACTGGAGGCGCGCCTCACGCCGCGCGATGCCGCCACCACGCGCCTGCACGAGGCCATGCGTTACAGCGCGCTGGGCGGCGGCAAACGGCTGCGGCCCATATTGGTTTACTGCACCGGCACGGCGCTCGGCGCCGCCATCGACCGGCTGGATGCCGCGGCGGTGGCCGTCGAACTGCTGCACGTGTACAGCCTGGTGCATGACGATCTGCCGGCGATGGATGACGATGATCTGCGCCGCGGCCGTCCCACCTGCCACAAGGCCTTCGATGAAGGCACAGCCGTGCTGGTGGGTGATGCGCTGCAGGCACTGGCCTTCGAGGTGCTGGCGGGCGATGCGACCAATCCATTGGACGCCGCACCGCGCCTGCAACAGATGCAGGTGCTGGCGGCGGCGATCGGCACCGATGGCATGGCTGGCGGACAGGCCATCGACCTGGCCGCGGTCGGCCAGACACTCACACCCTCGGCTCTGGAAAACATGCATCGGCGCAAGACCGGCGCGCTGATCCGCGCCAGCGTATTGCTGGGGGCCATCAGCGCCGGCACCACCGGCGCGCAGTACGAGGCCCTGAGCCGCTACGGCTCGGAGCTGGGGCTGGCGTTTCAGATTCAGGACGATGTGCTCGATGTGCTGGGTGAAACCGCCACCCTGGGCAAGATTGCGGGGGCCGACGCGGCGCGCGGCAAGCCCACGTATCCCAGTGTGCTGGGGCTGGCGGAATCGCAGCGCCTCGCGCGGGCGCATTGCGACGAGGCCATTGCCGCCTTGAGACCGCTGGGCGAGGCGGCATCCCCGCTGGCCCAGCTCGCGGACTATGTCGTCAACCGCAGCCACTAAAGGCCGCGCGTTAAACGTGTAGAATTGGCACATGGCCTCGGATCCTGCTGCGCTGCTCGACCGTATCCAGTCGCCAGCCGATCTGCGGGGACTGAAGCCCGGTGAATTACGTCGGCTCGCCGATGAACTGCGCGACTTCCTGATCCGCACCGTGGCCACGCGCGGCGGCCACTTCGCCGCCGGCCTCGGCACCGTCGAACTCACGGTGGCGCTGCATCATGTCTTCGACACGCCGCACGACCGCATCGTATGGGACGTGGGGCATCAGGCCTATCCCCACAAAGTACTCACCGGACGACGCGATCTGCTGCACACCATCAAGCAGCACAGCGGACTGGCGCCATTTCCCAACCGCGCGGAAAGCCCTTACGACACTTTCGGAACCGGCCATTCCAGCACCTCGATCAGTGCGGCGCTGGGCATGGCCATAGCCGCTGCACGCATGGGCGAGAAACGCCGCGCGGTTGCCGTGATCGGCGATGGGGCGATGAGCGGCGGCATGGCCTTCGAAGCATTGAATCACGCCGGCACGCTGCCGGCGGACCTGCTGGTGATTCTCAACGACAACGAGATGTCCATCTCCGAGGGCGTCGGCGCGCTGTCGAAATATTTCGCGCGCGTGCTGGGTGGCCGCTTCTATGCGCAATTGCGCAAAGGCGGCAAGAAAGTGCTCAGCCGCATGCCCACCATGCGCGAATGGGCGCGTCGCTCCGAAGAGCATATGAAGGGCATGTGGCTGCCTGGCACGATGTTCGAGGAAATGGGCTTCAACTACATCGGCCCCATCGACGGACACGACCTGAAGGGACTGGTGGGCGTGCTCACCAATATCCGCGACCTGAAAGGCCCGCAGTTCCTGCACGTGGTGACACGCAAGGGCAAGGGTTACGCGCCGGCCGAGGCCGATCCCATCACCTGGCATGGTCCGGGGCCCTTCGATCCGGCCACCGGCATCATCTACAAGGAAAAGGCTTCATCGCCTACCTACTCCAAGGTATTCGGCGACTGGCTGTGCGACATGGCCGAAGGCGATCCGCGCATCGTGGGCGTCACGCCGGCCATGCGCGAAGGTTCGGGACTGGTGGAATTCTCCAAGCGTTTTCCCGATCGCTACTTCGACGTGGCGATTGCCGAACAGCACGCCATCACCTTTGCCGCAGGACTGGCCGCCGATGGCATGAAGCCGGTGGTGGCCATTTATTCCACGTTCCTGCAGCGCGGCTACGATCAGTTGATCCACGACGTGGCGTTGCAGAACCTGCCCATCGTATTCGCGCTGGATCGCGCGGGCCTGGTGGGCAGCGACGGTGCCACGCACCAGGGCAGCTTCGACATCAGCTTCCTGCGCTGCATCCCGAATATGGTGGTGATGACGCCGTCGGACGAAAACGAGTGCCGGCAGATGCTGTACACCGCCACCACGCTGGGGCAGCCCTCGGCGGTGCGTTATCCGCGTGGCACCGGCACCGGCGCGGCCATTCAGCGCGAGATGACGGCATTGCCCCTGGGCCGCGCGGTGGTGCGGCGCGAAGGACGCGGGCCATTGGCCATCCTGAATTTCGGACCGCTGCTGCCGGCCGCGCTGGCGGCGGGCGAAGAGCACGATGCCACCGTGCTCGACATGCGTTTCGTCAAACCGCTGGATCGCGATGCCATTCTGCGGGTGGCGCTGGCCTCGCGTGCGCTGGTCACCATCGAGGAGAACGTCATCGCCGGTGGCGCGGGCTCGGCGGTGGGCGAGTTGCTGGCCGAGGCCGGCATCCAGATGCCGCTGCTGCAGATCGGCATCCCGGATCGCTTCATCGAACACGGCACGCGCGAGGATTGCCTGGCCATGGCCGAGCTCGACACTGCGTCGATACGGCGCCGCATCTCGCAGTGGCGTCAGGGTCTGGAGCCCGTGCAGCCGGTCGCCGCGCGCGGCTGAACCTCAGTAGTCCACGAATGCCCTTTCGCCGGCGCCCGAGACACAGGCGTCCACTTCGAACAATTCGCGCAGCACCGGCGCGGTGATGACCTCGGCGGCGGCGCCGTCGGCGAGCAGCCGGCCATTCTTCAGCGCCCACACGCGACTGGCCCGGCGCAGCGCAATGGTCAGGTCGTGCACCGTGGCGATCACCAGCTTGCGCTGCTCGATGGCCAAATATTGCAGGCGGCGTGCGGCATCCTGCGTGTGTTTCGGATCGAGTCCCGCCAAAGGTTCATCGACGATCAGCACCTGTGGATCGCCCACCAGCGCGCGCGCCAGCATGGCGCGCGCCAGCTCGCCACCCGACAGCGTCGTCACGGGCTGCTCGCGCTGGGCCTGCAGATCGCAGGCCGCGAGCGCGGCATCGATCCGGGCATGATCTGCGCTGCTGAAATCACCCACGGCCGGCAGGCTTGGCGTGAGCCCCAGTCCCACCAGGCGTTGCACGGCGATGGGCCACTCGCAGTGGGCGCCCTGCGGCAGAAACGCGCGGCGCCGGGCCAGGTCGCGCGGCGCGAAGGCTGCCAGTGGCTGGCCGTCGAGCGCGACATCCCCGGCGTCCGCAGATTGCAGGCCGGCCAGCACGCGCAGCAGCGTCGACTTGCCGGCGCCGTTCGAGCCGATCACGGCAATGAACTCCCCGGCCGACGCGCGCACCGTGATGCCGTCGAGAATGCACCGGCCGGCGCGTTCCAGCTTCAATCCATTACCGCTCAGGACACTCATGGCGCCAGCTTCTTCATGCGCCACACCAGCCACAGAAAGAACGGCGTGCCCACCAGAGCGGTGAGCACGCCGAGCTTCAATTCAGGTTCCAGCGGCAACAATCGCGTGGCCAGGTCGGATGCCAGCAGCAACGCGGCTCCGCACAACGCAGCCGGCAGCAGCACCGCGCTGGGTTGATGGCCCACACGAGCGCGCACCAGATGTGGCGCGAGCAGACCGATGAAGCCGATGGTGCCCGTCACGGCGGTGGCCGCGCCCACGGCCAGCGCCATGCCAAGCAGCACGCGGCGACGCAGCCGCGGCAGATCCACGCCCAGGCTTGCCGCCTGCAACTCGCCCAGACTCAGTGCATCGAGCGCACGTCCGGTGGAAAGCAGCAGCGCGCCACCGACCAGCACGAAAGGCGCTGCCAGCAGTACTTCATGCCAGCTGCGATCGGTCAGCGAGCCCATCATCCACTGCGTGATTTCGTAGGCGGCATAGGGATTCGGCGCCAGATTCAACGCCAGCGCCGTGCCGGCGAGCATCAGCCCCGACACCGCGGCGCCCGCGAGAATCAACACCAGCACGCCGCCGCCGCCACCCAGCGCCAGCGTCAGCGCACTGGCGCCGAATGCGCCGGCCAGTCCCAGCAGCGGGATGCTCAGCGACCAGATGAATCCGAGTCCGGTGTAGATGGCAATCACGGCACCCAATGCCGCGCCCGAGGAAACACCCAGCAGTCCGGGCTCCGCCAGCGGATTGCGCGTCAGCCCCTGCAATACGGCGCCAGCCAATCCCAGCGACGCACCGACCAGCAGTGCCAGCACCAGACGCGGGGCGCGCAACTCCCAGAGAATCAATCGCAGCAGTTGTCCTTCAGCGTCGTCGGTCGGCAGGTGCAGCGGCGAACCACCCCGGCCGACGAGCAATGCCGGCAACGATAGCACGAGGAGCACCAGCAGCAATCCCGCTACCAGGCGCGCGTTGCGATTCACCGCGGATACCCCGCGCGCACGGCATCCAATACATCGGAGAGCTGCACAGCCAGCGTGGCGGCGCGCGGCACGGCGCAGCCATACACGGCCTCCGGATAGCTCACACTGCGATAATCCAGCACCCGCAGCGCGGGATGCGCTGCGATTCGATTGCGAAGCGCCGGGTGCGCGCCATAAGCCGCGCCGCGCAGCACCACCTGCGGACGCGCGCGCAACACCTGCTCGACATCGAAGCTTTGCGTGCCGTTCGCGCGCGCGCCAAGGTTGGTGGCACCGGCCGACTCCAGGATGGTGTTGAACAGCGTGTCGCGGCCCGGCACGTCATCGGCCGAGCCGCCCCAACCGATGGCACGGACGGACTGCGACGATCTGCGATTGCGCAGCTGCGCGAGCTCTTTGTCCATGGCGGCCAGCAATGCTTCTGCGCGCGGCTGCGCATGCACGGCCGCAGCAACCTGACGCGTGGTGCGACGAATGCCCTCCCAATCCGTGGCAGGCTCGATCTCCAGCAAGGGCACGCCGGCCTGTCGCAGCAGGCGGCGGGTGGTGCCGGTGGTAAACAGGCCCGCGATCACCAGATCCGGATGCGCGGCCAGCACCTCTTCGGCGGCGCCGTGATTGACGGCGATGCGTCGCGCGGTCGGCAGCAGCGCCGGATCGCCTTCGGTGCGCGACAGCCAGGTGATGGAGGCGATGCGTTCGGGAGGAACCAGTGCCATCAGCAGCTGATCCACGCACAAATTCAGCGAGACGATGCGTTGCGGCGGTGGCGAAGAGGAAGGCTGCGTGCAATGCAGCGCCGGCGAAGCGCTCAACAGCAGCGCTGCGATGATTCTCGACGGGATCATGAAGGGATGAATCGTCCCGAGCCGTGGCACCCCCGACCACCGGGGGTTCAGCCGCCGATCATCCCCTATCAGCTGGCGGCTGTCGCCTGCTCCGACTTCTGCAGCCGCTCGATCAGCGAGCGCAGGAAGACGCGATTGAAGCGCAGCTGGCAGGCTGCGGAAGACTGCTCCAGCAAGGTGGCCCCCACCTTCAGCAGCGTGACACTGCCGGCCGTCCGCACCGAAGCCGAACGGCGGGCGCCGGGCACATAGCTGGCTTCGCCAAAACAGTCGCCCGTCCCCAGCTGCCCGACCTTGCGTCCATTGCGCAGCACGGTGCAGTCACCCGCCACCACCACGTAAAAGCGGTCGTCCATGTCGCCTTCGCGGATGACCTCCTCGTCGGCGCCGTAATCCTGCCAGTTGCTGGCCTTGAGCACCTCGCCGATCTCGGCCTGCGAGAAGTCGTGGAAGAACTTCAGCTTGCGCAGCAGCGCCAGCTGTTCGGACTGTTCGATGTGTCCGGTCTGCGCGCGCAGCTTCTGATGCACGCGCGTCAGCGCAGCGGCGAATTCCAGGCCGCTGCGGAAGCGCTTGTCGGGCTCTTTCTGCAGCGCCATCGCCACGACGTTTTCCAGCTCTTCGGTGACATCGCGCCGCAACGTGTGGATGGGTGCGGGCGTTGCGTAGACGATCTGGTGCATGAGCTTGGCCAGATTGCCGGCACGGAAAGGCCGCGTGCCGGTCAGCAGCTCGTACATCACCGCGCCCAGCGAATACAGGTCGGAGCGATTGGTCAGCTCGTGGCTCTGCACCTGCTCGGGCGACATGTAGCTCGGACTGCCCGCGATGCCCTCGATGCGCGACATGTCCGAGCCGTCGATCAACGCGATGCCGAAATCGATGATGCGCACGTCGCCATCCTGGGTGTACAGGATGTTCGATGGCTTGATGTCGCGATGGATGACACCGCGCGAATGCGCGTAGTGCAGCGCCTTGGCGCACTTGAAGATAATCTCGACGATGGCATCGACGCGCAGCAGATCGTCCTGCCGGCAGAAGGCCGCCAGCGTGCGCGCGCCATGCACGTATTCGGTGACCACATAGCAGTGGCCGTCCTCCTCGCCGGCGTCATAGATGGGCATGAGCTGCGGATGCTGCAGCATGCCCACCATGTGCGCCTCGGAGAGGAACATCTTGCGCGCGACGCGCGCGCGATCGTCATCCTGGTCGCCTTCGCCGTGATAGACCTTGATGGCCACGTCGCGGCCGTAGTAAGGATCATGCGACAGGTACACGGTGCCGGTGCTGCCCTGGCCGACTTCGCGCACGATCACGTACTTGCCGATGCGCTCTGGCGCGGCGCCGGCATCCTGCTTCAGTTTGGTGTTGCTGCTGGCCATGACATGGAGATCCGTGTCCGCCAGAATAGTTTTTCAGCCTACGAAGTGGCTGTGACGTGTCTCGCGGATCACCCTGCGGCGCGAAAATGATCGTAGCCGCGCGTGTCGCAGGCGATCGCGACGCCATCTTGCGTGACGCGCAAACCACTTTGTTTCTCGATCGACCCGATGCACGTCACGCGACATTTGACATTAGTCAGGCGCGCCTCGAGTTCGCTGCGCCGCTGCGCCGGGACGGTGAAACATAATTCGTAGTCATCGCCGCCAGTCAGCGCGTGCATCGCCCCACGCTCGGCGCCCGCGGCCGCTTGCAGCGCCTCGGAAAGCGGCAGCCGCGCCGCATCGATCTGCGCCCCGCAGCCGCTGGCCGCGGCCAGCCTGCCGGCATCCGCGGCAAGACCATCCGACACATCGATGCAGGCGCTGGCTAGGCCACGCAGCGCGCGTCCCAGTTCGACGCGCGGCTCCGGGTACAGGAAGCGTTGCACCAGCGTCAACGCATGCGGGCTGGACGGCGCACCACGCAGCGCCTGCGCACCGAGCAGTGCCTGCAAACCCGCGGCCGCATCGCCTGGCGTGCCACTGACGAACAGCAGGTCGCCAGGCGCCGCGCCGCTGCGCGTGAGTGCCGCGCCAACAGGCACGCTGCCGAGCACCTGCACCGACACGGCAAGCGGCCCGGCCGTCGTATCGCCTCCCACCAGCGCCACGCCATAGGGCCGCGCCAGATCGAGCAGGCCCTGAGCGAATGGCTCCAGAAAGACCGGCTCGGCCACCGGTAATGTCAAAGCCAGCAGAAACCAGGCCGGATCTGCACCCATGGCGGCGAGATCGCTCAGATTCACCGCCAGCGCGCGATGACCGATGGAATGTGGCGAACAGCCAGCGGGAAAATGCCTGCCCTCCACCAGGGTATCGAGCGCCGCCACCAGTTGACGACCAGCAGGCATGTCGAGCACCGCGGCATCGTCGCCAATGCCCAGCACCACGTCGCCGCGCTGTCTTGCCGGCGCTTCGGCCGGGGAGCGGAAGTAGCGCTCGATCAGTTCGAATTCACCCACGGCGCTACTTCCAGGATGCCTGGCCGGCACGCACGGCCCAGACGCCTCCATTACGATCCGCAGCAATGAGCCACTCTGATGTGGCGTTTTCGTGACGCACCTCGAACATGTTCCAGCTCACCTCGACTTCGCGGCGCGTTGCGCCCGCTAACGGCGCGCTCCAATGTTTGGTCCATCTGTTGCTGCCGGCAAGGCCGCTGAACCGCACGGACTTCACCGCGCCCCACTTGCCCAGCGTCGTGCGCAGTTCCGCGAACGCGGGCCGCAGCTTGTCATCCTGAATGGGAAAGGTGCCATCGCGCACCGCGGCCATGAAGCCCGCCAGTGCCTCTTGCACGCCGGGCGTCACCTCATCGTCCGTGCCCGGCTTGGGCTTCAGATGCTCGGCGTACATGCTGTTCACCGCATCCGCATCGAGACGTGAGTACGTGAACGCATACAGGACGAAGCGCTGCGCCGTACGCAGCCATCTGCCGCGCGGCGCCGAGCCTGGCACGAGGCGGTCGAAGCGCCATTTGCGAAACGCTTCCACGGCGGCCTGGTCCAGAAGTTTCGACCCACTGCTGCGCTCCACCTTCACGTCGTCCACTGCACCGCTCTCGGTCACGTGAATCAGGACTGCCGTCACGCCCTGTTCGCCCCGGCGCATGGCGGCCAATGGATAGCCTGGCATCGCGCGCTGTCGAAGCACCAGGCCATCCCCACCACCGGCGCGACCTGTCGAGTCGGGTTCATCGCCGGCCAGCCCCGCATCGGCCTGGGCGGTCACGGGCACGGAAGCCGGCGACACATCCGCCAACATCGGCGATTCGACCGGCTCGGTCAGCGGCACTTCGATCTCCAGCGGCTCGACCTGCAGATCCTGGATCTTCGGTGCCAGCATTTGCAGTTGCACCTCCGGCGCCTTCGATTCGGCGGCCACCGGACTCGCGGGCTGGTCGCGTGACGCATCGATCAGCATCATGAAGCTTTCGGTGATGGGCTCGTCCGGGGCCTGCGACCAACGCGCCAGCAGCGCGATACCTATCGCCAGCACATGCGCGAGCACGACGCCGCCCGCAACCACTGCCTTTCTGGTGCGAACTGACCCCCCGTCCCGCATGCGGCCGCCTAGTGTTCGTGCGGTCGCAGGGCGCGCGCCGCTTTGTCGAGCACTGCATTGACGAATTTGTGGCCATCGGTGGCGCCGAAGCGGCGCGACAATCCCACCGCCTCGCTGATCGCCACGCGAAATGGCACCTCGGGATGCGCACGCAGCTCCTGCAGGCCGATCAGCAGCGCCGCGTGCTCGATGGGGTCGAGCTGTGCCGCGGGACGATCGCACCAGCCCGACAGCTCGGCATCCAACGTGGCGGTGTTCTCACAGATGCCGCGCACCAGGGATTCGAAGAATTCGCGATCGGCACGGGGCGAGTCCTCCGCCAGTTCGAATTCGTGCATCAGATCCTGCCAGGGACACACGTTCAACTGCCAGCGATACAGCGCCTGCAATGCCAGCTTGCGGGACAGCACGCGTGCGCCATTGCCACGCGTGGCGGCACCGCGCTTCATGGCGCGGCCAGTTCGGCCAGCACCAGCGCCATCTCCAGCGCCGCGTCCAGGGCCTCGCCACCCTTGTCCATGCGATCCGGGCTGGCGCGCTCCTGCGCCTGCTCGACGTTCTCGGTAGTGAGCACGCCGAAGATCACGGGAATACCGGTGTCGCGGGCGGCTTCGGCAATGCCGCGAGCCGCCTCGCCGGCGACGAAATCGAAGTGCGCGGTATCGCCGCGAATCACGCAGCCCAGCGTGACCACGGCATCGAACTTGCCGCTGGCGGCGAGCTTGCGAGCGGCCAGTGGCAGCTCGAAAGCGCCGGGCACGCGCACCAGCAGCAGCGATCCGGGATCGCCGCCCTGCCGCAGCCATGCGGCCTGCGCGCCGACCACCAGTGCGTCGACGATGTCGGAATTGAAACGCGCCGCCACCAGTGCGACGCGCTTGTCCCTCGCCGCGGTGCCCGCGACGCCTTCGCGCGGACGCAGACGCAACGCGCCATCGATGATCTTGTAGTTAGGCATGAGCGCCCGGCTTCAGGGTGTGTCGTATCCGACGTACTCGGCCACTTCCAGATCGAAGGCCGAGATGCCCTGGAACTGCTTGGGCGCCGACAACACACGCATGCGACGCACACCCAGATCCTTCAGGATCTGTGCGCCGATGCCGTAGGTGCGCAGCACCGACTGGTGGTTGCTGGCCGGCATCGCGGCAGGCTCGCGTCGGTCGAGGAACTGGATGGCATCGACCAATGCCCGCGGCGATTCCTGTTCGCGCAGGATCACCAGCACTCCCGCCGGCTCGGCGGCGATGCGCCGCATGGCATCGCGCAGCGTCCAGGCACGCGCGTCGCAGCGCACGCCCACTACGTCGCGAAGGGTGTCCGCGAGATGGACGCGGACCAGCGGCAACGCGGATCCCTGCAGCGGCCCGCGCACTAGCGCCAGATGCAGGTCGCGATGCACATGATCTTCGTAGCAATACAGGTGGAATTCGCCGAACTCGGTCTGCACCTTGCGTTCGGCGATGCGCTCGACGCTGCGTTCGGTGCGCAGCCGATAGCGGATCAGGTCACGGATGGTGCCGATCTTCAGGCCATGCAGTTTGGCGAAGGCCTCGAGCTGCGGGCGCCGCGCCATGGTGCCATCGTCGTTCATGATCTCGACGATGACGGCGGCCGGTTCGAAGCCGGCAAGCCGCGCCAGATCGCAACCGGCTTCGGTATGACCGGCGCGCGTCAGCACGCCACCGGGCTGCGCCATCACCGGAAAAATGTGCCCGGGCTGGCGCAGATGTTCGGGCTTGGCCCCGGCAGCCACCGCCGTGCGCACGGTGTGGGCGCGATCGTAAGCGGAGATGCCGGTGGTGATGCCCTCGGCCGCCTCGATCGACACAGTGAAGTTGGTGCGCCGTTCGCGATCGGTGTCGCTGACCATCAATGGCAGGCGCAGCTGCGTGCAGCGTTCGCGGGTGAGCGTGAGGCAGATCAGGCCGCGACCGAAGCGCGCCATGAAATTGATGTCTTCGGGCCGCACGCATTGCGCGGCCATCAGCAGGTCGCCTTCGTTTTCGCGGTCTTCGTCATCGACCACGACCACCATCTTGCCGGCGGCAAGATCGGCGAGGATGTCTTCAATGCGGTCGAAGACCGGCGGGGCGGACTCGACCAGGCGGGGCCCGGCGCTCATGGGCGCAAGTGTAGCAGCCCGCGCTCCACATACCGCGCCAGCTGGTCCACCTCCAGGTTCAGCCGCGATCCGGGCCGCAACTGCCGGAAGCAGGTAACGGCCACGGTATGCGGGATCAGGTTGACAGAAAACAGCCGGCCCTCGACGGTGTTGACCGTCAGGCTGACGCCGTCCACTGCCACCGAACCCTTGGGCGCGATGTAGCGCTCCAGCCCGGCCGGCACCTCCACATCCACGCGCAGCGAGCGCGCATCCGGATGCAGCGCGGCAACACGCGCGCAGCCATCGATGTGGCCGGACATCAGATGCCCGCCCAGCGGATCGCCGGCACGCAGTGCCGCCTCCAGATTGACCTCGGAGCCCGCGGCCAGTTCGCCCAGCGTGGTGAGGCCCAGCGTTTCGCGCGAAACGTCGGCGGCGAAGCGCCTTCCGTCGAAGGCCACCACGGTGAGGCAGACGCCACTGACCGCGATGCTCTCGCCCACCGCCAGGCGGACCGCCTCCACGCGAGAGGCCAGATGCTGCGCGTCGATGGTCAGCCGCACGTCGCCGCCCACGGGCTCGCTGGCCGCCACCTTGCCCGTCGCCTGAATGATGCCCGTGAACACTAACCCGCCTCCGCAACCGCAGTGATGCGCAGATCATCGCCCACGGCCACACATTCGGTGAAACGCAGCCGCAGTCGCGCGTCCAATCGAATCAGGGGCGGCAGCTCCAACAGCGCACGCGCATCAGGCCCGAGAAATGTCGGGGCCTGGTAGATCACCAGTTCGTCGAACAGGCGCGCCCGCACGAAGGCGCCGGCCAGCACCGAGCCCGCCTCCACCCAGAGTTCATTGGCGCCGCGCGCGCCCAGCAGATCGAGCACGGCTGCCAGGTCGGGCCGCCCAAGCTGTTCGCGCACCATGGCCACCTCGACGCCCTTTCGCTCCAACGCCGCGCGGCGCGATGGGTCGTCGCGTGTGCCGAGAATCAGCACATTGCCCTGACGGTTGATGATGCGCGACTCGGGCGCTATGCGCAGCGAAGAGTCGAGCACCACGCGCAGCGGCTGCCGATTGCTCTCTTCGATGCGCACATTCATGGCCGGATCGTCGGCCAGCACGGTGCCGATACCGGTGAGCACCGCCGAGCTGCGCGCGCGGTAGTACTGCGCGTCATCGCGCGCCGTTTTCGAGGTGATCCAGCGACTTTCGCCCGAAGCCAGCGCCGTGCGGCCGTCGAGGCTGGCGGCCATTTTCACGCGCACCAGGGGACGTCCGGTGCGCCGCCGCTTCAGATAACCGGCGTGCAGCTTCTCCGCCTCTGCCGCCATCAAACCGCTGGCCACTGCTATACCTGCGGCGCGCAGGCCCGCGGCACCCTTGCCCGCCACCTGGGGATTCGGATCGTCGATGGCATACACCACGCGCGCCACGCCGGCGGCGATCAAGGCCTCGCTGCAGGGCGGCGTGCGGCCATGGTGGCTGCAGGGTTCCAGCGTCACATAGGCGGTGGCGCCGCGCGCCGCGTTGCCGGCAACAGCCAGCGCCGCGGCCTCGGCATGCGGTCCGCCGGCCTTTTCGTGCCAGCCTTCACCCACGATGCAACCATCACGCCACAGCACGCAGCCCACATAAGGATTCGGATCGGCGGTGTACATGCCGCGCCGCCCCAGCTCCACGGCGCGCGCCATGGCCTGTCGATCGGTGGGCGTCCACTGCAAGTCGACCGCCTTCACTTGCCGCCCTTGGTGGTATCGGCCGCCGCACCGGGCAGCAGCGACAACTGATCGCGATTCGGCGTCTTGCGGCGCTTGGTACGCATGTGGTCGATTTCGTGCCGGAAGGCTTCCACATCCTGGAAGCTGCGATACACCGACGCGAAGCGCACATAGGCCACTTCATCCAGATGGTGCAGTTCCTCCATCACCAGTTCGCCGATGGCCCGCGACTCCACTTCGCGCTCGCCCAGACTGCGCAGACGATGGTTGATGCGGGATACGGCCTCGTCGATGGCTTCGGGCCCAACGGGGCGCTTCTGCAGCGCGCGCACCATGCCGCCGCGCAGCTTGGCTTCATCGAAGGGCACGCGACTGCGATCGGTCTTGACCACCAGCGGCATCACCAGCTCGGCGCTTTCGAAGGTGGTGAAGCGTTCGCCACACGACAGGCATTCGCGCCGGCGCCGGATCTGCGCGCCGCCGCTTGCCAGCCGCGAGTCGGTTACCTTCGTCTCCTCGTGTCGGCAGAAGGGGCAGTGCATGGGATGGCGCGCATGCCGCGGGGCGTTGAGTTATTTCCCGTAGACCGGGAACTTCCGGCACAGCGCCGCGACTTCGCTGCGCACGCGAGTGACCACGTCGGCGGAACCCTCCGCATCGACGATATCGGCGATCCAGCCCGCCACCTGCGTCATCTCGGCTTCTTTGAAGCCGCGCGTGGTCGATGCCGGTGAGCCGATGCGCAGCCCGCTGGTGACCGTCGGCGGCCGCGGATCGTTGGGCACGGCATTCTTGTTCACGGTGATATGCGCCTGACCCAGCGCCGCGTCCGCGTCCTTGCCCGTCATGCGCTTGTCGGACAGATCGAGCAGGAACAGATGATTGTCCGTGCCGCCGGACACTACCTTGTAACCGCGGCGCTGGAACGCGGCGGCCATGGCGCGCGCATTGGCCAGCACCTGCTGTTGATAGGTCTTGAATTCCGGCTGCAATGCCTCCTGGAACGCCACCGCCTTGGCGGCGATCACGTGCATCAGCGGCCCACCCTGCGTGCCCGGAAACACCATGGAATTGAGCTTCTTGGTGATCTCATCGTTGGCACGCGCGAGGATGATGCCGCCGCGCGGACCGCGCAGCGTCTTGTGCGTGGTGCTGGTGACCACATCGGCAAAGGGCACGGGATTCGGATACAGGCCGGTGGCCACCAGCCCCGCCACATGCGCCATGTCGACCACCAGATACGCGCCCACCGCATCGGCGATGCGACGAAAGCGCGGAAAATCGAGCGCGCGCGAATACGCCGAGAAGCCGGCGATGAGCATGCGCGGCTTTTCCGCCAGCGCGATCTTTTCCATCTGGTCGTAGTCGATGCAGCCGTCGTCGGCCTTCAGGCCGTACTGCACGGCGCGGAACACACGGCCGGAAAAATTCACCTTCGAGCCATGGGTGAGATGGCCGCCATGATCCAGGCTCATGCCCAGGATGGTGTCGCCGGGATTCAGCAGCGCGAAGTAGGCCGCCGCATTGGCCTGACTGCCGGAATGCGGCTGCACGTTCGCATAGTCGGCACCGAACAGGCGCTTCACGCGATCGATGGCCAGCTGCTCCACCACGTCGACATATTCACAGCCACCGTAGTAGCGCTTGCCGGGATAGCCTTCCGCGTACTTGTTGGTGAGCACCGAGCCCTGGGCCTCGAGCACTCGCGGGCTGGCATAGTTTTCCGACGCAATCAGCTCGATGTGGTCTTCCTGGCGCTGGCGCTCGCCGGCCATGGCGCGGCCGAGTTCGGGATCGAAGCGGTCGATGGTCATCGAGTCGGAATACATGGCTGCCTGTGAGGACCGAAGGGGTCGCACATGGTACCTGAAAGCGCGGGTTTTCAGGACTGCAGCAGCGCCTCGACCACGCCGTTCCAGGCTGTGGCCAGATTGCTTCGATCGTAGCCGCCGCCGCCCAGCGCCAGCACACGCCCGTGACCCAGTTTGTCTGCCAGTGTGGCCAGCGAGCCGGCGGCCAGCCGATGACTTGCGGCCGTGAGCTGCAGGTGCGCCAGCGGATCGCCACCCAGGCCATCGGCGCCACACTGCAGGATGATGAACGCCGGACGATGTCGTTCCAGATGCGCCAGCACGGCCGGCCACTGTTCGGCAAACGCCGCATCGTCACTGGCTGGCGGCAACGGAATGTTGAGCTTGAAACCCAGGCCCGCGTCACGACCGCACTCCTCCGCGCTGCCGGTGCCCGGATACAGATAGCGACCGTCTTCGTGCAGGTCGGCGAAAATCACATCCGCATCGGACTCGAAGGCGTAGAACACGCCATCGCCATGGTGCACGTCGATATCCACGTAAGCGATGGGGCCGACGCCCTGCCGCCGCAGCATCTCAATCAGCACGCCGCAGTCGTTGAACACGCAGAAGCCGGCCGACGCATCGCGCGCGGCGTGATGCAAACCGGCGATGGGGACGAAGGCACGCTCGGCAACGCCGTCAAGCAAGGCTTGCGCGGCCTCGAGCGTGGCACCCACCACGCGCGCCGCGGTTTCAAAACAGCCCCGGAAGGCTGGCGTGTCTCCGCCGTCGAGCGCGCCCTGTCCGCCGACGGACTTTGCCCGCACGAATTCCACGTGGCGTTCGGTGTGGAACAGCCGCAGCTCGGCATCCGTACTCAGGCGCGAGCCGCGCTGCATACAGCGACGCTCCAGCCCACGTGCGCGGTATTCGCGCAGGAACGCAGCCTGGCGATCTGCGCCGAAGGGATGAGCGTCGGGAAATCCGTAGCAACCCAGCGGCTCATCGGCGACCACCAGCACGCGGCGGTCCGGTCGGCCCTGTGCTGTCGGCTGCTGGCTCAAGCGCTGCAGACTATCACGACACCATCGGGTTCGCGGATAATTGCCGCGCCTTGAAGAAACCGAAGCAGAGCTAGCGCAATGGCCCAGTACATCTACACCATGAATCGCGTCTCGAAGGTGGTTCCGCCCAAGCGGATCATCCTGCGCGACATCAGTCTGTCTTTTTTTCCCGGCGCCAAGATCGGCGTGCTGGGCCTGAACGGCGCGGGCAAATCCACGCTGCTGAAAATCATGGCCGGCATCGACACCAACATCGATGGCGAAGCGCGGCCGCAGACCGGCATCCGCGTCGGCTATCTGTCGCAGGAGCCCGAGCTCAACGACACGCACAGCGTGCGCCAGGCGGTGATGGAAGGCGTGGGCGAGGCCTTTCGCCAAGTGGCGCGATTCAATGAGATCAGCGACCGGTTCGCCGAACCGATGTCGGATGAGGAGATGAACGCGCTGCTCGAAGAACAGGCCAAGCTGCAGGATGCCATCGATGCCGCCGGCGGCTGGGAACTGGAGCGCAAGCTGGAGATCGCCGCCGACGCGCTGCGCCTGCCCGAATGGGACGCGCTGATCGGCAAGCTCTCCGGTGGCGAGAAGCGCCGCGTGGCGCTGTGCCGGCTGCTGCTGTCCGCGCCGGACATGCTGCTGCTGGACGAGCCCACCAATCATCTGGATGCCGAATCCGTGGCCTGGCTCGAGCGTTATCTGGAGGAATATCCCAGCACCGTGGTGGCGGTGACGCACGATCGCTACTTCCTCGACAACGTCGCCGAGTGGATTCTCGAACTGGACCGTGGCCACGGCATCCCGTGGCATGGCAACTACTCCTCCTGGCTGGAGCAAAAAGACGCGCGCCTGAAGCAGGAAGAGCGCCAGCAGGAGGGCCTGCGCAAGATGCTCGAGAAGGAGCTCGAGTGGGTGCGCCAGAATCCCAAGGCACGCCAGGCCAAGAGCAAGGCGCGCATGCAGCGCTTCGAAGAACTTTCCTCGCAGGAATTCCAGAAGCGCAACGAGACCAACGAGATCTACATTCCACCCGGCGAACGCCTTGGCGACCTGGTGATCGAAGGCAAGGGGATCACCAAGGGTTTCGGCGATCGCCTGCTGATCGACAATTTCTCGTTCAGCCTGCCGCGCGGCGGCATCGTCGGCATCATCGGGCCGAACGGCGCCGGCAAGACCACCTTCTTTCGCATGCTCACCGGCCAGGAAAAGCCCGACAAGGGCGAGATCCGCACGGGTCCTTCAACGAAACTGGCCTATGTCGATCAGTCGCGGCAGTCGCTGGATGACAAGAAGACGGTGTGGCAGGAGATCTCCGGCGGGCTCGACCTGATCAAGGTGGGCAACTACGAAACCCCTTCGCGCGGTTACGTGGGCCGCTTCAACTTCAGCGGCACGCAGCAGCAGCAGATGATCGGCGAGCTCTCCGGTGGCGAGCGCAATCGCGTGCACCTGGCCAAGGTGCTGAAGACCGGCGGCAATGTGCTGCTGCTCGACGAGCCCACCAACGACCTGGACATCGAGACACTGCGCGCGCTGGAAGAGGCACTGCTCGCCTTCCCCGGCTGCGCGGTGGTGATCTCGCACGATCGCTGGTTCCTCGATCGCATCGCCACGCACATCATCGCTTTCGAAGGCGATTCGCAGGTGGTGTTCTTCGAAGGCAACTACCAGGAATACGCAGCGGATTACGAGCGTCGCAACGGCGAAGGCGCTTCGCAGCCACACCGCATCAAGTACAAGAAGCTGACGCGGTGAGCGCGGGGGGACACGCCTGGAGCCCGCTGCGGCACAGCGCGTTCGCACTGCTGTGGACGGCATCGCTGGTGTCGAACATCGGCAGCTGGATGCACGACACCGCGGCAAGCTGGTTCATGACCACGCTCGACGCCACGCCCTACATGGTGGCGCTGGTGCAGGCCGCCACCACGCTGCCGGTGTTCCTGCTGGCGCTGCCGGCGGGAACACTGGCAGACCGCATGGACAAGCGCCGGCTGCTGCTGCTCACGCAGTGCGTGATGCTGGTGCTGGCGGCACTGCTCGGCGTGCTCACACTGGCCGGCTCGGCCGGGGAAGGCACGCTGCTGGCCATCACCTTCGGCCTGGGCATCTGCACCGCCATCATGTCGCCCACCTGGCAGTCCATCATCCCGCGCCTGGTGCCACAGCAGGATCTGCAGCCGGCGGTGGCGCTGCATGCCGTGGGCATCAACATCAGCCGCGCCATCGGGCCCGCCGTGGGCGGATTGATCATCGTGGCGACCGGCGTGGCGTGGCCCTTCCTGATCAATGCCGCCAGCTTCCTGGCGGCAATCGTCGCGTTGTGGATGTGGCGACCGGCGCCCGCCGCGGCGCGTCAGGCTGCCAAACCCTTCTTCGCCTCCATGCGCGAAGGCGTGACACATGCGGCGGGTAATCAGGCGCTGAAGAACACGCTGGTGCGCTCGATCCTGTTCTACGTATTCGGCAGCTGCTATTGGGCACTGCTGCCGTTGATCGCGCGCAACCAGCTGCATGGCGGACCGAGCCTGTTCGGCGTGCTGGTGGGTTGCATCGGCGCCGGCGCGGTGGCGGGTGCGCTGTTGCTGCCGCGGCTGCGCGCCGTGTACGGACTGGACCGCGTGCTGACCTTCGGCACCCTCGGCACGGTGGCGGCCATGACCGGCTTTGCGCTGCTGCATCAGGCGGCGGCCGGCATTGTCGCGGCGCTTCTGGCCGGCGCATCCTGGATCGCATCGCTGTCATCGCTGAATGTGGCCGCGCAGCTTGCGGTTCCGGATTGGGTGCGGGCACGGGGCATGGCGATGTACACCACGGCGCTGTACGGCTGCCTGGCCCTGGGCAGCATCCTGTGGGGCCAGGTCGCCACCTATATCAACCTGACTCCCACGTTGCTCGCGGCCGCCGCAGCCGCAATGGCCGGTTTGATGCTGGCAAGGTCGCGGCCACTGCAGCCGGCAGCAAAACCGGCCTGATCCCTCGCTATGTGACCGACATAGCGTTGCACTGTCAAAACCCTTCACAACTGAATATTTCAGCCCTAAAATAATTGCACAGTCAGCCATCCGGAGTGGCCCTTGCCTCTCTCACAACTTTCGCACGTCGAAGCCAATCTGCGCGGCATTGCCCGCCGCGTGCCGCAACTGCCGCTGACCGAAACGCTGATCTGCCGCCTCGCCCTGATCTTGGGCCGCGATCTCAACAGCTGCCTGGATGGCATCCTGCGCCCACTGGGTCTGACTGAGCCGGAATATCGCGTACTGGCTGCGCTGTATGCCCGCGAAGGGGCAGCCTGTCCCCGCGATCTATGCGGGGCTCTGGCCCAAAGCCCCGCCAATCTCACCCGCATCTGCGACACGCTGGTGCGTCGCGGACTGGTATCGCGCAATCTGGATCCGCGCGACCGGCGTCGCATGCAACTCACGCTGCGTCCCGCGGGCGAGCGATTGCTGGAAAAGCTCTTCCCCGCCATGTGCGTGGGAGTGGGCGCAGCATTCGACGGCTTCAGTGCTGCGGAGAAAAAACGTCTGCTCGCAGGATTGAAAAAACTGCTGCAGGGCCTCGATACGATGGCTTCCACCGAGGCGGGCGGCAACGCCCGCGTGGCATGAGAGCTCCCGCACTGTTGATCGTACTGGTGGCACTGGGCGCCTGCGCGGTGCCCGCACCCGAAAAGCCTTCATCCCTGCGCGAGCAGGTGCCATTGACGCTGGCGGGTGCAAATCTGGATGCAGCACCCTGGCCCACGCAGAACTGGTGGCAACGCTACGATGATCCGGTGCTGTCGCAGCTCATTCAGAGCGCGCTCGATGGCGCACCGCGCATCGCCACCGCCGCAGCCCGCATCGCCGCGGCACGCGAACAAGTGCGGGTAGCGGGCGCCTCGCAGGGTGTGCAGGTGGATCTGAAATCGCAGTTCGAACGACTGCGACTGAGCGACAACGGCCTGCTGCCCACGGACTTTCTCGGTTTCAATTGGTACAACCAGGCAGACCTGGGCCTGGACATCCGCTATCAGCTCGACTGGTGGGGTCGCAAACAGGCCGTGGTCGATGCCGCGCTGGATCGCGCCCATGCCGCGCAGGCCGAACAGCAGGCCGCCATGCTGAGCCTCAGTGCCGCGGTGGCACAGGAATATTTCGGCTGGCAGACCGACAGCGCCCGCATGGCACTGGCGCAGCAGCGCCTGCAGCTGATCGATTCGCAGCGCCAGCTTGCCGCGCGACGTGTCGCCGCCCGCCTCGCTTTCCAGCACATTGGGATCCTAAGCTTAGAATTCCACGTGGACAAGTTGTCGCG